>Ga0335085_10004448_pt1 | contig 23262 bp, 20 predicted proteins | sample Lox_Sample_45_FD_206712 | JGI IMG/M metagenome (GOLD analysis project Ga0335085, IMG submission 206712) | Soil microbial communities from Loxahatchee National Wildlife Refuge, Florida, United States - Lox_Sample_4.5 | ecosystem: Environmental > Terrestrial > Soil > Wetlands | place: USA...
AGCTGTGGCGGACCATCTTGTACGGCTCCCTGGAGGATGAGCACCCGTTCCAGAGCGTGCGCCGCCTGGTCGAGTACGAGGACTACGCCCTGCGCCTGCTGCAGGACATCGGGGTCCGTACGGCCCGGCCGTACGGCATCGTGGAAATCACGCCCGAGCGCGAGTACATGCTGGTCACCGAGTTCCATGCCGGCGCCGCCGAAATCGGCGAGGCCGATGTCGATGATGCGGTGATCGACCAGGGGCTGCTGCTGATCCGCACGATGTGGGACGCCGGGATCGCCCACCGCGACATCAAGCCGGGCAACCTGATGGTCCGCTCCGGGGAGCTGCTGCTGATCGACGTGGCCTTCGTCCAGGTCCGCCCGTCACCGTGGCGCCAGGCGGTCGACCTGGGCAACATGATGCTGGTCCTGGCGGTCCGCAGCGACCCGCGGCGGGTCTACCAGCGGTCGCTGGCATACTTCACCGAAGCCGAGCTCGCCGAGGCCTTCGCCGCCACCCGCGGCGTGGCCAGCCCGACCCAGCTGCGCGCGTTCATGAAGCGGGACCCGCGCGATCTGCTCGGCGAATTCCGCGCCCTCGCCCCGGCCCGGCCGCCGATCGTACTGCAACGCTGGAGCATCCGGCGGGTCGCCCTGGCGGCCGCGGTGCTCGCCGTCATCGCCGTCGCCGTGTTCGAAACAGGGGACGCATTCTTCCCGGCGGCCAGAAATCTGGGCGCCTACGCCCCCGTCTGCGGCACCGGCCACTCGATGATCCTCAGCGCCCAGGCCGTCCCGTCCGCGGCCCTGCTGCCCTGCATCGCCTCGCTGCCCTCCGGCTGGCAGGCGGACGGCGCGGACATCACCAGCGGGAAGACCCGGCTATGGCTCGATTCGGATCGCGCGGGCCCGCGAGCGGTCACCGTCACCCTCACTGCCACCTGCGACACCTCCGGCGCCAGGAAGATCCCCTCCGATCAGCCCGGCACGAGCCGGTTCGAACATCCGCTCAGCCTGGTGCCGGTATTCTCCGGCCTCCGCTTCTACACATTCCCCGGCGGCTGCATCACCTACGAGTTCCGCTTCCGGCCGGGAGCCTCTCCGGTACTGGCCGTCGCCGCCGACAGCGCGCTGGCGTTCCAGTCCCGGTCATCCCTCGTCCGCCATGTATGGCGCACCGAGAACCTCGTCCTGTGCGGACGTGGCGCCGCATGTCCAGGATGAGTGGCCGCTGGCGTCACGCCGGCATCCCCATCGCCGCCCGCCGCCGGCGGGCGCCTCACCTCATCCAGGCATGGTGAAGTCAAGCGGAAGGCGTGCATCGTGAGCACTCGCAGCCTCCCGGACCAGCACAGCCGTGCAGGCGAACCTGCTGTGCGGGTGTGGTAGCGATGACGACAGATGCGGCCGGAGAGCCGGCCTCCTCGGCGGCCGCAGGCCAGGCCGGCCAGCCGCGGAAGCTGGGCAGGCGGCTGACCCGATGGTGGTCCGAGACCCCAGACGGCAGGACATACCAGCGCAGACGAGCCGACGCACGGGTGGCCGCCGCCGGGCTCGGCGTGGTGGCCGTGTGCGGGGTGCTCGTAGCGAACCGGGTGGTCGTGGGTGCAGATGTGGCCGTATCCCGTTGGATCAATCACTGGCCAGAGTGGCTGTATCCGCCGATCTGGACAATCCAGCTGCCGGGAGTGATCGGGGCTCTTCCCCTGGTGGCAGCCGCGGCCGCACTCCTGAGGAGGCTGCGCCTGGCCGCTGCCCTAGCGGCCGCGACACTGCTGAAGGTATCGCTGGAGGACGTGGCCAAGATATTCGTGCAGCGTAACCGGCCGGCGGAGACACTACCGGATGTGATCTTGCGTGGCCAGTCCGCCGCCCACGGGCTGAGCTTTCCCTCAGGTCACGCCATGGTGATTTTTGCGATCGCCGCCCTGGTGGTTCCCTACTTCAAGAGCCGGTGGCAGGTCCTGCCCTGGGCCCTGGCCGCCGCAGTCTGCCTGTCGCGGCTGTATCTCGGTGCGCACTTCCCGTTGGACGTCGCCGCGGGAGCGGGCCTGGGCACGTTCATCGGCGGCGTGCTAAACCTCGTATTCGGCGTGCCCAGCGCCAGCTCCAGCGTCTGGCCGCCGCAACGTTCTTGAAATAGCAAAATCCACTGTGATTACCCGTCTGACGGTCTAACAATTGCGAGCTGGAGCAGTGACAAATCAAGTGACAACGCCCTCGGGCAACGCCAGGCTGAGCCCGACGGACCCGGACACCGATCTCTGTCTGGTCTGCGGTAATTCGACCTGACACGATGCGAAGCGACTGCCTTGAGGTGGTCCAATAACGGCTGTCCTATCGCGCACCTATGGTTGGATGCGCTTACAGCCGATGGCCGTCCGCGGGCCAGGATGCTGCTGGTCTTGCTGAGGTGGCGCCCTATGACCGTCCGGTAACCATCGTAGCTCGTGAATTCCTTGACGCTTCAGGAAAGGCCGCGCTAACAACCCGGCCAGGAGCGGCAGCCGAGAAAACCTGGAAATCGTAACCCGCCGTAGGGTGTCTCCACGGAAAGTCTCTGATCCGCCGGACATCAACCACCCTCCGCGATTATGGCCTGCCTGAGCGCCGGCCACGCGGCCTGCAGACCGGGGTGAAGACCGCGCCATGCGGCGATCCGGCCGGTAGGTACCCATCGCACGGCGTCTGTCTCCCACGCCGACGCGAGGGCGATACGCACGCGGGGAAGGTAGTCTTCGCTGGGCTCGACACGGACGGTGAACGTCGTATAGCTCCAGCCGCAGCCGTGCGGGCACGGGGCCCTCAGTTCCGCCGTGACGTCGTCCACGCGGAGGTCGATGCCGCGAATCTCCTCGCTGGTCTCGCGGACCGCGGTCTCCCATGGCGTTTCCCCCTCGTCGATGGCGCCGCCGAAGGTGGACCAGGTGCCGCCGGCCTGCACGTGTGGCGAACGGTGGCTCAGCAGCACCCAGGTACGCCCGTCCGGCGTTGCCGTCCACGGCAGGATGCCCGCAGCGCCTCTCGGTCCCCAGTGCCGTCCAGCTGGGCACGGGTGATAGTGGTCGTCCCCTGCGGGCTGGCGCGCGCTCATGATTGCCTGGCCCGTGTTTGATACGCGCGCTGGCGGCCCACCATCCTCGGACGCCTCGCGGATGACCCGGTCAAGTGTCTACACAATCAGCACGCGCATCATCGAGTGCCCGCTGCAAGGTCTTCTCGCGCTCTGCGCAACCGCCGTTCTTCCACGCTGAATCGCTTACCACGCAACGTCCGGTGACCACGTAGCCATAGTGCGTGGCGAACTGCTCAGCGTCAGGCACCTGGTTTTCGCTCTCCTGGCGGCAGGTCGATACGCGCAGCCATGCTGCGGCCTTGGCACTCACTTGTTCTGGATGTCCGCCTGCGCATGACCTAACTTTACCCAGTTCATACCGTGGCCAGGGGAAAGCCCAATCGGCCGGGCCATCCGCAGGCTGCGCATCGTGTACTTGCCTGAGGCTGACGGTGAACTGCCTCCGGCCGGAGGACGCCAGGCCTCCAGGGGAGCACTAAGGGTTCGGCTCACGATCGTAGTCCGCGAGGACAGTCTCCCCGCTCACTGATCCTCCGATATCAGATACCGCGGCGCTCACCCGCTGTGAAGGCTGCACCAGGCTAAACGGGCTGCGGTGCGCTCCGTGGCCGAAGATGCTGCCCCAGAGGACCTGACAGCAGTCCCAGGCCCCGCCGCCCTACTGCACGCCAGGCGTGTTGAGAGCCGAACGCGCCGAGGATGGCCAGGATCGCGATGAGCACCCCGGTCCCTACGGCCACGATGATGACGAACCGCACCCGCCGCCAGTTGACGGGCGTCTGTGCTCTGGTCACGATCATGGGACCAGCTACTCCGCTCTGCGAGTTGGTGTCTCCCACGCAGCGACGGCACCGGGAGCAGGATAGTTCGATCATTCTCAACTAGTCGGAATTCATCACCTGGATCTAAGAGACGGGTCGTATGCTGTTATCTTTATGCACGACGATTGCTGGTGAGGGAACATGGTGAGTGAACGCAGCTATATTCTGGGGCCGTCGAGGCTATCGGTGCGTTTCGGTGACCTCTTGACGTCACCGGCCGAGGTGCTTGTCAGCTCCGATGACTACCGGCTGACTATGGGCGGGGGTGTGTCGGCAGCCATCGGAGCTGCTGCAGGCAGTGCGCTGGTCGTTGATGCACAGAAGAGCATTCCGCGTCGTCTTGGGGATGTCGTTGTCACCAGCGCCGGGTTGTTGCGGGCACGGTACGTCTTTCATGTTATTACGATAGGCCCGGCAGACGGCGGGCCTGCTGGCCCTGAACAGACAATCGAGATGGCAGTGAGACGCTGTTTCGATCTCATGGAACCCCTCGACGTTCACTCGATTTCCTTTCCCGCACTAGGGACAGGTGTTGCTGGTTACTCTGTCCAGCGGACTGCGGTGCTGATGGCGACTGTGATAGCGGACTGTCTGGGAAAGTCGTCCTACCCATTCGAGGTTTCGCTGTACCTGTATGCGAGGCCTGGGGTGGACGAGCGGGAATTCGTCGCCTTCTACGAGGAATTCGCCCGGCTCCGGCCAAGGGTCGCACCCGCCGACCAGCCCCTGACCGACGACTCGCTGGTAAGGAAGCCTCCGGCCGAGAGCAAACTGATCGTCCTCGAACGGGAACGCCAGCGCCTCGAGCAAAAGATCGTCGAAGTACGACGACTGCAGGGCGACGAGGCTAATGAGTCGCAGCTGAACGTAGAACTGCAGCGTAACCAAGAGCGCCGTCTAGAAGCCGCATCGGAGAAGCCCAACCAGCCAGTTAAGCCAGCGACGCTGTTCATATCTTACGCACATGAGGACCAGGAGTACCTGGCCATGCTTATCAAGCAGCTCTCAGACCTGAAGAGGATTGGAATCGTTCAGAGCTGGCATGACAGGATGATCACCGCAGGAGACCGCTGGCAGGATGCGATTGACCAAGCGCTCGAAGAAGCACGAGTAATAGTCTTCTTGATCAGTCCTGACTTTATCGCATCGGATTACATCAACGGTGTGGAAGTCAAGCGAGCCAAGGAACGGCACGCGCAGGGACTAGCCCGCATAATCCCGGTGATCATAAAAGATGTTTTCTGGGAAAAAAATCCGCTATCGATATTCCAGGCACTGCCGGCTGATGGTCAATCGATAGCAGGCGCGTCTAATAAGGACAAGGCCTTTGTTGAGGTCGTTTCAGGAATCTACAAGGCCATAGCGAGCCTGATGCCCGAGCCGACCTCCTGATCCTTTAAGGATCGGAAATTGTGATCCACTGCGATCGCCGACCCGCCTGCCAGCGCGGCGAGGAGCACGTGCTTCTTCACGGCCACCACCATCTGCGGCGCCACGCTGGCGGCGCCGCTCATCGTCGCGCTCACCCTAACCCCGTTGATGCGACGCTGCGCCCGCCGGCAAGCCTCCGCCTTGGTGACCATCGGCCCTACCGGGCCGCGAGCCGCCGACAGACGTTTGACGCCACGGCCGGCCCTGGAGGAGGTAGCAGGCATGACCCAGACGCCTGATGCACCTGCCGATCTGTGGCGGATGAGCGCGACGGAGCTGGCGGAAGCGATCCGGTCCAAGCAGGTCTCGAGCCGGGAAGTGATCGAGGCTCATCTGCGGCGGATCGAGGCGGTCGACCCTGACGTCAATGCGGTGCCTGTCGTCCTGGGCGAGCAGGCGCTGCAAGCCGCGGACGCGGCTGACCGCGCGGTCGTCCTGGGCAGCGATCTGCCGCGGCTGCACGGCGTCCCGTTCGTGGTCAAGAGCAACATCGACGTCGCGGGAACGCCCACCACCCAGGGCGTCAGGGCGTTCGCGGACGCCTACCCGCAGGTGAACGCCCCGATCGTGGAGCGGATGAAGGCCGCCGGGGCGATCCCAATCGGCCGCACGAACATGCCGAACCTCGCGGTGCGCTGGCACTGCGAAAGCGAGCTGTATGGAGCGACGGTAAACCCGTGGGACCGATCGCGCACCGCCGGTGCCTCAAGCGCCGCGGTGGCCGCGGCGCTCGCCACTGGCATGAGCCCCCTGGGCCTGGATAACGACGGGCTCGGCTCGTTGCGCCATCCCGCCCAGTGCTGCGGCATCAGCGTGCTCAAACCCGGGCTGGGGCGTGTCCCGGACGCCAGCACTGTGGCCGGGGGGCAGGTCGGCGCGATCGGTGCGCAACTGGTGAATGTCAACGGCCCCCTGGCGCGCCGGGTGGCCGACCTGCAGGTCGCCTTCGAGGTGATCGCCGGATACACCTGGCGCGACCCGTGGAGCGTGCCGGCGCCGCTGCGCGGTCCCGAAGCCCGCAACCCGATCCACGTGGCGCTCGTCGTCGACCCGGCCGGCCAGGGCACGGCGAAGCAGGTGCAGGAGGCAGTTCGCGCGGCAGCCAGGGCACTGCAGAGCGTCGGCTACGTCGTCGAGGAGCTGGAGCCGCCGTCAATCGAGCTGGCCGCCAGGACCTGCCTGGACATGCTCAACACCCCCGACATCCGGGCGATGTGGCAGATGACCGCGGGCATGCTGCCGGCCGACACACAGCAGTTCCTCGAGCAGTTCTACGCCGAGGCTGGCGACCCTGACCCGGTCGCAGCCATGCAAGCCTTCGCGACCCGGCACTCGCTGCTCAAAGCCTGGAGCGAGTTCCAGCAGACGCACCCGATGATCGTTGCCCCGATATGCACCGAGCTCCCCTTCAAAGCGGGCACGGACCTGAGCGAGAACCGCGTCGCGGCTGAGATCCACAGCCTTCGGATGACGACCGCCGTCAACGCGCTGGGGCTGCCCGCCGTGGCCCTTCCCGTGGGCGTCGCCGATGGTCTGCCCCAAGCGGTCCAGGTGATCGGCCCGCGCTACCGCGAGGACCTCTGCCTGGACGCGGGACAGGCGATCGAGACGAGTCTGGGCATCATCATCCCATCGACCCGCGCTAGACGCCAGCCGCCCGGCATGACCGGCGCGCCAACCGCCACAGACTCCGAGCTGGCGGCACACTGCTCATGGGCCGGCACGGTGCGCGCAGGTGCGCTTGCGGTGGGCCGGGCCCGCGACATGTATGCGGAGGACGGGGGGCGGATGCTGGTCAAGGTGGCCTCGCTGTGGCCGGTGGCCGACGCCAGCGGCGAGCAGATGGATCAGGCCGAGATTATGCGCTACCTAAGCGAGATGATCTAGTTCCCCGCCGCGTTCCTGGCCGGCAATATCTCCTTCGAGGCAGTGGATGATCCCTCGGCCCGGGTCACCCTCACCGACCATGGCCGGTCCGCCACCGGCACCGTGTTCTTCGACAGGCAGGGACGGGTCACCGACTTCGTGGCCCAGCGCTACCGGACCCATGGCGCCAGCAGCCCGGAAACGTGGTCGACCCCGATCATCGGCTACGGCGAATTCGAAGGGCTCAGGCTGCCCGCCCGGGGTAAGGCTATCTATAAGCTCCCCGGCGGGGACTTGGAGTACATCGACGTGGCCCCCACCGGCCTGCACTACGACACCGGCGCGGCGCCGCCGGAGGGGAGGGCCTGATGAAGGTACTGGTCTGCGCGGCGAGCAAGTACGGGGCGACCAGCGAGATCGCCCAGGCGGTCGCCGACCTGCTGGCCAAAAGGGGCCTGGAGGTCACGGTGATCCCTCCGCAGGAGGTGGGCGCGGTCGAGGAGTTCGACGCCGTGGTGCTGGGCAGCGCGGTCTACATGGGCCAGTGGATGAAACCCGTGCGCGAACTGGCAGAACGCCAGGCGGCCGCGCTGGCTGCCCGGCCGGTCTGGCTGTTCTCCAGCGGTCCGGTCGGCGAACCGGCCAAGCCCGCCGAGAACCCGGTGGACGTCTCGAAGATCCTCCAGGCCACCAAGGCTCGCGACCACCGGGTGTTCACCGGCAAGCTGGTCAGGAAGCGCCTCAGCTTCCCGGACCGGGCCATGGCCTCAGCCATCCGCGCCGCCGAGGGCGACTTCCGCAACTGGGACGAGATCAGAGATTGGGCAACCGGCATCGCCGACACCCTGCTTTCTTGACTTCGGCCCGGGAACTGGTTCGCATCAGCTGACCCCCTCCCCAGTACCCGGCAGGCGCCGCCGAGCGAGCCGGGCTCCTGTGTCAGCCCCGCACGACGCGATCACTCTGCGAGACCCCAACCGACGCCGTCGTCTCCCTCATCGGGCAGGCCGCGACCACGACCCAAGGCTAAACAGCCAAGCCCCGACCGGGCCTCTCCGAAGCATCCCCTGCCGGGCAGCCACGCGCTGCCCGGCAGGGACCCCAATGACGCGGCACGGCCAGTAGGAAAAGACATCGGTGCGATACGTCTGGTCCTAATCGGCCGCAAGCCCGTTCTCCTGCTAACCGCCGCCACGCTTTCGTTTCCTGTCCTGTGCCAGCCCGACCTCAGGTACCTACAGGTCCTGACCTGCGGTGCCTCAAGTTCGATGGCGGCACTGCTGCCGTCACCTGCCAGTAAGCCCGAGGCATATCGGCCCGCCCGGCGCGGACATCGATGACCATCGGAGCAGGTCACGGCGACGGGTACCTCAACTATGCGGCAAAGATCCACCGCGGGCCAGTGCCCGCAGCGCGTCGACCAGCGGCGCCAGCGGCAGCCCCTCACCGCCCAGCTGGATGCACTGCCCTGCCAGTACCCCGGAACCCAGCCGCCGACGACACCCCGGCCAGCTCATGCACGAGCCGGGTCTTGCCCACCCCCGCCTCACCGCCGACCAGCGCCACCGCGGGCTCACCACCTTGCGCCCGCCGCAACGCTCCGGCCAGTGCCGTCATCTCCTCCTGTCGGCCGATGAACTCCGGGCTCACTACGCTCACGCCCATGACCACACCGTCCCATACCAGGCGCCGTTTACGCATCTGCCGCATTAGTCCCCGCTCCAGCCCGATAAGCGCCCAAAGCGTCCTATAGGCCGTTCGGAAATGACTTTCCGCCGTCCATAACTGGAAGATCAGCGCGCAGCCGGGCGGGAAGCGGAGTGGTTGGCAGTAAGGTCCCAATAGGACATGGCGGCTCCAGGGAGTGGACATGACGCGCCGCGCGGCCGGCTCTGACATGCGGGTCCGCCACGTGCTTGACCGGGCGGAGGGGTGAGGTGGCACCACGGGCCATGAACCAGGACAGCGATGAGCCGTCGCTTGCCCGCCTCATCGAGCGCTGCGCGGAGCTGAAGCGGGCAGTGGTCGACTTCGCGCTTAGCCCGCGGATGGAACGGCATCTGGAGCGGTTCATGGTGGAGGGCGCCGGTGCTCAGGAGGTGATGATCGAGGACGAGGCGATCGACGCGGTCGACCGGTTCGCACTCTTGTACCGCCTGCCGAACGGTACGACGGTGCTGGACCAGTTCCTGGCCAGCTGGCCGGGTCTGAGCGCGGCTGACCGGGAGATTCTGCGCGGCTGGCGCGACCCGGTGGACGGAATCTTCGAGATTCGCGGCAGGGACGGCGTCTCGCTTATCTTGCTGAACCTGGTTGATGACCTGGAGTATCGCACGTACTCCAACATGGGCCCGTCCGCTTTCCGCCCGCTGCCCAGGCACGGATTCGTGTACGCCCGCCTGGTCCCTATCGGCCCGGTCCCGGACGCGTGGCTGGTTTCCGGGTCGATGCGGGCCTACCGCAAGTCCGATGCCGCGCAGGTCGCGCAGGCCGCACTCGAGCTGGCGACCAGACTGCCCGAACTGGCTCACCGTAATCCCGGGAAAGTCGAGCAGGCGTGGCAGCAGATGCGGGCCGACCGCGCCGCGTTCGTAGAGTTCTTCGGGTGTGACGAGCTGGTCCTTTCGCCCGCCGAGGCCGAGGAACGGATCAACTCCTTCTACCGGCACCGGCAGGAAACCGCGCTCGCCGCGCGGTCCGCCCGCCGCCGACCGCCGAACCTCCCCGGCGTGGATGTGCTCGCGTTCGAGCTTCCGCCCGAGCTCGCCGACGCCGAGACCGTCGGCGTCATCTACGACGAGATCGACGGGCTGAACTTCTACAACGAGTACGGGATGCTGCGCGACCTGTTCGCAGACCCGGCTCTGGCGTCCGGCAAGCCGTACGCGGACGTGCTGCGCGGGTACCTGCGGGCGGAGACGATCGGCCCGCTGCCGTTTCGGCGCCTGGCCGCCGCCCACCCGCAGACGGTCGACGCCGTGTTCCGGACGATCCTGCGCCAGCCGCATTTCACCTGGGCTGAGCATGGCGAGGCGCTGCTGCGTCGGCGTAAGCCCTGGTACTACGAGCACGAGCCTCGTCCTGACCGCACCGTGATCGGCGCCCGCCTCAGCGAGCTCATCAGCCGGTAAAACCGCGAAACCAGGAGAGGTGGTGACCAGGCATGGAAGCCGGTGCCGAAGAATGGGGGCGCAAGGGCGCGACGCTGAGCGACAAGACGGCTCGCGCGGAGTACGGGCTGACGCAGGATGAGATCTACGCGGCGATCGACGCGGGCAAGATCCAGTACCGGCCCGCCGCGATGCACGGCAACCCATGGCTGCGGCTGCTGCGCCGCGAGGTCGAGGACCTGGTCAGGGCCCGGAGTGGTGACCGTTACCTGCGAGAGCGGAAGACGCGGACCGAACTGGCGCAGGCCAACCGCGAGCTGAAGCAGCTCCGGGTACAGCTCGCCGCCCTCGAGGAAAGGCGGACGGCGCTCCTCGCCGAACTCGCCGGGCAAGCTGATCGTCCGGCATGACCGGCAAGCGCACCTGCTTAACCCGGGCCCGAACGGCCTGGGTTCCTTGCGCGGTAGCATCTGGAGCCATCATGGCCAGCAGCAACCGCCGCAAGAAGCAGAACCGGGCCAAGGCCGCAGCCAAGCATGCGGAGGCGCGGCGCCGCCGGGCCGCGACCGCGCGAATACGCGTGGTGCAGGCGCGCCTGAGCCGCATCTACGATCCCGGGACGTCAGCCGCCGAGCTGGCCATCGTGCTCGCCGAGCACTACCAGGGCGTGCCGGTCGCGGGCTGGCTGGTCCCGGCGCTACTGCGGGAAGGCTCATCCCTGACGCGGCTTCAGGATGCCGCCGACCTGATGCTGTCCAGCCAGGATGCGTCCTCGCCGACCGCCCTGACGTTCGCGGCCGCCGTGGCTGGTGCCGCCGGGGACGCGGGGGAGGAGCGGCGCCTCATTGACCAGGCGCTCGCTGCGGTCGAGGCAGGCGATCCGGACGTGAGGCTGGAGGTCGTCGATTTCATCAGCACCAGCGGGCACGCTGCGGAGGCCGTCGAGCTGCTCGAACTGAGGCTGAAGGAGGCGCCGGACGATGACTTCGCCGGCGACCTGTACGGCGCGGCGATCGAACGGGCCTACGCCACAGCCTGCGCCGATGAAACTGCCACCCGTGAGCGTGCCGCGGTGCACCGGTTCGCCGACCGCACGGGCCTGATCGCGCTCAGGGACGCCGTCAGCGCTTTCCTGGACGGTACCGAACTCGGAGAGGCGGTCCGGGCGCGGGTGACTGAGGAACTGTCGGTGACCGATGACGTCGACTGGTCGCCTGAGGACCGGGTGGCGTTCGGCAAGCTGGCAGAGGAAATCGCCTTGCTCACCGTGGACCCCGCGCACCAGGGGGATGAGACGCTGGATGACGTCGAAGACCTGCTGGCCGAGGACGATCCGCCGGGGACCCCGCTGCGGGTATTCGCGACTGACCCGTCTACGCCGTCGGTGCTAGCGGCCAGGGCGCTGGCCTGGCATGAGCACATCCACTATGGCCTGTGGCGGATCGACGACCCGGTCCCGGCGCCGGGCCTGCGGTGCATCGATATCGTCTCGGGCATCGAGCGGTACGTCGAGTTCCCCGCTGAAGCAATCGCCGGGCTGCCGCGATGGACGGTGTGGCTGGGCGGCATGGTGCCGGTGGACGGGATCTGGCGCAGCACCGGGGTGGGGGTCAGGCTCAGCCCGGCCGAGGCAGACGCGGCGGCCGAATCCATCAATCAAGGCGGCCTGGCGATGGCCCAGGCGCTCGCGGGCGAACCTGAGGTCCCGCACGCGCCCATCCCGTTCGGCCATGCCGAGCCGTATGGGGTATATGCAGATGATCAGGAACCGGTACCGGCCAGGGTCGCGAGCCTGATGGGGAAGGTAGCCGGTGCCATGGTCACCCGCATCGCCGCGGACGTGCACCGTTACCGGGCCACGCCGCCGGCGATCGCCAACACCGACGGTGACCCTATGTGCCTGATCAGCGCCACAATCGCGGTGGAGGAGGGCACGGTCGGCAAGCTGGCCGCGCGTACCGATTTCGACCGTGACAGCGACGAGCTGGACCGGGTCACCTGGTGGGGCGCGCTGATCCCCGACGGCCAGCGTGAGGCGATGATGGCAGAGGCCATGGCGCAGTTGCGGGCCCAGGGACACAAAGATGTGGAGGCGCCTGCGGGCCCGCAGCGCTGGGTCCGGGGTGTGCTGCGGGTCCGCGGCCGCGAGATTACCGTCGAGGTGAACTCCCAGCAGCGGCTCACCCGCCTCCTCGGCATACTCCGCAAGGTCGGCGGCAACCCGGTTGTCATCTCCGAGAAGCGGATCGACCCGGCGCAGGATTTCGCCTGGCCCGTCGGCCAGCGGGCATCTCCGGGCGGCACGGCTGCCGCGGCCGAAGGCTGGGAGAAGTTCTGGCTCGATGAGAAGGTCCCCGCATTGCTCGGCCGGACACCCAGGCAAGCCGCACGAGGCCGGGAGCGGCCGTACCTGGAGGCGATGCTGCGGCAGTTCGAGTACGAGGCCGGCCTCCTGGCCGTTGACGGAAAGACCGGCATCGACACCGCCTGGCTGCGCGGGCAACTCGACATGCCGGGCGATCTCGCCGACTGAACCGCTATGTCGAGGCGCTCGGCGGGCGCCTGGACCTAACGATTCATAGCGACAGGCCTTCGCAGCCGCCCGGTGGCGCAACCCGGTCACGGTGAGGGCCGCCGACGCCGCGATGTTGGAGGCGATGGCGAGCCTGGTCGTCGGTGACCACGAGCGGGGTAGGCGGGTGAGGGGTTCGATGGCGGTGCCCAGGACGCAGCCGATGCCGATCCCGGCGCAGATGGCGCCGGTCAGCGCGTGTGGCTGGGTGCGCTGGGACCGTGCCGCCGCGATGACCGCGACGGCAGGCATCGGCCAGGGTGCAGCGACACCGGCTCCCCAGCCGACAAGCAGCCCGGCGGGGACCGACAGAGGGATGCTGATGCCACAGGGCTGGCCGGGAAGGTCCTCGCGGATCGCCACGACGCTGCCCAGGACGGCGGCGCCGGCGAATGCTAGCGACGTGGCGAGCAGTGCCCGGTCTGGATCCGCACTCATCAGATGCTCCTGTCTGCCGGTGCTGCGGGGCAGGTCGAATATTGCCCACCCGCTGGTTGGTGATGCTGCGCCGGGTGGCCGGTGACAGCAGAGGTCCCTACCCATCGGCATCTTCGCACGCTGGGTCATCGTCGGCGGAGGCGAGCAGTCCGGTGTCTGTGGTTGCGGTCATGCTGTTCGCTTGCTTGCGGGCGGATCTCTAGTACCCTGTTCCGTCTGGCGCGCTGGCCAGGCTCGGCCCCGGGACCATCCTCGGCGAGCGCGCATCGCTGGAGCAGGGTCGGCGCACCGCCACGGTCCGTGCGCTGACCAGCTGCCGGATCGTCTCCTATCTGGCTGCCGACCTTCCGGTCAAGGACCTGCAGGAGCTGGCCGCCGACCACCACCGGGAAGACCATCAGCGGTAGGTTCTGACGCACGATCGAGTTCCTCGGCCCCGCCCTGACGACTTGAGATGGACGTGCGTGACGCGGTCGCTGATGCCCGCAAGGTCGCAGTTGATCAGCGGCACCATCCGCTCCTGCGGCCCGGACCCGCGGACCCCCTTGCCACATACGAGGATCGAGCCGGATCAGGGAGAACCTCCAGCTCCTGGAACTACACAGCCACTGAGACCCACGGGAACTCTGAGGTTAGAAATTAGGAAAGGGCCCGCGAACCGCGGGAACCTCGCCGTACGGCCAACCCAACTCTCTGATGCCGGCATCCGTGACCCGGGCGTGCCGGTGGCTCGTTCAGGCGTCAAGGGCGGGCGGGTGTGCACGCGCAGGAGGTCGTGGTCCGACCGGTCCCCGATCCAGGTAGTGAGCAGGTCGTATGCAGCGGCTTGGCGGGCTCCTTACGCTTTGCTTGTGGGGACCTTCACTTTTCTCTTCACCGATATCGAGGGTTCCACCAGCATGCTCCGACGGCTGGGAGACGCTGGTTACGCGGATGTGCTTGCCGACCATCACCTGCTTATCCGGTCGGCTCTGGCCGCGCGCGGCGGGGAGGAAGTGGATACCCAGGGGGATGCGTTTTTCATCGTGTTCTCTTCGCCGACGGCGTGCGTGGCGGCGGCCATGGAGATGCAGCAGGCAATCAGGGCGCGGACCTGGCCCGGCGGCGAGCAGGTCCGGGTGCGGATGGGGGTGCATACCGGTGAGGCGTCCAGGGCGGCCACCGGCTTGGTGGGCCTGGACGTCCATCGCGCTGCCCGGGTGGCGGCGGTCGCCTACGGAGGCCAGATCCTGCTCTCGGAAACAGCGGCGGCCATGGTCCGCGAGTCGCTGCCGCCGGGCATAGGGATGCGGGATCTCGGTCTCCACCGGCTGAAGGACCTCGGGCGTCCGGAGCGGATCTTCCAACTGGACGCGGCCGGGCTGCAGGCCGATTTCCCGCCGCTGCGCTCGCTGGGCCACCCGGCGCTGCAGAACAATTTGCCGGCCCAGCTGGGGACCTTCATCGGCCGGGAGCGGGAGCTCTCAGCAGTTCGCACCCTGGTCGGGTCCTCCCGGCTGGTCACGCTGACCGGGCCCGGCGGGGCAGGCAAGACCAGGCTGAGCCTGCAGGTGGCCGCCGAGCTGCTGGACGGGTCCGGCGACGGCGTCTGGCTGGTGGAGCTCGCCGCGGTCTCAGACGAGGACGAGGTCCCTCAGGCTATTTCCGAGGTCCTCGGGACCGGCGGGCAGGCAGGAAAGCCCGCCCTGGAGGCCCTGCTCGATGCGCTCGCCCTGCAGGATGTCCTGATCGTGCTGGACAACTGCGAGCATCTGATCGGAGCATGCGCGAAGACGGCTGATGCTATCTTGCGGCGCTGCCCGCGGGTGCGCCTGCTGGCCACCAGCCGCGAGCCGCTCGGCATCGGTGGCGAGAGCATTTACCGGGTGCCGCCGTTGTCGCTTCCGGGCCCCGGCGACGTCGTTCCTGAGTCCTGCGAGGCGGTCGCTCTGTTCGTCGAGCGGGTCAGAGAGCAAGGCGTTGACTTGTCCATCGACGAGACGACCATCCCGCTCCTGGTATCGATCTGCCGACGGCTGGATGGGCTGCCACTGGCCATCGAGCTCGCCGCGGCCCGGCTGCGTTCGCTGTCGCTCAGCAGTCTTCGCGACCGTCTCGACCAGCGCTTCCGCCTGCTCACCGGCGGAAGCCGGACCGCCCTGGCGCGGCAGCAGACCCTGCAAGCCGCCGTCGACTGGTCTTATTCGCTGCTCAACCGGGCCGAGCAGTCGCTGCTGCAGCTGCTGTCGGTGTTCGCCGAGAGCTTCGACCTCGACGCCGTCGAAGGAGTGTGCTGCACGAACGGCATCGAGGTGTTCGACGTCACCGATCTGCTCGGCTCGCTGGTGGACAAGAGCCTCGTCACGGCCGAACGAGTGGCGGAAACCCTCCGCTACCGGCTGCTCGAGACCATCCGGCAGTTTGCCGCCGAGCGGCTCGCCGAGGCCGGCGAACAGGCTCTTGCTGCCGCCGCAGCGGAACATTGTGCGTACTTCCTTGGTGTCGCCGAGGCGGCAGCCCTTCATTTGACCGGGCCTGATCAGGGGCGGTGGCTGGCGCGGCTAGACGCCGATCACGCGAACCTGCGGCACGCCGCCGAGTACGCGGCCAGCGGTACGGACGGGACTGCGCAGGTCCTCCGCTTCGGCGTCGCGCTACGGCGGTACTGGCTAGCGCGTTCCCGTTACGCGGAAGCCCTCGCGCTGCTGCTGCCGGTGCTGGAGCGGCCCGAAGCCCGTACGGACCCCAGGCTGTTCGGCGGGGCACTGGTCACTGCCGCGGTCATCGGCCCGTTCGTTGACCTAGCACCGACACGACGACTCGGGGAGCAGGCGGTCGAGCTCGGCCGCGAACTGCACGACGACCAGTTGCTCATCGAAGCCCTCGGCGTGCTCTCCGTCGCTTGCTTCTACCTCGGAGAGACTGACAGGGGCCTGCTGCTCGGGCAGGAAGCCGTCGAGCGCGCCCGGCAGGCCGGCGACGATGTCCTGCTGGGCCAGAGCCTGATGGCCTACCTGTTGTCCAGCGCCGTCATCCAGCCCGCTCAGTCCGGCTCGCTGCTCGCCGAGGCCATCGCATGCACCGGACGATCCGGCGACCTGCTCCTGCACTACGCCTTGCATAACAATGCGGGCGTACAAGCCCTGCTCGGCCACGACATCCCGGCGGCCCGGAATCACCTGGAACGGGCGGCGCAAGCCGCGCGGGCGATCAGAGAGGAAAGCCCCGCCCTAGCGGCCAACTTGGGCTGGGTGCGACGCGAGGAAGGTGACCTGGATGGCGCGCGGTCCATGTTCGAGGCCAGCCTGCAGATGAGCCGCCGGTCCGGCGAACAAACAGCCATCGGTCACGCCAGCCTCGGCCTGGCCTGCCTGGCCGCGGATCTAGGCGACTGGGACCGAGCCGCTACGCTCCACGGTGTCGCCCAGGCCTTCATCGACCGTTCAGGAGAACCATGGCAGGACCTCGAGGCGCGGTACCGGCAGGACAGCCTCGCCCGGGTGCGCGCGCACCTGGGCGATGGGCGGTTTGACCAGGCCTACGGCACAGGCCAGACACTGCCCACCGACGAGGCCCTCCGCTCCACTCTCCGGCAGTCCGCCCAACCTGATCCCCAGTCACGACATAACCCCAACATGTGCGAGCCCGGTCGTCCTACCTGAGGGCTCCGCGTTTCGGGCGGTCTGGCCGAGATTCACGACCGTTACTCCCGGGCCACCTGGTCAGTCGTTCCATCCGCCGCACCAACCCCGCTCATCCTGGGAAGCCGTCGGCCAGGTTAACGCCAGAACCGCCCGCACCTCATAGGCAATGACCGCCGCCTATCGCGGGATCACACGCGTTCGCCGGGGCGGGTCAGCCGCGACGGCGGTCACCATCGGAACGGCCGCTTGCCGGCTGCGCGTTTACCTGCCGATACTGGTCACATGCTGGAACTGCGGCCCAATTGCGAGTGCTGCGACCAGGACCTCGACCCGGCGTCCCCCGACGTGCTCATCTGCACATACGAGTGCACCTGGTGCCGCGACTGCGCCGAGAACATCCTGAATGGCGTCTGCCCGAACTGCGGCGGCGAGCTCGTGAGGCGTCCCATCCGCCCGGCCCATCTGCTCACGGTCGACCCGCCATCGACCAAAAGGGTGGTCCGGCCAGGATGCGCCCCGTCATCTGCCCGCTGATCGCCGGCAGACGAACAGGAGCCGAGCCGACCCCGCACGGCTGGTACGCGCCGATCTCATCGCCTGGCGGTCGATTCACGGACAGGGTATTAGCCCAGGTACGGTGCAGCTCGCCCCTCGAAGTAGTCCGCCTGGCCCTGGCCCCCGCTTCCACCCTGGCCGGGTTCCGCGCCTGGATCCTGGCCGAGTGCCCGTCCGCCCCCGGCCGCCGGCCGGCGCCCGCGCCGCATCCGGGGAAGGCGACCAAGACGGCCCGGTTCCTGGACCTGGTCACCGAACGGCACGGGCCTCTCGCCCAACTCCCGCTCCACCGCGTCGCCGGGATCAGCGCCGACCTGGCCCCCCAGCTCGACCTGAATACCGGCGCCGCCCGCACCGCTCCGGGCGGCCAGTTCCCCATTAACGACACATACTGGACTGAAGAAGACTACCGGGGTGCACTGGTGCAGGCCGGTTTCGCTGTGGCAGCAGTTGATTATCCGCATCCGCGTGATCCCGCGGCCTGGTCAACCGACGAAGCCACTGTTCCGCCATTCATCGTGATCAAGGCCATCAACAGGATTGACCGCGCCCATGCCGTAAGTGATCCACGATGCCGGAATTCGACTGTCCTCCCCGCCGGCCCCCGGCGCAGTGATATTCCCGACGGCACCGTAACGTACCAGGGCATGGGAGGCAGCGAGCATCCAGCGGACCCGGCGATATGCCAGGGACCGTGTGACCGGGCCGTCCAGCCAGCCAGGGCCCTGTGCAGCCGCGCCCCGGCTGCCTGCCTGGCCATCGGCCTGTCCGGTAAGTCGGCGGCTCATGTGAGCCGGCGACTGGGTGGCCGCGGCTATCGCCCCGCCAGCGGGAAAGGTTCGTTATGCCTTTGGTTGTGCGTGACGACTCGCTGCTGGTGGTAATCGATCTGCAGCCGCGCTTCTGGGGTGAACGTCTTGATGCGGACGACACGCGGCGCGCTGGGGAAGCTGCGCACCGCGCGGCCTGGCTGGCGGCCACGGCACATGCATTGGGTATCCCGGCCGTGATCACGGAGGAAGACCCGCAGATAAATGGGCCGACCGATGAGGCAGTGCTTGCACTCCTGCGGGCGAGCGCTCCGGTCTTTACCAAGACCGTGTTCGGCCTGGCCGACTGCCCCGAGATCATGGCAGCGGTCAGGTCAACAGGACGTCGGACGGCGTTGCTGGCCGGCTTTGAGACCGACGTGTGCGTAACGCACTCCGCGGTTGGCCTTGGGGAAGCCGGCTATCGAGTTGTAGTTGTCGAGGATGCGGTGTACTCGCCGTTCGGTGCTCACCTGCCCGGGATCGCGCGCTTGCGCGACCTAGGGTTCGAGCTCATGCGCTGCAAGAGCGTCTACTACGACTGGATCCGCACCCTGGCTGCTGCGCGCGCGTTCCAGGAGCACAACCCTGAGCTTGCCAATCCTCCCGGATTCTCGCTGTAAAGGGTTCTGCCCATCGAGCCGGTCAGGTGACCCGGCCACGCGCCTTTCTGGCTTCGATGACGATGCACGGCGGTATGGATGCCTCGTCGGTGGACCAGGCGGCTGGATCATGCGGCCGGGGATAATCGATCGTGATCACCGCCAGGCCGGCCTGCTCGACCGCGTCCACGTAGTCATCTTCGGTCCAGTAGGTGTCCTCGATGACGAACCGGCCGCCAGGAGTGGTCACGATACACGGAGTCGTTGCGCCGCTCCGCAAGGGACCGGCGTGCGGATAGCTGAAGTTCCGGAACGTGTGGCCGAACGCCGTCGGGCTCGAAGATTCCAGGACGAATGGCGCATCAGGGCGCAAGGTCCGGGCGATCTCCGCGCACGCGCGCGTCATCGCGGCCAGTGTGCGGATCTCGATGAAGACGTTCATGCTGACGGCGCCGTCAACTGACGCGTCCGGCAACGGGATAGGGCCGTCGATCCGCAAGAAGGTCACGCCGTCCAGTTCCTGGGTCAGCGCTTGGCTGATCATGTTCTGGTCGTGGTCGACCGCGTACACGTGCCGGACGCCGAGTCCTTTCAGGAACCTGGCGCTGCGGCCGGTGCCGCAGCCGAAATCAAGGAAGGTCTTGCCGCTGACATCGCCGAGTAGCTTTGCTACGGCGTCGAAGCCGATCTGGTACGTCGTCCCCTCGATTCCCAGCAAGCCGTACAACTCCGCGTTGCCGTCCGTGTAGCTGTACCCGCCGTCTGCATCGGATCCCACGGTCGCCGACCTCCTGTTATCCCGGTCCTGTCGGTGCGGGTGTGGTGGCTCACCCGCGGCGGGCGAGGTAAGCATCGCATAGGTCATGAAGCCTGCCCCCGTCGAAGCAGTCATCGTGACCTGGGCATACCATCCGGATTCCGGCCAGCGAGCGCAGCCGCGCGACTGTCTTGACGTAGCTGCCGATGTCAGATCCGGGCAGTTCGTCGAACAGCCTGCCGTCGTAGCTGGTGTCACCGGAGAACAGGATGCCTGCCTCGCGGTCGAGCAGGCAGATCCCGCCGGGAGAATGGCCGGGTGTGTGCATGACCTCGAAGACCCTGTTCCCCAGCGCGATCGTGTCCCCGTCATCCACCAGCCGGGTGGCGTCCGCCGGGGCAAGCGTGTAGTCCCCCGGATCGAATCCCTCGAACGGGATCGCGTCGACCAGCACCTCTGGTAGCTGGTGATCGTCGTCTTCTACCTGCGATCGCCAGGCCACCGGGAAGTCGCGCGCGAGGAGGCTGGCGAACTGGCCCTTCCCGGCCAGGGACTCTTGCTCTCGCAGATGAACAAGTCGTTCCCGGAATTCGTGCATGCCCCCGACGTGATCGTAGTGAGTGTGAGTTGCGACCGCGATCACCCGCTGACCGGCGCCTGTGAGCCCGCCGAGTGCCCAGGCCAGCGGAGCAATCCCGGTACCCGCGTCCACGACCAGATCAGCCTCAGATCCGCGGACGTGATAGAAGTTCGCGCGGATTAGCGGGTCCACATGCGGCTCAGTTATCAGCGTGATGCCATCAGCCACCCGCCGGGTCGAGAACCAGGATCCCGCCACCGGGAAACCAACCGCATCCACACTGCAAGTATTATCCGGTACGGCTGGAGGATGCTCGCCAGCCCAGGAGCCGTAAACGCTACTGCAACCATCTGGCCGGTGCGTGAGAAGGACGGCTCCCTTCAAGGCGCTGTGGCTGACGAGGGTCACCCACGGAGGGTCCCAGCCAGTAGGTTCAATCAGGCGGGATTTGGCGGGTGTGCATAGCTTTCGATGGCACCATACGTTTGGAACAAACTCTAGTAACTCCTTGAACGCGTCGGTGCTGGATGTGAAGACCGTCCTCCTGATGCGGTTGCCGGGTTCGGATCCCAGCGCGTCAAGGAGGACGTCCGTGAGTAACGGTAATGGCTTGTCGTCCCGCCGGTCTGATCGGTTCGATTAGCCGGTTCCCGGACGAGGGGGCTGATTGAGAACCGGCGTCGTGGACGCCGGTAGACTGGAGAAAGTGACCCTCACGCACAAGGAAATCTTCGAGCGCTACATGTACGCCGGCGCGATCAGCAGGAATCCCGAGGCCGTCGCCACGATGTTCACCGAAGACGGGGTGTACGAGGCTCCGCTGATCCCGGATGGTCACCGGCTGCCGCGCCGCCTGGCGGGCCGCGATGCGATCCGGGCCGGCCTGAGCGCATTTCACCGGGAGCTGGCGTCGCAGGGCACGGTGAATGCAGGGCAGTCCCGGCTCGTGCTGCATGACACCGCGGACGCAGACGTATTCATCGCCGAGCTCGATGCGGTCCTGGACCATCCGGGAGGACGGCGTGAACCGGTCTCACTGGTGCAGATCTTCCGCATCCGCGACGGGCGGATCGCCGTGCTCCGTGACTACTTCACCCCGTAACCCGTAACCGCCGGCGCTGCATCGCCGACGCCAGAAGATCAACCGCAAGCCTGCCGTCAAGGCGTGCGCGGCAGGCGCCGCCTGGTAACGCGCCGGCTGGAATCAGCTTGGCGCGGCGGTCAGCCAGCGAAGCTGCCCCGGCCACCGAGCTGACCACTTCGCCGTCGTGACACACCGCAACCGCAAATGAACGGGAACCGATATGCGCGGTCAGGTGGCCGACCAATATAGCCGTCCACGGAGCTCCCGAACCGATGTTCGGTTGCGTCGGCAAGCCGGTGTACGAGTCCGATGGCCTGGCACCGATCGTGTCAGCTAATTAGCCCGAACCTGCCTGCTGTATTTCGGCCGGACGGCGAGATCGACGATCTTGATCCACGGTCTTGACAACAGTTCGATCGCTGAATCAGTGTGGTGGATAGTCTGCCAAGCCACGCAGGTAGCGTGATTAAGGCGATTTCGGGTCATTAAGAAGAAGCCGGCCCAGGTGTCGAAGGCTTCTAGGAGGTAATCGGTTCCTAACGAAAATGCACTTCCGATAGAATCCCCAAACCTCTTCAGCCTCAGCGGTGGCGGCCTCACGGTGAGCCTAGCTCTTACTGGCATCGACGGGAAACCACACTTCAGCTACCAGGATGCCCACCAATCACAGAGTTTCAGCGGCGACGAGATCACCCTCGAGGAAACTACACTCGACACCCTGGCCAGCGTGACCCTCGTCAGGACTGTAGACTTCGGCGACACTACATTTACGTTGCTGGTGCCGAGGGGCAACCTCCTCAGCGCGACCAGTCACGTCATCCACACGGTGGGTATCACCACTATGCACCGGACGACGATAGCCGGACTAGGGCATGGGCAACTGACCACTTACCATGTAACACGGCTATATGGATCTGCCGCTCAGGTACAATTCTAGTCCTTGAGCAATAAAGCAGGATCCACCTCATCACCGCATCGGCGTCTGCTGGCATGCCGGACTCATAATCCGTCTATCGCCCGGCCGGTGGACCAGAGTGGATCATCGGTGTGCAGCTGCCCCGCTCGGTAGTCCTAGCTGTCAGCCGCACCGAATCGGCGACCTAGTTTCGTGCCCGGCTTCGGCCTTTGTGGCCGTTGTGTCGCAGCGTGACCGCCGAGTATATGCTTTCGGGGTCACTTTGCATCCCACCGGGAACTGGACCGCCCAGCAGGCCCGCAACCTGATCATGGACCTGGGCGAGCAGGCGCACCGGCACGCGATCATGGGCCGCTACGCCCCGCGCTACAACCGGCATAGCCCGCACCGGGCCTGAACCTGCGGCCACCGGGCAACGCCGGAAGCGCTCCGGCGGCCATCACCGATCTCACGACGGCGAAGATACGACGCGGCGTCCTCGGCGAGCTGATCAGCGAGTACAAGCAGGCGACATGAAGATTACCAGCAAGCCCAAGACATTGAAGGTCAGGGCCTACGGCACAGTTTGGGAGCCGTACAGACTCTCCTTGAGAGAACCTGACGCCACTGAAAATGAAATGATGGTCGCCTTGGAGGCTCGGTCACTTGGCTGCGGGTCTGCCCTGTCGCGGTCAAGCCTGAATTCTTTCTGGTGGTGACGGCTCCGGGGATCCGGGTGGTCTCTGAATACGAGGCAGTCGGACAACTAGCTCGTCAACGTCCGGGGCCCCCTTAGGGGGCGCGTTGAGGAATGTCCCCAGATTCGGCGGGTGGTAGGCGGGGTCGGTGTAGAAGTCCTCCCGTGCCATGGACGCTAGCCGGTGCGGGATGGTCACTGTCACATTCGCGGGACCCGATTGTACTGGGATGGGGGACAGGTTGCGTCGCCCGTGGCTGAACGTGCCTTTCATGACATCAGGCCTAGGTCGGATCCGTTCGAAGATGTTCGCGACCCGGTATATCGGATTTATCGAATGGTGCCGCACCGCCGGTCGGGGG
>Ga0335085_10004449_pt1 | contig 23262 bp, 18 predicted proteins | sample Lox_Sample_45_FD_206712 | JGI IMG/M metagenome (GOLD analysis project Ga0335085, IMG submission 206712) | Soil microbial communities from Loxahatchee National Wildlife Refuge, Florida, United States - Lox_Sample_4.5 | ecosystem: Environmental > Terrestrial > Soil > Wetlands | place: USA...
ATTGTCAGTGCGGAAGGGTGACGCCGGCAGGCCCATGCGATTGTAGAGGTTGCACCACGGGTTCATCGCGAACGCATACCGTACGGCCACCGGGTGTGCCACTTTGCCGCTACTGACAAGAATCGTGTCACCATCAATCTTGGCATCCGCGCCGACAAACTTGTGGTCGTCGCCTGCGATTTCAAACCCTGAAAGGTTCGGCGCCGGCCAGTTCTTTGCCACCAGGCCGCCGTAACCGTACTTGAAGTGCAAGCGGACTTTCTCACCTTCGACGGTCATGGACTCGTAGACGGGCCCGGAATAGATCACATCCTGTCCGTACGCAATCGCCTGCGCGGCCAAAGCGAGGCGGTAGCCGACTTCCTGTTTGTTTTTCGGGTGGATGTCAGACCCGTCACCAATGTCGATGGCGACGGCCATGCCGGTCTTGGGCAGCGAGAGGGTCATCAACTGTGCTTCCCGGAGTTCAGGCCAATTGGATTGCGATATATTGATTCCCCAGTTGGCAAGTTGGACGAAAAGGAAGGGGAAATCTCCTTCGTTCCAGACGCGCCTCCAGTCGCGGATCAGGGCAGGAAAGAGCTTGCGATACTGGATGGGGCGGCTGGCATTCGATTCTCCCTGGTACCAAATGACTCCCCGGATGGCATAGTTGGTGAGCGGCATGATCATGGCATTAAAGAGTCCGGAAGGCAGATTGGGGCTGCGCCGAGGGTCATCGGGAACGGGCGGGACGGGCGGAACGGGCGCGCCCTCCGATTCGGCTTTGTCCGAGTCTTGCCGCCATTGGGCGAATTGCGCGTCATAATCCTGGAAGAGCCGGGGATAAGGAGAGAGTAGTTTCACCCCTGCGTCTAGGATGGATTTGTAATCGGGATCAGATTGCAGCGTTTCGCGGCTTGTCCACGCCTCCGCCAAGGTCCCGCCCCAGGAACTGTGGATAAGCCCAATCGGCACATTCAACACCCTCTGCAAGTCGCGGCCAAAGAAGTATGCAGCAGCAGAGAAGTTGCTTACCGTCTCCGGCCGCGAGGGAACCCAATAGCCCTTCACGTCCCGTTGCGGTTTGCCCGCCACTCCCTGCCCAACCGTAAACAATCGGAGCATGGGGTAATCAGCGTGGGCTATTTCATCCTGAGCGTTGGTAACACCGCTTACCGTCATACCCATATTGGACTGACCGGAGCAAACCCACACTTCGCCTACGAGCACGTCATGAAGGGTAATTGTGTTCGTGCCCCTAATCGTCAGGGTGAAAGGGCCGCCGGCACTCAGCGGGCCCAATCCCACTTTCCACTCGCCGTCTTTATCTGTTACTCCACTGGCTTCCTGGTCCTTCAAAATGACCGTGACCCGCTCACCCGGATCGGCCGTTCCCCAGATGTTGACCTTCACACCTTGTTGGACCACCATCCCATCGGAAATCAAAGCCGGGAGCCTCACAGCCGCGTGCGCTTCCACGACAATGAACACAAGCGCAGAAAATGTCACCACAAAGCTCGTTCGGTAATTGACCCAGCGCATTCGCATCCTCCTTCAGACTTGACGTGGTCCCCGAGTTCCTTCACCTGCAAAATTGCGGCTACCTGTTCCCCAGGTTCCCAGACCTTGCGGCAGAGCCGCTCACGACAAGAATCTAACATAATGGGCGAGGCCTCTTATCACAAATGTAGAATCTCCCGGCGCCGCTCTGCGGGCGCCGCTACAGCGGAATGCACAAACACTCATGCCGCTCTGCGTAGTACCCTGCGAATCAGCTTAACCTACATCCGCTTATATCGACCTACCTGCCGGTTCGGTCCAAATCATAATATGATTTGTCCGGTTTGGGTTAGCTCGGCTTGGGGAAGAGCGGGGAGGGTGAGGGAAGGCGCTCCTTGCGGCCCGAACGCAATGGGGGGTGATACCCAGGGTCGCGGTGGGTCCCCCAAATCCCGCAGGCAGGTCGATTTCCGCTGGGCCGCTGCGGGCCCTGGAAACCCGCCACTAGGGTTTGCCTTTTGTGTTACACTGCGGCTGCTTGATGGGGTAATAGACCTGTTATGACCCGAGCGGCTGAAGCCAGGCAGAATCTCCGCGAAATTTGCCGTATCGCCGCACGTGTCTTCTACGCGAAAAGTTACGATGGCGCTTCGATGCAGGACATCGCGGAGGCGGTCGGCCTCACTAAGGCAGGCCTCTATCATCACGTGGGCAGCAAGGACCGTCTGCTGTACGAAATACAGAACTACGGAATGGATATCCTGGATGAGACCGTTCTCGCCCGCGTCAAGGACATCGCTGACCCCCGCGAAAAGCTTCGCCAGACTATCATCGGCCACATCGACCTGATCGTGCGCGCGCGCGACCAGGAAATCACCGTGATTCTGCACGAAAACCGCTCGCTGAGCGGTCCGCTGCGCAAGAAACTCAATGCCCGGAAACGCCAATATATCGATTATCTTGTCGATCTGATCAGGCGCGTCCAGGAAGAGAGCGGGAGATCCCCCCAGATGCCACCCCGTCTGGCCGCTTTTGCTCTGCTGGGAATGATCAATTGGCTCTATCAGTGGTATAGCGCCGACGGACCCATCAAGCAGGACGAACTCGCCCGAGTCTATCCAGACTTTTTCTTCCGCGGACTCCTCGGAACGATTTAACCCGGAATTCTCATAATTATAAAGGAGGACTTATCCATGGCCATTCAAGAGGCAGCAGGGAAGTTTACTGGGAGCGCCCAAAGTCGTGTCCTCGACCGCAGGGATTTTCTCAAATTGGGGGTAACGGGTGCCGCCCTCTCACCGGGGTTCACGGCGCCGACGCTCGTCAACAGAGAGGCCCCCTCCCCCGTGCCTCCAGCCTCGGGAGGAGGTCCTTTGCCAGCCGTTCCCACCCCGGCGGATCTCGCCAGCGACAAGCTTGTGCATCATTTCCGGGACTATTTCAATCCCCCATTGGTCCAGAATGAATGGGGATGCCTCCAAGCCACGAGGTCGGTCGCAGGAATCACATCGATCTATCTCCCGCCGTATTCCTGTTGTGGAGTCCCGGTAATGCCTTTCAGTCCGGGAAGCCTGCTGACCTGCGAGATTTACATGAACGGGCAGGTCCTCACTTCGTTTCCCCCGCCGGCAGGAGAAGTTGCCTACACATGGTATCCCCACCGGATTGTGCGCGAGACGGTGGCCAAGGGTATTCGATTCACCACCGAGACCTTCATGCCGTCCAAACAACGAGCTGCCGCCGAACTGATCACGGTCAAGAATGAGAGCGGTGAGCGATGCAGCGTTTCCCTCGGTTTTGACATGAGGGCCGGTGTGACGGTAAAGGTTGAAAAGGGCTCGCTAACCGGAGCTTCGGCGGAACCGGATAACAAGCTCACGTCCAGCGAGTCTCACGGTTGCATCATCTTTGAATCGCAGCATACCCGCGCGGTTTCCGTGCAAGGCATTTTTCCCCACCCGGCCCGCATTGAAAGCCAGAGAATGTTGGTGCACGAGATTTCCCTGAATCCGGGAGAGGCGCGAACCTTCCACTACCTCAACGCGATCGGCGAGGGCGTGGAAGCCACTCTCGATCTATATGATCGGCAGCAAGCCAACTTCCCGCAAATGCTCAAGGAAAATGAAGACCACTTCACCAGCCTTCTGCGGTCTGCCTTCACACCGGGGAATTCGGATTTTTCCGGCCACCTTCCCCAACTCAAAACGAGCAATCGCGAACTCTGGAAGATCTACCATACCGGTTTCACCAATCTTCTCGTCAACCGAAGAGTCTCACCCGACTCCGTCTATGGCCCGGCATACACCACGATCCCCCACTTCTGTCCGACCCTGAGCTTCATCTGGGACGCCATGCTGACGTCGCTCAGCCTCTCCCTTCTCGACCCGCAGGCGCTGCGCGGTATGCTGGAAAACTGGCTGATTCAGGACATGCACCAGCACCTGGCTACAGATTATCTCTCGGGAAAGGGCGTGGGACCCTGGTACGCCGTCAATGACATGGGCATGCTGCGCTGCGCGCACGATTACTTGCGCGTGACCGGCGATCTTGCCTGGCTCGACAAACCCATCGAGGGTAAGCCGGCGATGGAACACTTGGTGGACCTTGCCTTGTATTGGAAGACGCTCGACAAGTTCGGTCACGGTCTGGCGGACTACGGCAAGCTGGATGACCTGCTGGAAGTGGTCAGCACCTGGATTCATGAAGTGCCGGCAATGAATGCCGGGAATGTTTATGGAATGCGCTTCGTGGCCTCACTGCTGGACCGCCGCGGCGACTCCGCACGCGCCACGCAGCTACGCTCGGAAGCCTCCGACCTCGCCGCGAGAATCAACCGCCTGCTTTATGTGGATGGCAAGGGATGGTGGAAGGCCGGGCAGCCGGACGGGACATTCAACGAGGTTCGGCACTGCTATGACTTGCTGACCGTGCTCGACACCATGGTCTCGGACCTGAGTGAAAAGCAGAAAAGGGAGATAAGCGGCTTCTTCTGGAGCGAACTTCACACACCTCTGTGGATGCACGCCCTGGCGCCCGGCGATGTCGACGCCACCTGGAATCTTCGAGCGGACCATAGCTGGCTGGGGGCGTATACGGCCTGGCCCTCCATGACCGCCAAAGGCCTTTACAAGATCGACCAACCCTCCCGCGTGGCCGCCTGGGTCAAGGGACTGGCCAAGTCAGCTAATCAGGGCCCCTTTGGACAGGCCCACATCGTGGAGTCCATTTTCCCGACGGAAAATGGAGGCGCTTTCAAGTGCCCGCTGGATCAGCCTTATGGCAACGACTGGTGCTGCGTTTCCGGAGGCAGTTTCACCGACCTCGTGATCGACACGATTTTCGGGGCCGACCTCACTCTCTACGATGGCATCCACGTGAAGACTCACCTGGCGGATTTTGATCCTGCGGCAAGCCTGGTGAATGTTAACTACCAGGGGAAAAAGTTCACCGTAACCCGCGACGGGGCCAAAGCGGCCTGACAATAGACGGCGAGAAGTCAGAGGCCGGCACGGGCCGGTACGGGAACTCGCCAGCGTTTCAACGATACCATTGCGCCGGTTTGGGGTGAGGCCTGCTCCTCATTTCTCGAATGACGCCGCCCCTGCCGCGTGCAGGAACAGTTGTTGACCCTGCTCCCGCATGGTAGCATCCTCCTTCATCTTCCTACCGGGGGAACCGAACTCATGCCCACCTCATTGGTTGCTTTCCAGGGTGAAAGAGGCTCGTTTAGCGAGGAAGCCGCTTACAAACTCCTGGGGCGGGGAATCCGCGTGCTGCCCTGCGAGACCTTTACCGCCACCTTTGAAAGCGTCACGCGCGGGCGTGCGAATTACTGCCTGGTTCCGATTGAGAACACCCTGGCCGGCTCCATTTACGAAAACTTCGACCTTTTGCTTGCCAACAACCTGCACATTGTGGATGAGGTGAGCTTGCGCATTGTCCACAATCTCATCGCGCTTCCGGGCACGACGCGCAAAGATGTGCGCCAGGTGTATTCCCATCCTGTGGCGCTGGCCCAGTGCGGCCGCTTCTTCGCCAGGAACCCGAAGGTGGAACGGGTCACTTTTTACGACACCGCGGGGTCCGTCAAAATGCTGGCGGAGCGCCACCCACCCGGCGCCGCGGCCATCGCCAGCCGCATTGCCGCGGAGGTCTACCACGCACGCATCCTGGCAACGCATTTGGAGGATCACCGCGAAAACTACACGCGCTTCCTTCTACTCTCCAAGACCGCGCGTATCTCCCGCCAAGCCAACAAAACCTCCATCGTGTTTTCCACCCGCAACCTGCCCGGAGCCCTTTACAAGTGCCTGAGCGTTTTTGCTCTGCGCGACATTGATTTGACCAAAATGGAATCGCGCCCCTTGCGTGGCCGTCCGTGGGAATACTTCTTCTATGTCGATTTTGTCGGAAGCGTGAAGGAGGAACGTTGCAAGAAGGCCCTGGGGCACTTGGGCGAGGTGACCAATTTCTTGCGCGTGCTGGGGTGCTACGAAAGTGCGAAAAGGTAGAGCTATCAGCTCTCAGCTTTCCGCAATCAGCCAAAGCTCGAACCATGCACGCCGAGTTGTAGTGCTGTTCTTAACGCCCGCCAACCGGTTCTAATTGAAAACTGATAACTAAGGACTGAGGACTTCCTTCTCACCACGCCAGCGCATAGCGATGTCCGCGCACATCGGCGCCCGCTGAAATGACGCCGGTCGTGGGATTGAACTCCACCATGGTGGGCGCGGTGCCATTGCTCCAATCCCCGCCCACCATCAGCTTATGGCCGCGCGCGCGAAGTTCATCGAGAACCGGTTGCTCGATGCGTTTTTCGATTTCCAGGGTCAGGGGCTGGTCGGCATGAGTGTCAAAGGTGCTGTACATTGCCTCGGAGTTGAACCGAGGCGCTTCCACTGCCTCCTGGGGGTTCATCCCGAACTCCACCACGTTCAGGAATATCTGCAGGAGGGTCTGGTCCTGGCTGTCGCCACCGGGAGTGGAAAATGCGAGCCATGGCTGGCCGTCGCGCAGCGCCAAAGTAGGCGTCAAGGTGATGCGCGGCCTCTTGTGCGGGGCGATTTGATTGGGATGCCCCGGCGTCAACACAAATGCCTGCGCCCGCTGGGAGAGAGGAATCCCTGTGTCGCCCGCGATGACGGCAGGGATCCATCCGGCGCTGGGTGTAGCGGAGAAAAGATTACCGTCGTGGTCGATCACGTTGACGCAGGTGGTGTCCTGGTGCTCACCGTTGCGGTGCTGGTAGCGCGCCCGCACAAAGTCCTCCGGCGCCCGTGCTGACATGTGGACGGGGTCGCCGGGAATGTGGTCCGCGGAAGCCTGATGCGGGTTGATCAGCGGCCGCCGGATGTTCGCGTACTCCTTGGAAATGAGAGCGGCCGGAACAGGGGTGAAGTCGGGGTCGCCGTAATAAGCATCGCGGTCGGCATAACCCAGCTTTTCCGCTTCCACCACGGTGTGTATGTAGTCGGCGGAATTGTGCTTCATGGCTTTCAGGTCATACCCCTCGAGCAGGTTGAGATTTTGAAGGAAGACCGGGCTCTGCGTCCAGAAACCGCACTTGTAAGCCTGCACGCCGCGATACGTCACGGTGAGAGGTTCTTCGACGCGCGCCTGGAAGGCGGCGAAATCCTCCTCCCGAAGCAGGCAACCGACTTCTTGGCAAAAAGCGCTGATGCGTTTAGCAATCGGTCCGCGGTAGAAGTAGTTGCGTACCGCTTCTAAGGCTGCCATTCGCCCCTTCCCTGCATTTTCCGTTTCCACTCGGGCCAGGGCTTGAAACGTGCGCGCCAGGTCAGCCTGAACGAAAATTTCACCTTCTTTCGGCAGGCGCCCCCCGGGCATATAGACCTTCGATGTGGCGGGCCATTTTTCGGCAACGGACTCTCCTCGCGCGAGCGCTCGCTCCAGGCCGGCATTGATGGGAAAACCCTGGGCGAGCTCAATGGCCGGCTGGATGACCTCCGCCAGGCTCTTTGTGCCGTACTTCTCCAAAGCCAGCAGAAGTGCGTCCATGGCGCCCGGCACAATCGCGCTGAGCGGGCCGAAGGAGGGAATGATGCCGCCTTGGGCTCCGGCATATGTCCCCTCCAGCACAATGCGGGGATCGTCGCGCCGCAGATGTTCATAGAATTCTGGCGTCGCCAACCCCGGAGCGATGCCGTCGCCGTTGATGGCCACCACCGGGCCGCTCTTCAGCTTAATTAGGATCGGGCACTCACCACCCGCGCCGAAGCTCATCATCTCCACCACCGATGCGGCGAAGACCGAGGCCACACCGGCGTCAACCGCGTTACCGCCCTTTTCCAGGATGCGCAGCCCCGCCTCTGCCACCAGGGGATGGCCGGCAGCCACCACTCCTCGGCGTCCCGCCACCAGCGGTTTCAATGTGGCCGCGTAGCCGGAAAAACTCAGAGGCAAAAGTGCCAATCCCAGTGCCGTAAGAAACAGGGTCGCGATCCATTTGCCATGCTCCATGATCAACCTCCGGATGGAATTGCCCGTGGGTGGAAGCGGAATGGTTGCGGAAAACTTTGCGCCTGTCAAGCCTGAGAAACACGCAGCTGGGATTTTCACGCGCGGTGGAAACATTGGGCGCTATATTTTTGCAACTAGGATCTTCATTGAGGGGCTAATCAACATGTCTCAGCCGGCAATGCCCTGGCCGGCAAGCGCAATGTTATTGCGGGTGGTGTTCTTGACGAGGTACATGGCTTCGTCCGCTTGGCGCAGCAGTTCCTTGCGGGTACGGCCATCCTCAGGGAAGGAGGCAACCCCAAAGCTGGCGGTGACCTTGATATTCATTTTCTCTTCTGCGAAGAAGACGCGATTGATCAGGAGGTCGCGGATGCGGCGCACCACCATCAAGGCATTTTCCTTCGAGGTCTGGGGGAGTAGGACCACAAACTCGTCGCCGCCGTACCGGAATGCGTAGTCAATCATGCGCAGGTGAGCCTTGATGATGTCGCCGATCATCCAGAGAAGTTTGGAACCCACCAGATGTCCGTGGACATCGTTGACCTGCTTGAAATGGTCAAGATCAATGAAGATGACGGAAAACTCGTAGCCGTAACGATTGGAGCGGTAGATCTCCGTGTCGAGGACGAAGTTGAGATGCCGTGCGTTGTAGAGCGCGGTGCAGTCATCGGTGATGGTGAGCTCGTGAATGCGCTGCACGTAACGGGCGTTCTCCAGTGCGATGGCGGCGTAATCCGCCAGGCTCTTGAGGATGGGAATGTCTTCCGTGCCGAAACTGGGTTTGCCGAGGGCATTGACAAGTTCAATGACCCCCAGGACGTGGCCATGCGCCTTGATGGGCACGCAGACGATCGAGCGCGTCTCGTTGTGCGTCAACTCATCCATCTTGGGCGTAAAACGCGGATCATTGTGGGGGTTTTCAAGCAGGACGGGCTCGCCGTGCTGAGCCACCCACCCTGCCACTCCCTCTCCCAGCTTCAGGCGAACATCCCGCAGCTTTTCCGCTCCTGTGCCGATGGCAATCTCGAAATATAGCTCCTGCGTATTCTCATCCAGCATCAGCAGCGACCAGGTGTCCGGCTGAAGCAGATCGCTGATCTTTTCCATGATCGTCTGAAGAATCTTCTGCAAGTCGAGCGTGGAAAAAAGCGCCTTGCCCACTTCGTGAAAAAGTGAGAGGCGTTCGACCTGACGTCTCAGTTCGCCGATCTCTTCTTCTGGACCCATCACGTTTCCAAACTGGCATCCGGATTAAATACGCGTATAGACCTTTTAAACCATTGAGCCGGGCTTTTCAACCCTTTTGTCAGGCAGCCTTCCCGGGGGGAGACCCAGGGGGGTCGTGTTAAAGCATTTGACACTGTTATACGCGGGAAAATATGATGAGTACGGTTTGACCTGTAAGGAGCGAACAAGGCCCCCGTATGCCCGCCTTTGGTGAGAATCTTCGGCGCGAACGAGAAATGCGAGGCGTGAGCCTGGAAGAAATTTCTTCCGCCACCAAGATCAGCTTGCGTTTTCTCGAGGCCATTGAGCAGGAGGACTTCTCCAAACTTCCCGGAGGGATTTTCTCGCGCAGTTTCATTCGCAGTTACGCGCGCTATCTGGGTTTGGACGAAGAGCGCGTGGTGGCTGAATTCCAGCATGCCGCCCAACCCCAAACGGATTTTGACTTGCATCGTATGCCGTCGGGCACTTCCAGTACCGCGAGGCCGTCCTCGCGAACTCCCCTGGTCGCCACGCTGGTGGCAGTGGTTCTGCTGGCAGGGGGCTATGCGCTTTTCCGCTACTCGCCACGAACCCTAGAGCCCCCCGCCCCGCCCCCGCCCACTCCGGTTATAACACCCAGGCCGGCTGCCCCTCCACCTGTACCCGCCCCGACAGTTTCCGGGGAACCCACAGCGGCACCCAGCGCGAATCCTGCTGCAGCCGAGGTGCCGCCGATTGCGACTCCCAGCGCGGCCCCGGCCCCCGGCATCACCCCCAATCCTCGGGGGGGACCGGCGGCGGGTGTAAGCCCCGTGGCGCCCTCCAGCCCGCCGACGGGAAATCCCCCTGCCACGAAACCCAATGCCGCTTCTGACTTGGTACTGCAATTGGCAGCGACGGAACGCTCCTGGGTGGCCGTGGATGCCGATGGGAAGACAGTGCTCCAGCGAGTATTGAATCCTGATGAAGTCCAAACGTTGAAAGCGCACAAGTCTTTCGACGTGACGACGGGAAATGCGCAAGCCGTTATTCTCACATTGAACGGCGAGACGCTGAAACCCCTGGGCCGACACGGCGAGGTGAAGTCCGTCCATCTTACGCGAGAGGATCTGAAAAACTCCGCACCGTGAGGTCCCAATATTTCCGCACGCTTGGTAGATCTAATCCGTTCTGGGAAGGCGCCTGACGTAATCCGTCGCAAGGGGGCAGACGGGACTCTGCCTTTGCCTGTAGAGGACAAGATTGAGATCCTGACGTTGCTCGCGGCCGCCCCGGGAACGGACCTGCGGGATAAAGCGCTGGCAACATTGCAGGGATGGAACCGCGCGGAGATCCGCCGGGTTATGGCCAGCCCGCAGACGGCTCGCCATGTGCTGCATTTCGCCGCGGAGCACCTCCTCGCTGACCGCGAAGAACTGAGGGAAATACTTCTTTGGAACCCCGGCCTTCCGGCCGAATCCCGCCATCTGCTTCAACCAAAGCCTGCTGCCAAACCCCCGGTCGTCGAGGCGGCGGACAGACCGCCGAGCCCGCCTCAGCCGCAACCCCTCCCTCAGCTTTCAACCTCAGAAGCCGCGGAAGAATCCGCCGGCGATTCGCCGCCCGAGCCTGCCGCCCGGTCCGCCGAACAACAAGCGGCGGTTGAGATTCTGGCCAAGTTGGCGGCGGGTGCAAGCGTTGAGGAGGTGACGGACGCGCAGGCCGAAGCTCCGCCGGAAGTCACTATGCGTGACGATGAGCTTACCCAGAACGACCGGGAAACTTTGATCCAGAAGATCAATCGCATGAACGTCGTGGAAAAGATCAAGGCGGCGCTGACCGGAAACATGGAAACGCGTTCGCTCCTGATTCGCGACTCGAACAAAATTATTTCGCGCGCCGTGTTGCAGTCCCCCAAGATTTCCGATACGGAAGCCGAAGGCTATGCCGCCGCCAAGAATGTTTCTGAGGAAGTGCTCCGCCTGATCGCCATGAACCGCAAGTACATGAAAACCTATGTGGTGATGAGAGCCCTCGTCAACAATCCCCGCGCGCCCATCGACATCACCATGCCTCTGCTCAACCGGATTAATGAAAAAGACCTCAAGGGGCTCTCCCTCAACCGGAATGTTCCGGAGGTCATCCGGAGCCTGGCCGTTAAGATGATCAAGCAAAGGGAAGAGGCCACCAAGCCCAAGCTTCCAGGTAAACACTAGCCCCACTTGCATTCCGCCGCGTCCCCTACTTTGCCTGGCGCGCCAGAACTGCGGCGAAAACCTCCAGCATCTGACCGTGAACCAGACCGTTGGAGACGAATACATCGTCGCCAAGCAAGTTGAAGTTTCCTCCTCGTACGTCGGTCACTCGCCCACCGGCCTCCGTAACCAGCAGCGTGCCCGCGGCCTTGTCCCAGGGATTGAGCTTCAACTCCCAGAAGCCATCGAAGCGGCCCGCCGCAACACAACAGAGATCGAGCGCGGCCGAGCCTGCGCGCCGGATGCCGTGGGACAACTCCGTGAAGCGGAAATAGAACTGAACATTCAAGCCGTGATCTGTCGCAAAAGGAGGAAAACCCGTGGCGACCAAGCTCTCGCTCAGTTTTTCCGTGGAAGAAACGTGCAAGCGTTGGTTCTTCAGGTACGCGCCGGCGCCGCGTTCGGCCGTGTACATGTCGTTGCGCGTGGGATCGTAAACTACCCCGGCAATCACCTCGCCGCGATAAGCAAGGCCGAGGGTGACACAGTACACGGGGAAGCCGTGGGCGTAATTCGTCGTTCCATCCAGAGGATCAACGTACCAACAATAGTCGGAAGAAGAACGATGGCTGCCTCCTTCCTCAGCCACGATGGCGTGATCGGGAAAGCGCTCGCGTAAACGCTCGATGATGAGGGCTTCGGAACGGCGATCCGCCACCGTCACCAGGTCAGCCCGGCGCTTGTAGCCAATATCCAGAGGCTGAGTAGACAGTTCGGCGAGAAGCCCCCCTGCTTCTTTTGCAATCTCGACTGCGGCATTGAGATAATCCGGCATAATTTCCATCCACCTGAGGTGAAGAGCAAGTCAAAAGGCGAAACGCAAAAGTCAAAAAGCAAAGCCTAAGTGGAAATCTGAATTAGTTTGGGGTTTCTTACTTTTGCCTTCTGCGCCTTGCCTTTGGCATTTTGACTTGTTCTTCGGGTTTGAACATGTCTTTAGCGGCCGCGCTCAATTATGACGCGCGACTGCCCTTCCCCTTCCGCCCACACGGCGCCGTCGGCGAAGTATTCCTTTTTCCAAATCGGCACAATCTGCTTGAGGCGGTCAATGGCGTACTGGCAGGCCTCAAACGCGGCGCGCCGATGTTCCGCCGTAATGATGATGGCGACGCTGGTCTCGCCGATTTCCAGGCGGCCCAGACGGTGAACCATTCCAATGCCGTCGATCGCGAACTTCTGCCTGGTCTCGCCCCCCAATTCTTCCATCTTGCGGATCGCCATGGGCTCATACGCCTCGTACTCAAGGTACAGTGTGGCGCGTCCGCGCGAATGATTTCGCACAATCCCTTCGAAAACCACCACCGCCCCGTCCGCGGGAGCGCGGAGCTGTGTCGCCAGATCGGAGACGGAAATCGGGCTGCGAGTGATGCGGAAAAAATCCCCGCTCGCGCCGCCGCTCACCGGAGGCATAAACGCCACCTCGTCACCGTCGCGCAAGGGCGTGGAACCCTTGGCGATTTCCTGATTGACCGCGAGAAGGAGTGATCCCTCCGCCGAACGCAGGCGCGGGAAGCGAGTCTCACAACGGCGCCGAAGCCCCTCCAGGTTTTCTCCCTCGGGCAGTTCCACCTGCTCCTGCGCGCAACCCGTAAGGTCATGGGTTATTCCGAAAAACAGCACGTTGACTTTCATGATGGGTCAAAAACTCCACTTCGATAGTTCCTGGGTTATTCAGTATACATGCCGGCCGCCCGCAAGGCACGACGAACCCCACCCTCGATATCGGCCGATGGGGTCACGGGGTAATTTGCATGCCTCACGGGGTAGAGAAACCCTCTTACTGTCTTTATTTTCATCAACATAATGGAAAGAAGGCCATAACTATCTTATTTTCAATAATATAATGGAAAGGCTGATTTCAGACATTTTTCCTACATTTGTTTTCTATAACATAATGGAACTTACCTTCATTTTTTCCCCCCGCGTTTTTTACCATCTGGTCAGCTAGATTTAAATAACTATTTTATTTTCAATGACATAGATTTTTGAAAAATTTCCCCTTTCTCAGCTAACCCATTTTGTTTCTGACACATAATGGAAAGGCGTGGTATTTTCTCAATTCGTAGGAGCACCCATAAGGCCGGAAGTTCTACTTGCACAAGGTGGCCGGCTGAACCCAGCCGCTCCAAAAGCCGGAACGCACTCCGCCCGCCCTAACTAATCCTCTCGGTATTTTGTCCTCTCGTGGTGGGAAGATCCGAGAGGCGCCCGGCGCAGGCTGAACGCCCGCACCTCCCGTCATGGTAGCCTAACTGATAGCCGATGTCAAGGACTATTTCGAGGCGATCCGTGGGTGGTGCATCTTGGGCGGGTATCTGCAAATTGCCCGGGGGCTGGCCCTTTCGATCGTAAATATCTGTGGTTGGCGCTGCGTTTTACCTTGCCGGGATTTGCCGCGTATCCACTTCCTGCCTTAGGTTCAGGACAGTTGAAGACAAGCACACGCTGATCCTGAATCGCACGCCCCGCCGTCCTGTCAAATCCCGGAGGGCGTCCCATGGATAAGGAAGGAAGACACCGCCAGGCAGGCGTTGGAAAGAACTTCAGCCACCCTTTGCGTTACAATGCCACTATGCAGGTAAACTTTGCTTTTGGTCGATCCGGTTTGACCCTCGAATTACCGGAGGGCTTTGATTACCGCGTGCTGGAAGCGCGGTCGGCGGTTCCGCTGGATGACGCCGCGACTGCCATCGAGCAGTCGCTCGATGCGCCCATCGGTTGCCCGCCGCTCGCCGAGATGGCCCGCGGCAAGCGCACGGTTGCCATCTCGGTTTGCGACATCACGCGGCCGGCGCCCAACCGCGAAGTGCTTCCTCCGGTGCTGGCCCGATTGGAGGCGGCCGGTATTCAACACCGGGACATCACCATTCTGATCGCCACGGGGCTTCACCGGCCGGCGACAGAGGCGGAGTTTCGCGAGATCTGCGGGCAAGAGTCCGCGGCCCGCTATCGAGTTCTCAATCATCATGCGCGCGAACATTCCGAGCATCGCGCCCTGGGAATGACCGTCGCCGGAACGCCCGTTTATATTGACGACCGCTTTGTTTCCGCCGACCTTCACATCACTTTGGGATTTATTGAGCCGCACTTGATGCTGGGCTATTCCGGCGGGCGCAAGCTCATCGCTCCCGGCCTCGCCGCGCAGGAGACCATCAAGGTCCTGCACAGTTCCCCCTTCATGCGCGATCCGCGCGCGGTGGAGGGATCGATTGAAGAAAACCCGCTGCACCAGGAACTCCTGGAAATCGCGCGCTTGGCCCGCCACGATTTTCTGGTGGATGTGGCGCTCGGCCGCGGCGCTCTCCGCCGGCCCATTGCCGCGGTCTTTGCCGGCGATCCCGAAGCCGCACACCGGCAGGGAGTGGAGTTTGTCTCGCGCGTCATGTTGGAAACACTTGACCAACCCGTTGATGCCGTGATCACGACGGCAGCAGGCTACCCGCTCGACCTGACCTTTTACCAGGCGGTGAAGGGCATCACCGCGGCGTCACACATCGTGAAGCCGGGAGGGAAAATCCTGTTGCTTGCGGCGTGCGAGGAGGGCGTGGGAGGGCCAGAGTTTGCTCACATGCTTGCCGAGGGTTCCCCCGATCACGCCTTTATGAAGAGAATTGAGGGGGAGCCGGTGACTGTGGACCAATGGCAACTCGAGAAGCTCGCCCTCGTCACTACCCGCGCGGAGGTCCTATATTACGTGCCCGGCCTGCCGAGTGAATTTCACTCTGTCCTTTGGGGAAAGAGCTTTGCAAATGCCGAGGAAGCTATCCACGCACTCGCCGGGAATTTGGAAAAGAACGCGCGAGTCGCCGTCATCCCAGAAGGGCCGTACGTCCTGGCGCGATGTGCTGCTTTGGAAAATGCAATCCGGTGAGATGAGCCGCTAGCGCTCCGGCGCGATCCGATAAAGCCCCGCGCCGTGCGGCTCGATCTTGGGGGCGAAATCGGCATCCACAACCCCCAAGTCCTTTTTCTCCCAAAGGTCGCGGACGTTGCACTTTTTGCCCAAGCCCAGCTCGCTCCAGCTCACGGTGACTTCCGCGGGCGCCTGATCGTCCAGGTTGAAGACCGCCAGGTACTTGTCGTGCGACCCGGGAGTATCTGCAGCCCAGGCCACCTTGTTCCCGCGAGTGAACAACTCGTGGTTGTGGGTACTGTGTTGATCCACCGCCAAAATCTCAGGGTTGGTCAGCATTTCCAGCGTCGCGGTATCCAGAGTGGGCAGGTCGCCGCCCATCATCAGCGGCGAGCGAAAGATCACCCAAAGGGTAAGGTGGGTTCGCTGTTCTGTCGGGGTGAAATTCGTCTTCCGCTCCGGGTCCTTGTAGCCGCGAATGCGCAGCCGCCCGAGAGGCAGCATATCCGCGTCCGGCCAATGATTCGGGCCGACGTGCGGCGCCCAGGCGCGGCAGAGGGCAAACTGATTTTTCAGCGACTTCCAGTTGTCCCAGAAATCGCCGGAAATGCGCCACAGTTGGGCGTTCGCTTCGAGGTGCGCGGCCTGGTCCAATGGAGCCGGACCAGGCGACAGGCTCAGCACGATGGGGCGGCCCGACTTCACGATGGCGCGGTGCAGAGCAGCGATTTCCGGTCCGTGGTAATCCTCGCGCGCAGTCTTGTCCGCCCAACTCATGTCGTCAGCCTTGATATAGTCCACTCCCCACTTCGCGTAAAGCGCCACAATGGAATCGTAGTAAGCCTGGCCCGCGGGTTTGCTGACGTCGACTCCGAACATGGCCGTCGACCAGGAGCAGGCATTCCCGGTGTCCGCTACGTCCTTCGCACGAGCGGATGTGCCCAGAATCGGCAGGTTTTTCGCTACCGCCGCGCGGGGGATTCCGCGCATGATATGAATCCCGAATTTCAACCCCTTGCTGTGAATGTAATCGGCCAGAGGCTTAAATCCCTGTCCATCGGCGGCGGAGGGGAAACGATTGGGGGCAGGAACCAGCCGCCCATAATCATCCAGGTTAAAACCCCACGTATCCTGCCGCTCGCTAACCTCCGTGTGGGAAAAATACCAGTAGTAATCAATCACCACGTACTTCCAGCCATAGCGAGCCATGTGCTGGGCGAGGTAATCGGCGTTGGCTTTCACTTCCTGCTCGGTCACGTCGCCGCAATAGGCGTCGTAGCTGTTCCATCCCATGGGCGGCGTCGGCGCCGGGCCCACCGCTTGGGCGGAAGCTGCGGCGGTTTTCCCGCTGTCAACCCATATACCCGCGCCCAGCAAGATTGCGGTGGATACAATAACAATGAAAGCTTTCCATGCGAGTTGCATCGCTGAGTCTCCTAACCTGAATTCCCCTCATCACAGAGACGCTGAGACGCAGAGGGAGTTGCATAATCGGGCCACAAGGCGGCCTATTTTACATTGGAGGAAGCCAAGGCGCGAGAAGAACGTAGCGTGGGTCGTGGCGTCATGGCGAAAGCAAATGTGGCCACCCCGCCCAGCGGGCACCCCTCCGGACCGAGGAGAGGAGTCCCGGTGCGCTTTCACGCCTTTGAGGCGAAATCTGATGGGTTTACTGGCCAGTGGGCGCGCAGTAACCCTGCCTCGCATAGATCTTATATTTGTGCGCGTGGGCTTCGCCGCGCTCGTTAAGGCGCACTTCGATAGTGCGGTAGGTTCCGTCCAAGCGCTTATTGGAAGGGGAGTAGCCGAGCGTATAGCCCTGCTTGAGCCAGTTGAGGATGGTTTCCATCGCCCCGGTCACAGTGGAACCAGTGCGGGTGTCAATCATTTCGCCGCCACTCTGCCGGCAGATTTTCTCCACATCGTGAAGCCGCGGCTCCGAATGCGACAGGAAGAACGTCTTCGAGTGTTGCAGATAGCCCACCTTGATGCTGTAAATCGGGGTTCCCGATTGCTGGGCCGCTCGTACCACCTGGGGGGCGTCGCGCGTCTGCTCATCGGAGGGCTCGTTGTCCGAAACCAGAATTACGGCGCGACGGCGTTCGCGCGCCTCGCGCCCCAGGTAAAGCGCCGCTTCATACAGGGCATCGTTGATGACGGTGCCGCCATAGGGGCTGAGAGCCCACAGATCGACGGAGAGTGCCTCATGGTCGGAGGTCAGGCCCTCCACCATTTCGGGCTTCTCCCCGAAACTGAAGATGGCCACCTGGTCGTCGGGCTTGAGCAGCACAAGCGTGTCCAGAGCCCCCCGGCGCAGCTCTCCGAGCGCCGCGACGATGCTGCTGCTGTTGTCTATCACCAGCGCTACCGCCAGCGGCAGCTCCTCGTGGGAGAAGGCGAGGATCTGCTGCTCCTTCCCATCTTCGAACACGCGAAAGTCCTCTTGCCCCAGATCGCCGACGGCGCGCCCGTGTTCATCGTGAACGCCCACCTCCACCAGCACCAGATCGACATCTACTTTGAATCTGGGCACCGTCGGCGGCGTCCCCACAGCCTTGGCGCGCGAGGTCGGCGCCGTCGCTTGCGCGCCCAATCTCAAACACACGCTGGACAAAAGGAAAGCGAGGCTTATAAATCTTGCCGCTTGATTCATCGCGTATAGTGTACCCTTCCTCTGTCCAGATGCGGACTGAAGATAGGGTGTTGTCCGTTCAGCGGTTTGGCTTCAACCTTGGTATATTGTCCCTGTTCGTCCACCCACGCGGGCGGACCGAGTCGCTCAAACCCTTGCCGGAGGCCGATGCTAATGACGAAATCCTCCTCCCCTTCAGGACTAAATCGCCGGCGCTTTTTGCGGGCCGGAATGCTCAGTGGAGCTGCCGCGATTGCCATGCCGAAGGTGGGACGCGGTACGCCAGAGAGCACTTCCGCGCCTCTCGTCCCCCCTTTCGAGTTCGACGAGGTCACCCTCGGCGCTCTCCGGTCAGACATAATGTCCGGAAGACTCACGGCGCGCATGATCGCCGAAAAATACCTGGCGCGCATCGATGCGATTGACAAGCATGGGCCAGCGGTAAACGCCGTCATCGAATTAAATCCCGATGCCTTGGCCATCGCCGACGCGATTGATCGCGAGCGGCAGGCGAAGGGTCCGCGCGGACCGCTGCACGGCATCCCGGTTCTGATCAAGGACAACATTGCCACGCGTGACCGGATGCAAACCACCGCCGGCTCGCTGGCGCTGGTGGGTTCGGTGCCGCCCAAGGATTCCTTTGTGGCCAGAAAGTTGCGCGACGCGGGCGCCGTCATTCTGGGCAAGACCAACTTGAGTGAGTGGGCCAACATCCGTTCGTCACACTCCACGAGCGGATGGAGCGGGCGCGGCGGCCAGACTCGCAATCCTTACGCGCTGGACCGCAATCCCAGCGGCTCCAGTTCCGGGTCCGGCGCCGCCGTGGCCGCCAACCTCTGCGTTGTGGCCGTCGGCACGGAAACCGACGGCTCGATCGTGTCCCCCGCGAACAACAACGGCATCGTCGGCATTAAGCCTACCGTAGGCCTGGTGAGCCGCGCCCGAATTATCCCCATCGCCCACAGCCAGGACACTGCCGGTCCCATGGCGCGCACCGTCACGGACGCCGCGATTCTGCTCGGCGCCCTCGCGGGCATTGACGGCGACGACGCTGCGACTACTGCGAGTCGAGGTACGGGCACGCCATGGCGTGCCCCTACCGACTACACGATATTCCTCGACCCCAAAGGCCTGGCCGGCGCACGCCTCGGCGTGGCGCGCAAGATGGGCGGATTTCATGATGCGGTTGACAAGTTGATGAACGACGCCATCGACGAGTTGAAACGCCAGGGTGCGACGGTGGTGGATCCCGCCGACATCACCACCCTGCGTCAGCTCGGTGACGCGGAACTCGAGGTGCTCCTGACGGAACTCAAAGCTGACCTGGAAGGCTACCTGGCCCAACTCGGGCAGGCCTCGCCGGTGCAGTCCCTCAAGCAGATCATTGAATTCAATGAACAGCACCACGAACAGGAAATGCCCTTTTTCGGCCAGGACTTGTTCCTCAAAGCGCAGGAGAAGGGGTCGCTCTACCGGAAGGAATATCTGGACCATCTCGAGAAAAGCAAACGGCTGATGCGCGCGGAAGGAATCGACGCGGTGATGGACCAGTTCAAATTGGATGCGCTGGTGGCGCCCACCGGCGCGCCGGCGTGGCTTACCGACCACATCGACGGCGATCACGATATCGGTGGCAGTTCCACCCCCGCCGCCGTGGCGGGCTACCCCCACATCACTGTCCCAATGGGTTTCATATTCGGCCTTCCGGCGGGAATCTCCTTCTTCGGCCGCGCTTGGAGCGAACCCACGCTCCTCAAGCTCGCCTACGCCTTCGAGCAGGCCACGCAACACCGCCGCCCCCCGCGCTTCCTCCCCACGGCAGAGATGAACGAGTAGCGGCGGGGACACTGCGGTTATAATATGTTCTAAAGGATGATCTTGCCAAGGCGGCGACTCACCCGGACCGGGGTCCCGAGAAAGCAGAAACGGTCATCCGTATCATGGCGGGACACACTCTTCATCATTTGGCGCAATTGGAGAAGATCTCCTGTACCGGCCTGTAGGCACCGTCAATACACTCTGGTTAGCCCGGAGACTACCATCGCGCGGGGCGGTCGGTGACAAGTTCAGGGTGCTCACGGCGGAAGGTTTCCGCAATGTGGCAAGACCAACAGACAGGTTTGTGGGTCGCGAAGATGTCTGGCAGTTTCTCGGCAGGAACATCGGCCCAGCTCACGGTTTTGGAATCCGGGGCCTGTAAAGCGGGTGTGTGACCGGTCCATTCCGCGACGTTATCCACCGCCTTGTGGCAATAGACGCAGGACTTGCCTTTGTACCACCCCGCCACGATATTACGAACCAGGCACCCCTGCCCCAGTGCTTCCACCTGCGTCAGGCAATCCTGGACGCAGCCCTGCCTCTCTGGCCAGCGCGAACAATCCTGGAGGCAGAGATAAGTCCCGCCCCTAAAAGCCTTTAAGCCTGCTCCCTTGGCGTCCAACTCCACTGCCGCGGCACAATGAGTCTCAGGACAGGTCACCAGGCGTTTACCCCGTGCCCGGGAATAGGCTCGCACCCCCCTGACCGACGCGAACACCGTCACACCTACGGCGAGGCCTGAAAGCGACAAAATGAACACAACCACAAAGGTGCCCATGTGCGCCTCCTTTCGCTTGCGCTAAGGTGTGAGCAAATCCACACCCAAAAGACAGGTTTCACTTGTTGGACCTCAGGTGTCAGGGGTGGGATAACTCTGCATTGCATTGCCGTGATTCCTTTTTCTTCGGGCAAGGATTTCTGAGCGGATGACCTTTCATTTGCCTTCTGACTTGCATCTCCGACTCCGCCGCGCAAAGCAAACACTCTGGGGACAAAACACTCTGGGGATGTTTCAACAAAGGCTTTCCAAGCGTATAATAGGGTCGCCGAAGAACGACCTCGCCTATTCGTCCACACGATAACGGCACTGCGTATTGGTGTGACTGCAGAGCCCGTCGATTTCCAAGGAGACTGCCATGATAGGTAAACCGGAAGTGTTGAAAGTCTTGCAGGAAGCTCTAACCGATGAGTTGGGGGCGGTGCACGGATACATCCTCCACGCCGAGATGTGCGAGAGTTGGGGTTACAAGACTCTCGCCGGAGCCACCACCAAGCGGGCCATTGAAGAAATGAAGCACGCCGAGAAATTGATCAGCCGCATTCTCTTTCTGGAGGGCGCGCCCGATGTCCAGGCACTGCCGAAGATCCATATCGGGAATGACGTGGAAGCGCAATTGGCCATTGGTCTCAAGGACGAGACGGGCGCCATTGCCAGCTACAACCAGGCGGTCGCCATCTGCGCGAAGGCCGGCGACAATGCCTCCGCAGATTTGCTGAAGGGAAATTTGCATGATGAGGAGCGGCACGCCGATTACCTGGACACGCAACTGAGCCTCATCAAACAACTGGGCTTGGCGAATTACTTGGCCCAGAACCTTGCGGCATGACGGGGGTGCACAAATCGTGGGGTCAAATGGAGGTCGGCTCAAGGGCCAGTGAGGCGGAGACGCAAAAGAAGGTCAAAAAAGGCAAAGGGCAAGAGGCAAACATGAAAAGCCCCACGCCAAAAATCCTTGTTGTTCTGCAAATACTTGCACGTCCCGTGGGGGCATCCCTTGTGGGTGCCGTTGCCGAGGGCTGCACCAGGCCTGCCCCTAAGATGCGTATCCGGTTGCGGTTGCGCCGCATTGTGCTGCCTGCTCATTTACTAAGCCCCCGCGGACAAGGGGACGATCGTAACGGCGGCATTACCCGCCATCGCCGGGGGGCGGCAGCACAAGTGGCGGGGCAAACCCGCCGCTACGCCCCACCGTGCATACGGCTTTGACTTTAGCCCCTCGCGTTTTGACCTTCTTTTGCGGCGCTGCCGCGCGGCGCTATACCATTCAATTTATTGCCAGGATATTCTCGCCTCCCACTTTTCTCAAGCGCAGCCGGCAAAAAAAGCCTAGAATTCAGGGGAATTCTCAATTAGTTGGGAGGGACGATGGAGTTCAACGGGTCACGTCGATCTATGCGCGGAAGGGCGAGGTTTGGGGTGATGGGGGCGGCGTTCATCTCACTGCTTTCCCCTGTGCGGGCGTGGCCGTGGGGTTGTGAGGGTCACCAAGCCGTGGCCATGATTGCAGAAAAGCACATGAGCCCGCACGCTCTGGAGATGGCGAACAAGCTCCTGCAAAGCTCGCCGATTGATCCCAGGCTGCCCCGTTTCTGCGTCGGCCAGGGGCTCGACTTGATGGCCGATTCCTCCACCTGGGCAGACGACCTTCGTAAAGTGCGGCCGGAAACGAGTCCCTGGCATTACATTGACATTCCCCGTGACGCACCCCGCAGCGCCATAGCGGAATCCTGCCCGGCCTCCAAGGGCTGCGTGACCAGCGCCATCGAGCTTCAGATCGAGTTGCTCCGCAGCGACAGTCCAGACGCCCGGGTGCGAGCGGACGCGCTTCGATTCGTCATCCATCTTGTGGGTGACCTTCACCAGCCCCTGCACTGCGTTACCAACAACGACATGGGAGGTAATTGCGTACCCGTCGATTTCCTTGGCAACCCACCGGTGGAGAAGAATCCGCAATATGAAATTTACGCGCCCAATCTGCATGCCATTTGGGATTACTCCATCATCCAGCGCATGAAAGGACAGGAACCCGTGGCGCAGTGGGCCGCCTCGCTGGATCAACAGTTCTACTCGCAGGCAGGCGGATGGGAGAAAGCGGGCGTCGACGTGGACGGTTGGGCTTGGGAAGGCCATGAGTTGGCCAATTCAGTGGCATACGCTAAACTGCCAGTCGCCGACCCCGTCGAGAAGCCTGTGGAGGTGAAGGGGTGTAGCGATGACAACCACGTCTCCACGCGAATGCTGAAATTCCACGAGAAGGTGTCGCAGCAATACGTGGACGCCGTAGCGCCCACCATCAACGAACAGATCGCCAAGGCAGGAGTCCGCCTGGCAATGGTCCTGAACCAAACTTGGCCTTAAGAAGAGGCGAATGGCCGGGAGATTAATAAAAATGCACTACGATTATCGTTTCCCCGGACTTCCGCAACAGCCGCACCCATTCCTTGTCCGCGTCAAATCCATTCCACGGTTTGCCGTCGATCTCGACGGAAGCAATCGGCCTTGCATCGGGGGCTCTTACCACTAGCCACGCGGTCTGGGCGGGATTTCGCGAGGGCAATTGGAGAGCGGGATGCACCTCCCCTGGCGTGCCCTCGATTTTGTAACTGAGCGGCCCGAAATAATCGGCAAGCAGGTTTTTCCGGACGGGCGAATCGGCCAGAGTATATTCCAGCAATGCCATGTTGGGTAGGACCGCAATGACGCCTTAGAAGGGTTCTTTGCGGTCCCCACTCGGCAATGTATAATATCGATGGCATGCAATCCTGCGGAGTGT
>Ga0335085_10004450_pt1 | contig 23257 bp, 27 predicted proteins | sample Lox_Sample_45_FD_206712 | JGI IMG/M metagenome (GOLD analysis project Ga0335085, IMG submission 206712) | Soil microbial communities from Loxahatchee National Wildlife Refuge, Florida, United States - Lox_Sample_4.5 | ecosystem: Environmental > Terrestrial > Soil > Wetlands | place: USA...
TGAGGAAGAGCTTTTCAAATGGTTTCTGGCTTGCCTGCTTTCGGAAAGCCGATTCAGACAGAGATCGCCGAGCGAGCCTATCAGGAACTCGTCGGGGCGAGACTCACCAACCCTGATGCAATCATCCGCGCGGGGTGGGACAAACTCGTCCGGTTGTTAGATCGTGCTCACTATGTCAGATATGATTTTTCTACGGCGATGAAGCTTCTTGAGGTTTGCGAGGAATTGAAGCGTCGTTACGGCACGCTAACAAACCTCCTTGCGCAAGCAAGGACTGCATCTGAACTCTCACGCAGATTACAAGAATTCAAGCACATTGGGCCTGTGACGACCAGAACGTTCCTCCGAGACGTCCGACCAATTTGGTATCGCAACGCGGCATTGAAGAAGAGAACTTAGCCAGAAGCGTGATACGCCGGATTGCATTTTGAGGCGGTCAATTGTATGTTTTGAGTCTGCTCGGAAACCAGAATGGAAAGTCCCAGACGAAAGTTTAAGCAGCCAAAGTTCGGCATATATCGAAATGCAAGCGAATTAGACTATGAAGCGAACCGATATTATTCCCGCGTGGGGCAGTATCCTACGTGGCCACAGACCTCTTCTATCGCTTGAGATCACCCGAGAGTGTCCTTTGCGATGTCCCGGCTGCTATGCCTACGAACCAGATCATCTGGGGACCGCAGGGCCTCTGCGCCAGTTGAGCGATTTCCAGGGCGAGGACCTGATCGTTGGCGTATTGGAACTAGTCGACCAGATCCGGCCATTGCATCTCTCGATTGTGGGAGGCGAACCGCTAGTCCGCTACCGGGAGCTCGATGTTTTGCTTCCGAAGCTCAATGAGATGAGTATCGAAGTGCAATTGGTCACGAGCGCGGTTCGTCCCATTCCTCTGGCTTGGCGCGACCTGCCGAATCTTCATCTCGTCGTCTCCATCGATGGCCTGCGCGCCGAGCATGACAAACGGCGCTCTCCCGCCACATACGAGCGTATTCTGAAGAACATAACGGGCCATCGGATCATCGTGCACTGCACGATTGCCGGGCAGCAGACCCGGCGCCCGAATTATTTTGAGGAGTTTGCACAGTTCTGGTCTCAGTGCGAGGAGGTTCGAAAAATCTGGTTCAGTCTTTTCACTCCTCAACAGGGGCAACAGTCCGAGGAGCGGCTCGCACCTGGAGACCGGCTTCACATCGTCGACGAACTTAGGCGACTACGTACGTCTTTTCCAAAGATCGATATGCCTAGTGTCGTTCTGGAAGGATATCTGCATCCACCAGCCTCACCGCAGGAATGCATCTTTGCTCAAACGACGACCTGCATTTCATCCGACCTCACGACCCATATCGAACCGTGCCAATTCGGTGGGCAACCGGTCTGCGCGGAATGCGGTTGCATGGCGTCGGCCGGCCTTGCCTCCATTGGAAAATACAAATTGGCTGGACTGATTCCGATTTCTCAGATTTTTTCCCTCTCAAGAAGAATTGGCGAACACTTCAGTGAAGCCTAGTACGCTGACAAACCTCTTCTCGCGTGAGGTAGGACGGCGTCTAAGCTCTCGCGCACTGTGCAGCAGTTCAAGCATACCCGACCTTTGATGGCTCCGAACCTTCCTCCGAGACGTCCGCCTAATCTGCTATCGTAGTGCGGCATTAAATGAGGGAACCTAGCGGATAAGTTCAAAGGCTACTGGTCGCTTTGAGTACTTCAGGATTGGAGTACGCGATTTCCAAGTATCGTCGCGTTTGATTCCAACGGGTCCGGGTAAGGAAAGACGCACAAAGCCCCGCCATTTTGTCCGCGATGCCCATTGCGTACACTCCCTCGGCAAGAGACGCATGGCAGCCGCGAATCAAGGTTGGGTACAGGCGCACACCACGCGGAATCCCTTCTGCCATTTCAATCACATAGATAAAGGACTGGTCATTGCGCTCAATTCCGTCAATGGCATAATCGTCCACAAAATCGCCTGCGCCGTACATAACTGACCGGTCCTTATAGAACTCGATCCCGCGAAAAACGTGGCTCGAATGACCGAAAACGATGTCTGCCCCCGCATCAATCAATGCATGAGCGAAAACGATATGATCGTGAGGAGGACGGTAGCCCCAATTGGATCCCCAATGAGCGGACACAACCAGTAAGTCCACAACCTTCCGGCTCCCTCGAATAATTTCTAGCAACTTCGTCGCCCGCGAATCGGTGAGGTCCGTGGGCACATAAAAAACTCCGGACCGATCCGCGGTTGCTTCCCAATCAGGCTCGTTGTCCGTGAAAGCAAGGAGTCCAAGCTTCCGGCCAGACACTTCAGACGTGGCAAGCCGCGATGCCTCTCCATAATCAAGGCCTGCCCCACTGTGAACGATTCCGGCTCGATCCAGAATTCCCAGCATCTCAATTAGGGCGTCATATCCGTAGTCCAGGACGTGGTTATTCGCCAGGGAAACAGCATTCATTCGGGCAGCTGCGAGCACGGCAATGTTCTTTGCAGCAGATCGGAAATGAAAAGCCTTGGGATACGCAGACCAGGGTGTTCCTCGATCCGAGATGACACATTCGAGGTTGCAAAGCCGCCAGTCAGCGCTATTCAGAATAGGGAGTGTATTTCCCCACGGGTATTCGGGCGGCGCATTTTCCAGGACCTCGTTCACTAGACGTCCGAGCATGCAGTCGCCAACCAGCAATAGCTGGCAGGAACCGTTTTCCACGCCGGTAGATGTCGAAGAGTCCTGGTGCGAGCCGCGCCGGTCATTGCAACCCGCTCCAAGCATCATTTCTCTCCTATTCGGTGCGCTTAATCCGAATCGAACCTGGCTGGCCGATCTGCCCATCGACCTCGATGCTGACCGGAAGAAACATTTTGACAATTTCGGCATTCGTTGTGAGGTGTTGCGTCACTTTCGAGGTCCTAATTTCAGACTTTCCCAGGGCTAGCGCCAAAGGCAATATTAGTTGGTCGGAGAGATAGTGATCGATGGCGCCATCGGTGGCCATAAATCCCAGGAATTCGTTGACTGCTTCATCGGCGACCCTCTCAGCAGGCTTGCGGAGAGCTCCAAGTCCACAGAAGCAGCACTGGGAGTTCTCAAATTCGGCCAGGAGAAGCAGAAGCGTCCCTTTCGACGGTGAAGATAAGCGGAGGATTTCGATTTCGATAGGCCCCGCCACACCCTTAAGCTCTTTGAGCGCCCGAGCCTTTTGGCGCTCAGCAATGCCCAGGTCCAAATTGGCCACTGCCGAGATACCACGAATTCTCTTTAGGCGTCCGCGATTGGTCAAACGCAGCGGCGAGAGCCCGGAAGCCGACCCAATCGTAGCCAGGACGCGTCCACCACCTCGGGGATAGAAGCCAGCGGCGTCCAGTTCCAATCGAATGTCAAAGCCGATCCTTCTCATATAGTGCAGCCAATGCATTTCCAGATAGTGGAAGCACGGAATCCACGGCACATGAGTTCCCCCAATCAGACTAACGACAGAGCTTGCTGCAGCGAAGCTTAGGGGCGGCAGAATAGTCTGGAGCACGAGCGAAGTGGATCCTGCCGTACCAATATCGAAGTGAAATTCGCCGGAACAGAGACCGGTTGGCTCGAAGACTAGGGATTGCGATCCGAGTCGCGCTCCCTCAACCGTCGCTTTTCCGACCTCCCGAGCGGCTTCCACCGCCTTCAAATGTTGCGCCATCAATCCGGGCTTCACACGCCGACGGCGAATGTTGTTCAGCGTGAAAGGCCTGCCCGTTATCAACGCCAGTGTGAGCGAAGTTCTAAGGACTTGCCCGCCGCCTTCACCGGTTGAACCGTCTATCGAGAGCGAGGATTTAGTTTGGAGCATGCGGAGTCATTCGCCGCGAACAGTCATTCGTCTGAGATCTTTATCCAACCTTGAGAGTTTTTCTCGAATGAGTGGTACTACCGAGAGGACCGCAATATTTTCCGCATCGATCCCTAACGGGAGAGGAACTGTGTCAGTGCAGAAGATGCGTTTCACACCGAGCGACCATAATTGCGTCCAAAAGGACCCCGTGAATAGGCCATGACTGACCATGATATAAATTTCTTCAACGCCGGCGGATCGCAGCTTCTCGCAGGCGGAGACAAGGGTGCTGCCCGTGTCGATCATATCGTCTACGAACACGGCCTTCGCCCCGACTTTGCCGACAGGACCGTGATGAATGATCCCTTTCTCTGTTCTCTTTTTTTCAAAGTATGGCGTCTCGCCCATCGGCATCCCTGCCGCTCTCTTCACGTCCTCGCATCGTTTGATTGCACCATTGTCGGGTGCCACGATGGTTGCATCGGTCAGCCGATATTTCTGAATGGCGTCAGCAAATAGAGGGGCCGTGGACAGAGAGATCAGGGGGATGGGAAATAATTCATTGTCACGTTCGTTGTGCACATCGACGGTGAGTACCTGATCAATTCCGGAACTCTTAAGGAGCGCTCCCACCCACGCGGTTCCCAGACTTTCTCCTGGCTTATCTTTATCCTGCCTGCTATAGGCGAGATAAGGAAACACGGCCGTGATCTTATCCGCCCCTTCCTTCTTTAGCGTTTTGGCGAGCAGCGTTACGGAAAGCAAGCATTCGTCTGGGGGAGCGATTGTTCCCAAGGTCAAGCAATGCTCCCCGGAAACAGATCCCTCGATGCTGGTATGCAATTCTCGATTGTCGTAGCGGCCCACAGCGAATCGACCCACTCGCACAGAAGCAACTGCTCGCAGTTGCTGTGCGATGTTCTCATAGGCCGAGAAGGTGAATAGAAGCATAGTTGCTAGCCAATCGCTGGTACTCGGAACGGGCTGACTTTTTGCTGCTTAGTCAATTCAAGCTGTCGTCCCTTTAGCCGCTTCCTGAATTCCTTGTTTGGAGACGATGCGGACAGTGCTGGCTTGTGGCCCTTTTTCTCCCGGCTCTTCAACAAACCTGACGGTTGTCCCGACTTTCAGACGCGGGAAGGCTCGGCCAAGAACGCTGTTCTTGTGGAAATAGATTTCTCGCCCGTCGTCCGAAGCGAGGAATCCGTAACCTTCCTGCGGCAGAATCTTGCTCACGCGAGCCTCGGGAAGTAATGTTGAACTCTTGACGTCACCTCGCTGCCGGCGGGCGTAATCCTGCAAACGCCGGCCTGCTGCCTTGAACGCATCGTTAATAGCCTGCCGAAGCTTTTTATGCGGGATCTTCACTTCCGATTGCTTCTTGCTCTCTCGTTCGCCTAAATGGCGAGCCCGAGCGTTCAGGCTTGGCTCACGTTTCACTACAATTTCTCCGTGGGGCACGGTCAGGTCAATACGAATGTGATACGGACTTCCTTTCCTGTGGTGACGATGCGGGACCTCGATCGCCACGCGACATCTCATCACCCGGCTGTAAAGCGTATCAAGCTTAGCTGCTTCGGCACGAATCCACTTTTCGACCTCTGTCGATGGTTCCATGTTTCGGTATGTAATCTGCAGTTCGGATTTCATGGCGGTACCTCGCGCTCGCGTTACAGTTCGGATGATTCCCTCAGTGATCTTGTTGCTGGCTGTTTTTCAATCTCCCTAGAATCCCCATTGGCCGTTCGCGCCACACGCCGTCCTCTTCGTATTTCAGCGTATAGATGTGGAGCAACCGCCATCCTGCCTCAAGAAGCCGGTTGACTTCCTCTCGGCCCCTGGCCTCCAGGTTGTGCCCGGCAACTTCGACGATATCCAGTTGCCATAGGGGCAGCCTCTCCAGCAAGCCTATTGGCACCGTGTCTTCCGCCATTCCGGTGATCGTCTTTCGCTTGGCCATTGCTTCTTTACATCGCACAAAATGCATAACCGCAGGACGAGCAAGAAATACAGCCAGAAGTCTCTACCATGGTCCCACCGCATTCTGGGCACGCCTGAACTCCTAGCAGGGCAGTCTCTTCCAGCTCGCCAGATCGCAATACTTGTTCTCTCTTACAACCGTCGCGAAAAATGGTGATGCCTTTGCATCCTACTTCATGAGCCAGGAGAAAAGTTGTTTCAATGTCGTTCCGAGTTGCTGTGCGGCGAAGATTCACGGTCTTGCTCACGGCATTTTCCACGTGCCGTTGAAAGGCTGCCTGCATGCGGACGTGCCACTCCGGCTCGATGTCATGTGCGGTTACAAACACGCGCCTGATCGATTCCGGGATTCCTTTTACGTTCTGGACACTACCAGTATGTGAGATCAATCTCCGAATGCTCTCGGTCAAATAGGGTGCCGCCATGCGTTCGAAAAGAGGATGCAAATGGAACTCCCTCGCCTCTCCAAGCATGTTGCGTACGTAGCAAATGGCAAATAGCGGCTCGATGCCGCCGGAACATCTTGCGATGAGGCTAATCGTTCCCGTTGGCGCGATCGTTGTCACCGTGGCATTGCGTCTGTTGATACCACGAGTTGGGAAGATGCTTCGCACACAGTTCGGAAAGACTCCTCGCAGTCCACCGAGCCGGCAAGACTCGGCGTCAGCCTCCGTAGAGATGAATGTCATCAGCTCATTCGCTGTAGCTAGCGCCTCGGGGGAATCGTAGGGCAGCCCCAGCAATAGAAGAAGGTCGGCGAAACCCATGACGCCCAGGCCGATCTTGCGATTGGCCAAAGTTTGCGCTTCGATCTCCGGCAACGGATAGTGGTTCGCGTCGACAACATCATCCAAAAACCGCACAGCGAGATGGACCACGGAGCGAAGGCGTGGGAAGTCGATCCGTGAATCGCGCACGAAATTCGCAACGTTGATCGACCCGAGGTTGCAGGATTCATAGGGCAGCAAAGGTTGCTCCCCGCATGGATTTGTAGCCTCAATCGGACCAACGGCCGGGATAGGATTTTGCTTGTTTATGGGGTCAAGAAACACAAGGCCGGGATCGCCTGTCTTCCACGCCGAATCGACTATGGCATCGAACACGTGCCGGGCATTCATGCGGCCAACTTCCTGGCCGGCGTGAGGATTAACCAATGGATATTCGGCACTCCTGCGGACCAAATCCATGAATGCATCCGATACGCCCACGGAGATATTGAATGTGCGCAGCGTGTCAGATTCACTCTTCGCCGCGATGAATTCCAGGATATCAGGGTGATCGAAGCGCATGACCCCCATATTCGCGCCACGACGCGCACCACCTGAACGTGTGGTCTCGCAGGCGTAATCGAAGAGCTTCATGAAGGAGACGGGACCACTGGATTCGCCGCGCGTTGAACCGATGGCATCCCCACGAGGTCGCAGGTGAGAAAAAGAGAAACCAGTGCCGCCGCCTGTCTTCTGAATCAGAGCCATGTCCCGAAGGGCACTGAAGATCGACTCCATGGAATCCTCGATTGGGAGAACAAAGCAGGCAGAAAGCTGCCCCTGATATAGGCCTGCGTTCACAAGAGTGGGAGAATTGGGCAGAAAATCAAGTGCTTGCATGGTTTGGAAAAAGGAGGTTGCCGTTTCTCGAACGTCGGGCGAACGAACGTATCGGCGTTCGGCCTTCGCGATTTCCCAGGCAACACGCCAAAACATCTCTTCGGGAGTCTCTAGAAGATTCCCTTCGTCGTCGCAAATCAAGATCCGCTTCCTGAGGACCTCATGAGCGATGGTGCTCAGGTTGTCGGGCAATTGGAATTTCATGACATGGATCCCAACAGATGTGTGAGAGAATTCTTCCACAAGGAACTTTCCTTTCACCGCAACCCGCAGTTGCGCTCGTCGCGGCACCGATGCAGTTTCTCGTCCTCCTCATGTAAATCAAAATAGCCTTCCTTTGCTTCCTATGTACATCACATCTATCGAATGGCTCTGTGACCCCAATCACAGATCGCTGCGGACAAATGAACTACAAGGGATTTGTGAATTTGTCCCACAAATTGCAGCTCTTGAGTTCCGGGCGAGGGTTTTGCAGTGAAGATATTGCTAGCCGTTGATGGTTCTGAGTTTTCCCGGGCGGCAACGCAGGCCCTCGTTTCGCAAATGCGCCGGGAGGGAGCCGAGGTCCTCGTCCTACGGCTGATAGAACCACGCGCATTTTTTACTCCGCCTCAAATGGCTCCGGCATATGCGCCCGAGAAGGAGGGAATCATTAAGGAAGATTTTCTATCCGCACAGGAGTCCGTGGATCAAGCGAGCCAAGCGCTTCGCGCTGCCGGCTTCACGGTCAACACGCGTGTCGTTGAGGCCGAGGCACGAAACGGGATTCTTGATATTGCTGCGCAATGGCGTGCCGACTTGGTTGTGCTCGGTTCACACGGTCGAAAGGGACTTCGGCGATTCCTGCTTGGGAGCGTCGCAGAATTCGTTGCCCGCCATGCTCACTGCTCGGTATGGATCGTGCGACTTCCGTTAGACCGTTGACGGAGCGCACATCCGGTTGTGATTGGAATCACATTCAGCAAGACTTCGAACTTGCTACGTTAACGACGAGGTGCTGGAAAATGCGCCCGCTCAGGCAAATTGCTTTCTCCCGACAGGCAAAGCAACTAAGTGTGGATTGCCAGGATCGTCCCGGAACGCTTTCCAAGCTGGCAAGACTGCTCGGGGAGTCGGACGTGAATATTGTGGCTATGAGCTGCGCAACGCTCGGTGTGCAAGGGACCGTCCATGTGGTCGTAGATGATCTAGGGCAGGCGAAAAAAGTGCTGGACCGAGAGCATATTTCCTACACGGAACAAGATGTGCTCCATGTCGAGCTGGAAAACGTACCGGGATGTCTTGGGGAGTTTGCGGGAAAGCTGGCCGAACAGAACATTAACATCACGACAGCTTACGGGAGCGCCGCTAAAGGATGCAAGAAGGCGACCGTTATTTTCAAAGTGTCCGATTTGGAGAGAGCTGCTCGTATTCGTTACTGAGTGAATCTTGTAAGCGGTTTGCCGGTAGAGCGAAGACCTACGAGAGTTGTGGATTTAGCTTGCCAAGCCGAAGACTCTTTGAGCGCTTTATCCGAGGGACTTGCGTCCTCGACTGAAGCGGCTCGCATGGCTCTTTTCCGCCTTGGCCAGTGTCTCAAACCATTCAGCGATTTCTGAAAACCCCTCTTCCCGCGCAGTCTTGGCCATGGTTGGATACAAGTCGGTGTACTCGTACGTTTCTCGGACGATTGAGGCTTCGATGTTGCTTGCCGTGGTGCCTATTGGTAAGTCGGTCATCGGATCGCCTAGTTTCCTTAAGTAGTCGAGGTGTCCGTTCGCGTGGCTTGCCTCGCCCTCCGCTGTATCGCGAAATAATCCGGCGATATCTGGATAGCCCTCGACGTCGGCTTGGTTGGCAAAATACACATAGCGGCGATTAGCCTGTGCTTCACTGGCGAACGCATTTTTCAGATTCTCGTGAGTCTCACTACCCTTCAAAGTTGCCATGGAATTCTCCTTTTTCTTGATTGAAGTAACTGGTCACGTTGCCCACGACAAGCGAGCCACCACCTTCCGCAGCACCGGCTTCAGACGGTCGCGTCCAAGTTTGTTGAATTAAATTGGCGATTAACCCTGTCCAACCTGTCTGATGGCTGGCTCCGAGTCCGCTTCCATTGTCACCGTGGAAGCATTCGAAAAATAGCACCAGATCACGCCAATGCGGGTCCTGTTGGAACTTCTCGACCGTTCCGTAGACGAGGCGCCGCCCCTGATCGTCACGCAAGAAGATTCGAAGCAGTCGTTGCTCGAGTTCGATGCCGACTTGCGACAGGTCCATCAGGTGGCCTGACCCTGTTGGGTATTCGATCTGGAAGTCGCCACCCAGGAAATGATGGAACTTTTGAAGCGATTCGATAATCAGGAAATTGAGTGGGAACCAGATGGGGCCTCGCCAGTTTGAGTTGCCGCCGAAGAGCGCATTTTCCGACTCAGCAGGTTCATATCCAACGCGACGTTTCATGCTACCCACTTGAAGCGTGTAAGGATGATTCCCGTGAATGCGGGAGAGAGAGCGAATCCCGTATGACGATAGAAACTCCGATTCGTCCAGGAGGATGCTCAGCACGCGGCGCAATCGGTCGCGGCTGACAAGGGACAGAAACCGCCTGATGTTGGTCGCAGTAGTTTGAGTCTCGATATAGGCGCCAAACTCGGGCAGATTCTCGACGAACCATTGCATGCGCCGCTTGAAGCTAGGAAGCGTATCAATCAGCTCTGACTCAAGCGTCTCGACCGCGAACAAGGGGATTAGTCCCACCATCGAGCGCACGCGCATCGGTGACGAATTACGACCCGGCAGACGCAGCACGTCATAGTAGAAACCATCCTTCCGGTCCCAGAGTTCAATACCTTGTTCGGCGATATTGTTCATCGCGCGGGAAATGTAGGCAAAGTGCTCGAGGAACTTCGATGCCGCATCCTCATACGCGGGATTTTCGCGGGCCAGTTCCAGGGCGATAGTCATCATATTCAGGCAGTACATCCCCATCCAGCTCGTCGCGTCCGATTGTTCGATATTGCCGCCGGCCGGCAAAATCGCGCTGCGGTCGAAGACGCCGATATTGTCGAGGCCCAAGAAACCGCCCTGGAAGATATTATTTCCTTCCTCGTCTTTGCGGTTCACCCACCACGTGAAGTTCAATAAGAGTTTATGAAAGGCGCGTTCGAGGAAACGACGGTCACGGCGTTGGAAATGCTCCTCCTCGATCTTATAAATGCGCCATGCTGCCCAGGCATGAACCGGAGGATTAACATCGGAGAAGTTCCATTCGCGGGCTGGTAACTGCCCATTGGGATGCATGTACCGTTCCTGGAGGAGCAGAAGAAGTTGTTTCTTGGCAAAATTCGGATCGATAAGGGCAAGAGTGATGCTATGAAATGCATGGTCCCATGCGGCATACCACGGGTACTCCCATTTGTCAGGAATGGAAAGGATATCGGCGTTGTGAAGGTGAGTCCAGCCGTTGTTGCGACCGCGATTTCGTCGGCCCGGAGGCTCTGGCCCCGCCGGGTCGCCCCGCAGCCACCGCTGGACGTCATAATGGTAAAACTGTTTACTCCAGAGCATGCCTGCGAACGCTTGGCGCTGGACATGGCGTGCGTCTTCACTCAGGCCGGATGGAGCAATCGCCTCATAAAATTCATTAGCTTCCGAAATGCGCGCCGAAAACAATTCGTCGAACATCTTCCCGAACATGCGTGCCTGTGGTTTGTTCGGAGTTAGGCGTAACCTGACGGTCGAGGTTTCACCTCTTTGAGGGCCGCATCGGTTCCGTGGGAACGCCGCGAACCGAAGTCCACCACGGACCTGCCCTGAGCAGCCGCGACGACACGCGAAGCCTTGGTTGCCGCAATGCTCTGGAAATGAATCTGGTTCAGAACGAATGTTTCGATCAGTTGCGCTTCAATGATCGGCGCAATCACCTGGAGCAGCGGCTCGTTGGGGAAGACAACAGTTCCCTCGGGCAATGCATACGCATTTCCGGTGAACCTCAGACGTTCCAGCCTTTTGAGAAACGCCTCTGAAAAGTCGCCGTTCCCACGCAAGTAGGCGAGCTCTTCGGCAGAAAAGTGGAAGCCAGTCAAAAAATCGACAACGTCTTGGAAGCCGGCCGCAACGATATAGTTGCGGTTCTGCGGCATTTCCCGAAAGACAAGTTCGAAGACGGCTAATTGATCCATGCGCTCGGCTTGATACGCCTGGGCCATGGTCAATTCGTATAAGTCCGTAAAGAGTGCTCGATTACACATGCTACTCCGCGCAGAGGTATCGCCAAGATGTGCGTTGGTGGACGACTGGGCGGCTGCCATAAAACCTATTCCTTCTTGTTGGTTGACGGTACTGTCGCTGGTAGCGCCCCAAGGGACTTTTTCCCAGCAACCAGATTGATCTTCAGTCCGCAACAGCGATCGGGGATTTCTCTCGCATCTCGTCGAGTTCGGGAGACAATTCGTATCGCTCCTGAATTGATTCTGCCAGGGCGTTATAGAGATCTCGTGTGTGACCGAGGCGGTATCGCTGCTCCACTTTTCGCACGCCGGATGCAAGCAGGTGATCGTGGAATACCTCCCCAATCCACTGTGAGAAATCGCCACGGCGCGCGTGTTCCTCTAGTACTGAAAGCGGCAGAGTCTTCAAAGATGCGACAAACTCTTTCAGTGTTCGAGCTGGGGTCCCTACTGCTTTGCCGTTATCCGTGAACACGAAGCCTTGTCCTTCGATCAGTTGGAGATCGACGTACTTTGCCTTATGTCGAACGTGTATCGTCGATCGAGGTGAGAGTTGAAATCGCCGGAGCTTCCCGCCCGCTTCCTCAATCCCGGGAAGAAGAACAGCCTCATCAACAGTTAGCCCTGCGAAAGTAGACTTCCACTCAGGTTCGGCGTTGGTTTTGCCGGCCATCGCCAACAGTGTCCTGACCTCACGGAGATCGGTTGTACGCTTCACAATGATCCCTTCAATAGCCTTGCGAAGATCGCAGTGCAAATCAGAAAGGCGATAGGTGACAAGCGTGTAGGCCCCTAAATCAAGGTCCACGAGCTCTCTGACGTTCGGTTCATGAAGAAAATAATGAGCTTCGTCGACAACGATCCGATGGGGCAAACCTGTAATTCTTCGGAGCGAAGCCAGCATTGGCAAGAGTGTATTCAGATAGTCGACTTTCTCTCGGTACGGAACATGTGAGAGATCAATGATGACGCTCATATATGGGTGACGGAGCACGCGAGATAAATCCGGGAGCTCAGGAGGCGGATTGTCGCCTCCGAACACCACTACGCCCGGCAGTGATTCCAGCGTGCGATAATCACCTTCGGCGTCGATGACACACATGTTGTAGCCCTGAAGAATGAGCTGTTCACATATAAGCCCAGCAACCCAAGATTTGCCGGATCGCGGGTCTCCGGCTATCAGTACATTGCGACCGCGCATGGCGAGTGCAAGAGGATACCCGTCGTCCGTTGTACCGAGCACTAGGCGAGTTCGATCGAGGCGCTCGGGGGGTAGTCGCATTTCCTTGGCTGCTTTTCGAATGTACGCGGCCACTGCGCTTGGACCATCTCCAGGCAGCACTTCGTCCGCACTCGCCTGCAGCCTGTGGCTGCCCCAGGCAACGGCAACCCCGAATTCGCACGCGGCGAGCAGATCATGATCATTCTCCGCGTCCCCGATCCCAATTGCGTTGTGAGGCGAAAGACGCATCATCGTCAGTGCTTCGCGCAGGCCCGTTCCCTTGCTGATCGCCTGGGGAAGCATCATCAAGCGGCCACGGTTGAAGACGAGGGTCAGAGGCAACTCCAATTCTCTGACTATCGCCAACACTTGTGTAGCCCATACGGCATCGGTTTCAACGACGCACCGGCCTGCCTTAAATTCAATCCCTCGGCGATGAAGTTCTTCGAAAAAGATGGGCGGCGCTGGCTGTCCAATCAATCTTGAATTCTCGTTTGAGAAGGTAAGAACAGCGCCGTTTTCCGCGACGACTGCATCAACAAACCCGAGTCCTCCTGTCATCTGCCTGAGTTCCTCCACGACACGGCCAGTCACGAGAACCACCGCGATTCCGCGGGAGCGTACCTCAGCGATAGCGGACCTGACCTCCGGATCTAGCAATCCGTCGCGAGCGATGGTCCCGTCGTAATCAAGCGCCAATACACTAAACTTCATGTTCGCCTTTCCATGCTGCCCCCGGCGGCTGGTATCGCGCCCAACCTCGAGGCACGGAATAATTGGCCCAGCGACCGGTCCTTAGCTGATATCCTCTATTGTGAGTTCAGGCTCGTCGCTTTGCCCGTTGCCTTCAGCGTCGCTAACCACTTCGACCTCGAATATTTCGACCACATCTGCGACGCTCTCTGGTTCCTGACGAAGAGCCTCAAGATCGACCAACTGAAGTTCCGCCGCATCCGGCTCAAAGGCTTGCTGTTCGACCCCAGCTTCTTTGGGGAGGACCCCGTTCTGCTGCTTGACCTCCTTTGCCCTTCGAATTGGCTTTTTGCCGTGTATCCTCTTTAGAGGCCGAGTTGCATGCCCGCCTTTCGCTACCTTCTTGTGGTGCTTTGCCGTGTGTTTTGACATCGGATTTCCTTTCTCATACCTGTACCTGCTGATTGTCCAAAATCTAAGACCAAACCCAGCATGACCTGGACTCTCACCGAAAGCTGTGACGCAAATCACGTCCGGGTGTGAGTGGGCGCATTCCTCTATGGAAAGCAGTGATGGGTGATTTGGGTCCAGCTATCGCCGTTAGAGAGCATCAAACGGGAACTGGAAGCGCGAGAATAAATAAATGGTTGAAATTCGCAAGAAAGATGATCGGATTCATTTAATATCATGCTTTGCGGCTTGGGATTCGGATGATCTCCACCGAACAGGGTGCGTGACGTGCAACCGCCTCTGACACGCTTCCCATGAAGAAACGGTCCAAGCCCTTTCGTCCGTGCGAGCCCAGAACAATCAAGTCGGCGTGCCACTCTGCGGCAGAATCAAGAATTACCTCTTTCGGATTTCCCTCTTCGACGGCCGTCATCACTTTGAAGTTCTTTTCCCGCAGTGTTTGATCCGCCCGCGCAACCAATTCTTCGGCTTCCTTACGTTGTTCCTCCAAAACTTGCGAGGCGTCCGGGCTATATCCCCAGGCCTGGCCCTCAGGATAAATGGGAATGGGTTCGATCACATGGAGCACTCTTACTTCCGTCTCTTGAGGTGTGGTTTGGCGGATTACTGCTTCAATCGCGGCCTCGGAGAATTTGGAATCATCGATTGCGAGTAGGATTTTCACTTTGCTTTCCTTCGACCTGGTTTAGATCGCGCTTTTGGCGCTTCTCCGACAGTATTGGCGACGGCGTCGGCGCGAATATTATCCGCACATGTCGGGCAAATACTTTCTTCGGAGGGCTGGCCACACACGCGACAGAGAGCCTGCTGGTTCTCGGAGCCAACCGGGATCGATGCTTTATCTGCATTCTTGGTTTTGTAAGTGGTTATATTCACCTCGACCGAGAGAATACTTTGACGAACAACAATGAGTTTTATGCAATCTCGCGAATCGGAGCTTCGAGACTCGATTGAGAATGCCAGGTCGAGTTCGTTCGTCCCAGAGCATTGGTCTTCTAGACGCCGGACTACATAGTGGCCGCCCCATTCGTAGATTCACAAATTGTCATAACGCCAGAGCGAGGCCATGATACGACACAGCCGAAACCGAGATGTGATCTAGCTCACACAGCTGATAATTAACGTGACTAGCTATGCAGAATCCAATCAATTACATTAGTCAGCCATCTGTTCCCTTAATAAGAAATAAGTTAGGACTTATACACGCAAAAACGGCAGTAAACGGAAGAATCAAAATCAAGCTACGACTAATGCCTGTAGGCCAGGCTTATTGAGAATCAGGATGGTCGCACCATTTGTCCTAATGAGCATCCTGTGTTTGAGTTCCGTCAATGTCCGCGTAGCCGTTTCGCGTGTTACACCAACTGATTCGGCGATCTCCTCGTGCGTGAAGGGCAGGTTCATCTGAATCCCTCGATTGGTCCGCCGTCCCTTGGCGGCCCGATCAAGTAGAAACCTGGCCATCTTCTCTACTGCCGATCGAGAGAGGGTCAGTGAGCGTATCTGGTTACACGCTCTGCTGCAATCGCTGCTGAGTTGTTCGGTTACCCGGACCCAAAACGCGCGATCTTGTGCGAGAAGCCGAAGAAATACTTTACGAATGACGAAATTCACTTGGCACGGCTCCATCGTTTCAGCAGTGAATTCGTATGGCCCTCCAGATATTGTGGTGTTTAGACCGAGCAGCTCGCCTGGCTCGGCGAAGCGTAGAATGACGGCTTTACCATCCGGCGAAGTCATCGTCAACTTTATCCGACCTTTGCAAAGTAGATGCACGCCGTAAGACGGTTGACCCTCAGCGAATAAAATCGCCGCAGTTGGATAGGCCCTCGTGTACTTCACCGCCTCAAACGATTTCAGTTCTACTGCACGAACGTCACAGAAAAACCCCTTGGACCTCCAGGAACAGGCGGCACAGTTTTCGTGAAGTTCTAGAGCATGGGGGATGGGCATGGTGGTAGGTCTCCTCTAGTCTTAATTGTTCTAAACGGACCTTCCAACGGAGTAACGTATCTCGGGAAAGAAGTCGACGAGTATTCGGACGTCCCGCCAGCAATAATGCCGCCCAATCTACAAGCACCCGAAATACGCTGTGTTATATACCTGTTTCGACGGCAGGAAGCTGTCCGAAAACGGACACCCTGTGGAAAAACTTATATTCCGACAGCTGATAATTATGACTTGAAGACTTTGAGGCATGTAGATAATTTCTATATAGTCATCGCCGCATCGTCGTCACCCTCAGGTGGCAGAGGTCCAAACAACCACCACGAAAGTGTTCATGAATTGACGGCTGCGGAGAAGGGATGTGACTATGAAAATGAAGAGCGGCAAAAACGCGAGTTTCGATGTCGAATCCTTTCTGAAGTCAGCCGGCATAGGGCGAAGAGTGAAGGAGTTTCGAAAGAGTGAGGTCATCTTCTCTCAGGGCGATCCCGCTGTGAATGTTATGTACGTTCGGCACGGCGCCGTGAAACTTGCCGTGCTCTCCAGTTCTGGAAAAGAAGCGGTCGTCGCCGTTCTGGGACCGGGAGACATTTTCGGCGAATGGTGTCTGGCGAATCATCGTGTCTGCATAGCGACGGCTACTGCGATTCAGCCGACGAGTGTACTCGTGATAAAGAAAGATGAGATCGTTCGGGTGCTGCATGCCCAACATACACTTTGCGAACCTTTCGTTTCTTATATGGTCGAGAAGACCATCCGTATCGAAGAACGTTTACTAGACCAACTCTTCAATTCTACTGAGAAGCGATTGGCCCGAGCTCTTCTCCGCCTCGCTCGCTACGGCAATGAAGCTCAGCCCCAAGCAAACCTTCCGAAGGTATCACAACAGACGTTGGCGGAAATGATCGGAACAACACGTACTCAGGTCAATTTGTTCATGAACAAGTTTAGAAAGTTGCGTTACATCGATTACAACGGTGGCCTCAAGGTCCACCGTTCACTCTTGAGCGTGGCCCTTCAAGACTAAAGTTGTTCCTTCGCGCATTTGTTATGTCGAGCGGGATCGATCACGGGAGATCTCTCGGCGTATCTTTTATCTTCTGGTGTTAGCGCGTAACTGAAGCAATGAAGAGATCGAGCCAATTCTCGTCCGAATGATCGGCACACAGATCTGTGATTTCAATCACAGCGTGCACCCATGAGGCCGTGTAGCCTGCGTTCGAGCGCCGTAGCGGAGGCTACCAATATCGAAGTGAAGTCTGCTTAGGTCACTCGCAGAGAGTCATTCGATGTGTCGATTGTGAAGCGATAAAGGAGAAAATGATCATGAAAACAGATTCGGAATTACAACGAGACGTTCTGGACGAACTCGCTTGGGAACCCAGTGTTGACGCCGCCGAAATTGGCGTGTCCGTCGAAAACGGCGTCGTGATACTCAACGGCACAGTAAAGAGTCTGACTCAAAGGTGGACGGCGGAGCGCGTGGCTCAGCGAGTCGATGGGGTCCGGGCGGTTACAGACGAACTCACCGTTAAGCTCGCCGGAGATAGTCAGCACACTGACGCGGATATAGCTCAAGCGGCGGTCACTGCCCTCGATTGGAATACATCCGTGCCATCCAACCGCGTCAAAGTACTTGTCCAAAACGGCTGGATCACTCTTCAAGGGAGCGTGGAGTATCATTTCCAAAAGATGGCAGCAGAGGGCGCAGTACGTCACTTGAAGGGTGTGAAGGGTGTATCGAACTTGATTGGCATAAACGCTCGCGTTTCCGCAGGAGATGTCATACATGCGATCAAGAAGGCGCTTCATCGAGCCGCACAAGTGGACGCAGAAAAGATCTCCGTGGAAGCAAGTGGCGGCAAAGTGATCCTCCGTGGAAACGTGAGGACCTGGGCGGAGCGAGAAGAGGCGGAGAGGGCAGCTTGGGCCGCTCCAGGCGTATCCGCCGTCCAAAATGAAATAGGGATTGCTATAGGCGCCGCCGCATAAGAAGGATTCTGGCACGGTGGGAAGAACGAAGGGCCTCAGTCGGTTCAGCCTCCGAGAATTAGCTCATTGTTCTGAACCGAATCACAAAAAGTCGGTAAACAATCTGAGTTCCGCGGAATCGTTCAAGAGGGGGTCGAGGTTCTTTCACCCAAGCTGAGCAAGGCGCTTCAGTTGCGCGATATGGGCCGTCCGTTGACCTGGGTAGCTACCGTAGTTCTACGTTTCACGAAGGGTGCTCTCACCTTGCCGCCTCCCAGCGAGGTTTAGCAGTCATGATTGAGGTAGGCTTACCAGGGGAGGTAATAGGTCTGATGGAGAAGAATCAACATGATCAAGAAACTGAAGAACGGCTACCAAGTATTGTCGAGCAAGGGAAAGAATCTCGGCGGACCATATAAAACCCTCGAAGAAGCGAAGAAACGGCTGCGCCAGATCGAGTTCTTCAAACACCGAAAGGTATGATTTTTCAAGACGCGGTGTCTTGCACGCGGACCACAACGAACACAGCTTTGGTTCTAGAAGGCGTCGCGTCAGACCCGATCCGCTTCACCAGCTCATTTTGCTTGAGAATCTCCAGGCATAAACGGCCGCATATACACGTCAGCACATGCGCTATGATAAGTTGCTGCGCCATTCGTCCTGACGCTTCTTGCCAAAAGGATAAATGCATCGAGAACGCAACGCCTGTGCTTGCCGAGGCGGAGGTTTATTCAATATGTTTCCCACCGAGATATGCGACCTGGAATCCGATCAGCATCCGCCCGGCAACAGTAATGAGAATTTCTCTCTACTACAGGTTCGCGGCTTGACAACTCTCTTCATGCGGCGATAGTCAGGTTATCCTCGACTTGGCCAACGCCCGGTGCAGCCCAAGCAGCGCGTTCCGCATCGCTGCGTTCGGCCCACGAACGGACGTTGCCTCGCAGTACAACTTTGTTTCCCTGAACTTCAACGTCAATGTGTGCCGCCTCTAGTTCGGTGGCACGACGCAATGCTTTCTCAATCTTTAATTTAACCTCCGAAGAATTAATCGCAGGCTGTTTTACAGAAATTAAGTTGATCACGCCTTTCACGCCCGTCAGGTATCGGACGGCGTCATCGGCGGACGTACGCTGGAACTTGGAATTCACCGTACCCTCCAATGTGACCCATGCCCGTTCTACGCTCACTTTAATGTCGTCCTGAGGCACCCAGATGTGCCATTTCAGTGCATTCAGCACTGCCTGAGCAATGTCCGCGTCGTCACGTTGATGCACGGAAGGTACCTCTACTTTAGTCTCATTAGCAACCGCCTTGACTCCGGCGATCCGTTCAGCAGCATGAGTCGCCGCATTTTGTTCGGCGTAACTTGCCACGGTACCGGTAAGGCTAACGATACCGTCGTGAGCGATGACCCCGATTTTTGAGGCATCGACACTGGGCTCGTATTGCAGTTCGTCTAATACATCGCGCTGAAGCTGTTTATCGGTTTTCACAAATCCTCCATTCTCGTTCTTTCTGCTAGCTCAAAAGAGTCTGCGCTCAACATGCCGCCTGTGGCATTCGCCAAACTGTATGCGTTCGCCGCATAAAACATTCTCAGAATCACTGTCTAAAGAAATCAGTCCTTGACATCCTATTTTATGGGGGATGGCCCGAGGCGTATTCATGAAAGGGTTGGGATTTTCCTACTATCTCCCGGATTTTCTGACATTGTTCGCCTATACGGCCGTGGTCTATGGAATTTCAATGCTGGCTTTTAAGAAGAAGGTGGGCTGACATGTGGCGCCGTCTTACGGGTCTGATCCGCAAGGAATTCGTGCAGATCTTCAGGGACCACGCCCTGGTGATCATCCTGGTCTGGGCATTTACTGCGGCAATCTACACGTCCGGCCACGGCAGAGCCATGGAGATCACTAATGTCGCGACCGTAGTTTACGACCTGAGCCGCGGACCCGCGAGCCGGGAGTTCTTGAGCCATTTGCAGCGTCCTTACTTCAAGACGGTAGCTTACATTGATCAGGAAAAGGACATCACCAAGTGGCTCGACAGCGGGGCCGCATCCATCGTTGTCGTGATTCCCTCGGACTTCCAACGGAAAGCGGACGGGAAAGGGCAGGCGGAAATTCAGGTAATCACGGATGGGGCCCTGGCGATGCCGGCCACGATAGCCGTCGCATACATCGTACAAATTTCGAGCACATATTCGGTTTCCGTCCTGAAGGCGCGCGCGGGGATTGCAGGATTCAATCTGAGCAATCTGCCCGTTCTCGACGAGCGCGTCCGCGTGAAATTCAATCCGAACATGGATAGTTCCCGGTTCAGCAGTCTTCTGGAATTGATGAATATGATCACGATGGTATCGCTGCTGCTGACGGCGGCCGATCTGGTGCGGGAGAAAGAGCATGGCACATTGGAACAGTTGCTCGTAAGCCCTGCCCGTGCTTACGAAGTATTCATTGCGAAAATCATTCCGACTTTGGTCCTCGTTCTGGGCCTGTCCGTATTCAGCATCTTCCTCGTGGCCAAGCCCGCGTTTCATGTTCCGATCCGAGGCAGTTTGATTTTGTTCTATAGCGTCTCTGTGCTTTATATATTTGCGATGACGAGTCTAGGAATTGCCATTGCCGTTGTGGCCCGAAATCTCTCTCAGGCCATGATGATCATGCTCTTGATCCTTCAGCCCATGCTATTTCTCTCTGGAGCGTGGAATCCTCCGGAGGCAATGAACCCATGGATGCGCAAGTTGAGCGTCATTTCACCGATGCGGTATTTCATTGATTTTGGTTTTGGAGTTCTGCTCAAGGGGAACGGCTTGTATCTGGTTGGCTGGGATATCGGCGGAATTGTGGTGTTCGGGGTTGCGCTTTTCAGTTTCTCACTCTGGCGGTTTCAGAGAAGCATCGCAAGATGAGGCCGGAGACCCGCACAGACTCTGAGAGTGTGTGGCCGACAAGAAGAAACCAGAGGAAACATCGATGGAGATTGTCGAGGCGCTTCCGCTGTGGCAACTCGATATTGTCGAATTGACAGGGCATAAGCTGGAGTGGCGTGGTCGCGAAGAAGTCAACCGCTTGCCCGATGCTGGATGGCGTCTACTCCATATCTATACGTTGAAGTATCACGAAGACGACGTATGGCGCGAGCGTCCAATGGCAATTCTGGGCCGATTGAAGAATGAGCCAGACGGACGGATTCAAGAACCCATGCAACGGATAACCGAAAAATGAATTATAGAGCTCCATCGATCGTGACGAACTGACGACAGTGGCACTGATTAGTTAACATTCCGGCAACGATCAGTGCGAGGTAGGAGGAGCCTCAAGGCGGCGCCTTGAGGCTCCATCGTGGGTAGGCTACTCAATGCGGAAAGACGGAGGAAAGTGATCGTGGCGCGAAACGAAAATTCTTGGATCTTTTGATATGACCTCTCGAATTCCTTGTGTATGCGTGATGGTCTGTTATTCAGGCTGTCACATGGGCTGTTTCTTCGGAACCGATCGTATCCGCGAGCGCCAGCCAAATGATTCTCTCTACTTCGAGAAGATTGGGCGGGCAAACGATATAGTCATATGCGCCTGCTCCGAGTGCTTTCAGGTAAGAATCCCAGTCATAGGAATGCCCAAACACGATGACTGGGGTGTAAGAATTTGATTTTTGGACTTCTCTCAAGACCGCTCGAAAATCGCCATCCCGCAGAGCTTCGCCGCACAGCACCATTTTGAAGCTTTCTTGGGGCAATAGAGTACGTGCTTCTTCCAAATTGGAGCAGCAGATCGGACTTAATCCGCATTTAAGTGCTGCAGCGACAACCTTTTCTCGATCGGGTCCCAGGTTACAAATGATTAAGGCAAGTTCGATATTCGGCATTTTTCCTCCTCGACGCGCCCGATCTGACTGCGCCTTCCTATACGTGAGCGTAGCTTTCCAGAGCCGCTCGGTTTGGGATCGTCATTGTTGATCCTTGGATCGCCACCAAATGTCGGACCTTGAAATCGCTCAACGTGCGCGTGACTGTCTCACGAGTGATGCCGATGAACTCGGCAATCTCTTCGTGAGTGAGAGGCATTTTGATTCTGGTCCCGTCTTTTGTCTGTTGCGATCCGGCGGACCAGCCTAGGAGAAGCCTGGCAAGTTTTTCCTGCGCGGAGGCCGAAAGGCCAACCGTGTGAAGTTGCTCGCAGGCTGCCTGGTATTGCATGGTCATCTGTCTTGCCACGCCTCGTGAAGCTTCGGGATACTTCGCAACGAATCGTTGGAAGTCTTCCCGGCGAACGAAAGCAACCTGGCACGGGCGAATGGTTTCTGCGGTCACTTCATAAGGGCCTCCCAACATTCCCGCCATCAGGCCCAGGATCTCGCCAGCCTTGGCAACTCTCATGATCAGCGTCTTTCCTTCGGTCGAACTGATGGAGAGCTTCACTTCCCCTTCGCAGAGGACGAAGACGCCTCGGGCGTCTTGTTTCTCCATGAAAAGAAGGGCGCCTTTGGGATACGCAGCGGTGGACTTGATAGCGTCAAAATCCTTCACCGCGGCTGGCGGCAACTGGCAGAAAAAGCTAGCCGCCTTGAGTTTGCAAGTCTTGCAGCCATCGTTCAATTCCAATCCGTATGGGCCTTTCATCGCATCCCCCTTATTTTCTATATTCCAAATTTGCTCGAATCCCCTGCATTGCTTCTTCGGCGTAATACTTCGTCAGCGGCCTATCTGCTATAAAGTCAGCCCCGGTCTTAGCGTGAATCTCGGCGAGGAGCTGCCTTCCGCTCATATCCATGAAAGTTACTCCGCGCAGATCAACTGAAAGTTTCCTCGACCCGAGAGACGGGGCCAACTCCTGCCATGCCCGCTGGAATTCAAGAAGAAATGGATCGGCGACCCTTCCGTCGATCTTGAAAATCACAGCTCCTGGTGGTTCATGAATTGTGATTCTCACCGTAACGTTGCCTCAATTCGATTCACATCCCCGTTAAAAGCAATGCGAGAGCCAAATCTGTCCTCGTATGCACAAACAAGACATCCCTAGTTCTGACAGTGTTTTAGAAGGGAACGTGTAGCAATTTCGGAAAATGACGAACGAAATGTGACGAGCAATACTGACGATTAATCGTCAAATGACTGTATGCAGTCTTTTTGATCGTGAAGCGGCCATTCTTCACCGTGCTACATCTTTGAAACCAGTGCGCACTTCCTCAATTCGAGAGCGATAGACTGCTGCGTCCCCGTAGGGAAGGAAATGCCCGTACCTGGAGTGAGGCGCCGTAATCTCATGAGCATGCTTGGTGGGGCACCAGTGTTGCTCAGTGCGACCCGCGATTTCGACGATATAGGCCATCAACCCATTCGC
>Ga0335085_10004451_pt1 | contig 23250 bp, 20 predicted proteins | sample Lox_Sample_45_FD_206712 | JGI IMG/M metagenome (GOLD analysis project Ga0335085, IMG submission 206712) | Soil microbial communities from Loxahatchee National Wildlife Refuge, Florida, United States - Lox_Sample_4.5 | ecosystem: Environmental > Terrestrial > Soil > Wetlands | place: USA...
GCGCCTGAACACCCAGGACCACGTCGATCGTCACGCCGAGCACCACCAGCAGCACCGCCAGCAACGCCACCACGGTCAGCGTGACCCGGCGCTGCAGCGACGGCGTCGGGGTCACCGGATCGGTCGTCACGGGCGTTGGGGTTGCAGGCGGTAACCGATGCCGCGCACGGTGTGCAGGATCCGTGGGCCGTGGGCCTCGAGTTTACGTCGCAACCCGCTGACGTGTACCTGCACCAGGTTGGGGTCGTAGGCGTCATAGCCCCACACCGCGTTGAGGATCTGGGGAGCGCTGACGATCCGGCCGCGCTGGGCCACCAGGAAATCCAGCAGCCGCAGCTCGGTGGCGGTCAGGTCCAGCCGGTGCCCGTCCCGCGCCGCCACACCGGCGTCGACGTCGAGCAGCAGGTCGCCCACTTGAACCACCCGCGGCAGCCGTCCCCGCCGGCGCAGCACGGCGCGGACCCGCGACACCAGCTCGGCGAGCTCGAACGGTTTGACCACGTAGTCGTCGGCGCCGCCGTCCAGGCCACGCAGCCGGTCGGGCAATCCGTCGCGGGCGGTGATCAACACGATGCCGATGTCGCCCCACTCGCGGACGACGTCGATCAGTGCGAATCCGTCCCGACCCGGCAGCATCACGTCGAGCACCACCAAGTCGGGCCGCAGGCCCTCCAGAACCTCCTCCAATCCTTCTCCGTCGCAGCGGGTGTCGGTGTGATAGCCGACGTCGGCCAGCGCCTCGCTGACCATTTCCCGGATCGTCTCGGAGTCCTCGACCACCAGTACCCGGGGTGTGCCGACGCTGAATTGTTCGGTCCGGTTCACAACCGAACGACTGCCGGTGGGTCCCGTTCGCGAACAATCGGCCATGGCCCCATTGTTAACGCGCGGTTCTGAGATCAGGCTTAAGCACGCGCATTCACGACAACCGACATGGGGAGCCCGATGACCTCCGAACAGCTCCGTAACCCACCGCCACCGGCTGCCCCGGGCAGACGCTATTCACTGGGCGTGGTGATCGGCGCCGCGGTGGCGGGTGTGGCGATCGGCGCGCTGTCCGTCTTTGCGATAGCCGCCCCCACCTGGAAAATCCGCGTCGAGCTTCCGCCGCCCCCATACCCGGCCCCGCTGTCCAGTTACCTGCCGCCGACGCCGCTTCCTACCATCACCACGCCGACGACCGGGCCGGGTGGCCTACCTGCTCCGCCATTTCCGCCGCCCGGACCCACGCCTCGCTGAGGCACGCGAATTTCTTCAGATTCACTTCAAGTACGGCTCCTACCGTCGCGGTTATCGACGAACCGACGACATGAGGAGCCGCATGACCTCCGACGACACCAACACCACCACCGAGCATCAGGCCCCTCCAGCGCCGCCGCCGGCCGTGGTCGCCCCGCGCGTGCAGGCCAAAGGCCAGCACTCCACCGTCGTCGTGATCGGCGCCGGGCTAGTGGGCGCATTCGTCGGCGCCATGTTCACAGCGGCGGCGTCGCTGGCTATTTTCGCCTTCGGCTTTGGACCTCCGCCGCCGCCACCGCCGTTCGGACAGCCGGCGTCGCAGTTCGGCTTTCCCCCGCCCCCGGGGCCGGGCGGTCCACCGATGGCCGGACCGATGCACGGCGGGCCCGGTATGGGGTCTTGGGGTCCGGGACCCGGTGGGTGGCCGCCGCCGTTCCCGGGAGGGCCTCCGCCGCTGGGCCAAGGACCGGGCGGGTCGGGAGCGCCGCCGCCTCCTCCTCCGGGACCTCAACCGCCACGATGAGGACTCGGCGAGCAGACGCAGAATCGCATTGCGGGTGCCCGCCCCGTGCGATTCTGCGTCTGCTCGGCGGTAGCCAGAGTCAACGCGCCCCGGGCATCCCCGCGCCGGCGTCCGGCCCCTTGGCCGTCATCGCGGTGAACAACACCAGGAACGACGCCGCCGGAAGCGCATTGACCACCTTGTCCCGGACCCGGATGTGCGCGCCGAGGGCCAGGGTGAAATACAGCGTCAGCATCGCCGTCGTCAGCCTGGCCAGCCCGGGGAACCGGGTCACCGACAGCAGACCGACCGCGGCGGCTGCCTTGACCACCGGCAGCACCGGGCGAATACTGTCCGGACATTCCACGATGTCCAACGACTTCTTGATCGGAGGCACTTGGACCGCGCACGCGACCGCGTCGAAAGCCTGGAAAGCCGCAAGCGCCGCATAGGTTTTCGGTGAAGTCAAAGCACTCATGCCGGCAATCCTATTGAGTCAACCGCGGCGGCATTCCCGGCGGCGCTGCCGGCGGCATTCCCCGCGGTATTCCCTGCGGTGGTCCCGGCGGCATTCCCTGCGGCGGCGCCTGCGGAGGGGCCGGCGGCATCGCCGGCGTGCCAGGCAGCCCAGGGGTGCCTTCCACCGGCCGGCGGGCTATCGCCTCCGCCTTGGCCACCGCCTGGGCGATCGCCGGATCGGTGTCGGTGGAGAACCAGTCGGCGACTTCAGCGTCGTCATCGCCGACCGCATGCCTGGGCATGTCGTCAACCGGAGACGGCGTGAACCGGAACACGCCGTCCTCGCCCGGTGCGCCGAGCAACTTGGTGAACCCCTGCAACGCGGTGCTGAAGTCGCTGGGCACCACCCACACCTTGTTCGCGTCGCCGCGCGCCATCTCCGGCAGCGTCTGCAGGTACTGGTAAGCCAGCATCTCCGGGGTGGGCCTACCGGCTTTGATCGCGGCGAACGTTTTCTCGATCGCCTTGGCCTGGCCCTGCGCCCGCAGGTAGGCCGCGGCACGCTCACCCTGAGCGCGCAGCATCCGGGACTGCCGGTCGGCCTCGGCGGCCAGGATGACGGCCTGCTTGGCGCCCTCGGCGGCGAGGATCTGGGCCTGCTTGTTGCCCTCGGCCTGTGTGACCGCGGCCTGCCGGGCGCCTTCGGCGGTCAAGATCATCGCGCGCTTTTCCCGGTCGGCCTTCATCTGCTTTTCCATCGAGGCCTGGATCGACGGCGGCGGGTCGATGCTGCGCAGCTCCACCCTCGCTACCCGCAGGCCCCAACGGCCGGTGGCCTCGTCGAGCACGCCGCGCAACTTGGTGTTGATCTGATCCCGCGAGGTCAGGGTCTGCTCCAGCGTCATGCCGCCGACCACGTTGCGCAGGGTGGTCGTGGCGAGCTGCTCGACGCCGACGATGTAGTTGCTGATCTCGTACACCGCGGCCTGCGGCACGGTGACCTGAAAGTACACCACCGTGTCGATGTTCAACGTCAGGTTGTCCTCGGTGATGACGGGCTGCGGCGGGAAGGACACCACCCGTTCGCGCAGGTCGATCCGGGCTCGGATCCGGTCGATGAAGGGCATCAACAACGTGAACTGCCCGCTGACCGTGCGTTGGTAACTTCCCATCCGCTCGATCACCGCTGCCTCGGCCTGCGGGATGACCTTGACCGATTTGGCCAGCACGACGATGGTGAAAATCACCAGGACAACGAAGAACAGCAGAATGAGCACTTGTTCACCTGGAGTCACCGGAGTTCCTTTCTCGAACCGCTACCCGTTCTTGAAGACCACCGCAGTGGCACCATCGATGTGCACGACGGTCACCGACTCGCCTGGCTCGTACACGTCGCCCTCGTTGAGCGGGCGTGCGGTCCAGATCTGGCCGTCAACCTTCACCTGACCCTCGTGGCTGGCGATCCGATCGAGTACCAGCGCCTGCTTGCCCTCCAGCGCTTTGGTGCCAGTCTGGACTTTTGCGGCGGGTGTCAGCCGCTGCCGCAGCGCGGGGCGAACCAGCACTACCAGCAGCACCGAGACGATCAGGAACACCGCCCCGTCGGCCAAGATGTGCCAATTGGTCAGCCAGGCAGTTCCGGCGGCGGCAAGCGCGCCGCCGCTGAGCATCAACATAAACATGTCGCCGGTCAACGCTTCGGCAGCGGCGAGCGCCAGCGCGAAGATCAGCCAGCTCAGCGGGACGAGCATGCGGCCAGAATACGCGTGATCGGCCTTTGCCGGGACAACCAACTACACTGCGAGATCATGTGGTGTCCCAGTGTTTCGCTGTCGCTGTGGGCCAACGCCTGGCTCGCCGGCAAGGCCGCGCCCGACGATGTATTGGATGCGTTATCACTTTGGGCCCCAACACAATCGGTGACCGCGTACGATGCGGTCGCCGCGGGCCACACCGGACTGCCCTGGCCCGACGTGCACGACGCCGGCACGGTCTCGCTACTGCAGACGCTGCGGGCCGCGGTTGGCCAATCCAGGACGCGCGCGACGATCAACGTGGTATTGCCCGTGCCCGGCGATGTGCGCGGGCTTGTCCCCGGGACGCAATTCGGCCGCGACGCCCTCACGGTGGGCGAGGCGCTGATCATCTCCAACCCCGACGACCCCGGCACCGCCATCGGTCTGGTCCCGGAGTTCAACTACGGCGATACCGACTGCGAAGACGATTCACCCGATTTGTGCGCGCTCTCTTGGATCGTCTACTCCCTGCCCGGTGCACCCGCGCTCGAGCACCATGAACTGGGCGACGCGGAATACGCATTGCGCTCGGCGGTGCGCTCGGCCGCCGACGCGCTCGGCAGCATCGGGCTGGGATCCGCCGCCACCGACGTCGCCGACCCGCGCGGACTTGTCGAGCAAATGCTGGAATCCGCACGGCAGCACCGGGTTCCCGAGCATGCGCCGTCACGCGCGTTGCGGGTGCTGGAGAACGCCGCACACGTGGGCGCGATCATCGCCGTCAGCGCCGGCCTGAGCCGATTGCCGACCGGAAACTCGGCGTCGGAAACTCAGATCGCCAGCGATGCGCTGCGACCGCTCGCCGGTGTGGTCCGTTCGGCGCGGATGGCCGCCGTGAGTGCGATCTTGCGCTCCGCCTGGCAGGATTACTCCTGACGGCGGCGACCCGCTTCACTCGGCTGCGTCTTCCAGCGCTGCGCAGTGCGGTCGACGACACGGCTCACCGTTGCTGCTGGCCAGACAGCCCGGCACCGGATCAGGGCCGCTCACTCGGGCCGGACCACGCCCGCAGCGCAATTCGTCGATCAAACCCGCAGCCAGCCGGGCGAATCGGCGGTCGGCGTTGGGCGTGGCGGCGCGGGCGAACGCGATCCCCGCCGCCTCGGCCTGTGATCGCAGTTCCTGGTCGAGATCCCACACCACCTCGATGTGGTCGGCGACAAAGCCGATGGGACACACGATTACCGCCCGAGTGCCGTTGCCGGCCAGCTCCGAGAGGTGATCGGCGACATCGGGCTCCAGCCACGGAACCTGCGGCGGCCCCGATCGCGACTGCCACACCACGTCGTAATCGCGATACCCGGCCGCGGCGGCGACCAGGCTTGCGGCGTAACGGACTTGGCCGCTGTAAAGATCAGGGCCGCAGCGCCGGTCGGCGGCGACGGGGATCGAATGTGCGGTGAACACCAGTCGCGCGTCGGCCGGCACGGTGCGGGCCGCCGCGGCGACGGCGTCGGCGAACATCTCGACAAAGAGCGGATGGTCGAAATACCGCCGCAGCTTTACCAGTTCGGGCGCGCCCGGCCCGGCCGCCCGCCGCGCCCGGGCGATGTCCTCGACGTACTGCGTGCAGCTCGAATAGCCGCTCCACGCCGAGGTGGTGAACACCGCGGCACGACGAACGCCGTTGTCGCGCATCGTTGTAACGGTGTCTTCGACGTAGGGCTCCCAGTTGCGGTTGCCGAAATAGACCGGCAGGTCCTGTTCGGCTTCCAGCTCACCGATCAGTGCGCGGTTGATCGCGTTGATCGGCGACACCCCACCGAAATGCATGTAGTGCTGGGCGACGTGGTCAAGCCGTTCGGGTGGCACATTGCGGCCCCGGGTGACGTTCTCCAGAAATGGCCGCACCTGCTCGGGCGCCTCCGGGCCGCCGAAGGACAGCAGCAGGATCGCGTCGAATTCCATTAGACCCTACAGTAATTGGGTGTGCGCGCCGCCGTCGGCGAAGATGATGTCGCCCGTGGTCGCCGGCAGCCAGTCGGAGAGCAACGCGCAAACCGTCTTGGCAACCGGCGTCGGGTCCTTCATGTTCCAACCGATCGGCGCACGCTGATCCCAGCCCTCTTCGAGCAATTGGATCTGCGCACCGGCCTCGTCACCGAGCGCACCCCCCACGATCGCGGCCATCGCCAGCGTCCGAATCGGTCCGGCGGCAACGAGATTCGAGCGGACCCCGTACTTGCCCGCCTCGCGTGCCACGAACCGGTTGACCGATTCCAGCGCGCTCTTGGCGACCGTCATCCAGTTGTAGGCGGGCATCGCCCGGCTGGGGTCGAAGTCCATACCGACGATGGAGCCGCCCGCGTTCATGATCGGCAGCAGCGCCTTGGCCAGCGACGCATACGAATACGCCGAAATGTGAATGCCTTTGGAGACATCCTCATAAGGCGCGTCGAAGAACGGGTTGATGCCCATCCCGGTCTGCGGCATGAATCCGATCGAATGCACCACGCCGTCAAGCTTGTTGCCCTCGCCGATCTCGGCCGTCACCCGCTCGGCCAGACTGTCGAGATGCTTCTCGTCTTGCACATCGAGCTCGATCAGCGGCGCCTTCTCCGGCAGCCGGTCGGCGATGCGCTGGATCAATCGCAGCCTGTCGAACCCGGTGAGCACCAGTTGAGCGCCTTGCTCCTGGGCCACCCGCGCGATGTGAAACGCGATCGACGCGTCGGTGATGATCCCGCTGACCAGAATCCTTTTGCCGTCGAGCAGTCCTGCCATGTCCGTCCTTCTCCTAGTGCCCCATGCCCATGCCGCCGTCGACCGGGATGACCGCACCGGCGATGTAGCTCGCATCCTCGGACGCCAGGAAGCTGACCACCCCGGCGACCTCCGCTGCGGTGCCGACCCGCTTCGCCGGGATGAACTCCAGCGCCCCCGCCTGGATCCGCTCGTCCAGCGCGCGCGTCATCTCGGTGTCGATGTAGCCGGGGGCCACCACGTTCGCGGTCACGCCGGCCTTGGACAATTCCCGGGAGATCGAGCGGGCCATGCCGATCAGGCCGGCCTTGGAGGCCGCGTAGTTGGACTGGTTGCCGATACCCCAGCTGCCGGAGACCGACCCCACGAAGATCATCCGGCCGAACCGCTTTTTCTGCATGCTGCGCGAGGCGCGCTGGGCCACCCGAAACGCCCCGGTGAGGTTCGCGTCGATGACCTTCTCGAACCTCTCCTCGGTCATCCTGATGAGGAAAGCGTCCGCGGAGATGCCGGCGTTGGACACCAGCACCTCGACGGGACCTTGGTGCTCCTCGACCTCTTTGAAGGCACGGTCGACGGCGTCGTTGTCGGTGACGTCACACTCGACGGCGAACAGCCCGTCGGGTGCCCCGGATCCGCGGTGCGTGACGGCCACCTTGTGGCCGTCGGCGGCCAGCCGCTGTGCGATCGCCAGACCGATCCCCCGGTTTCCGCCCGTCACCAGGACTGAACGGGAGACGAATGCGGGTTTGCCGCCGTCGGCGGCGAGCTCAGCGGCCGTGTCAGTCACCCGGCCAACCTATCGCCTCGGTGTAGCGGGGCTGAAATCTCCCCCTGGCATGTCGACCCGTCAGTTGGGCAGTCGCCGGTTGATCAGCAGGGCGGCCAGCGCGGACAACGCGAGAAGCAGTGCACCCAGCCGCAGCCAGCCAGCGCTGGCGTCGCCCTTGCTCGGCTCGTAGCCGATCTGCTCCTGCAGTGTCGCGTAGACCTCCTTCAACTCGGCCAGAGTCGAGGCGTTGTAGGCATTGCCACCGGAGAGCTGGGCGACCTTCTTCATGGTCACGTCGTCGACGGGCACCGGCTGGCGCTGGTTGTTGATCTCGACGAACCCGTACGGGGTGCCGAACGAGATCGTCGAGATCGGCACGCCCTGGTCCTTGGCGGTGCGGGCGGCGGTGTAGGCCCCCTTGGGGTTGTCTGGGTTGGTCGGCATCGTCTCCTTGCCGTCGGAGAACAACACGATGCGCGCCGGGGGCGGTGTGTCGGCGCCACCGATCACCGCGCCGACCGTGGCGATGGCCTGCAAGGCAGTGAAGATTCCCTCCCCGGTGGCGGTGCGATCGGCGAACTGCAACTTGTCCAGCGCGGCCTTCGTCGCTGCCCGGTTGGTCGTCGGCTGCACCAGTACCGTCGCGGTGCCCGCATACTCGATCAGCCCGAGGTTGATGCCCGGGGTCAGCTCGTCGGCGAACTGTTTGGCGGCTTCCTGCGCAGCTGCCATCCGGTTGGGCGCGACGTCGGTGGCACGCATCGACTGCGACACGTCGATTACCAGCATCACCACCGCACGGTTGCGCGGAATCCGGACTTCGATCGTCGGCCCCGCCATCGCAATGGTGAACAGCACCAACGACAACACCAGCAGGACCGCCGGCAGGTGCCGCCATCGGTGAGGTCGCTTGGGGGCAACGCTGTCCAGCAGCTCCGTGTTCGCGAATCGCAGCATCCGCCGCTGGCGGGCCAGCTGCATCACCACGTAGAGCACGGCCAGCCCGACGGCCACCAGCAGGAACAGAAAAAACCACGAATGCGCGAAGCCGGACAGCGTCATCGGCCCGAGCAAGGGCAGCGTCATAGCAGACCTGTCACTGACGCCCCGCCATGGACCCGCGCCTGCGGGACTCGACGAAGCGGACAATGTCGGCGATCCAGTCCCGGTCGGTGCGCAGCGTCAGCAGCGGCGCACCGCAACTGCGCAGCGTGCGGGCGACCTCGGCGCGATGAGCCGCCGCGGCCCGGGCGAAATCGTCGCGCAGCTGGGCATCGATGGTGTACTCGCGGGTGACTCCGGACTCGGCGTCCTGCAGTACGACCTCGCCGACGTCGGGAAGCTCGACGTCACGAGGATCGAGCACCTCGATGCCCAGCACCTCGTGGCGGCCGGCGATCGCGCGCAGCGGCCGGGTCCAATTGATCGGGCCCAGGAAGTCACTGATGATGACGGCCATCCCGCGGCGGCGCTGCGGACGGCGCAACGCGTCGATGGACCTGGCCAGGTCACCGCGCACCCCCGGCGGGGCCTTGGGCATGGTCGCGATGGTGCGCAGCAGCGTGTGCTGATGCTGCCGTCCGCTGCGGGCCGGCACCCGGGTCATGGTGGCGCCGTTGTCGATCAGCGCGCCGAACCGGTTACCGCCGCCGCTGTTGAGGAAGTTGATGGCGGCCGCGGCGGCCACCGCGAGGTCACGCTTCTCGCAGAACGCGGTCCCGAAATCCAGACTGGCCGACAGGTCCACGACCAGCCAGGTCTCCAATTCGCGGTCGGCGATCATCTGTCGAACGTGGGGGTGGGTGGTGCGCGCGGTCACCGACCAGTCCATCCGGCGCACGTCGTCGCCGGGCTGGTAGAGGCGCGACTCCCCCGGCTCGGAGCCCGGGCCCGGGATCAGCCCGAGGTGGTCGCCATGCAGGACACCGTCGAGCTTGCGGGTGACGGTCAGTTCCAGGCTGCTCAGCGCCGCCGCCAGCTTCGGGTCGTCGATGTCGCCGCGCTGCATCGACGGTGGGTGCTCAGAAGCCGCCGGCTTCCCGGCGGGGCGAGCGTTTGTCACCGGGCAACGGTGGGCGAGACCGCGGTCTGCATCACCGGACCCACCGAATGTCCTTGCTGCGGAACGGCGTTGATCTGCGGCATGGCGACCGTCTGCATGACCCGGTTGATCACGATCTCCGACGAGATTTCGTCGGCGAGCGCGTCGTAGGTGAGCACCAACCGGTGGCGCAGCACGTCGGGAATGACGTCGACGACGTCCTGCGGGATCACGTAGTCGCGGCCGCGCACCAGCGCCAGCGAACGCGCGGAGGCGATGATGCCCAGCGACGCGCGCGGCGACGCACCGAACGCGACCCAGGTCTTGACGTCGTTCATGCCCAGCTGCTCGGGATTACGGGTGGCGAAGACGACCCGCACCACGTAGTCGACCAACGCGTGGTGCACGAAGTTGTTGGCCGCGGTGTCCTGCAGCCGCACCAGGTCTCCGGTGCTCAGGATCTGCTTGGGCTCCGGTGGCCGCACACCCATCCGGTAGATGATCTCCCGCTCTTCCTCCGGCGACGGGTAGCCGACGTTGATCTTGAACAGGAAGCGGTCGCGCTGCGCCTCCGGCAACGGGTAGACGCCCTCGTGCTCGATCGGGTTCTGCGTCGCCATCACCAGGAACGGGTTGGGCAACGGATAGCTCTTGCCGCCGATGGACACCTTGCGTTCCTGCATGACCTCCAGCAACGCGGACTGCACCTTCGCCGGCGCGCGGTTGATCTCGTCGGCGAGCAGGAAGTTGGCCACCACCGGACCTAGCTCGGTGTCGAATTCTTCCTTGCCCTGCCGGTAGATGCGGGTACCGATGATGTCGGTGGGCACCAGGTCGGGGGTGAACTGGATGCGCGAGAACGTGCCGCCGACCACCTTGGCGAAGGTCTCCACGGCCAGCGTCTTGGCCACACCGGGAACACCCTCGAGCAACACGTGGCCCTTGGACAGCAGGCCGACCAGCATCCGCTCCACGAGTTGGTCCTGGCCGACGATGATCCGCTTGACCTCGAAGATGGCCCGCTCCAGCGTGTGTACCTCGGCGGCTAAGCCGTCAGCGCCACCGGTATACGCCTCATGGGCGCCCCCGCCCGAGTAACCGCCGGGGCCCGGGGGCATTCCACCTGCTTGCGTCATCAATAACCCTCCAGAGCTCGTCGGACACGACTGCTTTCACGACCAAATGTCGCGGGGCAGCGGCGTGCCCTCGTTCAACTATTCCAGGCCACTCGGATTCCGTCGACGCCACGGTTGCCGCAGGGTGACCATGCGGGCAAATCACGCCCCGCCCACCCGGGTCAGTACTCGATGATCCTGGTCAAAAACGGTGTCATCCCGGGTTTGCGCACCGGGCTGACGGTGACTTTGCCGGCCAGGCTGCTGGCCTCCAGCATCTGACCGTTGCCCAGGTACATGGTGACGTGCTGACTCCCGTTGGGGCCGTAGAAGATCAGGTCACCGCGCCTGGCCTCGTTGGGTGGGATGTGGCGGCCGGCGTTGTACTGGTCGCCGGAGAACCGCGGGATCAGCACGCCGACCCCGGCGAACGCGTAGCGCATCAGGCCAGAGCAGTCGAAGCCGTTGATGTTGGCGCCGTCGCCGACTCCCTTACTGGGACCGTCGAGCGTGCCGCCGCCCCACGAGTAGGGGACTCCCATCTGTGACCCGGCCCGCCGGATCACGTACTCGACGGCTTGGCGGCCGTTGGCCCGCGGAATCCGGCTGCCACTGGTGTTGTTGGCGGCGGGGGTGCCGCCCAAATTGATGCCGAGCCCGCCGAGGAATTGCCTACCCAGGTCCAGCGTCGTCTGGGTGGCCTGGGCGGTGGCCTGCAGCGAGGCGTTGGCGACGGCCAGCGGATCTCCGGGAGCTCCGGCACTTAGCGTTGCCGGCAGGGTGGGGTCCCACTGGCCCGGGTCGGCTTGTGCCGGAGCGGCGGCAGACAACATCAGCCCGGTCACCACGGCGGTGATCCAGGCTAGGTTGATCAGGCGCGTCCTTTTGACCTGAAAAACTTTGCGGCGCATAGTTCCTCGTTAATAATCGATATAGCGGATTACGAAGGGCGTCATGCCGCTGGTGCGCACCGGCGCAACACGCACCTTCAACCCGATGTCGGGGGCCTCGAGCATCTGGCCTTCGCCGAGGTAGATCGTCACGTGCTGGCTGCCGCCGGGGCCGTAGAAGATGACGTCGCCGCGGCGCATCTGGGAGGTGGGGATCTTGCGGCCCAAGTTGTACTGCGAACCCGAGTAGTGCGGCAGCTTGATGCCCACGCCGGCAAACGAGTACAAGACCAGGCCCGAACAGTCGAAGCCGGTGATCGAGGCCCCGGAGTCGATTCCTTTGCTGGGCCCGGCGGCATTGCCACCACCCCAGGAATAGGGCACCCCGATCTGTGACATGCCACGACGGATCACGTACTCGGAAGCCTGTCGCCCGTACACGCGCGGAATCCGGCCCTGCGTCGAGCCCGTGGGGACGTTGGTGATCCCCGAGTCGTTGGGCTTGAGGATGCCCAGCTGCTGCAGGAAGTTGCGCCCCATCTGGGCGGTGACCTGGGTCGACGTGGCCGAGATGCCCAACACCTGGTTGATCACCGCGATCGGGTCGCCGGGGATGTTGGCGCTGGGAACCTGCGGCAGCGTGGGGTCCCAGCCGTCCCACCTTCGTCCCCCGGCCGGCCCCCCGAATGGTCCAGCGCCACCGCCCGGTGCCCCCGGATCCCAACGGTCGCCTGAACCCGGAACACCAGACACGCCGGGCGCCCCTCCTCCCGCTGACCAGATGGCGGCTTCGAGTTTGACCTGGGCCGCGTCGCGCTCGGCAGCCAGGCGATTGACCTGGTCGCGTTGTTCGTCGAACTTGTGCTGCGTGTCGGTGAGCGCTCTGACGGCGGCATCCTCGCTGGCCTTGGCATCAGCGGCGGCTTTGTCGGCTTTCTGCTTGGCCAGTCGCGCCGCCGACTCCTTGTTCACCTGCTCTGTCCGCGCCCGCAGCAGGTTGGCCATCACCGTCTGGGAGCTGGCGTTGAGGACCTGGGCGGCAGATGCTGTGGCGATGATCTCGTCGGGGTTTCGCGCACTCAGGTAGCTGCCCTGCGGGCCGCCCATGTAGGTGGCCGCCGCGTAGCTGTTGAACCGGCGCTGAGCAGCGGCGATCGCCGTGTTGGCGTCCTTGACCGCCTGCTGGCGCTCCTGCAGTTCGCGTTCGGCGGCGCCGGCATTGTCCCGCGCGGTCTCCACGTCGACCATGGCCTTGTCGACGCTTTGTTGTTCGGTCTCGACTTCTGCGGTCAGGTCCTCCAGGTGCTGGTTGGCCTTGGCGACCTCAGCGATCAGCGCGCCCATGGTGTCGGCGCCGGGATCACCGACCGCGAGCCCAGGCGTGCAAGCCAGCAGCGCCACGCAGAGGACCGACGGAATGGCCGGTCGCACCAACCGTGCGGCTGGTCGCGACACAGAGCCACGGCGGGTCCGTCTCATTCGCAGGTCTCCTACGGCTTAACGCACACGGGCGGCGCAGGTCACATTTTTCGCACAAAGCGCCAAAGACAACATGAGCATCATTCGCACCGTACGTCACATCTGACGCCATGGAAACGTCAGTCACAAACTGCACTCTGGACGTGCGTTTAATGTGACCGAATAGTGATCTGCTGTGTTTGCCGCGAGAATTCGCAGAGCTTGCGAACCGGGCTCGGCGGAGCGCGGAATTGGGCGAAAATGCGTGGTTAGACGGCTTTAGACGGCCTGGGTGGGCGCTTCTGCCGCCGTTTCGTCGGCCTTTGTCGAGGTTGCTGATCGCCTGCCGCGCAACTGCATGAATCGAGTGCCGACGGCCGCCGCAAGCACCACAATCAGCAGCAGAATCGTCAACCCACTCCACGGAAACTCGGGAGTGTTCAGCTCGTTCAGAAAGTTATTCGCCGACACCACCGGGTTGCCAGTCTTGGCGTGGTCCTCCCCCGCCTCGAGCGTCACGCGCGCGAAGTGCGTGCTGTAGGTGCCGACGAAGCTGGGGCTCAGGGTGAGCACCGTGGCATCCGGGTAGTCGGCGCCAACCACCGTGGATATGTCCCGCAGGGGTGTGTCGTGGGGCGGGTTGTGGTCCAGCAGCACGATCTTGAGGTTGATGCCCTCCGCCTGAGCGTGGTCGACCACCTCGAGCAGTCCCGCCATGGCCACCGGTGGTGCACTGACCCCGCTGGCCTTCACCTGAGCCTTGATGAAATTCATGTCCACGTCTTGCGGAATGTAGAGAGGCAGGGTTTCCCCGGTCATCGCGTCACCCACCTTTTCCATCCTTTCCGCTCATCGGTGCTCTGACCACCTCCGAGCGCTAAAGGCACGTTACGCGACATGACCCAAAAGGGTTCCAACAAGCGCCCGACACGACAAGACTGAACCTGAGTGCCACTTCAAACAGGACAAGCGTACTGTTAAAGTGACATGGTTGTTCGAGATGCCGCCGACGTAGCCCCGTCGGCGGAAGAACTTAATCCCCGGGAGTTGATGTGACCAGCAAAGATTCGGTGAACTCGTTCGGAGCCCGCGACACCCTCAAGGTCGGCGACCACACTTACCAGATCTATCGTCTCGACGCCGTCCCCAATACCAAGAAACTCCCGTACAGCCTGAAGGTTCTGGCCGAGAACCTGCTGCGCAACGAGGACGGCAGCAACATCACCAAAGAACACATCGAGGCCATCGCCAATTGGGATCCCGAGGCCGAGCCCAGCATCGAGATCCAGTACACGCCCGCGCGCGTGGTGATGCAGGACTTCACCGGCGTGCCCTGCATCGTCGACCTGGCCACCATGCGCGAGGCCATCGGCGATCTGGGCGGCAAGGCCGAGAAGGTCAACCCGCTGGCACCGGCCGACCTGGTGATCGACCACTCGGTGATCGCCGACCTGTTCGGCACCGCCGACGCCTTCGAGCGCAACGTCGAGATCGAGTATCAGCGCAACGGCGAGCGTTACCAGTTCCTGCGCTGGGGACAGGGCGCATTCGACGACTTCAAGGTGGTGCCGCCGGGAACCGGCATCGTGCACCAGGTCAACATCGAATACCTGGCGAGCGTGGTCATGGAGCGCGCAGACCGCGCGGGAAAAATCACTGCGTACCCGGACACCTGCGTGGGCACCGACAGCCACACCACCATGGTCAACGGCCTGGGTGTGCTCGGCTGGGGTGTGGGCGGCATCGAGGCCGAGGCCGCGATGCTGGGCCAGCCGGTGTCGATGCTGATCCCGCGCGTCGTCGGCTTCAAGCTGACCGGCGAGATTCAGCCCGGCGTCACGGCCACCGACGTCGTGCTGACCGTTACCGAGATGCTGCGCAAGCACGGCGTGGTCGGCAAGTTCGTCGAGTTCTACGGCAAGGGCGTGTCCGAGGTGCCATTGGCCAACCGCGCCACGCTGGGCAACATGAGCCCCGAATTCGGTTCCACCGCAGCCATTTTCCCGATCGACGAGGAGACCATCTCCTACCTCAAGTTCACCGGCCGCACGGATCAGCAACTGGCACTCGTGGAGGCCTACGCCAGAGAACAGGGCATGTGGCACGATCCCGATCACGAGCCGGCGTTCTCCGAGTACCTCGAGCTCGACCTGTCCACGGTGGTTCCCTCGATCGCCGGGCCGAAGCGCCCCCAGGACCGAATCGCGTTGTCGGACGCCAAGTCCACCTTCCGTGAGCAGATTCTCAGCTACGTCGATGGCGACGCGGACGGCCAGCAGGGCTACTCGAAACTGGACGAGTCAGTCGAGGAGACGTTCCCGGCCAGCGATCCGGCCGCGGTGTCGAACGGACATGCCGACGACCGTCCCCAGGTGCATTCGGCGGCCGCACATTCCAAAGGTCGCCCCAGCAGCCCGGTGACGGTGAAGTCCGACGAGCGTGGCGAATTCGTGCTCGACCACGGCGCGGTGGTGATCGCCGCGGTCACGTCGTGCACCAACACCTCCAACCCCGAGGTGATGCTGGGCGCGGCCCTGTTGGCGCGCAACGCCGTCGACAAAGGACTGACCTCCAAGCCGTGGGTGAAGACCACGATGGCGCCCGGCTCGCAGGTGGTCAACGACTACTACGACAAGGCCGGCCTGTGGCCGTACCTAGAGAAGCTCGGCTTCTATCTGGTCGGCTACGGGTGCACAACCTGCATCGGCAACTCCGGGCCGCTGCCGGACGAGATCTCGAAGGCCGTCAACGACAACGACCTTTCGGTGACCGCGGTGCTGTCGGGCAACCGTAACTTCGAGGGCCGCATCAATCCCGACGTGAAGATGAACTACCTGGCGTCACCGCCGCTGGTAGTGGCCTACGCGCTGGCCGGGACCATGGACTTCGACTTCGACGCCCAGCCCCTCGGCAAAGACAACGAGGGCAACGACGTCTTCCTGAAAGACATCTGGCCGTCGCAGAAGGACGTCTCCGACACCATCGCCTCGGCGATCAACCAGGAGATGTTCACCAAGAACTACGGCGACGTGTTCAAAGGCGACGAACGGTGGCGCAACCTGCCCACCCCGAGCGGCAATATCTTTGAGTGGGATGCGGATTCGACGTATGTGCGCAAGCCCCCGTACTTCGAGGGCATGCCCGCCGAGCCGGCACCGGTCGGCGACATCAGCGGCGCCCGGGTGCTGGCCCTGCTGGGTGATTCTGTGACCACCGACCACATCTCTCCCGCCAGCAGCATCAAGCCGGGCACCCCGGCGGCGCAGTACCTCGACGAGCACGGCGTGGACCGCAAGGACTACAACTCGTTCGGCTCGCGGCGCGGTAATCACGAGGTGATGATCCGCGGCACGTTCGCCAACATCCGGCTGCGTAACCAGTTGCTGGACGACGTGTCCGGTGGCTACACCCGCGACTTCACCCAGGATGGCGCCCCGCAGGCGTTCATCTACGACGCGGCGCAAAACTATGCGGCAGAGAACATTCCGCTGGTGGTGCTGGGCGGCAAGGAGTACGGCTCCGGCTCGTCGCGGGACTGGGCAGCCAAGGGCACCCGGCTGCTGGGCGTGCGGGCGGTGATCGCCGAGTCGTTCGAGCGCATCCACCGCTCCAACCTGATCGGCATGGGCGTCATCCCGCTGCAGTTCCCCGACGGCCAGTCCGCGCAGTCCCTGGGTCTGGACGGCACGGAGGTGTTCGACATCACCGGTATCGAGGTCCTGAACGACGGCAAGACGCCCAAGACGGTGAAAGTCAAAGCCACCAAGGAAGGTGCAGACCCGATCGAGTTCGACGCGAAGGTGCGCATCGACACCCCAGGTGAAGCCGACTACTACCGCAACGGCGGCATCCTGCAATACGTGCTGCGCAACATGCTGAAGTCCGGCTAACACCTAACACCTAACACCCGACCACGCTCCGCGGTGCCCAAAGTCAGCGAGGACCATCTGGCGGCTCGTCGCCGTCAGATCCTGGACGGCGCCCGCCGTTGCTTTGCCGAATACGGCTACGACAAGGCGACGGTTCGGCGTCTGGAACAGGCGATCGGAATGTCGCGCGGTGCGATCTTCCACCATTTCCGGGACAAGGACGCGCTGTTTTTCGAACTGGCGCATCAGGATGCCGAGCGAATGGCCGACGTCGCGGCACGCGAGGGTCTCATCCAGGTGATGCGCGACATGCTGGCCGCGCCCGACCAGTTCGACTGGCTGGCCACCCGGTTGGAGATCGCCCGCAAGCTACGCAACGACCCCGAGTTCAGCCGCGGCTGGTCCGAGCGCTCTGCGGAGTTGGCGGCGGCGACGACCGATCGGCTGCGCCGGCAGAAGGAGGCCCACCGGGTGCGCGACGACGTTCCCGGCGACGTGTTGCAGTGCTACCTCGAACTCGTTCTCGACGGGTTGGTGGCCCGGCTGGCGTCGGGCGAGGACCCGCAGCGGCTGGCCGACGTCCTCGATCTGGTGGAAAAGTCGGTACGGCGCAACTGATTTCGACGCTGAGCGTAACGTCACTGCGAACAAAGGGACAAGATTTCGCAGTGACGCTACGCACGCGGTCTATCGGTGTCGGGAAGTGTGGTTGGGGCCGCCGCGGCTGCGCATCGTAGTGCCCGACTCAAGCAGCATGCTGTGCACAGATCCATACGATCTGCCGGTGCTGGCCACCAGCTTGCGGATGCTCGCCCCGCCTTCATAGGCATTACGCAACTCGTGCAACAACTGATCGCGTGTCTTCTTCGACTTCCTCGTTGGGTTTCGCACGGGGACCTCCACGCTTCAACACGAACCGAAGCACTTAGCGTAAGAACCCGTTGTCGAACGCGGGGCAGTTTGACCGAAAATCATCCGCGACCGAAATCGCCTGCGGCCCCGCGCAAGAATCAGGCCAGCTCGATGAGATCCCGATAGTCCTCGGACCAGTAGTCCTCGGTGCCGTCGGGCAACAGCACCACGCGCTGCGGGCCGAGCGCCTCGGCCGCACCCGGGTCGTGCGTCACCAGTACCACCGCACCGCGATAGCTGCGCAGCGCATCGAGCACCTGCTCGCGCGATGCCGGGTCGAGGTTGTTGGTCGGCTCGTCGAGCAGCAACACATTGGCTGTCGACGCGACCAGGCCGGCCAGTGCCAGCCGGGTCTTCTCCCCACCGGACAGGGTGCCCGCGGGTTGGTCGAGCTGTGGGCCGCTGAACATGAACGCCCCGAGCAGGCCACGCAGATCTTGTTCGCCGGATTCCGGTGCCGCGTGGCGGATGTTCTCCCAGACAGTCGCGTCGATGTCGAGCGTGTCGTGCTCCTGCGCGAAATAGCCGATCCGCAAACCGTGTCCGGGTTCCAACCCGCCGGTGTCGGGCTTCTCCACGCCGGCCAGCAGTCGCAGCAGCGTGGTCTTACCGGCGCCGTTGAGTCCGAGCACGACGACGCGCGAGCCCCGGTCGATGGCCAGATCGACGCCGGTGAACACCTCGAGCGAACCGTAGGACTTGCTCAGCCCCTTGACCACCAGCGGCGTGCGCCCGCATGCGGCCGGGGTCGGAAACTTGATCCGCGCCACCTTGTCGGCGACCCGCTCCTCGTCAAGGGCCGCCATCATCCGGTCGGCGCGGCGCAACATGTTCTGGGCCGCAACGGCTTTGGTGGCTTTGGCACCCAGCTTGGCGGCCTGCGAACGCAGCGCAGCGGCCTTGCGTTCGGCGTTGGCGCGTTCCCGGCGGCGGCGCTGCTCGTCGGTGGCCCGGGCATCGAGGTACTTCTGCCAGCCCATGTTGTAGACGTCGACCTCGCCGCGCACCGCGTCCAAAAACCACACCCGATTGACGACGTCGGCGATCAACTCGACGTTGTGGCTGATGACCACCAGACCGCCGGTGTGGGTCCGCAGGAAATCCCGCAGCCAGCCAAGCGAATCCGCGTCGAGGTGGTTGGTCGGCTCGTCGAGCAGCAGCGTGGTGCCAGAACCTGAGGCGCCGGCTCCGCCTTCCGACGCGGCGAACAGGATGCGCGCCAGTTCCACCCGGCGACGCTGACCGCCGGACAGGGTGTGCAGCTGCTGGGTCAGTACCCGTTCGGGCAGGCCGAGGCTGGCGCAGATCCGGCCGGCTTCGCTTTCGGCGCCGTAGCCGCCCAGCGCGACGAATCGTTCCTCCAGCTGACCGTAGCGGCGGATAGCGCGGTCGCGCGCGTCGTCGTCGGCGACCTCGGCCATCAACGCCTGCTGCTTTTCCAGATCAGTCAGCAGCACGTCCAAGCCGCGGGCCGACAACACCCGGTCGCGGGCCAGCACGTCAAGGTCGCCTTCTTTTGAATCCTGTGGCAGGTAACCGATTTCGCCGGTTCGAGTGACCGACCCGGCATAGGGTTGGCTTTCCCCGGCCAGGATGCGCAGGGTGGTGGTCTTGCCGGCGCCGTTGCGCCCGACCAGCCCGATGCGATCGCCGGGCTGCACCCTCAGGTCCGGACCGTCGGGTGAGATCAGGATGCGCGCGCCAGCGCGGACCTCGAGGCCCGTAGCCGTGATCACGATCCTTCTCCTTGTTGCGTTGCGCTATTTGTCGTCGGTGAACACCGGCGGCCGCCGTTCCGCGCGTGCCGCGACCGCTTCCTCGAAGTTGGCGGTGAGTAGACGGACGAAGAGCTGTCCCAGGCCCTCGGCCTGCATATGCCCTTCCAGGCTACCGGCGTCCAGTCCACTCCAGAGTGTGCGTTTGGTCAACTCAATTCCCGGCCGGGAGAACATCGCGATCCGGGCCGCGATCGCATAGCAGGTGTCCAGCAGCTGGCCTTCGGGGACCTGACACGACACCAGGCCGATCTGCTCGGCCTCCTCGGCGCTGACGTCGCGACCGGTCAGCATAATCTCGAATGCGCGCGACGATCCGATGGCCCTGGGCAACAGGTAGCTCAGGCCCAGTTCGCTGGCGGTCAGCCCGTTGTTGATACCCGCGGCCCGGAAATAGGCGCTGGTCGAGGCGACCCGGATGTCGGCGGCCAATGCCAGGCACAGTCCGCCGCCGATCGCCGGGCCGTTGACCGCGGCGATCACCGGTTGGTGCAGCCGACGCAGCGCCAGGATGACGTCGTCGAGCAACTCCATGGACCGCAGCGCATACGTCGGCCGGGTGAGGCCCTCGACGTTGGGCACCGTGCCCGCGGACTTGTGGTCGGCGCCCGACGAGAACCCCCGACCCGCGCCGGTCAGTACGACCACGCGAACGGAGTTGTCGTAGGTGACCTGCTCCAGGGCCTCTTTGAACGGCACCATGACGTCGAACGCCATCGAATTCATCCGCTCGGGCCGGTTGAGGGTTATCAGCGCGACCCCGGGACGCGGATTTTCAACGAGGACCAAATTCACCTTAGAAAGGTAGCGCGTGTTTCCTGAGAAGGCGCTGGGTCAGACTTCTTGCGCCCCGGCCTCGTCGTTCGCGGCGTCCACATCGAAGGCTTTGACCTGCTGAACCAGGTCCTCCAAGGCTGCCGGCGGCAGCGCGCCGGGCTGGTTGAACAGCAGTTTGCCCTTCTTGAAGGCCATCAGCGTCGGGATGGACCGGATCTGGGCGGCCGCGGCCAGCTGTTGTTCGGCTTCGGTGTCGACTTTGGCGTGCACCACATCGGGGTGTTTCTTGGACGACGCCTCGAACGTCGGGGCGAACGCTCGACACGGTCCGCACCAGGACGCCCAGAAGTCGACCAGCACGATGTCGTTGCCGTTGATGGTTTCGTTGAACTGCTCAGCAGTGAGGTCTTGGGTAGTCACGTCCCCGTAACGCGGTGCGACGGCCCGATGTTCCCGGTGCAGTTCGGCCTTCAGCCCGCCACCCTCAGGTGAGCGATTGCCAGCTCGAACTCGCCGACGTCGTCCTGGTCAAGGTTGAGGTCGCCGAGCATCGCCGTTCGCAACGAGTCGGTCGCGTCGGCGCTTTGTTGCATCGTTTCCACGCTGTCGAAGGTCACCGATGACACCGCCCGCGCGGCTGTGGGGTCGACCATCAGGCTGGCACTGCAGAAGCCGTCGAAATCCTCGATGGCCGGCAGCATCGCCCGCTGGTAGAAATCGATGGCGCTGTCGAACAGCTCGGGCCGCGCTTTGAGCCAGGTGGCACGCACGCAGACACCAGGACTTGAATGGCGATCGCGGCGCATGACGGCGATCTGCCAGTGGTTGTCGATCGGCGGGCCGCGCAGAATCTGGGCGGCCCGCTTGTGTGCCGCCAACATCTGATTGGCGCTGGCGTGCATCGCCTCCTTGGTCCGCCAGGAGTTGGTCGCTACGCATCTGCCGGACCCTCGGTCGACCAGTAGGGACATGCCGAGACAACCCTCGATGCGCTGGAGCGTGGGCCACGTGGCATCGCGAAAGTGCGCTATTCCAGCGTCGATCGACGCAGGTTGCGCGTGGATGGTGGTAGAGCGTGCGTACAAGATGGGCCTATCTCCCGGATACCATTTCCCTACCGACTCCCCGCGTCTTTTCCAGGGCAGCGCGAAGGTATCCCACGCTACAGCCTAGGCAGCCGCCGCGAGCCGCCACGAGTGGTTGGTCAGCAGGCGCATCCCGTTGAGCGCGACGATCAACGTGGACCCTTCGTGACCGGCCACGCCCAGCGGCAGCGGCAGCTGCCCGAACAGATCCCACAGCACCAGAACGCTGATAAAGCCGGCCGCGATGCCGAGGTTGACGACCACAACCCGGCGCGCCCGCCGGGCCAACCCGATGATGGTCGGGATGGTGTGCAGCTCGTCGCGGACCGTCACACCGTCGGCGGTCTGCAGGGTGAGGTCGGCGCCGGCCCCCATCGCCACCGACGTGCGGGCCGCCGCCATGGCCGGAGCGTCGTTCACTCCGTCGCCCACAACCAGCACCCGGTGACCGCCGGCCTGCAGAGCGCGGACCGCGTCGACCTTCTGCTCGGGCAACAGCGCCGCTCGCACGTCGGTAATCCCGGCCTGCTGGGCCACCCGTCGCGCCGCGCGCGCATTGTCACCGGTCAGCAGCACCGGCGGCGCCGAGGTCAGCGCGGACAGCGATGCAACGGAGCGTGCGGCGTCGGCCCGAACCTGATCGGTCAGGCCCAGCACACCGACCGCGACGCCGTTGACCAACACGATGGCAGCGGTGGCGCCGGACTCCAGGATCGGCGTCAGTTGGGCCACCGGTGCGCCCCGGTAGCTGTGCGGGCTGCAGATCTCGACGAAATCGTGACCCACGGTGGCGCGCACCCCGCGACCCGGCAGCGCGCGGAAATCTTCGGCGGGCGGGATGACCATGCCACGCATCCGAGCATCCTCGACGATCGCCCGCCCCAGTGGGTGCTCGCTGGATTGTTCTGCGGCAGCGGCCAATTGGAGTAGTCGCTGGGCGTCTATTCCGTTGCGGCCGGTGGTGTCCAGCGGTGCCAGAGCTTCAACGGTGGTGAGTCGCGGGACGCCGCAGGTCAGGGTGCCGGTCTTGTCCAGCGCGACGACGCTGGTGTCGGCGAGGTGCTCGACGACGACCGCCGACTTGACCAGTACCCCGTGCCGCCCCGCGTTGGCGATCGCCGACAGCAGCGGCGGCATGGTGGCCAGCACCACGGCACACGGCGAGGCCACGATCATGAACGTCATGGCACGCAGCAGCACCGCTTGCAGGTGGGTGCCCATCAGCAGCGGAATGACGATGAGCGCGATGGTGGCGACCACTACCCCGACCGAATAGCGCTGCTCGATCTTCTCGATGAACAGCTGGGTCTTGGCCTTGGTGGCCGATGCTTCAGCCACCAGTTCGACAATGCGCGAGACGACGGAGTCGGACGGATCACGGGTGACCACCAAGTGCAGCACCCCAGACCCGTTGACGGTGCCGGCGAACACCTCGTCGCCGCAGCATTTGGCGGCCGGCATCGACTCACCGGTGATGGAGCATTGGTCCACCTCGGAAGACCCGGACACCACGACGCCGTCGCCGGGAATCCGCTCCCCCGGTCGCACCACCACCCGGTCGCCCACGACCAGCTCACCGGCCGGCACCACCCGCTCGCGTCCGTCACCATCGAGCACGACGGCCTGATCCGGCGCGAGGCCCAGTAGTCCCTTGACCGAATCCGCGGTGTGTTTGGTCGCCACGTCGTCGAGCGCGCCGGAGGTGGCGAAGATGACGATCAGCAGGGCGCCGTCGAAGATCTGCCCGATCGCGACCGCTCCGATCGCCGCGACGATCATCAGCAGGTCCACGTCGAGGGCCTTCTTCCGCAACGCTTGCGCGCCGGCCCATGCCGAGCCCCATCCGCCGGTGAGATA
>Ga0335085_10004452_pt1 | contig 23247 bp, 25 predicted proteins | sample Lox_Sample_45_FD_206712 | JGI IMG/M metagenome (GOLD analysis project Ga0335085, IMG submission 206712) | Soil microbial communities from Loxahatchee National Wildlife Refuge, Florida, United States - Lox_Sample_4.5 | ecosystem: Environmental > Terrestrial > Soil > Wetlands | place: USA...
TCTGGCTCATGCCTTCAGGATCGCCGCGACCGGAGTGGCCGGCATCGGTCTGATTACTCAGCCTGCCTGCCGTGCTACCCAGCCGGCCCTGAGTACTGGCCCGCAGCTTGCGCGGCGGTGACAGCCGGGGCCAGCAGTGCCCGGATGGCGGGCACGAGGTAGCCGACGAGTTCGTCCCGGTCGAGCTCCGCGAGGGCGCCGGTGCGGGCGACGTGGCGGGCGAACGTGACGCCGATGACCAGCGAGGTGAGCAGGTTGGCGTACACCTCGGTGCCCGGGCCGAGTACCGGGCGGAAGGCCGCGGTTACCTCGCGCTCGGCCGCCGCGTAGAGCGGCATCGCGGCATCCTCGCCTGAAGCGGCGCTGCGGATCAGGGCAACGACGAAAGGCGTCTGACCGCCGCCCGCGGGCTCCGTCTCCGCCACGAACGCCGCCGCGATGCGCTCCGGGAGCGTGTCCAGGTCGCCGGGGGCGACCTCGGCGGCGACGCGCACGGCCGCTTGACGTCGCGCCGCTGCCGGCCAGCGTCCGGGCGGGCCTGTCGGTCTTCGTGTTCGAACTCGGACTGCTGGTCCCGAGCGTGATCGGGGGAGTCGGCCTGTTCCTCGCCGGGAGGCGCTTCCGGTCTGGTGGCGGATCGCCGCCGCGGCCCTGTTCGCCTTGCTGGCGGCCCTCGCCAGCGCGCTCGTGCTCAACGTGGTCTTCGGCGCTCTGACCAACGCGACCCTCGCGCTGATCGGCGTGGGGTTCCTGGGCGCGCTCGCGTTCGTGGCGTTCATCGCCGCCTGCCAGGCGGTCGTCGGGCTGCCGGGAACCGGCCTCGCCGCGCTCGCCTTCGTCTTCATCGGCAACGCCGTGTCCGGCGGGACGCTCGCGTTCGCGTTCCTGCCCGACGGCTTCCGCCAGGTCGCGCCGTGGCTGCCGAACGGCGCCATCGTGTCCGCCGCCCGCGACGTGGCGTACCTCCCGGACGCCAGCCTGCAGCACCCGCTGCTCGTCCTCGGGATCTGGCTGGCCGGGTCCCTGGCCGTGCTGGTCCGCATGGACCTGCTCCACCTGGCCGAACGCCGCCACGCGCCGGAACGCGAAGCCGAGATCTACCCGATGCCGGGCACCAGCCACGTCCGGCAGCGCCGCGCCCGCCGCCGGGCAGCGGCCGCCGTGCTGCCTTCACCTGGCAGCACCTCGCCTGCAGGAGCACGCTAAAGCGCGTACGGAGCGTGCGTTCGGCGGCCACACGGGCCGGACATCGCAGTTAAGACAGAGCTTCAGGCTGTGTGTCAGCGTTCATCGCGCGATGCGGGAAGCGGTGCACCTCCTGCGGCCAGCCGACCGCGACCGCGATCCTGCCGGCCCAGTACCGCGCCTGGTCATCGCCGGGCACGTCGACGACCGCGAAACCGCCGAGGTGCTCCTTGGTCTCGGTGAACGGCCCGTCGGTGAAGACGGGCGAGCCGCTGCCAGGGTCGACGCTGCACACGGCGGTCGACGCGTCCAGGCCGCCGTCGCTGAAGACGAAGACGCCGGCGGTCGTCATCTCCTCGATCACGGCCCGGCCGGCCTTGCCTGCCTCGCGCAGTTCCTCCAGCGTGAGCTCGGGCACCCACTCGTCGTTGAAGGCGATCAGGTACAGCGCCATCTCAGTCTCCTGTGCTGCCGGGCAGTCCGGACGACTGCCGCTCACTTTCGCTACGAACGCACTCGTGCCGATTCGACACCCTGGCCAAGACTTTTCCAAGGGCTTTGATCTCTGGGTCATCTCGGGTCGCGGCGCAGCGGGTGGTCGATGGGAACCTCGACCAGCACGATCGCGACGCCATCGGGATCTTCGATCCACATCTCTACCAGGCCCCACGGCTCCAGCACCGGCTCGCGCACGACGCGGACCCCGGCCGCGGTCAGGCGGTCGTGCTCGGCGCGGACATCCCTGACCTGCAGCCAGATCATCACCGACGGCCCGGCTGGGCCCGGCGCGTGGCCCGATACCTCCAGCAGCCCCTGGCCGAGGAAGAAGACGACGGCGGGATCGTCGGCAGGCCCGAACTCGCGATAGACCGCCAGGCCCAGCACATCGCGATAGAAGCGCCTGCTCCGGTCCAGATCAGCCGGGCGCAACAGGATGCGGCTGCTGAGTACCTCCACCTGGCAATCCTCGCAGGCGGTTGATGAGACGGACCGTAGTGACCTGCTTAGGTGGAGCACTGGGCCTGCCGGTGCCGGTGCCGGTAACGGCCCGCGGTCCCGATACAAGCTTTATTACGACTTTCCAACGTGCCGGATGATTCCGGTGTGATCGCCGCGATTGCAGTGCGAACCTTCGCTCCGACAGGGATCCCAAGAGAGGTTGCGCATGTTTCGTTTGGTTCGCACGATCACGGCTGTGGCGTCGCTGACGGTGGGTCTGGCTTCCTGCTCGGCCGTCGGCGGGGGAGTGGGCGCCTTTGCGCCTACGACCTCGGTCGTCGACGTGGGCGCCGTCACTACCGGCCTCACCGCGAGCCAGCTGACCACGACCAAGATCAAGCTGCCAACCAGCCTGCACTACCTCCAGCAGGGCTACAACGAGCTTGCGGAATGGAATCGGGTCGACCTCGCGACGGCTCCGGACGGGAGCGCCTGGGCGGCGTGGCCCGCCGCGAACGGCGTGCACGTGACACCGCTCACCGCAGGCCTCACCAGAAGGGGCGCCGACACCGTCATACCGGGCACCAGTGAGGTCAGCGGCCTCGTCGCCTTCGACAACGGCTTCACGCTTCTCACCCGGGTGCCAGACTCGAACAAGTGGCACGAGACCGCAGCCGCGCTCATCAGCTTTCGGGGCGGCAAGCGCGCCTTTGAGACCCGCCTCACGAGCGCCGCGACTGACGACACGGCCCCTGTCCTTGACGGTGCCCTGGCGTGGAACGGGAAAGAGTACGGCGCCTACTTCGTCATCCACGGTGCCGGCGGTTTTGCCGACGGCCACTTCGGTGACAAGCTCGTGTACCTGAGCGCGGCCGGCAAGATCCTGGCCGGCGGCTGGTCCTGGGGCTGCAGCCACAACGAGGGCATCGCGATCACCGCTGGCCCCAACGGCGACTTCCCCTCGCTGTGCGGGGATGACTGGCGGTCCGGCATCTTCGTCTCCACCGGCATCGGCGCACCTGATAACGCGCCCGTCATCCAGCGTGAGCAATGCTGGGCCGGCTACTGCGGCGGCACTTTCCCGCAGAACTCCGGCGACCTCGTCAAGCTCAGCAACGGGCATTACGCGGTCGCCTGGGCCTCACGCGGTGCCGTCAAGGCGGTCAAGAACCCGGCCGATTCCAGCGGTCGCGGCTGGCTTGTCACGCCGCGCTGGAAGACTCACCAGGTAGCCGTCCACTTCATGAGCACCGCCTCGAAGCCGAACGGAAGCACGATCTACCTGACCACCAATGCGGGCACCGACCACGTCAACGTGCACCTCGCGCCCTACGGCAAGACCGCCCTCCTGGTCTCCTGGGAGAGCGTCTCGTCCGCGAAGTGCTCGGCGGGCACCTGTACTGGGACGTTCAGCGGAACCCACGTCGAGGTGATCAGCTACGCCGGCAAGGCGCTGTTCCCGGCGATTACGATTCCCGCCCACATCTCGGGGACCATCGGTGTGCTACCCAATGGCAATCTGACCTGGGCGTACGTTGCCGCCACCCCCAACTATCGCACGGCACTCGGTGTGTCGCCCGCCACCACGACGCTGAGCATCGCACGCCTGGCGATCTGACGATCGCGCCGGTGTCAGAGGGTGGGCGGAGAGGCTACCGGGCGCTGTTCCAGCGCGTCTCGAACGGGTAGCTCGACGGTCCCTCATGCCGCGACAGGTACCAGCCGATGATGCGCCGCCCGAGCCTCTCGGCTACCAGCGCCGAGGCGTCGCATGAGATCGCCCGGTGCCGCTTCAATGCCCGGGGCGGCCAGCGGGGAGCGCGCGCCGATCACCGACGACTCGCTAGGCAGGATCCGCGCGATCCGCCAGGTCCCGTCCTTGGTGCGGTCAAGGTCGGCGCCCAGCAGGCCCTGCGCGAGCGACGGATCGGCGCCGCCGCCAGGCGGCAGCACTCCGGTGTGCGAGGTCCGCGTCTCGCCCTGCAACTGGCAGCAGATCGTGCAGGTCGTCCGCGCAGCCGAGGCGGTCGAGCAGCGGCGGCTGAGCGACCGGGTGCCGTCGCGAGTGGAGGTCCCAGGCCACGTGGGTCGCGGCGGGGTTCAGTCGCGGATGCAGCACCGGGGCCCGGTCAGCGGTCAGCCGCCGTGCCTGGGTGCCACGACCGTCTGCCGCCTCGCTCAGCGAGGTGAGCCAGACGTCGTCCTCAGCCGCGAACGTGATGAGATCGCACGCAATGTGCGGATAGCGAAGGTAAGACGATTCGGCCACGCTGTCTCCTCGGGCACTGCGCTGACCCTTGCCAGGTAGACGACCGCAGTAGCGGTGACTCATCGGCCGCGGCCTGATGATTTCATCAGGCGGTGACGAGCCTGGCGGCTACGCGGGGGCGCCCCGGTCGTGATGAGATTCCGGTGCCAGGAAAGCGAGCAGGGCGGCGACGGCAAGAACGCCGCCGGCCAGGCCGAACGCCGCCGGGTAGGACGCGCTGTCCACAAGCAGGCCCGCCACGACCGGCCCGGTGACCGCACCGGCGTCGCCCGCCATCTGGAAGCACGCGATCAGGATGCCGCCCTGGCGGGCCTGCGTGCCGACCAGGTCGCCGAGCATCGCCGACGGCGCGACGTCAAGCAGCCCGGACCCGGCGCCGGCTACCGCGAGCGCGCCCAGGTACGCCCACGGGCCGGGCAGCACGGCGAGCAGCAGCAGGCCGGCCGCCGAGATCGCGCAGCCCGCCACCATGACCGGCCGCCGGCCGAGCGTGTCGGCAACCCGCCCGGCGGGCAGCAGCGCCGCCCCGTTCAGGGCAGCGAACACCAGGAACCCGATGCCCGTCCAGGTCGCCGGGCGGTGCAGCGAGTCGCGCACGAACAGCGGGATGATCGCGCCGCGGATGCCGAGCACGGCGAAGCCGTCGGCGAGGTTCACTGCCGCGACCGCCCGGTAGGCGCGGCTGCGCAGCGCGGCGGCCAGCACGGCCAGGCTTGCGCGCGGGCTGGCGGCTGCCCGATGGGTGACTGGACGCGAGGCCGACCGGAGCGCGACCGCGGCGATCACCGCCGGCACCACGAGCAGCGCGCCGTACAGGAAGAAGGGCGCGCGCAGCGACCAGGCGGCCACCACTCCGCCGAGCGCCGGGCCGGTGATCCCGCCGAGCAGAAACCCGCCGGTGTACAGGCCGCTGGCCCGGCCCCGCTGGCTGCTCGGCACGCTGGCCAGCAGCAGTGCCTGGGCGCTCACCGAGAACATGGCCGAGCCAAGTCCGCCCACGCCGCGCAGCACAAGCAGCTGGGTGAACGACTGGGAGAACCCGGCCAGCACGCTGCTGACCGCGACGACGGCGATGCCGGTCGCCATCACCCGCCGTGAGCCGAACCGGTCCACCAGCCGGCCGGCCGGCAGCGCGAACGCGACCCGCATCAGCGCGAACGCGCTGATCACGGTTGCCGCGGCGGCGACGCTTACACCGAACTGGCGGGCAAAGGCGGGGATGGCCGGGGCCACGATCCCGTAGCCGAGTGCCACGGTGAACGACACCGCGGACAGGATCGCCGCCTCGCGCGGCAGGTCAGCAAACGGGCCGCGCCTGGTCATACGTTTCACGCTACGGTGACCAGCTGACGCCGCGCCGACCGGGTGCCGCGATGCCCGGCCGGTGATCAATATCGCCGGTACTGCGGCTCTGCTCACGATTGAGCTTGTCTGCCGCCGGGAACACGGAGGGAAGATCGTCTCGCGCTCGCCGGCGCGGGCCGGTCGTCCCCCCAGTTGCTCGCAGCGCTCGCTATGCGTCGCGCTTCGTTCATAGGCCGTGATGGGGTGCGGCAGGGGGGCCGGGGATGACTGGCAAGCGGGTTCTTGGCATCGTCTTGGCGGGGGCGCCTGGGCGCCGGCTAACGCCGCTGACGGCGGAGCGGGCTAAGGCGGCCGTTCCGTTCGGCGGGTTGTACCGGCTGGTGGATTTCACGCTTTCCAACCTGGTCAACGCCGGGATTCGGCGGATTTGCGTGCTGACCCAGTACAAGAGCCACAGCCTGGACCGGCATCTGGCGACCGCCTGGGGGCCGGACAGCACGTCGGGCGGCCAGGTGATCGCGGTGCCGGCGCAGCAGTGGCGCGGACCGAGCTGGCAAGTCGGCTCGGCGGACGCGATCTACCAGTCGCTGAGCTTGCTCGATGAACACCGGCCGGACCTGGTCGTGGTCTGCGGAGCCGATCACGTCTACCGTATGGACCCGATGCAGATGATCGACCAGCACGTGGCCTGGGGGGCGGGGGTTACGGTCTCGACGATCCCGATGCCGCGGGCAGTCGCGACGGACTTCGGCGTGGCGCAGGCCGCCGCCGATGGCCACAGCATCGATGCGTTCCTGGAAAAGCCCGCCAGCCCGCGGGGCCGCGCCGGCCGCCCTGATGAGGCGCTCGTGTCCATGGGCCTCTATGTGTTCAACCCCGACGTGCTGATCGAGGCGCTGCACAAGGACGCGGCCGACGATGACAGCGGGCACAGCATGGGCGGCGACATCATCCCCAGGCTGGCGCGCGAACGGGCCGCCCATGCCTACGACTTCCGGCGGAACGAGGTCCCCGGGGCCGGCGAACGCGACCGCGGCTACTGGCGGGAGCTGGGGGCGATCGATTCCTATTTCAACGCACAAATGGATGTATGCGCGGTGAACCCGCCGATCAACCTGTACAACGACCTCTGGCCGATCGTGACGCGGCTGCCCTGCCAGCCGCCGGCCAGGTTCGTCCACGAGGCCGCCGACCGGCCGGGACAGACAGTCACCAGCGTGGTCAGTTCCGGTGCGATCGTATCCGGAGCGCTGATACGCAACTCGGTCCTGTCGCCGGGAGTCCGCGTGGATGGCCGGTCCCGGGTGAACCGGGCGGTGATCTTGGACAATGCCCACGTCCAGCGCCGGGCGGTCGTGGAGTACGCAATCCTGGACAAGGACGTGGCCGTGCTGGAGGGCGCCACGGTAGGGGTGGACAAGGAGCACGACCGCGCCCGCGGATTCGTCGTGTCCGCGGGGGGCATCACCGTGGTCAGCAAGGGCCAAGTGGTGGCGTGACGACCGCCGCCACGCCGGACTTCAGCCGCTTCATGGGCAGGGCCTTGCCTCCCGGCTGACGATCTGCGAGTTGTCCGATCGTCACCTTGGTGCCGGTGTCGCGAGAGGCGCGACACTGGGATGGGAGGCAACGACGATGCGTTACGCACTGCTGATGCACTACCGGGAGCCCGGCGAGGGAGAGATCAGCGAGGAGGCGATCGCGGAGGCCATGCAGGCATTCGGTGCCTACGGCCGCGCGCTGGCGTCCGCCGGGGTGCTGCTGTCGGCCGACGTGCTCCAGCCGACGGCGGCGACGACGACGGTGACCCGCAGGGAAGGGGGCTTGCGGGTGCAGGACGGGCCGTTCGCCGAGACGAAGGAGGCGCTGGCCGGGATCTTCGTGCTCGACGTACCCGATCTTGATGCGGCCATCGGCTGGGCCGAGAAGTGCCCGGGCGCCCAGTGGGGCGTGATCGAGGTGCGCCCGACCGCGACCGCCTTCGTCGACGGCGCGTGGACACGCTGACGTCCGGCGACGAAAGGCGGGAAGCCGGCCCCGGCCAGGGAGAGCCGGGGCCGGCGGCCCGCTGCGCGGAGGTGGCGACCCGCTCTGCGGAGGTGGCGGCCAGGGACAGCTACGGGCGGCTGCTGGCGCTGCTCGCTTCGTCCGCGAATGACCTTGCCGCCGCGGAGGACGCGCTTGGCGACGCCTTCGAGCGGGCGCTGCGGACGTGGCCGTCGCAGGGGGTGCCTGGCAACCCCGACGCGTGGCTGCTGACCGTCGCCCGCAACCGGCTGCGCGATCAGTGGAAGTACGCGCAGGCACGGCGTTCCGTGCCCCTCGACGCCGCGGACCCGCTGGCGCATCTCGATGACATCGACGTCGACGCGATCCCTGACCGGCGGCTTGAACTGATGCTCGTGTGCGCGCACCCGGCGATCGAACCCGCAGTGCGCACCCCGCTGATGCTCAACACGGTGCTCGGCTTCACGGCCGAGCAGGTGGGGCGGGCGTTCTCGGTGCCCACGTCCACGATGGCGACGCGCCTGGTACGGGCGAAGAGGCGCATCAAGGCGGCGGGCATCGCCTTCCGCATCCCGGACCGGACCGACCTCCCGGCGCGGATGGCCTCGGTCCTTGAGGCGGTCTACGGCGCCTATGTCATCGACTGGGCGACCGGGCAGGAAGACCGGCGGCTGCCCTCAGAGGCGCTGCACCTCGCCGAGGTGCTCACCGACCTCGTGCCCGGCGATCCCGAAGCCCACGGGCTCGCGGCCCTGGTCGAGCTCTCGGCGGCACGCGCGCCGGCGCGGATCGACTGCGGCGGGTGTTTCGTTCCGCTCGCAGACCAGGATCCCGCGCTGTGGAACTCACCACTGATCAGCCGGGCCCACGAGCACCTGCGGGCCGCCCACGCGTGCGGAGAGCTGGGGCGGTTCCAGCTCGAGGCCGCCATCCAGGCAGTGCACTGCGCCAGGCAGCAGGGCGGCGCGACGGACTGGCCGACGCTGCTCACCCTGCACCGCCTGCTGCACGCGGTCGCGCCGTCCCTCGGCAGCAGCGTCGCGCTCGCCGCCGTCACCGCCGAGGTCGACGGGCCCGCGGCGGGACTGGCCGTGCTCGACGAGCTCCTTGCGGAAGCCGGCCAGAACGCCCGCCTCTTCCAGCCGGCCAGAGCGACCCGCGCGCACCTGCTCGACCGGCTCGGCCGGCAGGAAGAGGCCGCCGATGCCTACGAAAGCGCGCTTAGCCTGACCCACGACACCGCGGAACGCCAGTACCTCCAGCACCGCCGTGACCGCGCAAGAACCGGCGCCAGCCACGCTGGCTAGTTACGGATCGTCGCGAAAGCAACCGGCGCTCGGTTTAATGCGACCGCTCGCACATTATGCGCGCGATCATGTTCAGTTCGCGCCTGTATAGCCCCGTTTATCTACAGGCTCTCAGCGGGGGCGGGCTCGTGGGCGGCTGTCCCGGTTGCCGTCCCTGACGACCCCGCGCGCGTCAGGATGGCCGCCTTGCGCTCCTCTTCGTCGCGCTTCGCCTGCCCGGCGGCGTCGCCAGAGACCCACCTGACCATCGTCGGGATCACAATGCTCGGGAACACGATCGGCGCGAGGAGGAGCTGCAGCCAGTCCCACAGGGTGTTACCCGAATAGCCGGTCCAGGCCCAGCTCAGCCAGTAGCCGCCGATGATGGTGATGATCCACGCAGAGGTCAGGATCGCAATGGCTGCTCTCTGATAGGCGGTCAGCGTCTTGCCGAGCGACGGCCACATCTTCCACGTGGTTAGCGCCACCGGAAAGATGATCAGCTCGAACCAGTCCCACAACGTATTGCCGGCGAATCCGGTCCAGTTCAGCGGGACCAGGTAACCCGCGACCACAAAGGCGATCCAGGCGGCTATCGCGATCGCGTAGGCGAGACGCCGGGCGGGGCTGATGTATTCCCTGTGCCGGATCCACAGCGGGAAGGTGCCCAGGACGACGGGCAGCAGCAGCAGGTGCAGCCAGTCCCACAGCTGCCCGTTGCCCGCGAAGCCCGTCCACCGCCAGCCGTCCCCGTAGCCGCCCCACAGCAAGACAAGAACGACGACGGCCAGCGCGCTGAGGCCGGACCTGCGCACCTTCGCGTTTTCCGTCAGGCGGCGCGCCGCGCGGGGTGACCGGCCCGGCCGGGTGAGCGCATCAAGGACCGTCTCCCGGGACGGAGCCCACGGGAGGCTGGCCGCGTCTAGTTTGCTGGCGATCGCCGCGCGCAGCAGATCCTGCGCTTTGCCGACGGCGTCGGTCTCGGTGGCGGTGCCTGCGGCCGCTGCGGCGTCGCCGGCGTCCCGGTCCCCGGCGCGGCTCAGTTCCACAAGAGCGTTCAGTCCGAGGAGCGCATCCGGCTCGATGGTGAGCGTCACGGCGGTCATAGAGTGGTTCCTTCCGCGCAGTAGCGCAATGTCGCTGGCCGACGGCGGTACCTGGCCGCGCCGGCCTTCGCGATAAGCCCCGCCCGGAGACTCTTGCCTCCGGATCGGGCAGCGATCGGGGATCTCGCCGCCCGTTTCCTGGGTGGCGCGCGTGAACGATACCAATTTCGCTTAAAGGCGGCAATACGTGACTGCACCAATTCACTTGCGCTAATTTATTACTGTGATTAGGGACGTCCGCAAGGGGTGATTATGTCGGCTTCGGTTAAGCGGCTTCCTCCACTGGCGGGCAGGCCTGCGAGTAATCGTCATGACAGCTGACCGCCGACCAGGGCTCACGGTTTGGCAGTCACAGCCCCGCAGATCCGACGTCCTTGCGCGTGGTGGGCCCTCATGTCGAGCCACTCCCGAACCGCGCAAAAACGGCAGGGGCGCGGTGCGATCCTCGAGACGACTGCCGCCTGCTGTTACCTTCCGCAATCGCAGTGGGCGCGGTCCGTCGGTTGCAGTTGGAGTGGCTGGGAGAGTGCGGCTGGGTTGTCACCGCGGGCTAGGCGGGTGCGTCGGCCGGGAGCCCTGCTGCGGTTGCGGCGTCGAGGAGGCGCTTGTCGTAGGTGACGAAGGAGGTCAGTGCGGGGCGGGCGTGCAGGGCGGTGCCGAGGTGGATGGCGTCCAGGCTGCGGACGGTGGCGGGCCGGGCGGTCTGGGCGAGGATCCGGATGGGCGGGTCCAGGGGGATGAGGTCGATGAGGTCCAGGACGGCGGGGAGCCTGGAGGCGGCGCCGGGTGCGTACCGGGCAAGGGCCCGGAAGGACTCGATCTCGGTGAGCGCGGAACTGATCCATCCTGTCTCGGCGCGCTCGTCGAGCCAGGCGCGCAGGGCCGCCGATTCTGCCTCGGCGTGGACGAGCTTGACGACGGCTGCGGAGTCCAGGTAGATCATCACCGCTCGCCGGAGCGGTCGCGGGCCAGTTCTTCCGCGACGTTGACGCCGTCCGGGTCGCCGAGTTCCATCCGCAGTACCTCCCTGCGCATCCGCGCCGCCCGTTCGCTGCGGGCGGCCGCTTCCAGGACGGCTTGCCGGATGGCGGCGGACCGCGAGATGCCGCCACGGGTCAGCACGTCGAGGGCGTGCTCGGTCTCGTCATCGGTGCGGATCGTGATCGTGTCGGCCATAGCTGCACTGTAAGACAAAACGTCTTACAGTGCAAGTGACGAGGCTGTGCCGCCAGAGTGCTGATGCCGGAGCGAAGCCTCAGAGGTCAGCCGATGGTCATCAGCCGGGTCACGTCATCGGCAGGCAAGTCCCCGTCGAGCACCGCCATGACCTCGGTGCCGACCAGCGTCGCGGAACCGCCGTACGTGGACAGGAACGCGGTGTCGGCGGCGTCGCGGCCGGTGGCTATCCGCACCAGGCTGGCGCGCGGCGCGAGCAGGGTCGCGTCCACGACGCGCCAGCAGCCGTCCACGAGCGCCTCCGCCACCGCGTGGAAATCCATCGGCTCCAGCCCGGGCGCATACACGGCGGCTAGCCGGGCCGGGACGTCCAGCGCCCGCAGCAGCGCCACAACGAGGTGAGCGTAGTCGCGGCACACTCCCTGCCGGCGGAGCAGCGTATGCACCGCGCCGTCGGTCGGCCCGCTGCTGCCGGGCACGTACCTGAGCTGCGTGCCGACCCAGGACGACACCGCCGCGAGCAAGTCCGGCGCCCCGCTGATGCCGGCGAACTCGGCGTGGGCCAACGCGACCAGCTGGTCAGACTCGGCATACCGGCTCGGCCGGAGGTAGGTCAGGCGATCGGCAGGGGTCACCTCCGGCGAGGCGGCCCGGCCCTCAACGGTGGCCTGGTAACTGACGAGTACCCGGCCGGGCCGCACTCTCAGCACGTGCGAGCGCCCCTCGCCGGGAATGGCCACCTCCGTCGCCGCCAGGAGCTGCGCGTCGCGGGTGATCGTCAGGCTTTCCCGCCGATAGGCGCCGGGCATGTCCGGCACGGCTAGCTGGAGAACCATCTCGAGTGGCTCGTGCACCTCGATCGCAAGACGCGCGCTTACGTGACGGCGCCACAAGTCCTCCACGCACCCCATTATGAAGGCGCCAACGGCCGGCCATACCGGGGCGACCCCAGCAGAACGCGCGCCTGGCAAGTCAGGATGTCCCGCTTCATCCGGTCAGCTCGGCCAGCAGCTGCGCGAGGTCGACGGTCGCGATCCGCACCGAGGAATCGCTGCAGCCGTAGGGCAGCACGACCGTCCCGCTGTGGAGCAGGGAGCCGCAGGAGTATACGACGTTCGGGACATATCCGTCACGCTCGGACTCGTCGGCCAGGAGGAGCGGTTCCGGCAGCACGCCTATCAGGCGCTCGGGCTCGTCCAGGTCGAGCAGGATGGCGCCGATGGCGTACTCCCTCATGGGGCCGACGCCGTGGGTGAAGACCAGCCATCCCGCCGGAGTCTCGATCGGCGAGCCGCAGTTGCCGAGCTGGATCAGCTCCCACGGGCGCTCGGGTGCTTGGATGGTGACGGCCGGGCCCCAGCGATGGCGGTCACCTGAGTACGCGATCGCGTTGCTCTCCCTGTCCCAGCGCGACAGCGCGGCATAGCGGCCGCCGATGCGGCGGGGAAACAGCGCCATCCCCTTGTTCTGGGTGGCGGGACCCGCGAGCGGGGAGACGGTAAAGGTCCGGAAGTCCGCGGTTTCCAGCAGGTGCGATGCGACCTCGCTGCCGTCGAACGCGGTGTACGTCGCGTAGTAGGTCAGGTCTTCGCCGTCGGTAAAGCACACGAACCGCGCGTCTTCCATGCCTTGGCGCTCGGCAGGTCCCCCCGGCCACAGAACCCGCTCGGAGAGTGCGTGCTCCTTATCGAACTCGACCTGGTAGCAGGACGCGGCCGCCCATCGGGCCCGGTCGACAAGTGCCCTGGAGTCTCCGCGGGTCGCCTGCTGCCGGGAAAGCTCGCTGATGGCGGCATCGAGCTCAGTCATGCCGAAGCGTCGCGGCAGCAGGCTGCACAGCAACTGCGCGTCCTCCCCGACATGGCCGAGCTCGGCCAGCTTCTCCTGGAGGACGCCACGATCGCAGGTCCCCGGGCGGCTGTGCCCAGCGTCGGGGAATGGTCCTGGCGCCTCGATGCTGACCGCGGACTCGCCGCTGATCGTGCCGGTCCTGAACTCGACGCTCGACAGGTGGCCTTCGCCGACCGCACGCAGGCTCATGACGAAGCGGAGCTCTCCCGGGCCGCAGCCTGCCTGGTCGGGATGCGGCACCATCGACGGGTTGAACAGCGCCGCCGCCTCCAGCGCGTACAGCTGGGTGAAGTACGCGCCGATGAGGCGGCGCCGGGAGGCGCTCACCGTGATCTCGCCGCCTAGCCGGTGCGCGACTAGCTCGAAGTGGCGTTCCAGGGTGCTGTCCAGGTCGCGAAGTCGGCCGGCGAACCTGTCCCTCGTGCGGGCGAGCGCGCGGTCTGCCTCGCCCTCGGCCATCGTCAGGACGCGGTCGATGACGGCTTTGGCCCGGGAGTCGCCCCTGATCAGGGTTTCCTGTCCAGGCACGAAGAGGCGGCTCACTGTCCGTGAGGCGTCAGGTACCAGCCGGTGCAGCGTCCTGCTGAGCATCGGACGATCGTCTCCCGTCACCGAGGTAGCGCGCTGACTCGGCAGCCCTGCTGGAGCACGGAGATCATCGCCAGCGTCGACTCCGCTCCCTGGTTGCGGTTACGGCCCGCTGGAGCGAGGCCATCGTGGCCGCCGGCAGTCTGCGCGTCTAGCAGCGGAATCTTGGCGTCATTGTCGCCGAGGAACCACGCCACGCACATGCCGACGCCGTACAGCCAGCTAGAGTCGCCGGTCACCGCCGCCGCGCGCGCGCACGCGTCGGCCAGCGCGGCGACCTCGATCGGCTGCTGGTCGAAGCCGGGACGGTGCTCGCCCTGAGCCCAGCCTCCCGCGGGCACCACCGACAGGTGCCCATTCCTGGTCTCGCCTGCCAGCAGCCATTCCAGCATGCGCAGGCCGTCGCGCAGAACCGGTTCACGGTCGAGCCTCCAGCCGGCCACGATGACCGCCTCGGCGATCGCCGCGTTCGCGTAGCTGAGCCGCGGCGCCGGCCAGGGCCACGCGGCACTCGCGGACGGCTCGCCGATAACGGCAACGGCGGCGTCAAGCAGGCCGAGCGCGGCCGGGTGGTCAGGCAGGATGTTGAGCACCTCCGCGGCGCCGAGCGCCGCGAACGCCATGGCGTGCGGCCACTCGGAGCGAAACTGCGCGCCGGAGCCGAACCGGGCGAGCGACTCTTCCCGCATCGCCGCGGCAGGGCCCCGGGCGGCGGCGGTGCCAAGTCCCCACAGCGCGCGGCCCCAGCAATCCTGGGTTCCCGGATCGTCACGCCAGCGGCGGTCATAGCCAAGGCGGTTGCGAAACCTGCCGTCGGGCGCCTGCGCCTGCGCGAGGAAGTACAGATAGCGCCGCGCCAGCGTGACTAGCTCGTGGCGGGGCGACGGCTCCCGGCACACCACCACCAGGCCGCGGGCAACGTCATCGACGCAGTAGCCGTGCTCGCGAAGGGGCGTGACACCGTCGGCGTGCTCAAACAAGCCGACGTGATCGGTGAGCCGGAGCAGGTGCTGGAACGGCGGAGCTGGGCAGTTCACGCCACGACTCCGCCGCGGGAACGGACGACCGTCGCGACAAGGTCCCGGTAGCGGCGTGCGACCGCCGGCCACAGCAACTGTGGCGCGAGGTCCCCCGCTCGGCGGCTCATTCGCGCGGACAGTCCCGGCTCGGCCAGCACCCGGTGCAGCGCGCCGGCGATGGCCGCCGGGTCCTGCCGCTCGACCAGGAGTCCCGCGCCGCCGCCGAGCACTTCGATGGCATGCGGGAAACTGGTGGAGATCACTGGCTTCCCCGCGGTAATCGCCTCGATCAGGACCCCGGATGTCACCTGCTCCAGAGAGTCGTAGGGCAGGACCACGACGTCCGCGCCGGCGATCAGATCGCCCAGAGCACGGGCGGGCAGGAACCGGGGGTCGAAGCGCACGAGATCCGCCAGTCCGTGGCCGTCCGCCCGCGCCTTGAGCGAACGCCGGTAGGCCTCGCCGTCGCGTGCCTGCACACGGGGGTGCGTCTGGCCGGCGACCGTATAGGCGACGTTCCGTCCTCGGTCCCTGAGCAGTGCGACCGCGTCGATCGCATGCTCAATGCCCTTACCCGGCCCCAGCAGTCCCCAGGTCAGCACCACAGGCGGCTGGCCCGCCTCGCGCGGTGTCGCGGGGACCCGGTAGTCCGCGGCGCCATGCGGTATCACGACGACCTTCGCCGGGTCCGTTCCGTAACTGTCAAGCAACCGCGTCCGCGCCGTCCGCGTCATGGTGACGACCGCGCTGGCGGAGGCGATGACGTCGTTGAGGATCGCTCGCTGTTGCGTGGTGGGCTGCGCCAGGACGGTATGCAGGACCACGATGCTCGGCACGCGCAACGCGTCAAGCAGCGAGACGAGGTCCTGTCCGTCCGGCCCGCCATAAATGCCGTACTCATGCTGCACGATCACGGCATCGAAGCCGTTGATCACGTCGACAGCGGCAGCGGCGCTTCGAGCCGAGCCATTGACGAGGTCATGCACGATCTCAGGCGCGGCTCGCGGCACCGATCCCGGCGCCGCCTCCTCATCGAGGACGCGCACCACGCACGCATGATCACCGAGCCTGCGAAGGTGGGTGAGCAAGGCGGCGCTAAAGGTAGCGAGCCCGCACTGGGTAGGCGGGTACGTGCTCAGTAGCGCGTATGCCTTGGGCACAATCGTCCTCCCTGTCGGCGCTCGCAGCGGCGCTTGCGCGTCCTGCCAGCGCGTGTCCACGGCCCTAAGGACCAAGCGTGCCGGCGCTGGACGCGCCGCAGATCTGTGTGGTGGCGCTCATGCGGGCGGCGAAGTGGCGCTCGGCGTCGGGCGGGATCGCCTGGTCATCGGGTCGGTCCATGCGCCATGCACCAGGACGATGTCCGGTTGAACGGTCATGGCAGTGGTTCTCTCGATTCGGTGATGACTGGCCCATTCTCCCTCCTACACCGTAGAGCTACAGTACATACGCCGACCGGCATGCTGTCAACATTGTAGATCTACATTGAATCGCATCGTTGCTGCCGGTCGCGTGCGGCTGGCTGGCGTCCGCGTTTGCCGGCTGGGCGGGAACGGCACGGGCAACACGGGGCACGGCGAGTGAGCAACCACGGCCAGCGGTGTGCTTGGCAGCCGGGGCGGCACAGGTCTAGGGTCCTAGGTATGGCCGAGCTCGTGCTGCGCGTCCGCCTCATCGGAGGTGAGCGCCTGGATGTCACCTACGACGCCGGAGACGGGCTGGCCCAGGCCGTGGACCACGTCATCGTCACCCTCGCGGAGGACAACGGCGTACTGCGCTGCCGGCATGGCGACCGGCTCGTAGTGCTCTACGGCCGGGGCATTGCCACCCTTGAGGTGGCTCCACGCGGTGCGGTGCTGTGACGAGCCGACTTGTGAGTCAGGCCGTGCGAGCGAACCGGGACAACCCGTCAGGGCCGCAACCCCAGATGGGCTTCGTGTCCACGTTGTAGACCTACACTAGGTTAATGCGTAGCGTCAATCGGGCCGCGGGAGAGCGGGTGTCATCGTGGTAACCCGGCCGCCGGCCGCCAAGGACGCCGTGGGCAGCGGCGGCGGGAAGATCACCCGGGATCTGGTGCTGTCCACCGCGCTTGAGCTCATCGACCGCGACGGAGTCGGCGCCTTGTCCATGCGCCGCCTCGCGGCCGCGCTTGACCGGGACCCGATGATCCTCTACAGGCACGCCTCTGGCAAGGCGGCGCTGCTCGACGGCGTTGTGGAGACCGTGCTCGCCCAGCTCCGCGTCGACGCAGCCGACCCCGACTGGGCCGCCCAGCTGCGTGCCGTCGCACGCGACTACCGCGCCCTGGCGCTAGCACACCCCAACGTGGTCCCCCTGCTCGTCACCCGGCCGCTGGCCACCCCGCTCGCGCTCCGCCCACGCGGCACCCTGCGCCCGCTCGAGGACATCCTCGCCCTGCTTACCCGCGCCGGGTTCAGCGGGCCTGACGCGCTGCACGTCTACCGGGCCTTCATCGGCTTCCTGAACGGCCACCTGCTCAACGAACTGCAGGAACTCGTGGACAACCCGGACGAGACAGACGACCTGCTGCGGCTGGGCCTGTACCGGCTGCCGATCGGCGAATTCCCGCAGCTCCGCGGCCTCGCCCACGCCTTGGCCGCCTACGACGGCGCCGCCGAACTCGAACGCGGCCTCGACATACTGCTGACCGGCCTGGCCACGACACTGTCTGGGCAAGCATGATCGCTGCCGGTATGGCCAGCACGCCATCTATGCCAGGCCGCCCACGGCCACAGGGCGCCGGGAAGGATCATGCAGATGCCAGATGACCGGCTCGGCCAAGAGCCTAAGACCAGCCCGCTCCGCTGTACGGAGATCTTCCGGACCGAGCGCGGCTGGGAACGCTGTCACCTCAACGAACATAATCCCGGTATCCGCCATCACGTGCGGGACCGGTCGTGGCTGTCGTCGGGGAACACGCCCCGGCTCCGCCTCGGCCAGCTCTGCGGACCAGCCTGTACCTGGCCGGATCTCGTCATTCCTTACCGTAAGGGAACAGGTCAGGTGAAGGCGTAAGCCACGGAGCCGATGGTCACCAGGCGGGCGATCGCACGCCGGTCGGCCTACCTGCCCGTGCGGCCGCCGTGCCCGGCTTCCAGCCCGTAACCGATCGCGCTCAGCATCCGGCGCAGGTCCACAACCGCCTGGGTGTCGACGTCCTTGCGCGCCGGAGGATCGAAGTACTCGGTCGCGGAGCCAACCGTGACGGCAAGCTTGCCGTGGGGCTGCTCTGTGACCGAGCCGATCGACTCAAGCAGGGAGACCACGGCAGTCCATCCGATGTTGTGGCTCACGGGGTGCTGAAAGATCTGGCGAAGTGTGTTGCGGTGATGATTGTTAAGGTGCCCCGCCTCTGGCGTCGGTGACATCGGTGCTCCCCCTCTGGATTCGTCCCGGGTAGCTGACCTGCGTACGGCACGAGCGGGCACCGGGCTTGGTGGATACTTACCGCTCAGTCAAGCGCGCCGCTGCCTGGCGGGAAACAGCCGATCAGAGAAGGGCTCATCACCGTGGCCGGTAACCACCTGGTCCGCATCCGCCGGCGAGGCAGCCACGTCTGGCGGTGCCGCGAGGGCAGGTACGTGATCTAAATCCCTTTCCGAACGGGAGGTGGCGATGCTATTCGCTCCCGTGCCACTTCATGGTCAGGGCAAGCGGCACCGCGGCCGCTTCGTCACAATTGACGTCAAGGCACGACCGCCCGGCTATATGTCGGCTGGCTGGCGGGCGTGAGCCAGCCGAGGCGTTTTGACATGGCCTGGGCGCAGGCGACGACGGCGCGCACGTGACCGGAGTCATCGGCCGCGCGCCACAGGACCGACCACGGATAGTCGGAGGCTGGCCCGGTCAGGGGCCGCCAGATGGTCCCGGGGAGCGCGGCGATGCAGGAGGACGGCACGCAGTACAGGCAGCGTCCGGCGGCGACGAGGGCGGCGGCCGCCCGGATGCTCTCCACGGTCCCCTGGTAAACGGTGGGGGTGAAGCCGGCCGCCCGGCACATCTCGACGGTGAACTGGTTGAATTCCGGAGCCATCGCCTCTTCGGCGAGCAGGAGCGGTTCCCTGGCGAGCGCGGCAACGGATACGCCTTCGAGTTCGGCGAACGGGTGGCCGGTCGGCACCAGGACCCCGAGCGGGTCCTGGCGGAACAGCAGCGACGCGATCTGCGGAGGGGCGAGCGCGGCGCGGCCGACGCCCACGTCCAGGCGGCCGTCCGTGAGCCGCTGGTACTGCTCGGGCACGCTGGCCTCGACCTGGTGGATCACCAGGCCGGGGTAGCGGGCCTGCACCTCGTGCAGGATCTGCGGCATCGAGTCGTAGCTGGAATCGACAATGCCGACGCGCAGCGGCGCGGCGGCGCCCGCCGTGTTCCTGGCCGCTTCCGCGGCCCGGGCCGCGTGCGCCAGGATCTGCCGTGCCTCGACCAGGAACACCACCCCGGCGGCGGTCAGCGCCACATGGTGGGTGCTGCGTTCGAGGAGGCGGACGCCCAGCTCGCGCTCCAGCCGCTGCACCTGCTGGCTCAGCGCGGACTGCACGATGTGCTCCCGCTCGGCCGCCCGGCCGAAGTGCAGTTCCTCCGCCAGCGTCACGAAGTAGCGCAGTTGCCGTAGCTCCATGCTCGCCGCCAGTTCCGCATCCAGCCCATCCCCGACTTCACCGCAACTGCTGCCTGGGCCGAGCGAATCGGTACTACCGCAGTTGGCAGCGATAAATCCGCGTAACGCCCACCCAGCGTGAGACAGAGAACCCCTGCCACCACCTTACTTCCACGCTCGAGGTCTCGGAATGGGCAGCGCTGCCGGTAATATTCCGGCCGTGACGAGGATCGAGGTGCGCGACGCGGTCCCGGCCGACCTGCCGCAGATCGCCGCCGTGGCGCTGGCGACCGGGCAGGACGAGGAATGGGGCGGGGCCGATCCCGCCTACATGACGCACCTGCTCGCGCAGGGCAGCGTGGTCGTCGGGGTGCTGGACGGTTCCGTCGCCGGCTTCGGCGCCACCCGCCAGATCGGCCCTGGCCCCTCGGCGGTCAGCATGCTGTGCGACCTGTTCGTCAGCCCGCGGGTGCATGGCACCGGCTGTGGCCGGGCCATGCTGGCCCGGCTGTGGCCCGGCGACGGGCGCCGGATGACCTTCAGCAGCCTGCACAGGAACGCGCTTCCGCTGTACACCGGCTTCGGCCTCGATGCCTGGTGGCCCCTGCTGTACCTGCGCGGCCGGGTGGATGCCATCGCGGCGCCGGCGGGCTGGGGGAGCGAGGCGGCAGACGCGGCCGAGGTGGCCGCGCTTGAGCTGGCCTGGACCAGAGCCGACCGGTCGGCTGATCATCGCGCGTGGGCGGCGCGGCCGGGCGGGACCTGCCTGCTGGCCCGGCGCGACGGCCAGGTGCTCGCGGCCGCGACGACGGGCGGCGCGGGCAGCGGGTACGGACTGACCCACCTGGCGCTCGCCCCGTCGGCGGGCGACGCCGACGCTGCCGCCGCCGTGCTCACGGTGCTGGCCGCCCTGGAGCCGGCGGACGGCCAGGCGCTTGCCTGCCTGGCCGCGCCGCATCCGGCGGTCAGGGTGCTCCTCGGCGCCGGGTGGCGGATCGATGAGTACGACCTCTTCATGGCGACCGACCCGGCCCTGATCGACCCGTACCGGGCGGTCCCGTCCCCGGCGCTCGCCTGACACTTTCGCGCCATCGGCCGGCCTGGCTGGAATAGGGCTGGCGGGTCTCGCGTTCTTGCTTCCGTGTCGGTGCGTTAGTGTCCCCCGGGCTCAACCCACTGCCTTCATGGAATACCGTCCGGCTGGAGCCATGTCGCGCCTTTCGCCGTGAGGCGACCATCGCACCGGCCACGGCACGCCCTCGTGAGCGGACGCTCCCGGGGGCGCTGTCATGCCCGGGGGCCTACCGCCGCACATCAGACCCTTCGCGAGGCAAACTGGCAAGGTGGACAGACCTGAGGCAGAGGTCAGGTTCGCTGACGAGCTGCGGATGTTCCTTGCGCCCCGGCACCAGAGCGGGCGGGTCCTCGTAGCCTGCGACGGCGTATCGTCACTCGGGCATGTCGTGGAGTCGCTCGGCGTGCCGCTGCCGGAGACCGGCATCCTGACCGTCAACGGCGAACCTGCCGTTTCTTCGTACCGGCTGACCGGCGGAGACGAGGCCGAAATTGAGACCGTCCGCCGGCCGCAGCCGGTCCCGTCGCCGCAGTTCGTCCTCGACGTTCACCTGGGTACGCTGGCCCGCTGGCTGCGGCTGGCGGGCGTGGACACCGCCTACGCCAACGACGCCGATGACGACGCGCTGATCGAGCAGGCGAACGCGACCCGCCGGGTGCTGCTGACCAGAGACCGCGGCCTGCTCTGCCGTCGCCTGCTGTGGCTCGGCGCCTACGTGCGCGGCTCGCTCGCCGATGAGCAGTTGCGCGACGTGCTGGACCGGTTCGCGCCGCCGCTCGCGCCGTGGACGCGGTGCACCGCCTGCAACAGCCTCCTGGCCCCGGCGCGCAAGGCCGATGTCGAGCAGCAACTTCCGGCTGGCACCCGGCGCACCTACCAGGCCTTCTCCCGATGCCTGAGCTGCGGCCGGGTGTACTGGCGCGGCGCGCACAGCCAACGGCTGCAACGGGTCGTCGACTCCGCGCTCGCCGTCGCCGCGGCATCAAGAGACAACGGCGCGAAGCCGTGAGTCGCCGTCTCAGTCCGGGAAGGCTTGCCTTAGGCGCACGGCGATCAGCTTCTCGACGAGGGGCGCGGGCAGGCCGCGCTCGATGTCGAAGTGCAGCGAACCGGTTGTGGTCGTGTAGCCCGCGAGCTCGTCCTTGAGCTGGGGGAAGACAGAACCGCTGTGCGGCAGGTAGCTCAGATGGTTCTTGAACGCCGCGAACCCGGCGATCACCTTGCCCCGGACCTTGAACGCCGGAAGGTTGTAGGAAATCACCTGCTCGGCTTCTGGCAGGATGGCGAGGATCGTCTCGCGCAGCTCCGTCAGCGTCGCGCGCTTCGGCTCCTCGAGGCCATCGAGGTACTGGTCGATCTCCTGAGCGGACATGGCGCCATTGTGTCAGGGCAGGTGCGCGCAGCGTCGTCTTCGACGGGCACAAAGCACACCGGGCGGGCCAGCGCTACACCGCTGGCCCGCCCGGCATTCGCCCCGTGCGGCTGTTCCCGGCTACCCCGCTACTGCAAGGTCGTCAGGTCCAGCCAGATGGCGGCGGTGCTGCCCTGGCTGACGCTGGCCATCAGGGTGCGGCCCGGCTGCAGCTGTGCCACCTGGAACTGGCTGACCAGCTGCTGCATGGTGGCCGGGTACGGTGGCATCCCCTCCGGTGTCACCGTCAGGTCGAACTCGACCAGGAGGTCGAAGTTGACCGTGCCGACCTGCCGCATCCCGGTGATCATGACCGGACAGCGGATCGCGTTTCCGCCGGCCCCCGTGGCGGCGTAGGCGGCCGCGTTCGCCGCCTGAGTCTGCGCCGCCATCATGTCGTTGACGGCAGCCATACGTTCCTGAGCGGAGGCAAGCCGCTGAGCCAGCGGCGGCGAGTTCCGCTCGATTTCCTTGGCCTGCTTCTGCAGGTCCCGCATGCTCTTGAACACGCCCATGGGTCAGCTCGCGCGGTAGAGCATGTTGAAGTGCTTCGCGACGGCCGGGTTGCGCTTGATCCGCTCGTTCCAGCCGACGAACGCGGCCTCCCACGCGGGCGCGGGGATGCCACGCGAAGCCGCGATCTCGACCAGCTTGGACTGGTCGTAGTTGTACGCGGCGACCCCCTTGCTAACCGCCGCGTACTGGTCGAGCGCGACACCCGCGATCGGCTCGAAGTCCGGTCCCTCCGGAGCAGCGCCCGGGTAGGCGGCCGCGCCGCCGGCCTGTCCCATCTGGGCCTGCATCGCCGCCTGCTGCGCGGCGGCCATCTGCTGCGCTTGCGCGGCCATCTGCTGAGCCTGCGCCACCATCCCCGGCGCGGCGTTCACCATGTCCTTGGCGTCCCGCAGCTGCTTGAAGATCCCCACTCACTAGCTCCTGTTCGTCATCCGTCTTGATGCCGTCCGTCAGCCCAGGCCCCCAGCTGGCAATCCGGCGACAACACTGCGCGACAACAATGGCCCAGCCGCTCTTGCTGTCCTCTTAACGCCGGCTGAACGGCCTGTTCAAGCGCAGGACCCGCGGGCGTAACCAGGGCCCCGATATCTGCTCATGACCGGACGTTTGCCGACCAACCCGGATACGGTGAAGACGTCGTTTCCTGACGGATCAGGGCCACGCGGCCCCGCTGGCCCCGGCTGGAGGGTGGCATCAGTGACCGCCGACGAGGAGCAGCCACTGCGGGTGGCCGTGCTCGGACCGGTGCGCGCCTGGCGGGGCGACACGGAGCTTGAGCTCGGAGCGCCGCAGCGGCGGGCGGTACTCGGACTGCTCGCGGTGCGCGCCAACCAGGTGGTGGCGCGGGACGAGCTGATCGACGGGATCTGGGGCGAGGACCTGCCGGCCAAGTC
>Ga0335085_10004453_pt1 | contig 23244 bp, 21 predicted proteins | sample Lox_Sample_45_FD_206712 | JGI IMG/M metagenome (GOLD analysis project Ga0335085, IMG submission 206712) | Soil microbial communities from Loxahatchee National Wildlife Refuge, Florida, United States - Lox_Sample_4.5 | ecosystem: Environmental > Terrestrial > Soil > Wetlands | place: USA...
GTAACAGAAAAGCCCGTCGCCACCTGAGCCGAGCTCACTTCAGTTCTGGCACCTCCGGGACCTTGCGCCAGATCACGAGCGACGCCAGCACGCACGCCAGGCCGCCGAGCGCGACCGCGACCGGCGCGCCGAGGTGCTCGGCCAGCCACCCGGCCTGGAACGCCCCGAACGGGGCCATCCCGAGGAACGTGAAGGCGTAGACGCCCATCACGCGGCCGCGCAGCTGGTCCGGGACGATGGTCTGCAGCAGGGTGTTGGTCACGGCGTTGTTGAGGATCATCGCGCCGCCCGTGACCGGCAGGATCACCAGCGCGAGCGGGAACCACGGGTTCACGGCGAACAGCGCGACCGCCAGGCCGAACACCGGGCCGGTCCACAGCAGCACCCGGCCCTTGGGGACCCGGCTCTCGAACGCCGCCAGCCCCAGCGCCGCCACCACGGCCCCCACGCCCGTCGCGGCCATCATGAAACCCAGGCCCGCCGCGCCGACGTGCAGCTCGTCGCGCGCGAACACCGGCATCAGCACGAGGTAGGGGAAGCCGAAGATGCTGACGATCCCGATCAGCGAGACCAGCGCGAGCACGCGCCGGTCGCCGCGCACGAACCGCGCGCCCTCGCGGAACTCGGCCCACCCGCCGCCCCGTCGCGGCGCACGCACGAACGGCGGGAGGCGCATCTCGACCAGGCCCCAGATCACGGCGAGGTAGGAGACGGCGTTGAGGCAGTAGCACCACCCCAGGCCCACGACGCTGATCAGCACGCCGGCCAGCGACGGCCCGAGCACCCGCGCGCCGTTGAAGGCGGAGGAGTTGAGGGCGATGGCGTTCACCAGGTCGTCCTTGCCCACCAGCTCGACCATGAACGCCTGACGGGCGGGCGTGTCCACGGCGTTGATCATGCCGAGGAAGACGGCGATCACGGCCACCTGCCACAGCGCGATGCGGTGCGTCCAGATGAGCGCGGCGAGCGCCGCGGCCTGCAGCGCCGAGAGCGCCTGGGTCAGGATCACCAGGCGGTGCTTGTTCACGCGGTCCACGACCACGCCCGCCGGCAGCGAGCCGGCCAGGATGGGCAGCGAGGTGAGCGCACTCACCAGGCCGACCCAGAAGGCGGAGTTGGTGAGCTCGAGCACCAGCCATCCCTGCGCGATGTTCTGCATCCAGGTGCCCACGAGGCTGGTGCCCTGGCCGAAGAAGAACAGCCGGTAGTTGCGGTGCCGCAGGGCGCGGAACGGCGAGGGCAACGGCGCGGGCATTGCCGGAATGTGGCGTCCCGACGAGCTTACGGGGAGCCCCGTGCGCTACACGACCTTCTCCAGGTACATCGACCAGCTGGCCGATGCGGTCAATCTCCAGGACCTGCTCGACCAGCTCGCCGACTTCCTGCTCCAGTCCGGGTTCGCGGGCGGCGCCGGCGAGCGCCTGTGGGGTGAGGGCGGCGAGGAGGAGGGCGACCGTTCGCTCGAGGCGCTCCACGCGGCCATCCTCGAGGCGCTGAAGAACTCCGGCCTGCTGACGCCGGACATGCTCAAGGTCCTGCGCGGCGAGAGCACCGGCGACGCGAACCGCGACGCGGAGCTCGAGCGCCAGCTCGCCGAGCTGCTCGACGCCATCGTCCAGCGCCTCATCGAGCAGGGCTACCTCAACGTCGCCGAGGCCCCCCGCATGCCGGGCGGCCAGGAAGTGGTCGAGGGCACCGGCGGCGAGGCGCGCGCCGCCGCCCAGCAGGTCCACTTCAACCTCACCGAGAAGGGCATCGACTTCCTGGGCTACCGCGCGCTGCGCAACCTGCTCGGCAGCATCGGGCGGTCGAGCTACGGGAGCCACGACACCCCGTACCTCGCCACCGGCGTCGAGACGGAGGGCGCGAGCCGGCCCTACGAGTACGGCGACACGATGAACCTCGACGTGATCGCGACCCTGCTGTCGGCGATCGAGCGCGAGGGCCTCGGCGTGCCGCTCGACCTCGAGTACGACGACCTGATGGTGCACCAGGCGGAGTACCGCTCCAGCGCCGCCACCGTGCTGATGCTCGACTGCTCGCACTCGATGATCCTGTACGGCGAGGACCGCTTCACGCCGGCCAAGAAGGTGGCGCTCGCCCTCACCCACCTGATCCGCACCCAGTTCCCGGGCGACACGCTGCGCGTGGTGCTGTTCCACGACTCCGCCGAGGAGATCCCGCTCGCCCGGCTCGCCCACGCCCAGGTCGGCCCGTACCACACCAACACCGCCGAGGGCCTCAAGCTGGCGCGCCGGCTGCTGCTCGCGCAGCGCAAGGACATGCGCCAGATCATCATGATCACCGACGGCAAGCCGTCGGCGCTCACGCTGCCCGACGGCCGCGTGTACGTGAACTCGATGGGGCTCGATCCCCGGATCCTGCAGGCCACCTTCCGCGAGGTGGCCCTGTGCAAGCGCAGCAACATCATGATCAACACCTTCATGCTGGCGCGCGACCGGATGCTGGTGGACTTCGTGAAGAGGGTCTCCGAGATCTGCCGCGGGAAGGCGTACTTCACCAACACGATGACCCTCGGCCAGTTCATCCTCATGGACTTCATGAAGCGCAAGACGATGCGGGTCAGCTGAACCGCCCGCCGCACCGCGCCCCCGCCGTCCGGTGATCGACCTGGCTTCGCTGCTCCGCTACGCCGTCTTCGCGGCGGCCGCCGTCGTCCTGCTCGGCGCCTTCGGCGCCATGGCCGTCCAGGCGCGCGTCGTCAACCCGTTCGGGCCGCTCGCGCGCGCCATCCGCTCGCTCACCGATCCGCTGCTCACGCCGATCGAGCGCCGGATCCTGCGCGCCGGCGGCAACCCGCAGTCGGCGCCGTGGTGGCTGGTCGCGATCGCGGTCGCGGGCGGGATCGGGCTCGTCACGGCCGTGCAGTGGGCCGCGGGCCAGGCCGCGTCGCTGGCGGCGGCCGCGAGCCTCGGGCCGGACTACGCCCTGCGGCTGGCCGCGTACTGGGCGTTCAACCTCGTCATCCTGGCCCTGGTCGTCCGGGTGATCGGCTCCTGGATCGGCGCCTCGCGCTACAGCCGGTGGATGCGGCCGTTCGTGTGGCTCACCGAGTGGCTGCTCGCGCCGCTCCGGCGCATCGTGCCGCCGCTGGGGATGATCGACGTCACGCCGCTGATCGCGTGGTTCGTGCTCCAGCTGGTGCGCGACTGGGTGGTGCGCGCGCTGTGACGGACTGGCTGCGGGACACCGCGAGCGGCGTGAGCATCGCCGTCCTGGTCGCGCCCCGCGCGTCGCGCACCGCGGTGGCGGGCCCGGCCGCCGACCGGCTCCGGATCCGCGTCGCCGCGCCCCCGGTCGAGGGCGCCGCCAACGACGAGCTGGTCCGGTTCCTCGCCCGGGCGCTGGGACTGCCGCGGAGCGCGGTCACCGTCGCCGCCGGCGCCGCCGGCCGGCGCAAGACCGTCCTGGCCGAAGGGATCGGGGCCGCGGCCGCGCGGCGCCTGCTCTCGGCGTAACGCCGGCGTCGGGCTGGCGCGGCCGCCCGGCCCGTGGTTAAGTTGCGTTCACAACCGATCCTCGTGGCGATTTGCGGCGTATTGCGGCCACGTTAAACAAACCGCTAAAAAGCCGGCCTGGTGGTGCCTGCTTTCGGCGCCGCCGGGCTTTTCGATTCTTCGGAGACCGTCGAGTGGGAACAGGCGACCGACGCGAACAGCTGCAGCGCGCCCTCGAGGCGCGGATCCTGGTGCTCGATGGCGCGATGGGCACCATGATCCAGGGCCGCGGCCTGGACGAGGACGACGTTCGCGGGCCGCGGTTGCGGGACCACCCGGTGCCCCTCAAGGGCAACCACGATCTCCTGTCGCTCACCCGGCCGGACGTGGTGGAGGCGGTCCACCGCGCCTACTTCGAGGCTGGCGCCGACATCGCCGAGACCAACACCTTCACGGCCAACGCGATCGCGCAGGCGGACTACCGCTGCACGGACCTGGTGCGCGAGATGAACGTGGCCGCCGCCCGCATCGCGCGCCGGGTCGCCGACGAGTTCACCGCCCGCCGGCCGGACCGGCCGCGGTTCGTCGCCGGGATCCTCGGCCCCACCAACCGCACCGCGTCGCTGTCGCCCGACGTCAACAACCCGGGCTACCGCGCGGTCGACTTCGACCAGCTGGCCGCGGCCTACGGCGCGCAGGCCGAGGCGCTGCTCGAGGGCGGGGCCGACCTGCTGATGGTCGAGACCGTGTTCGACACGCTGAACTGCAAGGCGGCGCTGTTCGCCATCCGCGACCTGCTCGAGCGCCGGGGCCTCGACGTGCCGCTGATGGTCTCGGGCACGATCACCGACAAGAGCGGCCGCACGCTGTCGGGGCAGACCACCGAGGCGTTCTGGAACTCGGTGCGCCACGCCGGCCTGTTCGGCGTCGGGCTCAACTGCGCGCTCGGGGCCAGGGACCTGCGGCCCTACGTCGAGGAGCTGGCGCGGATCGCCGACGTCGCGGTGAGCTGCCATCCCAACGCGGGCCTCCCCAACGCGTTCGGCCGCTACGAGCAGGGGCCGGCCGAGATGGCGGGCCTGCTCGGCGAATTCGCGGCCAGCGGCCTCCTCAACGTCGTCGGCGGCTGTTGCGGCACCACGCCGGCGCACATCGCGGCCATCGCGGCGGCGGTCGCGGGCCTCCGGCCGCGGCGCGTGCCGCGGCTCCCGCCGCACACCCGGCTCGCCGGCCTCGAGCCGCTCACCATCGGCCCGGACGCCCTGTTCGTGAACGTGGGCGAGCGCACCAACGTGACCGGCTCGGCGCAGTTCGCCGGGTGCATCAAGCGCGGCGACTACGAGGCGGCGGTGCGGATCGCGCGCGACCAGGTGGAGAACGGCGCCCAGGTGATCGACGTCAACCTGGACGAGGCGCTGCTCGACTCGGTCGCCGCGATGCGGACCTTCCTCAACCTGGTCGGCGCCGAGCCCGGCATCAGCAAGGTCCCGGTGATGATCGACTCGTCGCGCTGGGAGGTCATCGAGACCGGGCTCAAGTGCGTCCAGGGCAAGGGGATCGTCAACTCGATCAGCCTCAAGGAGGGCGAGGAGACCTTCCTCGCCCACGCGCGGCTCGCCCGCCGCTACGGCGCCGCCGTCGTCGTGATGGCCTTCGACGAGCGCGGCCAGGCCGACACCTACGAGCGGCGGGTGGAGATCCTCACCCGCGCGTACCGCCTGCTGGTCGACCGGGCCGGCTTCCCCCCCGAGGACGTCATCCTCGACCCGAACGTCTTCCCGGTCGGCACCGGGCTCGCGGAGCACGCCACCTACGCCGTGGACTACCTCCGCGCCTGCCGCACCATCAAGGAGACGCTGCCCGGCGCCCTGGTGTCGGGCGGGGTGAGCAACCTCTCGTTCAGCTTCCGCGGCAACCCCGCCGTGCGCCACGCGATGCACTCGTCGTTCCTGTACCATGCGCGACGCGCGGGCATGGACCTCGGCATCGTGAACCCCGGCCAGCTCGCCGTCTACGACGAGATTCCCAAGGACCTGCTCGAGGCCGTCGAGGACGTGCTGTTCAACCGCCGCGACGACGCCACCGAGCGGCTCGTCGCCCTCGCCGAGCACGTGGCCGGAACGCCGAAGGCCGCGCGCGCGGAGGAGTGGCGCGCCTGGCCGGTCGAGCGGCGCCTCGCCCACGCGCTGGTGGAGGGCATCCTGGACCACGTCGAGGCCGACACCGAGGAGGCGCGAGCCGGCCGCGGCCGCGCGATCGAGGTGATCGAGGGCCCGCTGATGGACGGGATGAACGTCGTGGGAGACCTGTTCGGCGCGGGCAAGATGTTCCTGCCCCAGGTCGTCAAGAGCGCCCGGGTGATGAAGAAGGCGGTGGCCTACCTGGTGCCGTTCATCGAGCGGGAGCGCGCGGCCGGCGGTGACGCCCCGCGCCACAACGGCACGATCGTGCTCGCCACCGTCAAGGGCGACGTGCACGACATCGGCAAGAACATCGTGGCCGTCGTGCTGCGCTGCAACAACTACGAGGTGGTGGATCTCGGCGTGATGGCCCCGGCCGCCACGATCCTCGAGACCGCGCGGCGCGTCAACGCCGACGCCATCGGCCTGAGCGGTCTCATCACGCCGTCGCTCGACGAGATGGTGCACGTGGCCGGCGAGATGCAGCGGGAGGGCTTCACCGTCCCGTTGCTGATCGGCGGCGCGACCACGTCGCGGGTCCACACGGCGGTGCGCATCGAGCCCGCGTACCACGGGCCGACGGTGCACGTGGCGGACGCGTCGCGCGGCGTGGGCGTCGTGGCCAGCCTGCTTAGCCCGGAGCGGCGGGCGGACTTCGTGGCGGGCGTGCGCCAGGAGTACGGGCGCCTGCGCCGCGAGCACGAGGGCCGCCGCGCCGACGGCCGCCTCGTCGATCTCGCCGAGGCGCGGCGCAACAAGCTGGCGCTCCCGTGGGACGGCTACCGCCCGCCGCAGCCCGCGGTCGAGGGCGTGCGCTGCCTCGACGACTACCCGCTGGAGGACCTGCTGCCGACGGTGGACTGGACGCCGTTCTTCGCGGCGTGGGAGCTGCGCGGGAAGTACCCGGAGATCCTCGACGATCCGGCGAAGGGCACCGAGGCGCGGCGCCTGTTCGACGACGCGCAGCGCCTGCTCGAGCGCCTCGCCCGCGAGCGGCGCCTCCACGCGCGCGCCGTGTTCGGGCTGTTCCCCGCCAACAGCGTGGGCGACGACGACATCGAGGTCTACGCCGACCGCGGCCGCACCCGGGTGCTGGCCGTGCTGCACCACCTGCGCCAGCAGATGGAGCGGCCGGCCGGACGACCCAACCTGTGCCTGACCGATTTCGTGGCGCCGCGCGACTCCGGGCTGCCCGACTGGATCGGCGCGTTCGCCGTGACGGCCGGCGTCGGCGTGGACGAGCTGGCGGGGGAGTTCGAGCGGGAGCACGACGACTACTCCGCCATCCTGGTGAAGGCGCTCGCCGACCGGCTGGCCGAGTCCCTGGCCGAGCGGCTCCACCAGCGGGTGCGGCGCGAGTTCTGGGGCTACGCCCCGGACGAGCAGCTCGACAACGCGGGGTTGATCGCCGAGCGGTACCGGGGCATCCGCCCCGCCCCCGGCTACCCCGCCTGCCCGGACCACACCGAGAAGGCGGCGCTGTTCGCGCTGCTCGACGCCACCGCCCGCACCGGGATCCGCCTCACCGAGAGCTGGGCGATGTGGCCCGCGGCCTCGGTCAGCGGGTGGTACTTCGCGCATCCCCAGGCCGCGTACTTCGGCCTCGGACGGATCGCGCGCGACCAGGTCCACGACTACGCCCGGCGCAAGGGGCTCGACGCCCGGGCGGCGGAGCGGTGGCTGGGCCCCGTGCTGGGGTACGATCCGGATGCCTGAGCGCACGCTGCGGGACCTCATCGACGACGGCCGCGTCCACCTGTTCGACGGCGCGATGGGCACGATGCTGTACGCCAGGGGCGTGTTCATCAACGTCTGCTACGACGAGCTGTCGCTCAAGGCCGGCGACCTGATCCGGGACATCCACCGCGCCTACGTGAAGGCCGGCGCGGAGATCCTGGAAACCAATACCTTCGGGGCCAATCCGGCCAAGCTGGGGCACTACGGGCTGGCGGACGAGACCCGCGCGATCAACCGCCGCGCCGCCGAGCTGGCGCGCGAGGCCGCGGGCAACCGGGCGCTGGTGACGGGCGCGATCGGGCCCTTGGGCGTGCGGCTGGAGCCGTTCGGCGAGACCTCGCGCGTGGACGCGTTCGAGCTGTTCAAGCGCCAGGCCGAGGGCCTGCTGGAGGGCGGCGTCCACGGCTTCGTGCTGGAGACCTTCTCGGACCTGGACGAGATCCACGAGGCGCTGCGGGCGGTGCGCGCCCTGTGCGACCTCCCGGTGTTCGCCCAGATGACCATCCAGGAGGACGGCGCGACGGCCTACGGGAGCGACCCCGAAACCCTGGCGCGGGCCCTCGACGAGCTCGGCGCCGACGTGATCGGCCTCAACTGCTCCGTGGGGCCCCAGGGCGTGCTCGAGGCGATCGAGCGGATGGCGCGGGTCACCGGCCGCCCGCTGTCGGCGCAGCCGAACGCGGGCCTGCCGCGGCAGGTCGGCGACCGGAAGATGTACATGGCCTCGCCCGAGTACACCGGCGAGTATGCCAAGCGGCTGGTGGAGGCGGGCGCGCGGTTCGTGGGCGGCTGCTGCGGCACGACGCCCGAGCACATCAAGACGATGGCGGCCTACGTGCAGAGCGTGTCGCCGCGGCAGGTCATCGCGGTGTCGGCCGAGCCGGTGGTGGCGCCGAGCGGCGTGGAGCCGGTGCCGCTGGCCCAGCGCTCCCGCTGGGGCCGGAAGCTCGACGCCGGCGAGTTCCTCTCCACCGTGGAGATCGTGCCGCCGCGCGGCGTCGATCCCGCCGCGATGCTGGCGGGGGCCCGGCAGCTGCTGGCCGCCGGCATCGACGCCATCAACGTGCCCGACGGCCCGCGGGCCCAGAGCCGGATGGGCGCGCTGATGAGCGCGCTGCTGATCGAGCGCGAGGTGGGCATCGAGACGGTGATCCACTACTGCTGCCGCGATCGCAACCTGCTGTCGATGCTGTCGGACCTGCTGGGGGCGGCGGCCCACCGGCTCCACAACCTGCTCATCATCACCGGCGACCCGCCGAAGATGGGGCCCTACCCCGAGGCGACCGGGGTGTTCGACATCGACTCGATCGGGCTGACGAACCTGGTGCACCGTCTCAACCACGGGCTCGACCCCGGCGGCAACCCGATCGGCGCTCCGACCGCGTTCGTCGTCGGCGTCGGCGTGAACCCGGTCGCGGTGGATCCCGAGCGCGAGCTGAAGCGGTTCGCGTGGAAGGTGGACGCGGGCGCCGACTTCGCCATCACCCAGCCGGTGTTCGACGCGGCGCAGCTGGAGCGCTTCCTGTCCCGGACCGAGGGGTTCCGCATCCCCGTCGTCGCCGGCATCTGGCCGCTCGTCTCGCTGCGCAACGCGGAGTTCCTCGCCAACGAGGTGCCGGGGGTGTCGGTGCCGCCCGAGGTGATCGAGCGGATGCGGCGGGCGCAGGAGCGGGGCAAGGACGCGGCGCTGGCCGAGGGCGTGACGATCGCCCGCGAGATGCTCGACCGCATCCGGCCGCTGGTGCAGGGCGCCCAGGTCAGCGCCCCGTTCGGCCGCGTCGGGATCGCGATCGACGTCCTCGCCTGACCGCCCTTCCCCAAGCTGCACCTTCTTGCAGCCGCCGGCCCGGCCGCGCTGCAGTGGGCGTCGGGCCTGTCCCTCCCCGGACCTTGGCAGTAAACTGTAGCGCAAGGACTTAGGGACAGGGACGCCCCCGGCACGGACATTGCCTTCATCGCTCCCGACGAACTCCTCCGCGACCCGACCCCGAGCGCGCGAGTCCCGATGCTACGACTCGACGGAAGCCGGCTTCACGATCTTCGAAGCCGTCCTGGTCGTCATCATCATCCTGGTCGTGGTCGCCAGCCTGGTCCCCAAGGTCGACCAGACCCTGGGCCACGCCCGGGTGAACCGGTCGGCGAACGTGATCGCCGCCGAGTTCCTGCTGTCGCAGTCGCTCGCGGCGCGGCAGCATTCGCCGGTGATCCTCGCGGTCGATCCGTCGTCGCTCACGCTGACGATCAGCCAGCCCCCGCCCACCAACACGGTGCTGCGGACCTACGGGTTCGACATCAACTCGGACTTCAAGCTCGCGGCCCTCTCGGCGACGCCGGGCAGCGTGCAGATCATGCCGAACGGCACGACCAACGCCACCATGCTCGTGACCGTCGGCGGACCGGACTACTACCATCAGGTGCGCATCACCCAGGCAGGGCAGATCCGCATCACCCGGTGACCTCCGCGGCGGGGTTCACGCTGGTGGAGATCATGATGGCGGTCGTCATCTTCTCGGTCGTGATCCTGTCGCTGGTGGGCCTGTCGTTCCGGGTCGCCAAGTACTCCACCCGCGCCACCGACCAGGCGCTCGGCATGTCGAGCATGCTCGCCCGGGTGGACCGCGCGGCCAGCGTCCCCTTCGACAGCCTGCCCAATCTCGTGGGCTGCGATACGGCGCTGAGCGGCGTGTACCGGGTCTACGGCTGCACGGCGGTGACCGTCCTGTCGCCGCGCCTCGACAGCCTCCAGATCATCGTGACCTCCACGCTGCCGGGCGCGCGGCCCGACACGATCAACCTGCAGCGGGGCAAGGAGCGGCGCCCCGTGCCGCTGCGATGACGCGCCGCCGGGCCGCCCGCCGCGGCGCCGCCGGCTTCGTCCTCGCCGAGCTGCTGGTGGCGATGTTCATCGCCGCCATCATCGGCGCGTCGCTGACCCAGCTGGTCATCTCGCAGTCGCGGTTCGTGGCCCTCCAGGGCGCGCTGATGCAGGCGCGCGGCGGCGCGCGCGCCGCGCTCAACGTGATGGCGGGCGACCTCCGGATGGTGAGCGACAGCGGGCTGGTGGGCGCGTCCCCGGACTCCGTGACGGTGCGGGTGCCGTACGCCTTCGGCGTCGCCTGCACCCAGACGTCCGGCCGCACCGTCGTGAGCCTGCTCCCGGCGGACTCGGCCGCCTACTTCTCGGCGACCGCCAGCGGCTACGCGTGGCGCGATTCGACCGGGAAGTTCATCTTCGTCGATCCGGCCACGGTCGGCAGCAGCACGGGGACCCAGTGCGGCGCGCCGTACCTCAGCAAGACGATCGCCATCCTGGGTGCGCCCGGCTGGTCGCCGCTGGCCGTGGCGGTGGGCCCCAACGACGTGCGCACGCCGGCGGGGTCGGTGGTGTACCTGTACCAGGTCGTGCGGTACGCCTTCGCGCCGTCGGCGCAGGTGCCCGGCCGGATCGGCCTGTGGCGGACCGTCCTGTCGACGGGCCAGCGCGACGAGCTGGTCGCGCCGTTCGATTCCAGCGCGGGGTTCCAGTTCCTCGACAGCACGTTCGCGCCGCAGGCCTCCCCGCCCGCCGATCTCAACACGGTCAAGGGGGTGCGGCTCATCCTGGTGGCCACGAGCGAGCTGCCGCCCGAGGGACGCTCGGAGCCGATGCAGTTCCATCTCACGACCGATGTGGTGTTCCGCAACCACTCCTAGGCGCGCCGCCGAGCGCGGCTTCGTGCTCGCCACGACCCTGCTCGTGACGACGCTGCTGACCGTCATGCTGGCGGCCTCGTTCCTGCTGGTCTCCGCCGAGCAGCGCACGACCGACAACTCGTTCGGCACGGCGCGCGCCCTGGCCCTCGCGCAGGCCGGCCTGCAGAACTACTTCTCGCAGAACCGCGGGCTGACCGACTCGATGGCCTACGACTCGACCCGCATCCCGCTGGTCCTGGGGTGGGCCGACGTCGTGGCCATCAAGCTGCGCCCGAGCGGCGCCGTGAACGGGAGCCCGCTGTCGCTGTGGGTGGTGCGCTCCACCGGCGTCGCCACCAGCCCGGTGATGGCCGGCCAGGTGCAGGGCTCGCGGACCATCGCGCAGTTCGCCCAGCTCAACGGCGGCGTCCTGCCGGCGCGGGCGGCGTTGATCGCGCTCAACGGCGTGCTGATCGACGGCGGCGCCGCGTCCCCGGCCCCGGCCAACCCGGTGAGCGGCCACGACCTGGGCTCGATCCCGCCGTGCACCTCGCCCGGCGGCCTGGCGGCGGACACCTTCGCGATCAGCGCGCCGAACGGCCGGTACGTGCCGACCAACGTGCAGCCACCGGCCGGGATCGGGGTCGAGACCTGGTACGGCTCGTGGAGCAGCCTGTACGACTCGACCCACATCGACTGGCCCGGCCTGGTGGGCGGCAACTTCCTCCCGGACTACACCGTCCCGCCGGGTCCGTGGCCGCCGGTCGGCAGCAGCAACTACCTGGTCGGCTACGTGGCCGGCGACGTCACGATCCCCGCCGGCCAGCGGCGCGGCCTGCTGGTCGTGACCGGCAACGTCACGCTGGCCCCGAGCGCCCACTGGGACGGCATCATCCTGGCGGGCGGCCTGCTGCTCCCCAACGCCGCGGGAGCCATCGTCCACGGGATGGTCGTCACGGGACTCAACCTGTCGCGCGGCCAGCCGGTGCCCCCGGACACGATCCTGCCCGGCGTGTCCGCGCTGCAGTGGACCTGGTGCTACACGCAGTCCTCCGTCAACTCGCTGTCCGCCCTCGTTCCCATCGAGAACGCGTGGGCGGACACCTGGACCACGTACTGATCCCGCGGGCGTGACGCCCGCCACGCCGGAGCCCCCCTCGCCATGACCGCCACCGCGCTGCCGCTCACCGTCCTCTCCGAAGAGGAGCAGATGTTCCGCGAGGCCGTGCGCGGCTTCGCCGAGGAGCGGGTGCGTCCGCTCACCCCGCGCATGGACGAGACCGGCGCCCTCGACCCGTCGCTCATTCCGCCGTGCTTCGAGCTGGGCCTGATGGGGATCGAGATCCCCGAGGCCCTGGGCGGGGCGGGCGGCACCTTCTTCCTTTCGGTGCTGGCGGTCGAGGCGCTGTCGCGGGTGGACGCGTCGGCGGCGATCCTGGTGGACGTCCAGAACACGCTGGTGAACAACTGCCTGCTGCGCTGGGCGAACGACGCGCAGCAGGCCCGCTACCTGCCCAAGCTGGCCGGCGAGTGGGTCGGCGCGTACGCGCTCTCCGAACCCGCGGCCGGCTCCGACGCGTTCGGCCTCGAGACCCGCGCCGACCGGCGCGGCGACCGGTGGGTGCTGAACGGGCGGAAGCTGTGGATCACCAACGGCGCCGAGGCGTCGCTCTACGTCGTGTTCGCCAACGCCGAGCCGTCGCGGGGCTACAAGGGGATCACCGCCTTCCTCGTCGAGCGCACGTTCAAGGGCTTCGCGGTCGGCAAGAAGGAGAACAAGCTCGGCATCCGCGCCTCCAGCACCACCGAGTTGATCCTCGACGAGTGCGAGGTGCCGGCCGAGAACGTGCTGGGGACGGCGGGCCAGGGCTACAAGGTGTCCATCGAGACGCTGAACGAGGGGCGGATCGGCATCGGCGCCCAGATGGTCGGCGTCGCCTCCGGCGCCCTGGACGCGGCCACGGCCTACGGCAAGGAGCGCCGGCAGTTCGGCAAGCCGATCGTCGAGTTTCAGGGCGTCCAGTTCCAGCTGGCGCAGGCGGCCACCGAGCTGGAGGCCGCGCGGCTGATGGTCTACAACGCCGCGCGCCTCAAGGACGCGAAGCAGCCCTTCACCCAGCAGGCCGCGATGGCCAAGCTGTTCTCGTCGCAGGTGGCCGAGCGGGTGACCTCGCTGTGCGTCGAGCTGCTCGGCGGCTACGGGTACACCAGGGAGTACCCGGTCGAGAAGTACTACCGCGACGCCAAGATCGGCACGATCTACGAAGGCACCAGCAACATGCAGCTGCAGACCATCGCGAAGCTGCTCCTCAAGTAGCGCTCGCCGCCTTCAAACCCGCTCGCGCCGTCGGGCATCCTAGCTGCGTGTGAACGAGCTGGAGCGCCGGGCGCAGCAGGGTGACCGCGACGCCTTCGAGCAGCTGTACCGGCTGCACGCGGGGCGGCTGTACGCGCTGTGCTTCCGCATGGCGGGCGACGCCGTCGAGGCGCGGCGACTCGCGCAGGACGCCTTCGTGCGCGCGTGGGAGCGGCTCCCCGGCTTCCGCGGCGACAGCGCGTTCAGCAGCTGGCTGCACCGGCTCGCGGTCAACGTCGTGCTGGCCGACCGGCGCGCCGCGGCCCGCCGCCACCGGAGGGTGGTGACCGACGGCGACGCGGTCGACGCCGCGGATCCCGCCGGCGGCTGGACGCCGGAGCGCCTGGACCTCGAGCGCGCGATCGCCGCGCTGCCGCCCGGCGCCCGTGCGGTGTTCGTGCTGTTCGACATCGAGGGATACGGACACGAGGAGATCTCCGCGATGACCGGCATCGCCCCCGGGACCTCGAAGGCGCAGCTCCACCGGGCCCGGCGCCTGCTGCGGGAGGCGCTGGAGCGGTGAACCTCCTGCACCGGAAGCGGCGGACGGTGAGCGACGCCGAGCTGGCGGTGCGCGTGAAGGCGCTGCCGCGGGAGATCGAGCCCCCGCTCGGCCTGTGGCGCGAGATCGCTCCGCGGCTCTCGGGCGCGCCGCCGCTCGCCGCGCCTCTCACCGCCTCGCCGCGGTGGGCGTTCGGTGCGGGGCTGGCGCCTGCCCCGTTCGCTCCACCGCGCACGCGCTGGGGCATGCGCCCCGCGCTCGCCGCGGCGCTCGTCCTGTGCCTGGCGGGCGTCGCGTGGCTCCGCCTGGACGCGCCATCGGGATGGCGGGTCGCGCGCGCCTCGGGCCCCTACACGTTGGCCGAGGGCCGGCTCGCGACCGCGCCCACGGGCCGCGTGCGCCTCCGCGTGGGACGGATCGGAGAGGTGGACGTCGCCCCGGCGAGCCGCGTTCGCCTCCTCTCCGCGCGACCGGATCACCGCCTCGCGCTCGACCGGGGCGCGATCGAGGCGCGCATCGCCGCCCCACCGCGCCTGTTCTACGTCGAGACGCCGGCGGCCACCGCGGTGGACCTCGGCTGCGCGTACACGTTGAGCGTCGACTCGCTCGGCGGCAGCCTCATCCACGTCGCGCTGGGCTGGGTCGAGCTGCGCCGGGGCGGCGCCACGTCGGTCGTGCCGTTCAACATGTCCGCCTACACCAGGCCCGGCGTCCCGCCGGGCACGCCGTTCGCCGACCGCGCGTCGGATTCGTTGAAGGCGGCCCTGTACCGGTTCGACTTCCTGCGAGGCGGCGACAGCGCCCTGGCGGCGGTCATCCGCTCGGCGACGGCCAACGACGCCGTCACCCTCTGGCACCTGCTCTCCCGCACCTCGGGGACCGCGCGCCAGGCCGTGTACCGGCGCCTGGCCGTGCTGGCGCCGCCGCCCGCCGGAGTGAGCGAGGCGCGGGTCGGGGCCCTCGACCGCGGCGCGCTCCGGGTCTGGTGGGACGCGCTCCCCGGCTCGCCGGGGACGCTCCCCTGGTGGCAACGCGCGGCAGTGCGTCTGGCCGCCTGGCTGGGAGTGTTCTAAACCGACGACGGCCCGGCGGCATCCCAGTCGCATCCCCGACCTCGGAGCGACCGAATGCCCAACCGTCTCGCCGTCACCACCCTCGCGGCCGCCGCTCTCCTCGGGGCCGCCGCGCCCCGGGCCGCGCTCGCCGGGCCGCCGTGGATCGCGATCGAGCTTCCCGCCAGCCCGTTCTCCAGCCTCCCGCGCGACGCGTTCCTGCTGGTGCGGGCCTACCACCATTTCACGCCCCAGTCGGCGTTGATCACCGGCACGGCCGACGGTCTCGTGAACGGCGAGCGGCGCTCGCTCGCCCTCGAGATCGCCCCGACCGGCGTGGAGGGGCTGTTCGTCGTGCGCCGGCAGTGGCCCGCCCGCGGGGTGTGGGTGCTGCGGCTGACGGTGGACCAGGGTCATGGGAAGGCCACCGCGGTGGTCGGGATCGGTGCGCAGGGTGAGGTCAACCTGGTGCGTGTGCCCAGAGGTCTCGGCGGCGCTCCGCGACCCGTCTCCGATGAAGAGGTCGGCTCCGTGCTGGCCGCTCTCGCCGCCGGCACCACGCCCGCCCCGTTCGCCGCCGGCTTGGGCGGCGAGCTGCGGGGCCGGCTCCCGGCGTGGCTGACGCGCGGCGGCAGCCTGCTGGCGGGCGTCCCGCTCGCCCTGCTGCTCGCCCGGCGCCGGCGGCGGACGGCGTAGCGGCGGCCATGCCCGGCCCCGGACCGACCCGGCGCTTCGCACCGGCGTGGCACGGCCGGCATCCCAGACACGTCCCCAACCAGGAGCGATCCGTGTTGCCTTCGCGCAGTATCGGAAGAGTCGTGGTCCTCGCGACGGCGCTCGGCGCCGCGACCACCACCGGCGCCCTCGCCTGCCCGCCCTCGCTCACGGTGGAGCGCGCGGCCGGACCGGCGTCCGCCGGCGATGACGGCGCCTTCGTCACCGTGCGCGCGGTCCACGGCTGTCACCCCGGGACGCTCGCCCTGGCCGGCACCGCCGAGGGCCTGGTGGGCGGGGCCCGGCGCTCGATCCCACTCGACCTCACGCCGGCCGACACCTCCGGGGTCTATCGCGTGCAGCGGCAGTGGCCGCGCGAGGGCGTGTGGGTGCTGCGCCTGACCGTCACCGAGGGCGACGGCCGCGCGACCGCGCTGGTCGGCGTCGGGCCCTCGGGCGACATCGCCGTGATCCGCGAGCCCGGCCGACGCGGGCAGGGCTACGAGGTGTCCGACGCGGACGTCACGGCGATGCTCCGCCGCCTCGCCGCCCGTTGACGGCGCGTCCCCGCGCCCTAACTTTCCGGGCAGCAAGCCACCCACCCGCGCGATGGCGGTCCGACCCGGACCGTAGCCGGGTCGGGTGGCTTTTCATTACGGAGGAGCCATGGCCGAGCCCCGGAAGCGCGACATCCTGAAGACGCCGGTCACGTCCATCGACATCAAGCAGCACGACGTGCGCCCGCTGGTGGACGCGATGGGCGAGATGGCGTTCCAGGCGCGGAACCTCGGGCGCGCCGCGCGCATCTACGACGCGATGCTGGCCGACAAGGAGTGCTCGGTCATCGTGTGCATGGCCGGATCGCTGTGCTCGGCCGGCCTCCGGGACGTCTTCGTCGACCTGGTGGAGCACCGCATGGTCGACGCCATCGTCTCGACCGGCGCCAACATCGTGGACCAGGACTTCTTCGAGGCGCTGGGGTTCCGGCACTGGAAGGGCGAGGTGCGCGCCGACGACGACCAGCTGCGCCGCCTGGCCATCGACCGCATCTACGACACCTACATCGACGAGGACGAGCTCCGCATCTGCGACGAGACGGTGGGGAAGATCGCCGACGAGATGCTGGCCGCCGGCGGGCCGCGCGCCGTCAGCTCGCGCGAATTCATCCGCGAGATGGGCGCGTGGCTCGAGCGCAACCGGCCGGGGACCCGCTCCATCGTCTCGGCCGCCTTCCGGGCGGACGTCCCGATCTTCGTGCCGGCGTTCTCGGACTGCTCGGCCGGCTTCGGCCTGGTCCACCACCAGGTCCACCACCCGGACGGCTACATCGCGATCGACTCGGCCGCGGATTTCCGGGAGCTGACCAGCCTCAAGCTGGCGGCGGGTGCGACCGGCCTGCTGATGGTCGGCGGCGGCGTACCCAAGAACTTCGCCCAGGACATCGTGGTGGCCGCGGAGGTGCTCGGCCACGACGCCGAGATGCACCGCTACGCCGTGCAGATCACAGTGGCGGACGAGCGGGACGGCGCACTGTCGGGCTCGACCCTGCGCGAGGCGAACTCGTGGGGCAAGGTGAAGCTGGGCGAGGAGCAGATGGTGTTCGCGGAGGCCACGGTCGCGCTGCCGCTGCTGGCGGGCTACGCGTTCCACAAGGGCGCGTGGCGGGCGCGCGAGCAGAAGCGATTCGCCAAGCTGTTCGCGGCCGAGGCGGCGAAGTCGGGAGACTGACGGCCCAGGATTACGGGGAAGTTGCCGGACGGCGAAGGGAGAAGTGGTTGTCAGCCGTCAGACGGCGGCGGGCGGAGGGTCCGCGAATTTCCTCAGCAGCCCGTATACGGTCTTCGCGGCCTCGTCCCGGATCGCCTCGATCTTGGCGAGCTCTTCGGCCCGGAAATAGCCGAGCGCGACCACGAGGTCGATGATCGCCTCGATCTCGTCGAGCGAGGCCCGGGCGATGCCCAGGTGCTTTCGGAAGTCCCTGGTGCCTCGCCGACCGGCACCCTCCGCGATGTTGAGCACAACGGAGTACGTCGCTCGCCGCCACTGATCCGCGAGTCCGTCCCTCTCGGATCCCGGCAGCCGGCCGATGGCCGCCTTGGACAGCACGGCGAGCGTCTTGGCGTGCTGCCACGCCTTCAGTTGTTTGAAGTGCCCCATGCGGTGAGTGTAGGTGCGGCCAGCGACGGCTGGTGGCCGTTTGCACGCAGCCCGTTCCGTATTCTCGCCTCTGGAAACTGGTAACCACTTCCCCCTTGCCGTCTGGCAACTAGCCTCCAGTCTCCTCCCTGATCTCCGCCTTCTCCCCGCGCCGCAGGGTGATGACCGCCACCTCCGCGGCGTGCCCGAGCCGGAACGGGATGCCCCAGTAGTTCGTCCCCGGATGGATGTAGAGCAGCGAGCGGCCGCGCGCGTGCGCGCCCATCGCCAGCTCGAGGAACGGGCTCGCCAGGCACCAGCCCAGGCGCGGGAAGCCCAGCTGCCCCCAGTGTGTGTGGCCGCTCAGCGTGAGGGGCACGCCCCGCTCGGCCAGGGCCGGCCACAGCGCCGGGTTGTGCGCCAGGGCCAGCACGAAGGTGCCGGCCGGAACGCCGGCCAAGGTCCGCCCGATGTCGGGCGCCAGCTCGCCGCGGGCTGCCGCCGGATCGCCCGTGCCCGCCAGCGCGAAGCCGCCGCCGTTGCGCCGCAGCGTCACGGACCGGTTCACCAGCAGGGTGAGCGGGAGGCCCTCCAGGCGCGGCCGCAGCTCGGTCCATCCCGAGTAGACCTCGTGGTTGCCGGGGATCGCGTACACGCCGAGCGGCGCCTGCAGCGATCCCAGCGCCGCCGCGTAGTGGGCCGTGTCGGGCGGGAAGTCGTCCACCAGGTCGCCGGTGACCGCGACGAGGTCGGGCCGCGCGTCACGCACCGCCGCGGCCACGCGCGCGAGGAACCGGCGCGAGGTCTGCGGGCCGACGTGCAGGTCGGAGATCTGCGCCACCACCAGTCCCTCGACGGCGGCGGGAAGCCCGGGCAGCGTCACGGTGAGGCGTCGCACGAACAGCCGCCGGCTGCCGGCGTAGCCGGCGAGCGCGGCCGAGAACAGCAGGACGGCGCCGGCGGCGAGCGCGGCTCGGCCGGCGCCGCCCGCCACGCCGAACGGCAGGCCGGCCAGCGCCGCCGCCAGGCCGAGCGGCGCCAGCGGCAGCACGAACAGCTGCGCGTACCACATCGGACGGAACACCAGCACGCGCACCAGTGCGCCCGGGTAGGCGCGCCGGGCGCGGGTCGCGATGAACAGCGCGAGCGGCACGATCGTGAGCAGCGCCCACGCCCCGGCCGCGGTCCACCCGCCGCCCGGCAGCGCCGGGGCGGCCAGCAGGCCCACGACGGCCCAGCAGGTCGTGAGGATCGCCAGCACGAGGGACACGAACCGCGCGATCGCGCGTCGCTCCGAAGCGGGCCGCTCGGCTGCGCTCGAGGTCATGGGCCCGGAATGTACCCCCGCCCCCAAGCCCCGGGCCCGGCCGGCCCGCGGTTGAGGGGGCCCCGCGCACGCCGTACATTGGTCCGGGCATGGAGATCCGCGGCATGCGCCTGCACCGGCATCCGGCCATCGACCTCTCGGCACTGGTCGGCGCCCTGGCGGCCGCGTTCCTGTTCCTGCGGCTGGCGGGCGCGCACGCCCAGCACGTCGCGATCCCGGCCGTCACCCCGCGGTTCAACGCCGACTCCGCGTTCCTCGACACCCGCATCCTGAGCGAGGGCTTCGGCAACCGCGTGACCGGCAGCGACGGCGCGCGGTTCGCCGCGACCTTCCTCGCGGCGCAGTTCGGGATGCTCGGCCTCTCGGCCGGCACGCAGGAGTTCCCGATCGTCGTGAAGGACCAGCTTGTGCTGGGCCGCAACGTGGTGGCCGTGAGCCGCGGCACCGCGCCCGGCACCATCGTGCTCGCCGCCCACTACGACGGACAGCCGACGTCGGACCAGTCGGCGGGCGACAACGCCTCGGGCGTCGGCACCATGCTCGAGCTCGCGCGGGTGCTGGAGCGGCGCGGCCACCGGCACACCATCGTGTACCTGGCGACCGACGCCGCAGAGTGGGGCCTGGTGGGAGCGCAGACCTGGGTCGGCTCGCTCCGCGACCCGCGGGAGATCGTCGCGGCGATCGCGCTCGACCACGTCGAGAACGGGATCGGCAAGGCGGTCCACATCAACGGCGAAGGGCAGCACGACGACGACTACGCGCCGGTGTGGCTGCGCCGCGCCAGCGCCGACGCCTATGCCGCGGGCGGCGTGCGCACGACCGACGTCGGCACGCTCGAGGAGCTGATCCACCGCGTGCTCGGCGTGACCATGACGGACCAGGGCGCCTTCATCGACGCCGAGGTGCCGGCGGTCAATCTCGACGTCGAGTCGCGGCGGCCCGAGTACGCCCGGTTCCTCTACCACACGCCCGGCGACCGCTGGGAGACGCTGAAGCCCCAGTCGTTCGCGCTCCTGGGCGAGGGCGCCGAGCGGCTGGTGCTGGCCCTCGACGCCGCGCCCGCGCCCCCCCCCCACGGCCCGGTGCACTACCTCGGGCTCGGCGACGAGCGGATGGTGCGGGGGTTCTGGATCCTGCTGGCGGCGATCGCGCTGTTCGTGCCGCTGGCCTTCGCGGTCTGGGAAGCCTGGACCGCGGCGCTCGCCGACCCGGCGTCGCGCACCGCGATCCGCTCCGAGTTGGTCCGGGCCGGCGGCTGGTGGGTGATCGGGATCGCCGGGCTCCTGGCCCTGCGCGCCTGCGTCGCGGTCGGCATGCTGCCGGCGTACCAGGCGTCGCCCGCCACCGTGCGCGACCCGCTGCTCTACTCGACGCGGTGGCTGCCGGTCGTTTCCACGCTGCTGATCATGGTGCTGGTGGGGCTGCTGCTGAACTCGCTCCGCAAGCGGCCGGGCCTGGTGGTGTCGCACCCCCTGGCGGGCCGGGCGGCGGCGCTCTCGACCCTGGCCCTCGTCGTCGTCGTGACGCTGCTCGCCAACCCCTTCGCCGCGGCCTGGCTGCTGCTGCTCCCCGCGTGGCTGTGGCCGTGGATCGGCCCGACCCGGCGCCCGCTGACGGGCGCCGCCGGCCTGCCGATCGTGGTGGCCAGCGCCGTCCCACTGGTGGTCGCGCTCATCGTGATGAGCCGGCCGCTCGAGATCGGCAGCGGACTGCTCTGGTACCTGTTCCTCCAGGCGGCCTACGCGACCTGGGCCCCGTTCACGATCGTGGCGTGCGTGGTGATGGTGCTCGCCGCGACCCGGCTGCTGGGGACCGCGACGGCGCGCCTGCTGCCCGCCGAGGGCGACTAGCCGCCGCTAGGAGCGGCGGGCGCGACGCCAGGCCGCCACCAGCGCCTCGGCGCTCACGCCGGCCAGGGCGGCATCCGGCAGCGGGGCGTAGATCGTCGCCTGCGACGGCGGGTCGACGCGCCGGAACTGCACGACCGGGCGCGCGAGGCGGCGGGCGATGTACGGGGAGGTGCGGCCGGTGGACACCACGCTTGCCTCCCACACCGCGCCATCGGGCGCGGTGAAGCGGCGCGGCGCTTCGGGCGGCGGCGGCGGCACGGGTCTATACTACACGGCGTGCCGATCCTCCGCCTGTGCCTCGCCGCCTCGCTGGCACTCGGTCTCGCGCCGCCGCCTTCGCCCGCCCAGGCACCGCGGGAACCGCTGCGCATCGTGGTCGTCGGCGATCTCAACCTCGCCCGCCTCGTGGCCCGCACCTACATCGTGCCGGGGCGCGGCGCCGAGATCTTCGCCGCGGTGCGCGACAGCCTCCGCGCCGCCGACCTCGCGATCGGCAACCTCGAGAGCCTGATCTTCGACCGGGGCACCTTCACCGACACCGCGCTGAGCCCCGCGTTCGCCGCGCCGGCGGCGGCCGCGCGGCTGCTGGCCGACGCGGGCTTCGCGGCCGTCTCCACCGCCAACAACCACGCCTGGGACCTCGGCCACGCCGCGCTGCTCGAGTCGCTCCGCCACCTCGACAGCGCCGGGGTGGCGCACGCGGGCACGGGCGCGACGGCGGCCGACGCCCTCCGGCCGGCGATCCTGCGCCGGCGCGGGTGGACGGTGGCGCTGTTCTCGGTCACCGCCATCTTCAACTACCCCGACCTCACGGTGCGGGGCCACCCCGCCGAGTGCTGCGTGGCCTGGGCGGACACCCTGGCGCTGCGCCCGGCGATCCAGGCGGCGCGCGACAGCGGGGCCGACCTGGTGCTGGTGATGCTGCACGCCGGCGTCGAGTACCAGGGCGTGCCACCGGCGAGCGTCGTCGCCCTCGCCAAGGGGATCGTCCGCGCCGGCGCCGACGTCGTGTTCGGCCACCATCCCCACGTGCCCCAGGGCCTCGGCTGGGCCGAGGGCAAGCCGATCCTCTATTCGCTGGGCAACTTCGTGTTCGCCCAGCACCGGCCCTGGACCAACCGCGGGCTGTGGGCCGAGTTCACCGTGAGCCCCGACGGACGCCGCGCGCTGGTGGTGCGTCCCGTGGTCGCGGGGCTCGTGCCCCGGCTGGCGGCGGGCCCGGATTCCGCGGCGACGATGGAGCATTTCCGGGCGATCACCGACTCGCTCGGCCGCTTGCCACGGACTCCGGCCCGGCGTACGTTGGGCCGCCACCCCACGGGCGGAACGGGACGCGAATGATGGACGACCGGTCACTCTCCTTCTTCAAGCGGCTGCTGGACACGCCGGGGCCCTCCGGCTTCGAGCGCGCGCCGGCGCGGGTGTGGCGCGAGGAGGCCACGAGTTTCGCGACGGTCGAGGCCGACGTGGCCGGGAACTGCTACGCGACCGTGAACCCGGGCGGCAAGCCGCGGGTGATGCTCACCGGACATCTCGACGAGATCGGCGTGATGGTCGTCCACGTGGACGACGACGGCTTCCTCTACTTCGCGCCGATCGGCGGCTGGGACCCCCAGGTGCTGGTCGGCCAGCGGGTGCGCCTCGAGGGCCGGTCCGGGCCGGTCGCCGGGGTGGTGGGCAAGAAGGCCATCCACCTCATCAAGGCGGACGAGCGCGACAAGGCCTCGAAGATCACCGACCTGTGGATCGACATCGGCGTGAAGAACAAGGCCGAGGCGCTCGAGCGGGTGCGGGTCGGCGACGCGGGGGTGCTCGAGGCCGGCGTCGCGGAGCTGCCCAACCGGCGCCTGGTCTCGCGGAGCATCGACAACCGGGTCGGCTCGTTCGTGGTCCTCGAGGCGCTGCGACGCCTGGCCGCCCAGCCGCCGGCGGCGTGCGTGGTGGCGGTGGGCACCACCCAGGAAGAGATCGCCTACACCGGCGGCGGGGCGCGGACCAGCGCCTTCGGCCTCGAGCCCGACGCGGCGATCGTGGTGGACGTGACCCACGCCACCGACTCGCCGGGGGTGGAGAAGAAGGAAGTGGGCGACTTCAAGCTCGGCGGCGGCCCGGTGCTCTCGCGCGGCTCGGCGGCGAGCCCGGTGGTGTTCGACCAGCTGGTGGCCGCGGCCGAGGCGGAGAAGATCCCCTACAACATCGAGGCCGCGCCGCGCGGCACCTCGACCGACGCCGACGCGATCTACACGGCGCGGCGCGGCAT
>Ga0335085_10004454_pt1 | contig 23244 bp, 21 predicted proteins | sample Lox_Sample_45_FD_206712 | JGI IMG/M metagenome (GOLD analysis project Ga0335085, IMG submission 206712) | Soil microbial communities from Loxahatchee National Wildlife Refuge, Florida, United States - Lox_Sample_4.5 | ecosystem: Environmental > Terrestrial > Soil > Wetlands | place: USA...
GCAGCCGACGTGGTGCGCGCCATGTATCCGGACTACAAGGACGAGCGCGTCACGCCGGTGGCGCCGAAATCGGAGAGCGGCTGGTTCGGCTTGAAGCGCGCCAAAGCGGTGAAGTTCAAGCTTCCAGAAACGACGAAACACGGCGCCGCGATTCCGATCCGCGGCATCAATAACGATCTGCCGGTGCGCTTCGCCCCGAACGGCGGTGCGGTCCCGGGCGACCGCATCGTCGGCATCATGACGCTCGGGGAGGGGATTACGATCTATCCGATCCACTCGCCGGCGCTCAAGGAGTTCGAGGATCAGCCGGAGCGCTGGCTCGACGTGCGCTGGGACGTCGACGACAAGGCGCCGCAGCGCTTTCCAGCACGGCTCGCAGTCCAGTCGGTGAACGAGCCGGGATCGCTGGCGCAAGTCGCGCAAGTCATCGCCGACCACGACGGCAATATCGACAACATCCGCATGTCGCGGCAGTCGCCGGACTTCACCGAATTGGTCATCGATCTTGAGGTCTACAACCTCAAGCACCTGACGTCGATCATTTCACAATTGCGCGCGAAGCAGGTGATCGCCAACGCCGAGCGGGTGAACGGCTGAGTTTCTCCGCATGCGCGATCAATACGCCGGAGATATAACCGACTTCCTCAAATTTTTTTACATCCGATCAGTAGTGCCGCCGAGGTCTAAGCTAGGCGTTGCTTGGTACTACATTCCCACGCACGATGGCCGGCTCGACGGACGCCACACCGAATATCTGGCGGAAGAACAATGGAGTCTTTTAGACGGGAACTTACATTCCGAATTAGCAACTCTTGGAGACACCCGATCAGTCGCCGCGCTGCAAAGATTAAAAATATGGCGCCCGCAGACCTGCTTTCATGATGAGCCGGTTGAATATCGTACAATGCGCGCCTCTTGGTCGAGCAGCATGGTCACACGTTTAAAATCGTGCGACGTGGTATTTGCCGATCCAGACAATGGATTGTCACGAGAGGGAATAATCAATCGGAAGAGCGCAACGCCGAGTGAGATTTCTGATTTAGCACATTCAGGAAGAAGCGTGATATTGATTCGATTTCCAAGTCGGGACGGTACGCATCTGGAACAGCTGCAAAGATACCATTCGGTGCTTGCCGCCTACACTCCGATAACGGTCCGAACTTGCGTTATTTTGAGCAACAGTACGGGAAGGAGATTTCCGCGCATAAGATGGTTCACCCTAATAAACCCTTCTGACGAGATGAGAGTATCGATTCGTCATTTTGCTACCCAACTCGCATCTTTGCACGATGCGAGCGCGGTGGTCTCCGAGGCAGTGTGAATGCAAGTTCCCCCCATCCGCCTCGGCGTGAACGTCGATCACGTCGCCACTGTGCGCAATGCCCGCGGCGGCAAGCATCCCGATCCGGTCCAGGCCGCGGAGATTGCGATCGCGGCCGGCGCCGACGGCATCACCGCGCATCTGCGCGAGGATCGCCGTCACATCGTCGATGACGACATCGCCCGCCTCAAGGCGAGCATCGAGAAGCCGCTCAATCTCGAAATGGCGGCGACGGCGGAAATGGTGGCGATTGCCTGCAAGGTGCGTCCGCACGCCGCGTGCATCGTACCGGAGCGGCGGGTCGAACGCACGACCGAAGGCGGCCTCGATGCTGCCGGCCAGCGACAAGCGTTGCGCGACACGGTGGCGCATCTCGCCGATGCCGGCATTCGCGTTGCGCTGTTCATTGCCGCCGAACCGGCGCAGATCGAAGCCGCGGTCGCCGTCGGCGCCCCGGTCATCGAGATTCACACCGGCGCCTGGTGCGATGCTTTGACGGCGGGCGATACGGCCGCCGGCGCCGCGGAGTTCGTGCGCATTGCGCGCGGCGCCCAGCTGGCGGCCAATGCCGGCCTTGAAGTCCATGCCGGTCACGGACTTGATTTTGCCACGGCCGAGCGAATCGCCGCGCTCGGGGAGATCGTCGAACTCAATATCGGCCATTTCCTGATCGGCGCGGCGATCTTCGACGGCCTCGACGCCGTCGTACACAAAATGCGGGCGGCGATGGATCGCGGCCGGGCGCAAGCCGGCGGGGGCGGATGATGATCCTCGGTATCGGCTCCGACATTTGCGATGCGCGCCGCATCGCTAAGGTTATCGAGCGCCACGGCGATCGCTTCATCGATCGGGTGTTCACCGCGACCGAGCGGGCGAAAGCGGACCGGCGGCGCAACCGCGCCGAAACCTATGCCAAGCGCTTTGCCGCCAAGGAGGCTTGCGCCAAGGCCTTGGGAACGGGGCTCCGCGCCGGCGTGTGGTGGCGCGACATGGGCGTGGTCAATCTGCCGTCGGGGCGGCCGACCATGGAGCTCACGGGCGGCGCCAAACGCCGCCTGGAGGCGTTGACGCCGGCCGGTTACGAGGCGCGCATCGATGTGACCATCACCGACGAGGGTCCGACGGCGCAGGCCTTGGTGATCATTTCGGCGGTCGCCGTCTCCGGGTCCTGAGGCCGGGCGGACGGGCATCGGCGCGGCGGCGATGAAAAGTTCGCTATGGGCGCCGCGCGCTGGCGCTAAGCGCATGGCATAACTAGGTAAAGCGGGCCCCGCGGCGAAAAACCGCGTGCAATTGCGTGCCTGTGCCCCAAAGGCTACAAGGTCGCAGGGCGCGAACCAGCATTACGGAACCATGGGCCGATGAGCGTGCAGACCGGAACAAAACGGAAAGAGGGAGGATTCGCCGAGACCGTACGCGTGATCATCCATGCCCTGATCATTGCGCTGGTCATTCGCACCTTCCTGTTTCAGCCGTTCAATATTCCCTCCGGGTCGATGATCCCGACGCTGCTCGTCGGCGATTACCTGTTCGTGTCGAAATATTCCTACGGCTACACCCACTATTCCCTGCCGTTCTCGCCGCCGCTCTTCTCCGGCCGCATCTTCGGCCAGCCGGTCCATCGCGGCGACGTGGTCGTGTTCCGCCTGCCGAAGGACGACACCACCGACTACATCAAGCGCGTGATCGGGTTGCCCGGCGACCGCATCCAGATGATCGACGGCGTGCTCAACATCAACGGCCAGCCGATCAAGCGCACGCGTATCGACGATTTCGTCGCCGACGATGACGGTGCCGTCCAGCGCATCAAGCGCTATCGCGAGACGCTGCCGAACGGCGTGAGCTACACGACGCTCGATCTCACCGAGAACGGTTTCTACGACAACACGCAGGTCTATACGGTGCCGCCCGGCCACTATTTCATGATGGGCGACAATCGCGACAACTCGACCGACAGCCGTGTGCTGAGCGCCGTCGGCTACGTGCCTTACGAGAATATCATCGGCAGAGCGCAGATCATCTTCTTCTCGATCCGGGACGGTGCGCATGCCTGGGAGGCGTGGCGCTGGCCGTGGACCGTGCGCTGGAATCGGCTTTTCACTCTGGTGCGATGAGCGGCCGCGGCAAAAGGAAATCGCACGCTGCGCCGCAACAGCCGTCTGCCGCCGAGATTGCTCCGGCAGACGTCGCGCCAACCGCCATCACAGATGGGCCGAAGGGTCCGCGCCGCCGCCGCCGCGGTGCCGGGTCGCTCGAGGAGCGCATCGGCTATCGCTTCACCGATGCGGCGCTTCTCGACAGCGCCGTGAGCCACATCTCCGCGCTGAAGGGCGTACGCAATCGCGCCGGCAGCTATCAGCGCCTGGAATTCCTCGGCGACCACGTCCTTGGCCTGGTGATTTCCGACATGCTGTTCCGTGCCTTCCCCAAGGCCGACGAAGGCGAGCTGTCGCGGCGGCTTGCCGATCTGGTGCGCAAGGAAACCTGCGCCGAGATCGCCCGCACGATCGATCTCGGCGCCGCCATTCGGCTCGGCTCGTCCGAAGCCAATGCCGGCGGCCGGACCCGTCCCGCCATCCTCGCCGATGTCTGCGAAGCGCTAATCGGCGCGGCCTATCTCGACGGCGGCTTTGCCGCCGCGGCGGCCCTGGTCGGGAGGCTGTGGGACGCGCGCATGAAGACCAAGGCGCCGCCGTTACGCGATGCCAAGACCGTGCTGCAGGAATGGGCGCAGGCGCGCGGCCTGCCGACGCCGGCCTATCGCGAGATCGCGCGCTCCGGACCAGACCATGATCCGGAATTCCGCGTCGCCGTGCAGCTTCCCCGCCTTGCGCCGGCCGAGGGCTCCGGCCGTTCGAAGCGCGCCGCCGAACAGGCGGCGGCCGCCGCCATGATGGCACGCGAGGGCGTCAAGCCTGAACGGCGCGATGGCTGAGCCGGGGAAGGACGGAGCCGCTGCGACCCGCTGCGGCTTCGTGGCGCTGATCGGCGCGCCCAACGTCGGCAAATCGACGCTGCTCAACACGCTGGTCGGCGCCAAAATCTCCATCGTTACGCCGAAGGTGCAGACCACCCGCGCCCTCATTCGCGGCATTGCCATCGAAGGCGCTGCCCAACTCATCTTCGTCGATACGCCCGGCATTTTCGCGCCGCGCCGCAGGCTCGACCGGGCGATGGTCGGCAGCGCCTGGAGCAGCGCCCAGGAGGCCGAGATCGTCGCGCTTCTCATCGACGCGCACAAAGGTGTGCAGGACGACGATGAAGCGATCCTGCGCGGGCTTGCAGATATCAGCGCCGTCAAGGTTCTGGTGCTCAACAAGGTCGATCTGGTCGATAAGCCGAAGCTGCTCGCCTTGGCGCAGGCGCTCAACGAGCGGGCGGCGTTTGCCGCAACCTTCATGATTTCTGCCCGCTCGGGCGACGGCGTCGCCAACCTTAAAGGCTTTTTGGCCGCCCACGTGCCGGCGGGACCATGGCTTTACCCCGAAGATCAGATTTCGGATGCGCCGCTGCGCCAGCTCGCCGCCGAGATCACGCGCGAAAAGCTCTATCTGCGGCTACACCAGGAATTGCCGTACCAGTCGACCGTCGAGACCGAAGTCTGGCAGGAGCTGAAAGACGGCGCGGTCCGCATCGAGCAGACCATCTACGTCGAGCGCGAAAGCCAGCGCAAGATCGTGCTCGGTAAAGGCGGCGCGACCATCAAGGCGATCGGGGCCGCGGCGCGTGCCGATATCGCCGCCGCGATCGAGCACCCCGTGCACTTGTTCCTCTTCGTCAAGGTGCGCCAAGGCTGGAGCGACGATCCGGCGCGCTATCGCGAGATGGGGCTCGAATTCCCGAAGCAATAGCGGTCCGCCCGCCAGCGCCGCGCCGGCGGCACGCAGCTTTTACGGCGGCGGAATCGCGCTACATAAGTGCCATGCAATGGACCGATGAAGGCATCGTGCTGGGCGTCAAGCGCTACGGCGAGTCGAGCGTCATCCTCGAACTGATGACGGTCGAGCGCGGCCGCCATCTGGGGCTCGTCCGCGGCGGCGGCGGCAGACGCCTGCGCGGCGTGCTGCAGCCGGGCAATACGCTGCGCGCCACCTGGCGGGCGCGGCTCGACGATCATCTCGGCACCTACGCGGTGGAGGGTGTCAACCTGCGCGCGGCGGGGTTCTTGTCCGCGGCGCATGCCGTCCATGGCGTCACGCATCTTGCCGCCTTATGCCGGCTGCTGGCCGAGCGCGAACCGCACGCGGGCATCCACGGCGCGCTGGAAGAAATCCTTGACGCCCTCGACGATCCGTCCGCAGCCGCGCCCGTGGTCGCGCGCTTTGAGCTCGCGTTCCTCGCCGAACTCGGCTTCGGTCTCGATCTTGCGAGCTGCGCCGCAACCGGAGCGACCGATGATCTCATCTACGTCTCGCCCCGGTCTGGACGCGCCGTCTCGCGCTCCGGGGGCGAGGCGTACCGGGAGAAACTCATGCGGCTGCCCGCGTTCCTGAGGACGCAGGCCGCGCCGGAATCGGCGGCCGATCTTGCCGATGCGTTCAAGCTCACCGGCTTCTTTCTGGAACGCTACGCTTTCGCGCCGCGCGGCCTGCCATTGCCCGATGCGCGCGCTCGATTCATCGCCGCCGTTCTTGTTCGCGAGGGCTAACCGGGTTACCGCTGACCGCCATGAACAAGAAAGTGATTCCCCCGGGCTCCGGCGACGTTCAGGAGATCGCGCTGCGCGAGGCGCTGGAAGAGCGCTATCTCGCCTACGCCCTTTCCACGATCATGCATCGTGCCCTGCCCGACGCGCGCGACGGGCTAAAACCCGTGCATCGCCGCATCCTCTACGGCATGCGGCTTCTGCGCCTCGATCCCGGGGCGGCGTTCAAGAAATCGGCCAAAATCGTCGGCGACGTGATGGGTAATTTCCATCCGCACGGCGATCAGGCGATCTACGACGCGCTGGTGCGCCTCGCCCAGGATTTCTCGTCGCGCTATCCGCTGGTCGACGGGCAGGGCAATTTCGGCAACGTCGACGGCGATAACGCCGCGGCCTACCGCTACACCGAGGCGCGTCTGACCGAGGCGGCGCGGCTTCTCCTCGACGGGATCGACGAGGATGCCGTCGATTTCCGCCCCAACTACGACGGCGTCACGCAGGAACCGGTCGTCCTCCCGGCGGCGTTGCCCAATCTCCTCGCCAACGGCGCCCAAGGCATCGCCGTCGGCATGGCGACGTCGATCCCGCCGCACAACATCGCGGAGCTGTGCGACGCGGCCCTGTATCTGATCGAGCAGCCGAACGCGCGCTCCCGGACGCTGCTGAAATTCGTTCCCGGCCCTGATTTCCCGACCGGTGGATTGATCGTCGATCCGCCGGACACCATCGCCGAGGCCTATACGACCGGGCGCGGTTCGTTCCGGCTGCGCGCGCGCTGGAAGACGGAGGACACCGGACGCGGCACCTATCAGGTAGTAGTCACCGAGATACCCTGGCAGGTGCAGAAGATGCGGCTCGTCGAGCGCATCGCCGAATTGATCAACGAGAAGAAGCTGCCGCTCGTTGCCGACATGCGCGACGAATCCGCCGAGGACATCCGGCTCGTGTTGGAGCCGCGATCCCGCAGCGTCGATCCCGTGCTGCTGATGGAGAGCCTGTTCAAGCTCACCGAGCTGGAAAGCCGGGTTCCCCTCAACATGAACGTGCTGGTGCGCGGCCGCATTCCCAAGGTCGTCGGGCTTGCCGAGGCGTTGAGCGAATGGCTGACCCACCGGCGTGAAGTCTTGCTGCGCCGCTCCCGCTTCCGGCTCGCTCAGATCGAACACCGGCTCGAAGTCTTAGGCGGCTATCTCGTCGCTTATCTCAACCTCGACAAGGTCATCAAGATCATCCGCAAGGAGGATGAGCCGAAGCCGGTCTTGATGAAGACGTTCAAGCTTTCGGACGTCCAGGCGGACGCCATCCTCAATATGCGATTGCGCAACCTGCGCCGGCTGGAAGAGATCGAGATCCGCGAGGAAGACAAGGCACTGCGCGCGGAGAAGAAAGCGATCGAAGGCCTGCTGCGGTCCGAGAAGGAGCAGTGGAAGACCATCGCCGGTCAGATCCGGCAAGTGCGTGACCAGTATGGCGCCAAAACCCCGCTCGGCAAGCGTCGCACCGGCTTTGCCGAAGCGCCCGCGCATGATGAAGCGGCCATCGAGGAAGCCCTGGTCGAACGCGAGCCGATCACGGTCGTGGTCTCCGAGAAGGGCTGGATCAGGGCGCTGCGCGGCCAGGTCGCCGATCTGTCGGGCCTGGCCTTCAAAACCGATGATTTGCTCAAGCTCGCGTTTTTTGCCGAGACGACGTCCAAGCTTCTGGTCTTCGCCAGCAACGGCCGTTGCTATACCATCGAGGCCGCGAAACTGCCCGGCGGCCGCGGCCACGGCGAGCCGATCCGGCTCTTCATTGATCTGGAGCAGGATGCCGAGGTGATCGCCGTGTTCCGTTACGAAGGCGGACGCAAGCTGATCGTGGCGAGCAGACAGGGCAGGGGATTCATCGTGCCCGAGGACGAATGCCTCGGCACTACGCGCAAAGGCAAGCAGGTGCTCCATGTGACGCCGCCGGACGCGGCGCGCGCGATTGCGCCGGCGAACGGCGAACTGGTCGCGGCAATCGGCGATAACCGCAAGATGGTGGTCTTCCCGATCGACCAAGTGCCGGAAATGACGCGCGGCCGGGGCGTGCGGCTGCAGCGCCATAAGGACGGCGGCCTTTCCGATATCAAGGTCTTCGAGGCGGAGAAGGGGCTGACCTGGATCGATTCGGCGGCCCGCACCTTCACGCTGTCGCTCAGAGAACTTGCTGACTGGCGCGGCAGCCGGGCCGATGCCGGCCGCCTGGCGCCGAAGGGTTTTCCGAAGACCAACAAGTTCGATGGACGCTGAACAGCCGTAGCGGCAGCGGCGGCAGCGCGCGCCGCTGCGCGGTTCAATGCGGGATTGTCGCCGGATTGCCTCGCCTACGGCGCCTTCGGCTCGACATCGAGCCGCGCGATCCAGTCTTCCATGCCGGTTTTCGCCGCTGGATAACGGGCAAGCACGAGCGGGTCGTGACCGGGCACGACATGGCGTGGCGACGTCGCGAGCTTCCTGAGCGTCGCGTAGCCTTCGAGGACTTCGGCGACATTGTAGGTGATCGGAAAAACCCGGTTCTGGTCGAGATGGGCGTAGAGATGCGCGGCGTCGGCAGCAAGCATGACGTAACCGCGCCGCGTTTTCACGCGCACCGATTGGAGACCCATGGAGTGGCCGCCGATGCGATGCACGGTGACGCCGGGTACGATGTCGTCGTCGCCGTCGTGGAATGCGACGCGGCCGTCAAACACCTTGCGCACCATCGCGACCACGTCATCGGCCTCGAATGGCACACGCAGCGCCTGATGGCACATGCACCGGCCGGTCGCGTAGGCCATTTCGCGGTCCTGCAGGTGATAACGCGCCTGCGGGAACAGGTCGTAATTGCCGCAATGATCGTAATGGAGATGGCTGACGATGACGGTCGTCACCTTTTCCGGCGCGATGCCGAGCGCGGTAAGGCCTTCGCGCACCGGCCTGGTGATTTCGCGCTGGCGGCGCCGGCTCATCGCCTCGTCGAAACCGGAATCGAGGATGATTGGTCCGGACGGACCGATGATCGCCCAAACAAAGAAGTCCAGCGGCTGCAGCGCGTCGTGCGGATCGCCGCCGATGAAATTCTCCGGCGAGCGGCGGAGGTGACGGCCGTACCGGATGGCGTAGACCTCGTGCACGTCGGCGCTCATGCTCGCGTTCGTTTCCCTTCGCTGGCGGCCCGGAACCAGCCGCGGCTCGGGCCCTCCTTGACAGGCTGCGGCCGAAAACCGCCGCTCGCTCGGCGGGTTGCCCGGGTTCCGAAGTTGCAGAGCGCCGCGGCGGCAGGGCCGCCGGAAATTGGAGCCTGTGCCCTCGGCATTTCCGTGAACCGAAGCGCCGCGGCCACGCTACCGCGTCACCCGTAACCAGCCGTCAGGGGTGAGCCGCTCCTGCGGCAGGAAGCGGCCCTTGTAATCCATCTTGCGCGAGCCGCGCACCCAATAGCCGAGATACACGTACGGCAGGCCCATCCGCTGGGCACGCGCGATGTGATCGAGCACCATGAATGTACCAAGCGAGCGCGGCGCCTCGTCCGGCTCGAAGAACGAGTACACCATGGATAGCCCGTCGGCGAGCACGTCGGTCAGCGCAACCGCAAGAAGGTCGCCGTGGCGGCCTCCCACCTTGCCGTCTCCTGGGAGCAGCGGAGCGTAGGGCGATGGCTGCGGGCGCCGGCGATACTCGATGATGCGCGTTTCGATGTGGCTGTCTTCGACCATCATGGCGTAGTCGAGCACGGTCATGTCCGCCATGCCGCCGTCGCGATGCCGCGAATCGAGGTAGCCGCGAAAGATGGCGTATTGCTCGGAGGTAGGCACCGCGATCTTCATGTCGGCGGTGACATCGGCGTTGCGGTTGGCAATGCGCCGCATGCTGCGCGTGGGCCGAAACTCTCTGGCGATCACCCGGACCGAGACGCAGCAGCGGCAGCCTTCGCACGCCGGCCGGTAGGCGATCGACTGGCTGCGGCGGAAGCCGCCCTGGGTGAGGATATTGTTGAGTTCAGCCGCGCGCTCGCCGACGAGATGGGTGAACACCTTACGCTCCTCCCTGCCGGCGAGGTACGGGCATGGCGAAGGCGCAGTGAGGTAGAATTGCGGCGTATCGCGCGAGTGCTGGGTCACGTGGCGCTTGGCCCCATTCGCTTGCGGCCGAGGTCGCCCGGCCGCTACTAGATTGCCCAAGAAAGCCGGCAGGTCAAAGGCCAATTCTCGTATAGCTCGCCGCCGGCCCGTGCATCGATGCGGACCGCGACGCGTTGTTGATAATGACGGTGCCGACCAGCAGGTCGTGCAGAAGGCGCTTACGCGGATTGACCAAGCCGATCACGAGCACAAGCGGCGTCAGCGCACTCACGCTCACCCAATAGATGATCGCATGAACAGCGCCGAGCACGAAATAGGCAGGCGCCCCGTACCAGGTCCGCATCTCAATCTCCATGGCGCGCATGCCGAGCGCGGCCGATGCGGGCTTCCCAGTGTCGTGCCATAGAACAGCGCCCACAGCACTGAAGCCGGCGACAGCAGCCAGAACAGGGCCCAGCCGAGGCCGAACGTGATGACACCGAACACGAAGATGAACATCGCGGCTGCGACTATCGGCAGCCCGATAATGATCAAATCGATGATGAAGGCGATGACACGCCGCGCCAGCACCCCTTCGAACAGTTCGGGAGTGGCCGTCGGATCGTAGGCGTGCGGCCGCAACTCGGCCGCAATGCCGTTTCTGCGCCGAGCCGTTTCCGGTTGCGGATCTGGTCCGGAATAGGTCATGACGATGTTTCCCGTAATTTGCATTGTAACGCCGCCAGAAATGCGGAAAAAGGGCCGCTCATGGTGACCCTTGCCGACATCGAAGCCGCCCGCCGCACGATCGCGGGGCACGTGCTGCGTACGCCTTTGCTGGCGGCGCCACCGCTCTCCGCGCTCACTGGCGCCGATGTGTTCGTGAAATACGAGAACCTGCAGGTCACCAACTCGTTCAAGGAGCGCGGCGCCTGCGTCAAGCTGGCGGCGCTGTCGGCGGACGAGCGGCGCCGCGGCGTCATTGCCATGTCCGCCGGCAATCATGCCCAGGCGGTCGCCTATCACGCCCAGCGTCTCGCCATCCCGGCCACCATTGTGATGCCGGTGACGACGCCATTCGTGAAGGTCAAGGCAACCGAGGCGCACGGCGCTAGGGTTGTGCTTGACGGCGAGACCCTCGCGGAAGCGCAAGTCCGCGCCGAGGCGATCGCGGCGGCACGCGATCTCGTCTGGGTCCATCCCTATGACGATCCGTACATCATCGCCGGCCAGGGCACGATCGCGCTCGAAATGCTGGAGGAAGTGTCCGACCTCGAAGTGCTGATCGTTCCGATCGGCGGCGGCGGCCTGATCGCCGGCTGCGCAATTGCCGCCCGCGCCAAGAATCCGTCCATCGAGATCGTTGGCGTCGAATGCGAGCTCTATCCATCGATGTGGAACGCGCTCTATCAGGGCAACAAGCCCTGCGGCGGCCCGACCTTGGCCGAAGGTATCGCGGTGATGAATGTCGGCAAGCTGACGCTGCCGGTGGTGCGCGAACTGGTCAGCGGCATCCTTCTCGTCAACGAGACGCAGATTGAGCGCGCCGTCAATGTGTTTCTCACGCTGCAAAAGACCATGGCGGAAGGCGCGGGCGCCGCCGGGCTTGCCGCCATGCTCGCGGAATCGGGACGGTTCCGCGGCCGCAGGGTCGGGCTCATCCTGTGCGGCGGCAACATCGATCCGCGTATCCTCGCTTCAATCATGGTGCGCGAACTGGAGCGGGCCGAGCGCATCGTCTCGTTCCGCCTCACCATTCCGGACCGGCCGGGGATTTTGGGACAGATCGCGACACGGCTCGGCGAGTTCAACGCCAACATTCTGAGCGTCGATCATCACCGGCTGTTTCTCGACGTCCCGGCCAAGGGCGCCAAGCTCGATGTCACCATCGAGACGCGCGATGCCGCGCATGCGGACGAGATTTTCCGCGCGCTTGAAGCCGACGGCTATCACCCGGCGCGCATGCCGAGCGGCACGGCGCTGGCATAGCGCGCCGGTTTGCTCTTCCCCCACAGCATGATCCGCATCGGGCGGCGGTTCGGCGGCGGCTGCAACGGTCGCGGTCATAGTCTTCGCTTCGCCCGCCGGGATCGCGGTCGCCAAAATTCTCGTCGGCTACAGGTAATGCCGCAGCATCGGCAGCGCCTGTTCGACGCAGTATCGACCTTCGGTAATTGCCTCCTTGGCTCGGTTGAACTCCAGTAAGCCGATGTCGCGTAGTCGGGGGGCGAGCATCACATGCGGCGGTTCACCGGCGAGACGGGCGCGGGTGATGTGGTCCTGCATAATGTTGATGGAATTGGCCAGTACGTTGAAATATCCCAGCTTCGATGGCCCCTGCGGCAGGAGCCGTGGCGCGATCTGAGTGGCTTGCTCGCGCAAGCCTGCCGGCAGTTGTTTGAGCACACGATTGAGGAACTCGCTCGGGACGCGAGAAGGCAGAGTCGCCTCTTCTGCAGGCTCGCTCGCAAAGCGTCGACCCAATAGATCGGCATTGAGATTAACCGCGATAATCATTTCCGCCCCGAGCGCTCGGCAGACCGAGACCGGCACCGGATTGGACAACCCGCCGTCAACAAGCCATCTACCGTTAAGCCTTGCCGGACTGAGAATTCCGGGCAGTGCGATCGAGGCGCGTACCGCTTCATAAATCGGTCCAGACTCGAGCCAAATCTCGCGGCCACTAACCAGATCGGTAGCGATTGCAGCATACCGCTTGGTGTAGCTCTCGATTGGCGCTTCGATGCCCAGGCCTCTCAGAAACGCCACCACCTCCTTGCCGTTTATCAATCCGCCGCCGGACAGCTGGACATCCATTAGTCCGACAATCTCACGCCAAGTGGCCGCCTCCGCCCATTGGCGCAGCTCGGTCAGACGCCCGGCTACATAGGCCGCACCAATCACTGATCCGATCGAAGTACCACAGACAATATCCGCCTCGATGCCGGCTTCAGCCAATGATTCGATGATCCCGATGTGCGACCACCCGCGGGCAGAGCCGCTGCCCAGGGCCAGTCCGATGCGAGGAGCTGTCATGAGGCGGAGATCCCTGAAATACTTTTGCCAGACGAGGTAACATGGCTTGCGATGCCATTTTTCATGAAAAGGAATTGATCCATGTTTTTTAATCAACCAATTCGATCAGGTGACGTTGCGTCGATACGTGCAACTCGCCGGTTTCACCGTACCAAAAATAGAGGGTGGAAGCCGATTTCCGAAAAGATCGCACCGGCAGGATGATGGAGCGGCAATCGATTCAATCGGAAGCAATTGCGCGCTCTAAAGCATGATCCCGAAAAGTGGAAGCCGGTTTTCGGAAAAGATCATGCTTCACCAATAAGCAAGAGCGGCCCGCCGATTCGACGAAAAGTCATCCCGCTCTAGTGGAAAAGACTTTGCAGGAAGTCGAGCGGCCCGGTCGAAGGCGTGCCGGCGTCTGATGACACGGCCGCAGCCGCCGCCGGAGCCAAATCCGGCCGTGGCCGCGGCATCGGGACGTTCGCGGCCGTGATCCGCACCATCACCAGGTCGCTTGGGCGGTGGCGCGGCAACGGGATCGGCCCGGAGAGTGGAGCTACGGTGGGCAGAGCGTCGGTCGGAGGTTCGGCGGCGGCTGCAGTCTGCATAGGGGGCAAGGCACTGGGCGCGCTGTTCCAGACGTCGTCCTTGGGCGTCGTCGGCGCGGCAGCGACCGTCTCGGTCATGTTCGGACCGCTAGCCGGCATGGCCGCGGCGTCATTTGGCGACGGATTTCGAGGCGGTGATGCAGCGGGCGCAGAGGGCGCAGCGGGCGCCGCAGGTGCTTCGCGCGCGTCGGTCATTGTCGCCGGTGTCGGTATCGCCCGCGCCTCTACTGCCGCCGGGCCGCGGACGGCTGCCTCGGACCTTGTATCGCGCGCAGCGGCGGCTTGCGGTTGCGAATCGGCGTTGGGATTGGCGTTGCCCGGCGCCTTAGGCAAGGCGGCCGCCGCGACGTGCCTCGCCGAGGCATAGAGCAGTCCGACATGACCACGTAACGCGGTCACGGTCCATAACAGCACCGGCACGGCAGCGAGCACCACCACCACGATGATGACGCGGCGCAGCAGAACGTGATGCCGCAGCTGTTCGTCTTCCCCACGCATCATACGCATGACATCCGCCTCGTTGTCTGCCTCAGGCGGGGACGGCTGTTAGGCAAGTAGGCACGATCTCATCCGAACACGGCACCCACTTTTCGGTGATCGTGCGTTGCCGTCCTTCTCTCAGTTTTTCGTTAGTTTCTCCGCAATTCTTGCCGCGAAATAAGTCAGTACGCCGTCGGCGCCGGCCCGTTTGAACGCGATCAGGCTTTCCATCATCGCCTTGTCGCCGTCGAGCCAGCCGTTCCCGGCGGCTGCCATGATCATCGCATATTCGCCGGAAACTTGGTAGGCAAAGGTGGGCATGCCGAAAACGTCTTTGACGCGCTGCAATATATCGAGATAGGGCAGGCCCGGCTTGACCATGACCATGTCGGCGCCTTCGGCGATATCGAGTTCGACCTCGCGCAGGGCTTCGTCGGCGTTCGCTGGATCCATCTGGTAGGTGCGCTTGTCGCCGATGAGGGTCGCGTTCGAGCCGACGGCGTCGCGGAACGGGCCATAGAAGGCCGACGCGTATTTGGCCGCGTAGGCCATGATCTGGACATCGCCGAAGCCCGCCGCATCCAGACCTTTGCGGATCGCGCCGACGCGGCCATCCATCATGTCGGAGGGGGCGATGATATCGCAGCCCGCTTCGGCTTGAACGAGCGCTTGGCGCACGAGCACCGCGACGGTCTCGTCATTGAGGATGACGCTATCGCGGATAAGGCCGTCATGGCCGTGACTGGTATAGGGATCGAGCGCCACGTCGCAGAGAACACCGATCTCGGGCACCGCCTGCTTGATGGCGCGAATTGCCTGACAGACGAGATTCTCGGGATTGAGCGCTTCGGAACCGGCATCATCGCGCTTCTGCGGATCCGTATAGGGGAACAGCGCGATGCAAGGGATCGTGAGCCTAGCCGCCCGCTCAGCGGCACGCACCGCCTCGTCCACCGACAACCGCTCGACATCCGGCATGGAGGCGACTGGAGCGCGGACGCTGGCACCGTCAACCAGGAACAGCGGCCAAATCAGGTCGTCGGTCGTGAGCACGTGCTCCCGCACCATTCGCCGTGCCCATTCGGCTCGGCGGTTGCGGCGTGGACGCACCGTGAGGTCGAGACGAGCGGCCGCCGGGTCGGCATCCGCGGGGGAGGGGCGGACGCGCTCGAGCGGCCGGCCGAACTTGATCGCCATGGGTTAACTCCGTCGTGGCTGCGACTTTTTAGCCTTTCCAGCCTCGATCTGCCACTGGGCGGCGCCACCGGCCGCGTGGATTGACTTCCGCCCGCTGCAAATGTCAAAGGCAGCGTTGCCATGAGCGATCCATCACAGCGGCGGCCGACGCGGCCAAGCGATTTGCTCGAGCCGGTACATGTCGGCGAGGCGGCGCGGCCCGCGGGAGCGTGGGCCGATTATCTCGTGTTGTTTCTGCGGGTGATGGCGGCGATTTCCCTGGTCAAGGGCCTTTACCATTGGGCGCAAGTCTGCGGCATCGGCGACACTGCCGACGGCGGGTTCGAAGCGCACACCGTAGCCTGGCGGACGGCAACGGCATTCTTCGCCGTCATCGACCTCGTCGCCGCTGTCGGGCTGTGGCTCGCCGCCCCCTGGGGAGCGGTGGTCTGGCTCACTTCGGTCGTGTCCATGGCGGTGGTCGAGGTGTTCTTTCCGCAGGTCTACGGCGGCAGCGTCCTGATCGTGCTCTTCGAAACCTTGCTGCTGATGCTTTATCTGTGGCTGGCAATCTCGGCCGCGCGCGAGCAGCCGCGATGAGGGATGTGGGTGGCGGACAACACCGGCATGCAGAAGATTTCAGCGTACATTCTCGCCTTCAACGAAGCTGAGAAGATCAAGGCCGCGGTCGAAACCGTACTGTGGGCCGACGAAATCGTCGTCGTCGATTCCAACAGCACCGACCGCACCGCTGAGATCGCCACGAGTCTCGGGGCGCGCGTCGTTCAGGTGCCGTTCAACGGTTTCGGCGATTTGCGCAACCGCGCCGTCGAGGCCTGCCGCTACGACTGGGTTTTCAGCCTCGACGCCGACGAGCGCTGCACGACTGCGGTGCGCGATGAAATCCTCAGCCTGGTTGCCGGCTCGCCCAGCCACGACGTCTACCGCGTGCCCCGCCGCAACTACATCATGGGTCGCTGGATCCGGGGCTCGGGGTGGTATCCCAACTTCCGGCAGCCACAGCTCTTTCGCAAAGGCAGCATGCGCTACATGCTCGATCCGGTGCATGAGGGGTATGAGATGCAAAGCTCCAATGGGCTCGGCACGCTCCGCAACGCCATCTGGCAGGTTCCATACCAAAACCTCGAGGAGACCATTCGCAAGGTCAACCGGTACTCGTCATTGGGCGCACAAAAGCTCGCGCACAAGCGCGTGTCGATGGCAAGCGCGCTGGGACACGCCGTGTGGGCGTTTTGGAAACACTACCTTTTCAAAATTGGCTTTATCGACGGCTGGGCGGGATTCGTGATCGCGCTACAGAGCTTCGAAAGCACTTTTTACCGCTATGCCAAACGTTGCGAAGCGGCCGAGAATTGGCGATTGCCCCCGGCCGAGCCGATCCGGCGCGACACAAAGTCTTAAAGACGCTTCGACCGAAGCGGCGCCGCCGATTGCGGCGAGCGTTACGTCACCAGCGCAGCGGCTCGCTCACGCCGATGAGCGACGAAAAATGAATATTGCTAGTGGTCCGATTCTAAACATTCGCATCCCGGTTCGGTAGGCTATGATGCGAATGTTAGAATCAAAGGACGACTAGAAAAATATGAGTGCTGGTGGAGCCTTGGATTTGACATTCGCTTCGCGAGCTCACGACTGGGTGGGTAGCGAATGTCAATCCGCTCCACTAGCCAATCGTTCCTCGGTTGGATATAAAGGCGGCCTCTCCGCAGCTGCGCCGCGCGTTCCGACTGACATCTCAGTATGAATTGTCGCCTTTTGGATGTTTAAATAATCCTTATTCGGCAATGTCAGAGTTGATCCTTGCCATTCACTCCGGTCCTCACGACTCGGTCGCTGCACTTTTTGATGATTATGATCTGAAGGCTGCCGTCCAACTCGAGCGCCTGACCAGGGTCAAAGGGGACGGTCAAAAACATCCCGATGCCTGCATCGACGAAGTGCTGGCGATCGCCGGCGCGACACGGGCCGACGTCGACGTGATTTCGATGTCGCGAACACTGCTGGACGTGAAGTATTTCCGACGCATCAGCGGAATCCGCCGGCTATTGGAGGCGATGCTGCGCGGTAGCCGGGGACGGAACCTGCAATACATGACGCACGAGATGCGTCGCTACCACTCCAGGAATCTGGAGGATTTGTTCGATTTGGCGGCATTTCGCGGCGACGGCGGATTCCGGCCTGGTACGGCGCTGCATTTCAGCAATCACCATGAAGCGCATGCGCTGCCGGCGCTGTTCTACAGCCCATCATGGGACGAAGCGCTCCTTGTCACCGCCGACGGCGGCGGTGACACCGTCAATTACAGCCACCGCACTTTTGCCGACAGCGCGATCCGCACCGTTTACGGCGGCGACGATTACCTGTTCACGGAAAAACCGATCGACAGTCTCGGCCGCGCCTACAGCGCGGCCACGCTGGCGCTCGATTTTCGCATGGATCGTCACGAAGGCAAGCTCACGGGCCTTGCTGCGCTTGGCAGCCCGTCCCGTGCCGAGGAGATCGCCTCTTACTTCCGGGTCGATGAGGGCGGACGCGTGCACTCAAGGTTTTCCGGCTTCAGCCACATGCGGCGCTTGATGCGGCAATTGGCCAAGACCGTCAGTGCCGAAGATCTCGCCGCCTCGATTCAAAAGGTGCTTGAAGACACGATGCTTCGCTCGATCCAGGCGCTGCTGACGAAGTTTCCAAGCAAGCATCTCGGCGTCGCCGGCGGCGTGTTCGCCAATGTTAGGCTCAATCGGCTGTTGGCCGAAAGCCTCGGGCTCGACGAGCTGTTCATCTTTCCGGCGATGGGCGACGAGGGGTTGCCGGTCGGCAGCGCCTTGATCTATTTGCTCGAGCGGGACGGCATCACAGCCTGGCTCGATCGGCGACGGCCGCTCGGCCCGATTTTGCTCGGCCGCGATTACACCGACGCAATTGATCCGGCGCTCGCCAGCCTGCCGGACGTGCGCCGGGTCGAAGGCGCGCCGGTAACGCAAGCCGTCAACCGTTTGGTCGATGGCAAGATCGGAGCGATCTTTACCGGCCGCATGGAATATGGTCCGCGTGCGCTTGGCGCCCGGTCGATCTTGGCCAATCCGTCGCGGCGCGAGACCCACGATTTGCTCAACCGGCGTCTCGCGCGCACGGAGTTCATGCCGTTCGCGCCGGTGGTTGCGGCTGAACGGGCCGCCGACGTCTTTGACGTCAACGGCGTGAATGCGCGGGCCTGCCAATACATGACCATTGCCTGCGACGTGCATCGGCAATGGCGGCACCGCATACCCGCCGTCGTGCACGTCGACGGCTCGGCGCGACCGCAGACCATCCGGCGTGAAGACAATCCGCTCTATTACGACATTGTTCGGAGCTTTGAGGCCGCGACCGGGCTTCCGGTGCTGGTCAACACCAGTTTCAATGTCCACGAGGAGCCGATAGTGAATTCGCCGGCCGAGTGCGTGAAGGCACTGATCGACGGTCGGATCGATTTCGTCGTGACGAACCAGGCGGTTTACCAAAGATGATTGGCCGAGCCGCAGCCCGCGCCTTCGCGGGGCGACTGTCCAGATCAGTTCCGGCCGCTCGCCGGCATCCCAGCACGTGCAGCGCCGCCAGATTGCTTGCCCAGCATGCTCTCCACCCGCTCGATCACCGCGCTTGCTGACACTTCTTTCATGCAGGCGTGATCGTTCGGGCACCGGCTGAGCTGTCGCAGATAACAGGGCGAGCATGAAAGCTTCGCCTGGAGCACCGCATCGGCGCGGCCGTAAGGACCGATCCACAGCGGATCGGTCGGGCCGAATATGCTCACCACCGGACGGCCAAGGGCCACGGCGAGGTGCATCGGGCCGGAATCGTTGGTGACGCTGATGGTCGAGCGGCGTATCATTGCCGCCAGCTCGCTCAGCGTTGTTTCACCGGCGAGGTTCACGACGCTCGGAGCGAGCCGCGCGACCTCGGCGCAGACGGCGCGCTCGCGGCCGGAGCCGATGAGCGTTACGGCAAAACCCTTGCGCAGAAAGTGCTGCGCCACGTCGGCAAAGCCGTCGCTGCGCCACTGCTTGGTTTCCCAGATCGTTCCGGGCGCGAGCACGGCGAGCTTCTTGTCGGCGGCGCCGTAATAATCCAGGAGCGCTTCGACCCGATTGGCTGCTTCCGGCGGAATCGGAAAAGAAAAGTCCGGGGGGCCGCCGTCGAGGCCGAGAAGGGGTCCGAGGGCGAGGTAACGGTCGACGGCATGGAGGTCGAGCGTCGGCACCGGGATGTGATGCGTATAGGCGAGCCAGCTTCCCTCGCGGGCGCCCTGCCAGGCGTGCTTGCGCGTTTCGGCCGGGAACTTGCGCTGCGTCGCCGCCCAGACGCTCGCGCGCGGCCGGTCGAAGCCGATCCGCACCGGCGCGCCGCTGGCGAGCGCAAACAGCGCGGTGCGGAACTGGCCGTGCATGTCGATCACCAGATCGTAGCGGGCCCGCCGCAACGCGGCGCCAAGGCGGGCGTAGTTGACGAACGGAGCGAGCCGCCACGGCCTCGACCATTCGTCGCGTGCGAATGCGACGACATTATCGATCGCCGGATGGTGGCGCAGGAGTTCGCCGATCGCGGGCGTGACCAGCCAGTCCAGTTGCGTCGCCGGATAGCGCCGCCGCAGCTTGTTGAGAACGGGAATTGTGTGAATGACGTCGCCGACGGCCGACAATTTGATCAGCAGAATTTTGCCGAAGTCGTGATGACGCAGATCGGCGGAAGACGCGGTCAAAAAGTGAGCTCCTGTCGGGCGCCAGTTGTTACGGCGCTAGGCGCGGCCCGGCAAGATCATTTGCAGCATGCGCTTGAATGAGGCCGAAGTATGGTGCCGCAGCATGGCGATCTGCCGGTTGCCTTCCGACGTGAGCCAATTGAACTGGATGACCCGCCGCTCGCCGGCAAAGGGCTCGTGACCGTGCCAGGAATTGTTGCTGCGCTTGAAAGCGAGCATGGTGCCGGAGACCGGCGGCACTTCGACGATGATGTCGTTGAGGTCGTGGGCCGAGCGAAGCAGGCGCAGCCGGCCGCCGGCGACGTCCCAACTCTCGTTCATGTAGATCAGGACGGTGATGATCTTGCTGGTCGAATCGGTATGGATGCGGCCGTCGCTTAAGTCGCAGCGGCCGCGGACCGTGGTGACGGTCGGGCGATCGCTGAGATCGATGCCGAATTTCTCCTCGAATGCCTCACGGAACGGGTCGCTTTCCAGTTCGGCCAGCAGCGTCTGGAAGGCGGGGCCGAACGAAACCTGATCGACCGGGAAGCTGCCGGACGAAGAGATCTTCGGATAGTCGGCGTTGATCGCGGCGACGCCCTCGGGACCAATGAATCCTGAAACGATCAAATGCGGGAACGGCTCTTTCACCAAGGGCGTCGTCCGGAACGCGTCAAGCCTGAGATAACCCGGCATTTTCGTCACTTTCGCGTCGATCGATTTTGCAGAAATTAGCACCCCGACCCGGTCAGGTAAATCAAGCATCGCTGTTCGGGCTCAAGGCGCTCGCGGACGCAGGAGCGCCCAACCGACATGCACCGTTCCTTCGCCGGCGCCATGATAAGGCAGGTCGAATGGCGCGCCGACTTCGGCGCCGGGCGCAGCGGCCGCGAGGTTGTGCGGCAGCACCCGCGGGTCGCCGTCGGTCCAGACCAGGGCGGCGCCGCGCGCGTGCAGATCGTCAAGGTCGATCCACGGCGACCGCCGCGGCGATCCGTCGATCAGGACGTGCGGTTGCGGGCGCGTCCGGGTGTAATGCGCGACGTTGCCGGCGTCCCACATCGAGCCGATGATGTAGGCCGGTTGGTGTCCGGTGGCGCGCTCGAAGCGCTGCGTGATCGCGACTGACAGCAGATCGCCGGGAAAGAATGCCGCGCGGTAGCGATGATCGAAACGCGGCAGCACCAGATAGTCGGCGACGAAGGCGCCGACGGAGATGACAAAGACCGTCGCCCATAGAGCGAGGATTGCGGCAAGCCGCCTCCGGTCGAGCGCGGCCGGCGCGAACATGACGATCCACAGGCCGAGGAACAGCCACAGCGGAAAGCCCCACATGGCGCTGGTGTTGCGTCCGGTGACGAACGCGAACGCAAACAGAGTGAGCGCGGGGCCGAACGCCAACAGGCTGACGATGCGGCGGTCGAACGCGTCGCCCTGCGCGGCCGCAACGCCTTTTGCTTGCGGCCACGCCAGCGGCGCCGCGATGACGAGCGAAGGCAGCAGAAACAACAGTTGTCCGCCGAGGAACCATGCCGGGCGGACCAAGTGATCGAGCAGGTCGCGCGGCGGCGAAGCGCGCTCTTCCACGTAGCCGAGCGGCGGGAAATGATGCTGCGCCAGCCAGACCAGATGCGGCGCGGCGATGGCGAGAGCGACCGCTGCGGCCAGCCAGGGGCCGCCCTGGCGCAGGCTGCGCCGCGCCGCGGGATCGGCGATGAGAAACAACGCCATCGGCACCGCCAGCACCGCGACAAAATATTTGGCCCAAAAGGCCAATCCCAACGCCACACCCAGCATGGCCCACTGACCAAGACGTCCGTGCCGGAGCGCGCCGCAGAAAGCGAAACCCGCAAGTGCCCAGAACGGCAGTTCGACGACGTTATGGTTGAATTTGGTGGCGCTGGAGGCAAAAAAGTGCATGCCGTCGATGATGAGGATCGCGGCCAGCGCGCCCGCGGCGCCGACCAGCGGCCGCGCGGTTTGCCACACCAGGACGAAGGCGACGATGACGGTGATCTGGCACAGCGCATAAAGCGCGTCGTCGATGCCGGTTATCCGATAGACGATCTCGGCCAGATACCACGGCAGCGGCGGCAGTTTGTCGGAGCCGAGCACCCACTCGCGGCCGTAAGTCATGGCCTCGATGACGTCGAGCGGGAGGTTGGCGTAAAGCAGCGACGGCAGCGCGGTCCAGACCAGCGCGTGCAGCGCGAGAAAGGCGGCGAATGCCGCGCGCGGGCGGCCTTCCACCGCGTCGATCAATCGGGCCATCGGGCCATGCTCATGTGCGAATCGATCTGCCGCCTCCTGCCTGACGCTTGATGCCCCGCGGCGCGACAGGACTCAAACACTTTCCGTGCTATCGGCAGTCTCGGATGCGCGGACGCGTAAAAGTTGGGCCGGCGCCGGCGATATCGGCGGCTGGGATAGGGGTGCAGCTGTGGCTTTTCGTTGACGCCCGCTTCCGCGCCGATGGCAAGGCAGCCTGGCGTTGCTATACTGGCCGCACTTCTTCAAGCGAAACGGCGTCCTTTCATGCGGGCAAATCGTGCGGCTTGGATACCACAGCATCTGAAGATTCGCTGGGCGCGCTACCGCCGCGTTGGCTTCGTCGGCAACCACCAGCCCTGCCGGCTGTGCGGCGGCGAGGATTTTGTCGTCGTCAGCCGTTTCGACCGCTGGTTCAACCCGCTGGTCAACGTGCTTTGCCGCGGCTGCGGTCTGGTCTTCCTAGATCCGATGCCGACCGACGCCGAGATCAACGCCTATTACAAAGATCAATTCTGGCTGCGCTCGCAAGGCAGCGACGAGCCGACCGAGAAGACGATCATGCGGGCGACGCGGGGTGCCGAGCACCGCCTGTCGATGCTTGCACCCTGGCTTAAGCCCGGGATGCGCATCCTCGACGTCGGCTCCGGCGGCGGCGAATTTCTCGCCGTAGCCCGGCGGAGCGGCTACGAAGTCGACGGCGTCGAGCCGAGCGCCGGCTATGCCCGTTATTGCCGGCGCACCTACGGCATCGCGGTGCACGCCGCGCCGCTTGCGGACGTCGACATGGGCGGCAAAACTTTCGCTCTCATCACCGCCAATCATTCGCTGGAACACATGCGCGAACCGCTGGCGGCGTTGCGGCGTATGCACGAGCATCTTGCGCCCGACGGTCATCTTTTCATCTCGGTTCCCGATCTCGGC
>Ga0335085_10004455_pt1 | contig 23239 bp, 20 predicted proteins | sample Lox_Sample_45_FD_206712 | JGI IMG/M metagenome (GOLD analysis project Ga0335085, IMG submission 206712) | Soil microbial communities from Loxahatchee National Wildlife Refuge, Florida, United States - Lox_Sample_4.5 | ecosystem: Environmental > Terrestrial > Soil > Wetlands | place: USA...
GAAGGTCGTAGCGCTAGGTTTTGTAACGGTGGGGCCGTGGCGCAGTTGGGAGCGCGCCTCGATGGCATCGAGGAGGTCGTGGGTTCGAATCCCATCGGCTCCACCATTTGAAGAAACCAAAGCAGTTATTCCTGAAAACCGCTAACTGTTACCACGCGCTGTTGCCACATCTGCATTTTCCTCTTGCATTCAAAGATGAATCTTTCACGCTCTCGGAGGAAAACAGGCATGGCGCACCACACACTCGTAGCACGCATCAACGCCGGCAACGGGAAATTTCCCTTTGTGAATGTGCAGTTCTCCAAGAACCATCGCCCCATTCCCATTGAGGGAGCAACATACTATCTGCGCCCGACGAGTCGAGGGAAACGCACACCTATCAGAATTGGCACAGATGTTGCAGCTGCCCATACCGCCATGATCAACATGGACCACAGTCCGCTCGAACGTCCCGCGCCCGTAGAAGTCCAGCCGAAACCGATCGTTCCGAACGGCGCCCCTAGAAAGACCGTAGAAGAGTCTGCGCGCGAATACATCGAACGAGCCAAACAAAAATCACGTAAGACGTACCTCGGCTATCGCACTGCAGTTAACCTGTTTCTTGCAAGCTGCAAGAAGACTTATTTTGACGAGATTTGCCGCGACGACCTGCTGGACTTCCTATACGACTTGCGAGCGCGGCCCTCTTCGGAAACAGGCAAGACTATTGTCGAGTCGACGGTCTTCAACTATTTTCTCAAAGTCATTGTTTTCCTTAACGACCGTGGCATCGGCAAGTACGTGGCCAAGGAAGATTGGGTTCAAAAAAAGGACTGGCCCGTCAATGTTGACAAGAGGAACAAAAATAAAAAGTACGCGGCGTATACAGAGCACGAGGTCGCAGCCATGCTCCGAGTCGCGGACAGCGACGAGGAGGCGTTGGTCCGGTTTCTGATTGGAACCGGTTTTCGAATCGGCGAAGCAGCGGCTTCGCAATGGCTGGACATCGATTGGCACTCCAAGGTGATTTCGGTGCGCTTCAAACCCGAACTCAACTTTAAGCCCAAAGACTATGAAGAGCGCACCGTTTCTCTCAGCGATACATTGCTTCAATGCCTACAGAAATTTCGCGGAAATGCACCGGATGATGCCCTGCTTTTCCCCTCACCTCTGGCGGGGACCTTGGACAAGCATTTGGACCGGATCATCAACGGTCTCATCGAGAAAGCGAATGAAACGGGCTACGCCGTAAAGAAACCAAAGAAGCCCTGCCACGCGTTTCGGGTGCTCTACGCCACCCGACGCCACCATTACGGAGTCGATATTGAAACACTCCGGCAGGAATTGGGCCACTCGGACATCACGACTACACAGATCTATTTGCGCTCAGCAAATATAAACTCGGACAGGCACCGCTCGCGAATTAACGAGGCGGACAAATTCGCTATGGCCATTAGGCGAAAAGACAGAGTCTGCCGCGCCCCGGTGAAGGGAAGTAATCCGGGCTTAGGCTCTCGGGCTCGTCCCATGCTCTAGCCGAACCAGTTGTCGAATGCTCTTGCGTTTTTGTGACTCAAGGTGACGTGAATGACCGCCAGGCAATCATTGGGTTTGACGTTTCCCTGATTGGGTAGAAGTAGCAGCCGATCCGTGGTCACGCGAACTTCTGTGATGAGCCGGTCATCTTTCAGCAAACAAAAGAATGGCGTCTCGCCAATTTGCGGGACCACCCTACCGGTTTCGTCTAGACTCTCGGGAAGTCGGAGGGCATCGAACAAAGTTTTGATTTGGCCATCTGTGCCCCCACGCTGGAGAATCTGCTTCTGGCCAAGCTCGGGCCTCAACAGAAGAACATCCAAGCTGCATCGCAGTGCCATTTCGTCAGTGACCAAAGGAACGAGCTCGAAGCCTGCTCTGCTCCACCTCTCCCCTGTGGCTTTGATTCCAAAGTCAAATCGTTCCTGATCAGTTATGGGATTCGGTCGCTGATTGACGGGACGTGGATCCTCCTCGCAGCGACGTTTCGCCAATTCCCTGAGATTCTTTTCAGCACTCCACAGGCGCCGAAGTTGTGGATGAAAACTGCGACGAATCGCATGCTTTTCCGAAGGTCGACATTGGTTTCCGGAAGGCAGTAATTCGCCTTCGTAGAGTAGTCGAAATTGCATAGCGCCGAGTCATCAATTCGATTTGCCGCTCCGCCCAGACAGGCAGAGGGGCGGGCCACTGTTACTTCCGCACTTCGCGTTGAGCCAGGAAGAGCTGGACAGCAGAGAGTCGGAACCTCAGGCGGTTTCCGACTCGGATATAGTTTAAGAGTCTCCGGGAGACCCAGCGACGGATCGTTTTCGGCCTGAACCCGGTCAGGTTCGCTACTTCAACCGTACTCAGGAGAATATTCGGATCGTATTTGTCCAGCACAGCTTGCCTTACGGCTTGTACACTCTCATTCTCGCTCGTCAATTCCTGAGTCTCCACCACTTTCCTAAATTCTTCTGCGGGTGGACTCATCAGGATGGTTCGGACACTCTCCGCTTCGCGGGGGAGTTGATTGTATCGGAACGTTTTGTCAGCCTGCTGAATGAGAATGTAGTCCGATAGTTCGTGGCCGGTTTGTTCGGCATACGCCCGGTCTATTGCAGATCGTGGACAGCCTGCCACCGTTAGGACCCATTTCTCGAAAGCCTCTAGCAGTCCCTTGCCTGCCAATCCTTGTTCGCGCAATACTCCGAGCAATATCTTCGCTTCCCAGAGCGGCGATTCACTCCATTTCCCCCGAGCACGGATACGCTTACATCTGCCTCCGTGGACTGACGCTCCCGTTGCCAAATGCGCTTGCCCTGGTTCCTTCTTCGAGAGTGAGGGAACGACGGCGCGCAGCAATCTGAGCGTTCTCGGCTTCGTAAGAGGATTGTTTTGCTCGACAGCCTCGCGGATGTCTTCCAAATCGATAGACGGATCTGCTGCCCGGCGCAAGCCATGTACTCTTGGAGAGTCTGGGTTCTTACGCACGCTGAGTTGGGTGCTGCGTTCCTTCATTGATGGTTCTGTGGGATTCCCTTGAGCGTTCGACTTGACATATCGCACACAGGAGTCTATTATGTTTGCAAACAAATGTCAATGAGTAGGACCTCCAAAAATCGTCCCCTGAAATGGAGGCAATCCCATGCCGGAAAAGCCTGACAGGCCTCTGCAAGGGCAGACCCTCTCGCTGCGAATAAGCGACGCACTGCATAGGCGACTGGAGCGCGCCAAGGAACTGCTGTCCTCTAAGACAGGCGAGAATGTCACGACTTCCGAGGTTGCGAAGCAGCTGCTCGAATCGGCACGTGAGGACCGCTTCGAAGTCACAGATTTGATGGAGAATCCCACAGAGGCACTCCTTCAGATTCGTAGGAAGGGAGAGGCCCAGCACATCTTGTCGAGAGCGGAATTGATACTGCTCACTCACTTTGTTCAGCGGGGGCTAGAAGCCTACTCCGAACGGACCCCGAATCCTGTGTCGAGAGAATCTCTCATCGCTGTGCTAGATGGATTCCTCGCCGTTTATGACTTGCGAACCGAACGCTTATCCCCACGTGATACCTACTACCTCAGCAACCTACCTTCCGAATGCCGTCCAGCGAAGGCGAAGGGAACGGGGGATTCAGAGCACGCACTAGCCGAAGTTGTCCGCAAGACTGTCATTGAAACACGAAAGCGTCTCGCCGATTCGGGAGTTGTTTCGGATGCCTACCTTGCCGCTCGCAATTTGCATGTCTTGCTCGAAGACGAAAAGCTGTCTTCAGTGGACGCCGTGACGCGGGCACTCCGGCCCTGCTGGCCCGCCCTGTGGGGGCTGGCAGCGCGTGGCCACTACTGCCAGACGCAGACACCACTCCGATCAAAGTCGACGGACCAGGAGCCCTTCTATCAGCCGCCGATCCCGTCCATCGAAGAGGGCGACTTCGTGCTGTCGTTCAATCGCGGAGAGGGAGGCGATCTGTACCTGTTGCTGAGCTTCCCCGGTGCACGCGGTGCAGCATATCCGCTCATCAGCTACCCGAAGATTACGGAGTTCCGCGCCATGCTCGCAGCCCTTGCCTCCGATAGCGCAAAACACCGCTGGGAAGGGGAGCATTTTCTAGGTTACGTTGCCGCGTCCGAAGAAGGCAGGGGCAAGGACTACTGGTTCCGCGCCCACCAGAACGGCATCACCTTGGGCCTGTCTGAGAGGGAGTGGAAGTCCGTGCTAGCGCTGTTTCGCCGCGCTTGGGAGCTGCCGGAAATTCGTATCGCTTGGGATGCCTTGACGCTGGAGTACGGTGAGCTGTGATGCCGCATTGGTTCACAACAATGGCCGGATCGCCGTGGTCAGCGGGCCGCGTTGGTGGCTCTCGCTGCGTTTTTCGAAGAGCGGTGCCTACGGCACCGGGAGTTGGACGGACACGCCACCCCAAAGTGGGTGCTGCAGAGCGCCGCTCGTCAATGCCTTTGCGGTCTGTCACTTAGCGACGCCGTCGCGTTTGCGGAAAATTCGTAGCGCTGTTCGTTAACTGCTTGATTTGGCTGGCGTGTTTTTGATCTGTTCGTTTTCCCGGGGAGTTCCTCATCGGAGGTTCTGTGGTGCCGAACTATCAACTTCGCAATCGCACCGTGGGTTCAAAAGTTACGGAATCGGAATACGTGCGGCTCGCGGCCATCGCCGAACGCGAGGGTGTGACTCTGGGTGAATGGTGCCGTAAGGTGCTGCTGGCCTGTGCCAATGACTCTCAGGAAGTGACGGCAACCACTGCTGAGCAAGCCCTTCTTGCAGAGGTCGTGGCTCTGCGAACAATCCTACTGAATGCCCTCTACAAGCTGGCGCCCCAAGAGTACCTAACCGACCGAGACTTGGACCGACTGATTGAGCGCGCTGACAAGGACCGATTCCAGAGAGCGCGGGAGCGCCTCGCCGCAGCCGCGAAAGAAGGCAAGTTGTGAATCACAACTGGAGGGCAAACCGACACGCCGGCCAGTGGAGAAGACGCCATCCCACCTGGGCGTGGATGCCCGTATTCGCGGCACTCGCCAGTATGCTCGCCATCTGTGCCTATCGTTACATCGAGGTATGGACTCCCCTGCAGCGGTTCTATTTCAAGACCTATATTCTCACCGGCCTGCGAAGCGTAGGCGGTATGGCGAACTCGGGACACTATGAATTGCTTGCGGTGACCACGAAGAAGGGGAGTCATTGGGCCAGCGATGAGGAAGTGACCGAGGCAAGGACTGAGTCAGGTGGAACGACGGTTGCCCTCACGCAGGAGGCACTGAAAAATGGGGGCTTCCACCTAGTGTTAGTGACCGTGCAATCCGACGACGGAGATCTGCACGACTTCCTGCAGCAGGACATCTACCGGGACCAAAGCCTCGCGGTTTTTCTGCGACCCGCATTATGGGGAGGCTTGGGGGTCTTGTTTCTTTGGCCAGCGTTCACGCTTCTGAAAGAGGTAGTGCGTGGCCGCGGACGATTGCGTGGACGGGGGGCGGGCGTTCCGAAGCCTGCGTCGAGCCTGGCACTCCATCGCACAAAATCTCCTCGCGGCATCCGCTGTGATTTGACCAATGACAAACCCGCTATCGCCGCGCGAGAAAATCGCCCTGCCTTCATTGAAACAAGACTTGAAGTAAAGCCGGATGACCCGCCAAACGTAGTGACCACTGCCGCCGCGAGTGCTGGTGAGAATGCCCGTCGAAACACTCTGCAGGACGAAACCAGGCAGGAGCCGGAGCGCAAATCGGAACCAAAACCAGCACGGAAGGAGCGGTATTTCCAGTAGGCCCACCCACCATGCTGACAATCTCCAATCCCCTCAGTGCAAGCCAGGCTCAGGAGTACCACGCGGAAGAGTTCGGCAACGCCCGCGAGAACTACTACACCGAAGGCGACCAAATTCGCGGCGAGTGGCATGGACGGCTGGCTAACCAGTGGGGCTTGCATGGTGAAGTCAGCGAGGAACATTTCCGGCGTCTCACCGAGGGGCAGCATCCGATCACGGGCGAACAGCTCGTTCGTCACAAATCGGCCCGAGAACGTGTGAATGAGAGCGGCCAGAAGATGCGCACGATGGAGCATCGTGCCGGGTGGGATGCGACGTTCTCCGCTCCGAAGAGCGTTTCGTTGACAGCGCTCGTGGGCGGGGACGAGCGCTTGCGCGAAGCACACCAGGAGAGCGTGGCCGTCGCGCTGAATGAGCTTGAGCGATACGTCCAGGCGCGCATCGGAGGGAACCTACCGTCCGAGACCACCGGCAAGTGGGTAGCGGCAAAGTTCGAGCACGACAGCGCCCGGCCCGTAGATGGCTATGCCGCGCCGCAACTACACAGTCACGTGGTCTTCTTCAATGTTACGGAAACCGAAGATGGGAGCACATACGCGCTGCAACCCCGCGAGCTGTACAAAACTCAGCAGTATGCAACTGCCGTTTACCGTTCGGAACTCGCAGCACGTATGAAGGCATTGGGATACGAAATCGAACGGGGGAAGAGTGGCCAGCCGGAGATCGAGGGCTACAGTGAGGAATACTTGGCGGCATCGAGCCCTCGACGCCAGCAGATTGAGCAACATCTTGCGAAAGAGAATCAGCGAGGGGCGGATGCAGCACAAATCGCCGCGCACAAGACGCGACAAGCCAAGCTCAATCTTTCACACGGTGAGGTGCGACAGCGCCACCAGCAGGTGGCAGAGGCGTTTGGCAATCAACCAGACCGAGTGATCGAAGCCGCCAGGGACCGGGCACAGCAGCCCGAGCCTGAATTCCACCGCACCTCAACGCACGCGGCCGTCACCTTTTCGAAAGAACGAAATCTGGAGCGCGAAGCGGTGGTTGACGAACGGGACCTACTGCGGGATGCGCTGCGGCGTTCGATGGGGGGAGCCACCTTCGAGGAAGTTCGCGACGAGTTCGAGAAACGTGTCCACGCCGGCGAATTCATCAGCGTAGCGTCAAAACTAGGTGCCCCGGACCGGGCGTTTACTACGCAAGAAATGATCGACTACGAGCGCGATACGATCCATGTCATGCGCCACGGACAGAATCGCCATGAGCCGCTCGTAAGTCAGGGCACTCGTAAGGAAATCGCGGCAGAACATTCCCACCTGAACGAAAGTCAGCGAAAAGCAGTGGATCAAATCCTATCCAGCCGCGATCGGATGACGGCTCTGGAGGGGGTTGCCGGGTCAGGTAAGACAACGTCATTGAGAGCGATCCGCGAAGCCACCGAACGACAGGGCTACAAGGTTGAAGGGCTTGCTCCTACGTCGCGTGCGGCCCAGAAGCTTGCGGAGTCGGGCATTCAGTCGAATACGTTGCAGAGGCACCTTGCGACCAACGAACTAGGCGATGGCCGGAAGCGACTCTATGTTCTCGACGAGTCCAGTCTGGCCAGCACGAAACAGGTGAACAAATTTCTTCACGGTCTCAGGGAAAATGACCGCGTGCTGTTGGTGGGCGACGTTCGCCAGCACCAAGCCGTGGAAGCGGGCGCTCCGTATCAGCAGCTCCAAGAGGCCGGAATTCAGACCGCACGCCTTAATGAAATCGTGCGGCAGAAAGACCCCGCGCTGAAAGAAGTGGTAGAGCAACTCTCGCGCGGCCAGGTCCGGGAAGCAATGGAAAAGCTGGACGATCAGGGGCGCATTCACGAAATCGTAGATCCGAACGAGCGGTACCAGGAAATCGCCAAAGCTTATGCAAGGCAGCCGGAAGGAACGTTGGTTGTGTCTCCCGACAATCAATCGCGCACGGAGATCAATCAGGTTATCCATAGAGAACTGCAAGCCAGAGGCCAGGTGGACCACAGGGGAGAGAGACTGAAAGTCCTCGTGGCTCGGCAGGAGATCACCGGCGCGGACCGGCGATGGGCCCAGCAATACCAGCCTGGGAATATCGTGCGCTACACGAAAGGCAGCAAGGCTCACGGTATCAAAGCCGAATATGCGCGTGTCGAGCGAATCGACGCAAAGGACAATCTGGTTTCAGTCAAGAAACATACGGGAAAACAAGTTACCTACGATCCACGCCGGTTGCAGGGCGTGACCTTGTATCGTGAATCGGAACGTTCGTTCTCCCGTGGCGACCGCGTACAGTTCACAGCACCAGATCGAGACCGGCACATTGCCAATCGCGAGCTGGGAACCATCGAAAAGATCGATGTGAAGGGCAACCTCCAACTCCGATTGGACTCGGGACGATCTGTCGCCTTCAACATCAAGGAGAATCCCCATCTCGATTACGGTTACGCGGTGACGAGCCACAGCAGCCAGGGGCAGACCGCGGACCGCGTGCTGGTGAACGTGGATGCCCAACAAGCAGGCGAAAAGCTGGTCAATCGGCGGTTGGCCTACGTGGCGGTGTCCCGGGGACAATGCGACGCACAAATCTACACCAACGACAAAACCCAGCTAACCGAAGAGCTGGGCCGCAATGCTTCCCATCGAACAGCGACGGACGTGCACCGAGAACCTGTAGCGCTGACTCAGCGCGAGGCTCCGAAGCTAGAGCGTGAGCGAGAAAGGACATGGACTCAGAGTTACAGCATCGACAGGTAGATCGAGCAGATCTGCCAACTAAGTGACTGCACGGGCTCAGAATGCAACGAAAGACCACACCGCAAGCCTGCAAGGAAGCGTCAACAAACGACTCCCACGTCGAGCCAAGTGCCGAACTCGCAGACCATCCAACGCTAGCTCCTAGGTTGCGTCGTGCGCGGCCTCAGGGAACACTTGAGCAGCCGCTGTGTAGTGCCAGCCACCTTAAACTGTTTGAAATCCAATTCGAGAAGGAACACGCCGAAGTTAGCCAGGAAACGTTTTTCGGCAGCAGCACCTCTCTCAAGTTCTATCCGCAGGGCTGGAGTGACTCGCACGCTGACCTGTACTTTCCACTCGCCCAGCGTCTTTACCTCGGTATCGGCTTTATGTACTCGCGAATGAGGTTGAAGCTCCCGTCACGCCAATCGCTGAGATCAGCGCCCACAATGAACATGTCGCAGCCGTAGCGGAGGCAAAAGCTGGTCTTGTCCTTGAAACCCACCGTGAAGTAGAGCGTTCCGTCGTCGATGGTGTTAGTGATGAAATCCACGACCTTGCCGTGGACTTCGGGATACTTCCTGCGGAGCCGCGCCTCCCGCTGCTTGCTGCGCTTCTCAATCTCCCTGCGCTCCTCGGGTGTGATCCGTGTCATGAGGGTCCTCCTGCACGGCGCGTGGCGCTCGGGCGCTTCCCGGTACGTTTTTTCTTTCGCTCTTGCTCTGCTTCCCGACGTTCTTCCGCCTGGGCTACGGCAGAGTGTGGGAGGATGGTGCCGACAACACGCGGCGGCAGTCCCAGTTTCTTGCGCTCCTCCTCGCGGCGCACGACATCAATGTAAACGTCATCCGGGTCTCGCCACCTCTTCTCAAAGGCGCGCCGTTGCTTCCAGAAGTGTCCCTCGTCGAACCGCTCGCTGTCGGCTACCTGCTCCGTGAAATCGGCATTCATGTCGCAGCGGAGTAAGCGTAGTCTCACCACCGTCTGGACGAAGTTTGAGTGATTAAGGATGCTGCGGAAGTGGGCACATCGCTAGGTGTCCACGAGGGATAGATGGACACTTCCGAGCAGATGGGTGTTGCGGCTGGCAGTCACGTAGAGAGACAGCGGAGATCGGTCGAAGAGAAGCGCCGAATCGTCGAAGAGACCTTAAAACCAGGCGCATCGGTGGCGCGTGTGGCACAGCGGCATGCCATCAACGCCAACCAGATCTTCGCATGGCGGAAGAGATATCGCGAAGGGCAACTGGGGAGCCGGGCGGCGGCGAAACTCCTTCCCGTAGCGATCACGAACGAGGGGTTGGCGGAAGCAGAGAAGGTTGGCGTGCCGGCGCCGCCTGTACCGCTGGGGATCATCGAGATGGTTCTCCCGAAGGGCAAGTTGCGCATCGAGGGTAGGGTGGAGTTGTCGACCATGTGTGCGGCGATCGAGTGCTTGCTCTAATGATCGGGTTGGCGGCAGGGACACGCATCTGGATCGTGGCAGGAGTGACGGATCTGCGGCGTGGGTTCGTAGGGTTGAGCGGGGTGGTGCAGACGGCGCTCGAGGAAAATCCCTTTTCCGGGCAGGTCTTCATCTTTCGCGGGAAGCGCGGAGATCTGATCAAGGTGTTGTGGTGGGACGGCGACGGGCTGTGCTTGTTTGCGAAGAGATTAGAGAGAGGCAGATTCATCTGGCCGCAAGCGACGAGTGGAACGGTGTCGTTGACGCCGGCACAGCTTTCGATGTTGCTGGAAGGGATCGACTGGCGGCGGCCGGTTCGCACGCAGACTCCGCAGCTGGCGGTGTAAGTCGTGAGTGTTTCCAGTTGCGCAATTTTCTGTAGTGATTTTTTGTTTTCGTGTGTTTTTTTCTTGCACGAGAAAAAAGTTCTGGCATACTGCGCGCACGATGACCGAGCGTGCGACACTTTCTGAGCTCAAGAAACTCGATCCGGAAGCGCTGATGGCGCTGATCGTTGCGCAACAGGAACAGATCACCGCACAGCAAGAGCGGTTGTTGTCTCGGGATACCGAGATCGAGCATTTAAAGCTGTTGATCGCCAAGTTGCGGCGCATGAAGTTCGGCCGCTCTTCGGAAAAGTTGGACCGTCAAATCGAACAACTCGAACTCCGATTGGAAGAGCTGCAGACGAGCCAGGCGGAAAACAAGGGCGGCCACGTTGCTGCAAAACAGAGCACGCTCGAATCGCCTGCCAGTGCCCCTGCACGACGGCCGTTGCCGGAGCACCTGCCACGCGAAACACGAAAGTACCTACCAAAACACAAACAGTGTCCGGACTGCGGCGGAACACTAAAACAACTGGGCGAAGACGTATCGGAAATCCTGGAGTACGTAGAGGTGCGCTTCAAAGTGATCCGGCAGGTTCGCCCCAAGCTGGCCTGCGCGGGTTGCGATCGCATCGTGCAAGCGCAGGCACCGAGTCGGCCCATCGAACGAGGCATCGCTGGTCCGGGGCTGTTAGCTCATGTGTTGGTCTCGAAGTACGGCGATCACTGCCCGCTCTATCGGCAGTCGGAGATCTATGCACGAGAAGGAGTGGAGTTGGATCGCTCGACCCTGGCGGACTGGGTGGGAGGAACGAGCCGGTTGCTGGCGCCGTTGGTCGAAGCGCTGCGCCGGCATGTGATGGCCGGCAACAAGATCCATGGTGATGACACGCCGGTACCGGTGTTGGCGCCGGGCAGAGGGAAAACAAAGACGGGGCGGTTGTGGACGTATGTGCGGGATGATCGGCCAGCCGGAGATGCGACGCCGCCGGCGGTGTGGTACTGCTACACGCCGGATCGTAAGGGAGAACATCCGAAAGCGCACTTGAGCGAGTTTACCGGGACACTGCAGGCCGATGCTTACGCAGGTTACGAGAGAGTTTACGAAGGCGGTCGCATCCAGGAAGCGGCCTGTTGGGCGCATGTTCGCCGGAAGTTCTACGATCTGGTGGTGGCCCACAAATCTCCCGTTGCGGCCGAGGCCATCGAACGCATCGCGAAACTTTATGCCATCGAAGATGAAATCCGTGGACGACCACCGGAGGAACGACGCGAGGTTCGCAACGCGCGCAGTCGGCCGTTATTGGAATCGCTGAAACAATGGCTCGAAGAGACATTGGGAAAACTGTCGAGGAAATCGGACACGGCGATGGCGGTTCGCTATGCGTTGGGACGATGGGAAGCGCTGATGCGTTACTGCGACGATGGTCGCATCGAGGTCGACAATAATGCCGCGGAACGCTCCCTGCGTGCGGTGGTGTTGGGCAGGAAAAACTATCTGTTCAACGGATCCGATGCCGGAGGCGAGCGCGCCGCGGCCATTTACAGCCTCATTAGTTCCGCCAAACTCAATGGGCTGAACCCGGAAGCCTATCTGCGGAAGGTGCTGGAACGCATCGCTGAGCATCCGGTCAATCGCATCGAGGAACTCTTGCCCTGGAACTTGGCCACGGAACTTGCTCGCGACAAGCTCCACGCTGCATAGTCAACCAACCGTCACGTCAAGACGGTCCAGAGACTGCGCTTACGCAGCGGACTTCTTCGAGCTCAACGATAGCGGACTGCAACTCCTCCTTCTCGGCAAAGGGGAGTGTCTCCATGCTGTGCAAGAGGCCGATGAGGTGATCGACGCCCTGGTTAAACAGGAATAGGCTCTCGTAGATGCGCAGCTTCGGGGAACGCGCGGATAGTTGCGTGGGAAAGGGGGACCCGATACCTTCGTGGTCAGCCATTGTTGCCTCCTTCGTAGGCGACTTTGGTCAGGGGCGCGTTGGTGTTAGCGCATCAGCGCGTCCCGATCCTTACTTTGTCTTAGCTCTTTTGCCAGTCCTTCTATCTAAGCCTTTTCCGCAGTATGTCGTGGCTTTATATTGTGCAATCAACTTGATCTGGGCCTCGTCCCAAACCTTGACCAATCGTCCATCTATAACCCCAGCGGTCGGAACCGGTATTTTCTTTCGGCTGACCCACCGCTGAAGCGTCCTGCGGTCAACTTCCAACAACTCGGCTGCCGCGGAAACAGAGTATGTCATGTCAATAGTGCCGCATGTGCGGCATTTGTCAAGTGAAAAATGATCCCCAAACCTCGCTCCCCGGAGGCAGCTATTGAAGAGTATCGCATGCGTTAGGAGTTGAGAGTAGTAAGTTTGCTAGGCTCGAATTCGCCTGGCAAACTCTTCGAAATACGCGCAGCGCCTGCCGATGGCAGTGAAATCGATGCTTTCTGCAATTTCCTTGTAAACTGCGGGCGTCGCGGGAAGCGAGAAATGCGCCAGCACGCGGGAAAAGAGCTCCTTGTCATCTGAGCTCTGCATGGTGGCGATCTGAAAGCCCAAATCCCGTACTGGGGCAGCATGCCCTCGCCGACCAGCTATCTCGCGAATTGAATGAAGGTCACTTAGTAGCCAGCTTTCAAGCATGCACGGAACGGCGAAGAATTCGACGCGAAGTCCCGGCGGCCGCCCGGACGCATTCAGCATGCTTCGAAGTTGCTCCTCAATTGGTTTTGGGGGGTTGCAGTCTGAATCTCGAATTACGAAAGCTCGCTCAATCTGCCATGCAGGATTTTGGAACTCCTTGAGAAATCCGGGGAAACGACCTTTGAGTCTCGATTTTCCACCGCACTCTCGGATCTGCAGCCGTCCAATGTCCATTCGGATTCGTTTGGCGAGCGCGGGATAGGTCCAGTAATCATCGGCTCCCTCTACGACGATTCCGATATTCATTCTTCTTTGCCGAGCGCGCCTGTGTACATGAGTTCGCCCAGGCCCAGATCCTTATCCTCAACCAATTTCCTGAGGTGGGCTCTATCAGCAGGCCGGTAAGCTTTCGTCTGGCCATTGTCCTTTTCAACCCACAAAACCTCGTTGAGGGAAAACTGGTCCAGAAAATAAGGAGACTGGGTCGTGAATAGAAATTGCGGTTGGATCGCGTCTGTACCTCGGGTAGATTGCTGGACTTGTCGCAGGAGCTTCACAAGAGTTTCAAGCAGTCTCGGATGGAGATGATTCTCGGTTTCCTCGATGCAATAGAGCATCCCACCTCGTTCGGGAGGGACGTAAATCAGAGACAAAAGGGCCGTCATAGCCAAGAAACCGTCAGAGGCTTGCCAGACACTTGTTGGCTGGCTGAGTCCATTTTCATTGACCGAGAGATGCACGTTTCCGTCCTCCGTCGGTATCGTTCTTACTTGACGAACACCCGGCATCAGATCGCGCAGCACTTCGTTGATCTTGGCAAAAACCTCGGGTGAGTGTGTTTGTAACCACATCAGCCAAGCGGACAAGTTGTCGCCACCGGGTTCTTCAAGCACTTGACCCGATACCATCTTGCTCGGCTCTTTCATGTTACCGGGAACAAGATTGTAGAAGCGCCAGTGTCTTATCATTTCGACAAAAGCATAGCCATCCCAAGTGGGGAAGGCTCCCTCCAATGCGGTCGCGCTGGCCGTGCCAACGCCGCCCATCTCCGATCCGTCCGCGTTCTTGTATTGCGTGAATCCTCCCGGCTTCTGAACTAACAACTGCTGCTCAGTCCCGGACGTGATAAGTGTCAGCGACTCGTGCTGAATCGTCGCCTGATTTCCGGCACCCGCAAGGATTCGCAGTGCGTATTTGTATTTCACGTCCGGATGTAAGGGGACGCCTGCCGCCTCCAGCGACAAAGAGATGGTCCTTTCTTTCCCACCTTTCCATAAGATTTCGTTTACGCCGCCGCGCTGTGTAAGCGCGAAACTGAGGCCCTGATTGCTCCTCCCACCCAACACTATGTCGTGAAGGAATCGCAGAACATCGAGGATATTGCTCTTTCCTGCCATATTTGGGCCGACTAGAACGCTGATGGGCTGGAATTTCAGGTCGAGTTCCCGCAAACTTTTGAAGTTTTCGATATGCAGCTGCGTGATCATGTTCCCCTTCCAAATGCAGTCATACCCGGTCGCGATCTTCCACTTCGGATTCGTTCCGATCCAAAACCATGAGGATCGCCTCAAAAGGCAATCCTAAGTCGTTCAATAGGAGTTCGTCGGTATTCAGGGTGATCCCTTGTCCCGGATGTATGACTTGAATCTTGATTCTGTTTTCATCCACGTCGCGGGCCACGACGTAGCGGTAATCACCAGGCTTGAATGGTTCCAGCCTCACAATCTCTGTATGGACTCCGTGCTGCTCCTTCAGCTTAGTCCGCGTGACTTCGACAGCTTCCAAGTAGTCCATCGTTGCAGCCTTGATGTTCGGGACCCATTCAAAAAAATCTTGGAAGTTCCGGACAAAGTTGCTTCCGGGGTTATTCATCCCTGTTTTTGGAAGGGCCCGATAGTAGAGTCGCATGGCGCAATGATAGCAGAACGGAGAGGCACACTCATCGCTCGGCTCAAGGAGCGGTGCTTGGACGAGAAGAACGACGTGCCTGGATAGATGGGGCGGCGAAAACTGCAGGTTGGGAACATGCGGGGCGTGTGCGGAGTCCAACAGATATACCGGATCAATGTGTTGCTGGGCATGAACTTGTCAACGCCTGACCGAGGCTTGCTTGGTTTAGCAAGCAGACAGTTTTTGAATTTGTGATAACAGTACTTGACACGTCCCTAGAGCCGAACTAGAGTGGCGGGCATTCCGGGCAGCATGATCCACCGGAACTGCTTCCAGTTTCAATTTTTCGGCTCACACCCCTGAGGGCTTTGCTTGGGGGCTGACGGAGAGGTCTGCGCATGGTCCCCAATGCTCAGGTATTCCTGAAGAAATTCCTGTTTCTCGCGCTCTTGTTGCTCGCCACCAACACTATTATAGATGCCGCGCCATCAATCACGAGTCTGTCCCCAACATCTGGGGCAGTGGGTGCTTCCGTCACCATCGCCGGTTCTGGTTTCGGTTCGACCCAGGGCAGCAGCACGGTAAAGTTCAATGGCACCACAGCCACCGTGACCAGTTGGGGCTCGACCAGTATTGTGGTCACGGTTCCCAGTGGCGCGGCAACGGGCAATGTTGTCGTCACCGTCTCCGGCACGGCAAGCAATGGTAAGAGTTTTACGGTGTTAGCAACTCCGAGTATCAGCAGCTTATCCCCGACATCGGGGGCCGTCGGTGCCTCCATTACGATTTCCGGGTCGAATTTTGGATCAACGCAAGGAAGTAGCACTGTCAAGTTCAACGGAACGACCGCGACGGTGACGAGTTGGGGCGCGAGCAGCATCGCTGCGACCGTACCCTCGGGAGCAACTACGGGCAATGTCGTCGTTCACACAAGCGGAGTAGACACGAACGGTGTGAGTTTCACGGTCCTTCCTACTCCTAGTATCAGTAGCTTGTCACCAACGTCAGGCGCTGTCGGTGCGTCGGTGACAATTGCAGGATCAAACTTCGGTTCGACGCAAGGGACCAGCACTGTCAAATTTAATGGAACAGCAGCGTCGGTCACGAGTTGGAGCGCAAGCAGCGTCATAGCGACTGTGCCTGCGGGTGCAACCACTGGCAATGTGGTAGTTCACGCCAGCGGAGTGGACAGCGCCGGCAAGAGTTTCACTGTTGTTCCCGCTCCAAATATCACAAGCCTATCCGTGACCTCGGGTGGCGTTGGGGCCGCCGTCACCATCACGGGAACCAATTTCGGATCGACCCAAGGCAGCAGTACCGTAAAATTCAACGGAACGACCGCGACGGTGTCCACGTGGGGTGCTAGCAGTATCGCTGTTGCAGTCCCCACGGGGGCCACGACTGGGAACGTTGTTGTGCACGCAAGCGGTGTCGATAGCAACGGAGTGAATTTCACAGTTCTGCCGACCCCGACAATTACTAGTCTTGCGCCCTCGACAGCCGCTGTTGGAGCAAGCGTTGTCATTGCGGGATCTAATTTCGGGGCCACGCAAGGTTCGAGCACCGTCACATTCAATGGGACTGCGGCCAGCGCAACGAGTTGGAGTGCAACCAGTATCACCGCAACCGTACCTACCGGTGCGACCACTGGGAACGTAGTTGTGAGCGTATCTGGTGTCGCCAGTGCAGGCAAGAGTTTCACGGTTGTGTCAGCCCCAAGTATTTCGAGCTTGTCGAAAACGTCGGCAACGGTGGGAACATCGATAACAATCACGGGAACAAACTTTGGTTCTTCCCAAGGCACCGGAACCGTCAGCTTCAATGGGACGATAGGAACGGCAACGAGTTGGAATTCAACCACCATTAAGGTACCGGTCCCGGCTGGCGCTACGTCGGGGAACGTGGTGGTTTTTGCAAGCGGTGTGAACAGCAACGGAGTGGCGTTCACTGTAATCCCGACACCCAGCATATCCAGCCTTTCGCCAAATTTTGGGCCTGTTGGTTCCCTGGTGATCATCACAGGTAACAACTTCGGGTCAAGTCCGACGGGAAGCACGGTCACGTTCAACGGTTGGGCAGCGACCTCCACGGCCTGGAGTCCGACAAGCATTACTGTGGCGGTTCCTTCGCAAGCAACAACAGGGAATGTGGTGGTGACCGTGAACAGTGTTGCTAGCAACTCAGTTGCTTACACCGTGGTGCCCACACCGAGCATCAGCAGTGTCTCGCCAACATCGGGCCCAGTGGGGTTGCCGATCACCATCAGTGGTGGAAGTTTCGGAGCGAGCCAGGGGGGCAGCACGGTTAGTTTTAACGGTACCGTGGGCATCCCCACCAGTTGGTCGGATTCGAGCATCACGGTACCTGTGCCATCTGCGGCGACCAACGGCCCGCTTGTCGTTACGGCAAATGGTGTGCAGAGTAATCCCGTAAGTTTCACTTTGGCCGTTCTCACATCAATCGCGATTCCATTTGGCAACCCGTCCGTGCAGCCAGGCGGAACGCTACAGCTGACCGCAACCGGAGTATATAGCGATTCCAGTTGGCTTGATGTCAGCTCGACTGCTACTTGGACATCATCAAATCCTGCGGCTGCCACTATAAACAGCACGGGCCTCGTCACAGGGGTGGCTTTCGGACAAACGACAATTCAAGCCGCACTCGGAGGCATAAACCAGTCCGTAACCGTTCTGGTGGAGGCTGCGAACTTCGTTGCTACAGGTAATCTGGTGACCTATCGAACGCAGCATACGTCCACCACTCTGCCAAATGGTACGGTGTTGGTCGCCGGAGGAACGAATTGGACTGGCACGCTTTCCAGCGCAGAACTCTACAATCCCACTTCTGGAACCTTCGGGACCACTGGCACGATGACCGCAGCTCGGAGCCAGCATACTGCCACACTCCTCAGCGACGGCACCGTTCTCCTCGCCGGAGGCGATACGACAACTGGCATAACCGCGGAGATCTACAATCCATCGACTGGCAACTTTACGGCAACTGGAAACATGGTTGTCGCCCGCGGTTCAGGATATACGGCGACACTCCTGCAAAACGGGAAGGTATTGGTTGTTGGCGGGGCAACGAGTGGGTCCTCGACTGCGGAGCTGTATGACCCTGCGACTGGAACTTTTACGGCGACGGGCACCATAGGCACAGCCCTCCGATTTCACACAGCGACGCTCCTGTCCAATGGCCAGGTGCTCATTACGGGTGGCGTGGACATCAACAACAATCCTTACAGCAGCGCGCAAATCTATGATCCGATCTCAGGTCAATTCTCAGCGACCGGAAGCATGAGCATTTCCCGCGTACATCACACTGCGACGTTGTTGAGCAACGGCACAGTTCTTGTCGCGGGCGGCCAAGCGGACTTTTCGGGTTTTGTCCCGCTGTCGAGCGCAGAAATCTTCAGCAGCGTTTCGGGAACGTTCAGCCTCACGGGAAGCCTAATCTCGGCCCACACGGAGCATACGGCGACACTCCTCAGCGATGGTGTTGTGCTGGTTGCCGGTGGTGTGAATAGCCCTACGGTTGCCGCAGAGTTGTTCTATCCTTCCACCGGAACCTTTTCTGCTACTAGTCCCATGGTCATCGCCACCCCCTTTAATCACACCGCCTCCCTCCTCACAAACGGCAACGTCTTGCTCGCCGCTGGAGTGTATGGAAGCAATCTGGCCCAGCTTTATCAACCGACTTCCTTCACCGCGCCACCGGCTCTAATCTCCTTGGCGGTTAGTCCTCTCAACTGGTCGCTCGTGTCTGGCACAACGTATCCATTCTCTGCCACCGGCGTTTTCGCAGATGGCAGCACAGAAGACATGACCAAGTTGGTTTCGTGGAGTTCGTCCGTTCCGGCGGTTGCGACAATCAATACGACGGCTACGGCGACTGGTGGAACGCCAGGAACAACAACGATCACAGCCAGCGCAGGTACAATTAGTGGCTCAGCCACACTCTCAGTGGACCCCGTGACGCTAGTTTCGATTGACGTGACCGCAAATTCTGCGGGGATTCTTCTGGGTGGGACAGATCAATTTTCTGCCACGGGTATTTACAGCGATGGAAGCAATCAGAATCTGACCTCGTCAGTTACCTGGAGTTCGTCGGCCACCCCCATTGCAACAATCACCAGCACTGGGCTTGCGACAGGGGTTGGAGTGGGCAATTCCAATATCAGCGCGACACTCGGCACGATCCAAGGCAGTACTTGGCTCTCCGTGGCCGCTACACTCCAGGCGTTGTCGTTAAGCCCTTCCACAGCCCAGATTCCTATCGGAGGTTCTGTCCAGACAGTAGCTACAGGAACTTATTCCAACGGCAATTCCAATGTTACGGGGCTGAGTTCTTGGTCCAGCAGCAATGCCTCAGTGGCTACAGTCTCAAACGGACTGGTCCGAGGCCTTTCGAGCGGATCGACTACGATCACCGCAACTTACAATTGGTATGGCACTCAGCTGAGCAGCTCCATAGAAGTGACCGTAACCAATCAATATGCCCCCCCACAAATCTCAGCGTCAGTGTATCCGACACAAAACTTTGCGGGTTGGACAACGACGAATACTACTGTGACATTCACGTGCATGCCCGGGGGGCTGCCGATCACCGGCTGCACCCCGCCTCAAACCGTGGCGACGGAAGGTGCAAACCAGATAGTTACGGGAACGGTCACGGACAGCGCTCAGACTTCAGTTTCGACAAGCGTGACACTTTATATCGACAAGACCGCGCCTGTGTTAACAGTTTCTCTTCCAGGTGGGACTTATGTCGCCAGTTCCACGCCCGTCACTATTACTGGAACCGTCTCGGACAGCGGGTCCGGGGTCGGGTCAGTCACCTGCAACGGAGCGCAAGCAAACGTCAGTTCAGGAAGTTTCTCCTGCACCGTCGGTTTAAATGTAGGGATGAACACGGTGAACGTCCGCGCCTCGGACGTCGCTGGAAATGTAACGGCGAGCATATTTCACGAAATCCTCTCTGGGACAGCTACCTCTCCGACCAGTCTTCAGATAACTCCCACGAATGTGAACATGCTCATTGGAAACACAAGGCAGTTCACTGCAGTCGATCAGAACGGACTGCCTCGAACGGATGCGACTTGGACAGTGAGCGATTCGACGGTGGCCACGATAACGACAGACAGCGCGCCAACTTTGACTGGTATCGCGACTGGTCAGGTTACGCTTACGGCCAACGTAGGTAGCGTGTCCGCTCAAACTCAAGTTACCATATCAGGGCAGGCCTCCTTCGTTCCTGGAACTGTTCTTTGGTCAGCACCCACGATTCCTGGGTTCGCCGTTGGGCAAGTGGCCCAAGCTCTTCCGACGCAAGCGTTGGGCCTGAATCTATATTCGATCTCCACCAGCACTGATGGAACTCGTTCACAGATCCAAGCCTTTACTACTGACGGTCAAATGCTCTGGCAAACGGGGCCTTACGAATTTTCCACTCTTATTGGCCCCGGAATACCGGATGGCTTTGGAGGTCTACTCGTTACCGAAGCATGTACCAACGAAAATCCTCAAATGACAACGTACGATCTCGACGGGGCCACAGGCAATATTCTGTGGGCAATGGCAATCGGGGGTTTCAGCCAAGGGGGAGCAACAGCCTGCCCTCAAGCTCCTCAATTCGCTGTTCGGCAAGACGGCTCCATCGTCATCGCGAATCCGCTCCAGACCTCGCCACGGATTCTAGTGGTAGACGGACCATCGGGAAACATTCTGCTCAACCCGCAATTGCCCGCTTCTACCCTATATGGAAATGTGTCAGGACCAGTTAGTTGTGACTGTTTCACCGAAGTTGGGCCACCAATGGTGGGACCCGATGGCTCTGCTTATGTTGAGTACGAAGTTCGCCAGCCTGACACAGATCCTAACTACGTTTCGAGTACGCTTTATCTGATGAAGATTGGCACAGACAATTCTGTGACAACAACTCAACTTAGTTCGAATCCGATATACAATCTGGTGCCGGGCAACATAATCCCAGACGGTCAGGGTGGGATACTCGCCAGTTGGACCATAAGCCCGAATCCCGGAAACGTTGTGGACGCTCCATATCAGGCCGCTGACTTGACTTCGGCGGGAACCTTGGTCATCTACGCATTGCCCATCAAACCCGCCCAGTTGCTTCTGGGAGAGACTCACACCGGCCAAGGAAACAACGAGTACTCGGAAATGTTGCTGAGCGATGGCGCTAACATTGCTGCCTGTGCTTTTCTCTTTGGAGGTGCCACGAGCGGTAACAGTTGCGCGACCCTTTGGACGTATCAATCCGGTCAGTCCCCGGCGACTGCCCCAGTCAACCTTGCTTATGTTACTCAGGGAAACGGACTATATGCCACCCTCTCCACGAGCGGTACGTCAGCTAACTTGCTGGGTTTCGACTCCGGTGGAAACATTTTGAGCAGTGTTGCAGGCGTCTTGCAGCCAAGCAACGCTTGGCAAGGAAACCTCTTCGCGGCGATGAACAGTACCTTTGGGGAGATGTCGCCGCCTCAGAGTACTCTTGCAGATAGTTTTTGGGCACTGCCCGGGGGGAATCAATCTGGCAACGGCATGGCCGTAGAACAGGTTCTGTCAAATAAGACTCAAGGGCCTCAAGAGCAACTGCCAGACTTGAGCGCACCGATCTGCAACCCGTATCCCCTCCTATTAGCTCCTCCGCCAAACCCGACCTGCGGCAACATAAACGCGATCGAGCTAATAACCGACAAGACCCCCGACTTCATATTCCAGAATTACATTCAGACTTACTTGGGGAATTCCAAGAAATCTGACGGGACTTGGTACAACAGTCTTCAATTATTTACGAATCCGGATGGTACTCTCCCCGTTAACGTGACCGGTCCAAACCAGCAGCTCAAGGTTACGCTGGGCGCGCCCGCTAGCTATGGACAAGCACCGTTTACCATCATGACGGAGCGCTTTGATTCGGTTAACCACGTCATTTCTGTTGTGACGCTGAAAGGGCATCCGCTTGCCGGCTGGCGTTATTGGCGAGTGTACTCGATCGGAACGAATGACGTCGTTATCGAAACAGGAGCTTATGATCAACCCGGCCCTGGCCCGCTCAACTACTTTGGCTACTATCTTGCCAGGGGAATAGTTTTGAAGGCCTGGTATCAATATCTAAAAGTTATCCAGAACGCAGTGTCGGCCTCAGAAGGCATGAATTTACAAGGCACAATCGGAGGAATGCAAATATATACGTATCCCTACGATCATGAATCCTTACTGAAGGGATATTGGGATTACCCCGCTACGTACACAAACTATATCTTAAATAACGTATGTCAATCGACGTCCTGCAACTGAGGCTACATGCTACGCTCAAGAAATCGGACATTCGTTGTGACTGTCCTCGTGCTTTTGGTCCTCGGAGCATGGATCGTTCAACTTCACTTCGTTTCCGATAACGCGGGGGCGACCGTGTTCCAAAGGGGCAACGAAGCATATTTGTTTCTAGGTGCCGGGCACACAGGATGGCGTTTTCCTGCTCTCTTGTTCCCACTAGTGATCGCGAAGGGATACCTTCACATTCCGGCCGACATTTCGGACCAAAACAGCCAATCCTTGGTTATTCGTGTCACTCCCGAGGGAGTGCAACGCTGGATCAATGAAACAGCAGACGCTGCGTTTATTACTCCCTTCCAGGATGGTTTTTATGGGTTATGTCCAGGAGCAGCACTGTGCAAGTGGACGGAGAAGGGCTTCGTTCTTGCGACTCCGGAAGGGGAAGAGCGCATTACGATCGATGATCTGCAGAGAGGAAGCCTTGATAATAAGGTTGTTAACGGATGGCTGACTCGCGAACTCAAGCTGACGCCTGGAGACCATTTCGAGATTAAACTCGACGACGGCACCACGATTGCTGTTGAGAATTACGCGGAAAGAGACTGGGGACTCCAAAACGTTAGAGTTGATTTATTGCGCTCAGGAAAAGCACCAGAAACGATATACCGAGCAGTTGGAATTCCACGACTTGTCACAAAATCGGCGTATGAGCGATTTTTCCCAAAGCGATAAGCCTCTGGGGGCTCAGGACCTGGATTGTCACTTCACCGATTATTTGTCAGAGGGGCGGAAACTCATGTACGTCATAGTTGGAAATTACGGCCGAGTAGAACACCCCTGGATTCCAACTAAGGCGTCGCCTTGGAAACTGTTGCCAACTGTTGCCACATCGTGCCAGAATCCATGTGTCCCTGGGTCCCCAAGGGGCTCCTAAGGGACAATGCAAGAAATGTGCAAGTGGCAGTAGAGTTTGGAATTTAGCGGTTTTTCTTCAAGTTCCTTCGTTTGGCGAGCACCAATCCCATCGGCTCCACCAAATTTCTTCGGTCCAGCCCGGACACATGGGTGACACAACGTACCTAAGACATAGGTAACACTTTTGGGCCGAACGGATTT
>Ga0335085_10004456_pt1 | contig 23239 bp, 25 predicted proteins | sample Lox_Sample_45_FD_206712 | JGI IMG/M metagenome (GOLD analysis project Ga0335085, IMG submission 206712) | Soil microbial communities from Loxahatchee National Wildlife Refuge, Florida, United States - Lox_Sample_4.5 | ecosystem: Environmental > Terrestrial > Soil > Wetlands | place: USA...
AGATGTCGCGCCACGCAACGCGGTGGCGATGCACACCGTCACAGGAGAAAATCAAAAAGCACGGCGCAATGCTTAACGTCTTGAGAAATCTGGCGCGCCCTACTGGATTCGAACCAGTGACCTTTGGCTTCGGAGGCCAACACTCTATCCACTGAGCTAAGGGCGCGGTTTTTCCGATATTTACGCTTTCCAGTTTAGCGTTTTTCTCAAGGATGCGCCTATGACAGCCCAAGAATTCCCGCTATAATTTTTTCTTTTTTCATTCCATTCATAGATCGGAATCCGTCATGGACCCTGAGCGCGAAGCCGCAAAAAAGCTTGCGAAGCGAATGATACTAATAATAATGGGCGGGTTCCTGGTTCCGGTCATTACCGTTGTGCTGTTATCCCAATTGGCGGTGGACAGCATGGGCGAGAGCGGTAAAAATTCCCCTGGGATGACTCCTGAGGAAGTGGCGCAGCGTTTGAAACCGGTAGGTGAAGTAACGATTGCAACCGGCCCCAGTGCCGAGAAACAGGAAAAAACTGGTGAAGAGGTGGTCAAGGAAGTTTGTGGCGCGTGCCACACGGCTGGCGTATTGAATGCCCCGAAAATCGGCGATAAGAAAGCCTGGACCGAACGCTTCAAGATAGGCGAGGCCGCGCTTCTAAAACATGACATCGACGGCATCCGCCAAATGCCCCCGCGCGGCGGCAATCCCGCACTTTCCGATCGCGAAGTGCAGGCAGCCCTGGAATATATGGCGCGGCAGTCGGGTGTAAAAATCAAAGAACAGGCGCCTCCGCTTGCAGCGGCGGCCGCAATGGGCAGCACGGGCAAGACGGTATTTGAAAGGACTTGCGCAGTGTGCCATGTTCCCGGCGCGGCTAATGCGCCAAAGTTCGGCGATAAAGCGGCGTGGAAGCCGCGGATTAAAACGGGTATCGAAAATCTGTATAACAGCGCGATTCATGGCAAAAATGCGATGCCGCCAAAAGGCGGCAATCCCGCACTTTCCGATGCTGATGTGAAAGCCGCTGTCGATTATATGGTCAGCCAATCGAAATAGATCCATCCAAGGCATGAGAAAGGCGCAGAATTAAAGCTGCGCTTTTTTTATTTTTTATGCTGTAATCCCAAGAAATGACAACTTACGCGATCGGGGACGTTCAAGGCTGTTTCGTTGAATTGCAGCGGCTGCTCGATAAGATTTCTTTCGATGCCGCGCGCGATCAACTGTGGTTTGTCGGCGATTTGGTCAATCGCGGGCCGGATTCGCTATCCACGTTGCGCTTTGTGAAAAAACTTGGCGAGCAAGCCATTACGGTGCTCGGCAATCACGATTTGCATTTGCTGATGGTGGCCGAAGGTTCGGCCAAGCCGCGCAAGAATGACACTTTGCAAGAAGTGCTGGCGGCACCGGATCGCAAGGAACTGCTGGATTGGTTGCGCAGGCAGCGCTTGATGTACGCGCGCGACAGTTTCGCCATGGTGCACGCAGGCTTATTGCCATCGTGGTCCGTGGAAAAAGCGCTGGCGCTGGCGCGCGAAGTGGAACAGGCGCTGCAGGCAGAGAATTACCGCGACTTGTTGGCGCGCATGTACGGCAACCATCCGCTTCGATGGAGCGACGATTTACATGGCATAGACCGCTTGCGGGTAATTATCAATGCCATGACGCGTCTGCGCGTTTGCTCGGAAGACGGCGTAATGGAATTTGCTCACAAGGGAAAGCCTGAAAATGCGCCGCGCGGCTACCTGCCATGGTTCGAACTGCCCGGACGGTTAAACCGCGACGCGACGATTATTTGCGGACACTGGTCAGCGCTGGGTCTTTTACTTCGGGATAATCTTGTGGCGCTGGATACGGGCTGTCTGTGGGGAGGAAATCTGTCGGCAGTGTCTCTGGAAAACCGCCGGGTATTCCAGGTTTCCTGCGGCGAACAGAAAGGCTCAGACAACCCGCAATAGCAGTCTCGGCGGCACGCGCAAGCTCCCTGCGGTTTTTTCCCTGCGCGGAAATCGGTGCGAGAAATATCAATTCTGCATCGATCTCCTGCTGCGCGAGAATGTTCAATAGCGACTCCAAAAGAGTCGTTTCGCCGGCATATGCCACCTCGGTATTGGGACCGCCGTCGCGGTCGCAATATCGAAGCGCCACTGGGTATAGCGTGCTGTGCAACATTACCGCCGGTTCCAATAGCGAAGAATGGAACGCCTTAATACAGGTGCCGTCGCTGGTCGTGCCTTCAGGGAAAATCGTAACGCAATCACCGCTACGCAGCGCTTGGTTGATAATCTGGTTGATGCGTGCGGTATCGCGGCGTCTCATCCGCTCGATAAACAGGGTACCGACATTGCTGCATAGCCAGCCGATTACCGGCCAAGCGCGTACCTCAATCTTAGCGACAAAATGCGTGTAATACAGTGCGTATAGCATAAAGATGTCCAACCATGAAACATGATTGGGCGCCAGAATGGAATTGGCGGGCGTGGTTTCCGGGTGGGCCCCTTTCACGTTGAGCCGCACGTTAAGAATATTCAGCAGTGTCAAGGACCAGCGCCTGACAAAGAACATCCAGCGCGCTTTGCTGCAATTAGGCTGGAAGCAAGCAACGGCCAGCACCGCGTAGACCAGATGGAAAAACAACCGAAATATGCGGTAGACGCGCGTCGGATAAGAGGCCTGATTTCGAGTCATTTATTTCCACTTATTGAATTGTTTGCGCTTACCAAGTTAGGCCTCTACAGGCGTACGTAAACGCCGGGCCTTCGCCAGCAAAACTAATCAACTACAGGTGCAACACGCGCGGCACCGCCGCCGGAAATCACGTACACCCGCTCGCCAGGTCGAAAATTTTGATCCGCCTTCTGAGTAATCGCAACAGTATTGCCGTTGTCAAGCCGGACAATGATTTCCAGCCCCGGCTCACGCGTTATCGCTTCTTCGGCTGCGGCCCCTGCAAGTCCGCCCGCCACACCACCGATTATCGCTGCAATTGCGCTGCCGGAATTATGTCCAATCGTGCTGCCGGCGATACCGCCTACTCCTGCTCCCGCCAACGCGCCGATCGGGGTCTTGGTGCCTTCAATCGTCACCGCACGCACGCTTTGCACGGTGCCATGTCTGACCGTTTCCTCTTTGCGTGCCTGACTGCGCGTATACGCGCTACCTGACATGCTTGACGCACAACCGCCGAGAATCAAACTCGCGGCGAGCAAGCCTATCAACGATGAGGAGCTTTTCACGATGTCCTCCTGCCTCTACCAGATATGTGTTCCAAAGTGCCGGTGGTAGCGATCGCGGATTTCAGCGCGGCTGAAGTCATGGTTCTGGCCGCCGCGGCGCGCGACCTTTATTGCACCCATGAGCGAGGCGAGCCGCCCGGTTGTCCACCAGTCCATGCCTTGCGAGATGCCGTACAACAATCCGGCACGGTAAGCATCACCGCACCCGGTCGGATCCACTACAGCTTCAGCCGTAACGCATGGGATGTCCGTTCGTTTACCACCGGCATAGATTACGGATCCACGCGCACCAAATGTGACAACCAAGGCCTTCACAAGTTTTGCGAGTTCTTCAACTTTTTTGCCGGTTTTATTCTGCAAAAGTTGCGCTTCGTAATCATTGAGCGCGACAAAGTGCGCCTGCTGCAGAAAATTCAGTAATTCCTCGCCGCTGAACATCGGAAGTCCCTGCCCGGGATCAAATACGAACGGGATTCCCCGCTCATGAAATTCTCTGGCGTGTTGCAGCATGCCTTCGCGCCCATCGGGCGATATGATGCCAAGATTCACGCCGTCAGCGTCATTAATATGGTTGTAATGAGAGTAATTCATCGCTCCCGGATGAAACGCGGTAATTTGGTTATCGTCCAGATCGGTAGTAATAAATGCTTGTGCCGTAAAAGTGTCGGGCACTTCGCGGATGTATTTTCGCGAAAGACTTAACTTATCCAGCCGGTATGAATACGGCTGATAATCCACGCCTACGGTCGCCATGATGAACGGGTCTCCGCCCAGCAGCCGTAAGGTATAAGCGATGTTCCCGGCACAGCCGCCGAACTCGCGGCGCATATCGGGCACAAGAAACGCCACATTGAGAATATGAATCTGCTCGGGCAATATGTGATTTTTGAAGTAATCCTTGAACACCATGATGGTATCGTAAGCAATTGACCCGCAAATCAGCGTACCCACGCTCGCCTCACAACTTTATAAAAATCACAGGGCAGAATCTAGACAAACAAAACCAGCACCCAAACCACTGGGACGTTTACCAGGCTGAGGAGAACCGCAGCACTGGCAAAGTCCTTGGCGCGCTTACTCAAAGGGTGATACTCGGGAGAAATCCGGTCCACGACCGTTTCAATTGCGGAATTGATGAGTTCGACAATCAATACCAGTAATACGCTCGCCAGCATAAGCGCCTTGCCGTTACCGTTTGCTGGAAGCAGCAGCGCTGTTGGTATCAAAATTGCAGCCAGCACAATTTCCTGCCGAAATGCAGTTTCTTGTCTTATTGCGGCAGATACGCCGTCTAAAGCGTAAAGAAATGCGCTCCAAATGCGCATTAAGCCGGTCTTGCTTTCGTGAGAGTTCTCGTGGCCTTTCATTTTTCTTCGGTCAGCGTTGCACCGGCTGCCAGCCTAACGGACCTCTATTGATACTTTGCCGCATTGAGCTTTTTATGCAAGTGCAGCTAAAGCCGCTCTGTAATTTGGCTCGTTTTTGATCTCAGGCACCATTTCGGTGTACAGCACTTTGTCATCGGCATCCAGCACCACCACGGCGCGTGCTGTGACTCCCGCCAGTGGCGGATCGGTAATAGCCACGCCGTAATTTTTCATAAACTCCGCGCCACGCATGGTGGAAAGCGTAATGACATTATTCAAACCTTCGGCGCCGCAAAACCGCGACTGCGCAAAGGGCAAGTCGGCGGATATCACCAGAACTACGGTGTTTTTGAGCTTGCTTGCCTCTTCGTTGAAGCGGCGCGTGGACGTGGCGCAAGTGGGCGTATCGAGGCTCGGCACAATATTGAGCACTTTGCGCTTGCCAACGAAATCTTTCAGACTCACGTCTTTCAGGTCTTTATTTACCAATCTGAATTCCGGGGCTTTTTGCCCGACTTTTGGGAAGGTGCCTGCTACGTTGATTGGATTTCCTGCGAGGGTGACTTTTGCCATGGCGAGTGCTCCTAAGGTAATCAATTAATTTTAAGTATGCCTTGCACATTACGGGCGCGCAACCAATGCCCGCAATGAATTAGATATTCCTGCTTCCGTCAGTTTTTTTTGGCGCTCCACCGCATTAGCGGTCCGTAACCTGCCGCGGAATTACGCGGTATGTTCTGAACATTCGCGCTGCACACAGTTTCTGGCCGTTTTTTATGCCCAGCGGGACTCGCAGTAAACTGCTATCACTTCAGCGCGTGGGACCAAACCCGTCCCTAGCGTTCAAATCAGGGGTAAAACAGCAACAAGCGGTATCCTGCGGGTTTGAGATCGTCGCTGTCTATATATAGCTTGATTCCAAATTCGCTGTTGGCCGGCATTCCGTCCTTCGGAACCGCTTTGCCTCCGAGATATTCCGCAGCGGTGAACGCGCGTCGCGCTACCATCTGGTCTTGAGTATCGGTGAACGTAATTTCCAGCGCAGGATAGGCCTGACCAAATAGTGCGCGGTTGCGCAATAAGGCCGTGAGCACGATCAGGTTCGGGCGATCGGGATCGGCCTGCAAGTCTGAAGATTCAATAGTTAAAAGGTCGGAAAATTTCGGCAAGCCCACCGTACATTGCAAAAACTCGCAGGAGCGCTGCAAGTAGGGTTTTAACTCCGGGTAGTAAGCAGCAATCTGTGCGCGGAAGTTATATGTTACTTGCGCGGCGAGCAATATCAACATCATCAGCGCCGCAATGAACCAGAGCCATGTGCGGCCATTTTTTCGCGCTGCCTTTTCACCGGCCATGTCGATAAAACTGAGCGGCTTTGCGGAGGGCTCCGACGTTGAACTTACCTTTGTCTGCGATCTCGGCGCCTCCGCCGTTGCGCCGCCCTCAATCGGAGGATTAGAACGTCCGGTTTCTTCCAACGGGTCGTCCAACGTGGCGAGGGTATCAAAAGCGCTGAAAATCGCAGAGCACTGGCCGCACCGCACTTGTCCCCGGGTGGCCCCGAGTTCCTCATCTTTTATGCGGAAGGTTGTATGACATCTGGGACAGGAAGTCACCATGCTCATGGCAAGAACCTCTTTTTTGCGCTTAAACGCACCCAGCCTTGCTCCTCCGGCCGCTCGTAAAAATCAAACCAGTCGCGATAGGCATGCTCTACATCATGCGCCTGGGCTGCGAGAATACCGGATAACACCAATGTCCCGCCCGCGCATGTAGCCTCTGCAAGGAGCGGAGCGAGTAGTTTCAGCGGATCCGCGAGAATATTCGCGAGCACCACATTAGCATGGATTGGAGGCGCGGCCTGCGCGCAGTAATATTCGGCCTGCACTCCATTTTTCTCGGAATTCGCCTGACTCGCGAGCACCGCTTGTGGATCACTGTCCACACCGAAAGCTCGGCCGGCCCCGAGTTTCACGGCTGCGATGGCGAGTATTCCCGATCCGCAACCATAATCAAGCACTGTTTCCCCGCCGATGATATTTTCGTCCAACCAGCGCAGGCACAAACGCGTCGACGGATGACTGCCGGTGCCAAAGGCAAGTCCGGGGTCAAGACGGATATTTACAGCGTCGGGATCGGGGGGCATGTGCCAGCTCGGTACGATCCAAAGCCGGGGTGATATTTTCAGCGGCGTAAATTGCGCCTGCGACAAGCGGACCCAATCCTGTTCGCCGACCTCCGTGATTGTGTACCGTCCAGCCGGCAGGTGAAGCGCAATCGAAGCATCTTTTACGATGCTGGAGATATCCGCGTGCGCGGGAAACAAGCCGCTCACCCGGCTTGGCTGCCTCGCGGCAGTCGGTGGGCCGCCGGGCGCACCAAACTGCGGCGGTTCGCGTTCTGCGCCCGCGCTGGCATCGGCAATGTCTACTGAGAGCGCGCCCAATTGCAGCAACGCTTCGCTCAACGCCTCGGCGTGCAGAATGTCGGTTTCTACATTAAGCGAACGCCAACTCATAAATCGAGGATTTCAAGAACTGCATATTGGCTAGCGACTGAACTATAGCCCCATTTTAGGCCACTATCAGGTTTTTTCGGAATTGTTAGGCGCGGGATTGCGACAAATTAAGTGCATAAATCCGCTTATTCGTAATCTTGCAATACCTGGAATTCGGGGCCGTCAGAGACGCAGTTTCATCGGTTCTTTGTTGTAGCTGGCAAGTTTCTGTTCGAGATAATGAATACTGGTCAGCCCGCGCAGAAAAGCGGCATCGACCATGAGTTCCTGGTGCAGCGGAATATTGGTCTTGATGCCTTCCACCACCATTTCCGATAGAGCGATGCGCATGCGCGCGATTGCCTGCTGGCGGGTATCGCCATACGCAATCAATTTGCCGATCAGCGAATCGTAATTTGGCGGCACAAAATAGTTGTGATAGGCGTGCGAATCAACCCGAATACCAGGGCCACCTGGAGTGTGGTACGACGTGATGCGGCCCGGAGAAGGTGCGAAGGTGTACGGGTCCTCCGCGTTGATGCGGCACTCGATAGCGTGCCCGCGAATCACAACATCTTTCTGCCTGAGGCGAAGCCGCACTCCGGCTGCGACGCGGATTTGTTCCTGTACGATATCTACTCCCGTAATCATTTCCGTAACGGTGTGTTCGACCTGCAACCGTGTATTCATCTCGATAAAATAAAACTGCCCCCCATCGAACAGAAATTCAAACGTCCCGGCGCCGCGGTAGCCGATCTTGCGGCATGCCTCGGCGCAGCGCTCGCCGATCTTGTCGCGAAGTCGCGGGGCCAGGTTGGGTGCGGGTGCTTCCTCTATTATTTTCTGGTACCTGCGCTGCATTGAGCAGTCGCGGTCGCCCATAAAAATCGCGTTGCGGTGCTCGTCGGCTAACACCTGGATTTCGATATGACGGGGGTTTTCCAGGTACTTTTCCATGTACACGGTGGGATTGCCGAACGCCCGTTGTGCTTCGGCTCGGGTCGTGGCTACCGCATTAAGCAGCGCGGCATCAGTATGCACTACGCGCATGCCGCGGCCACCACCGCCTCCCGCGGCTTTGATAATCACGGGATAACCGACGTCCTTGGCGATTTTCCTGACTTGTTCCGGTGCTTCCGGCAAACTTCCTTCTGATCCCGGCACACAAGGCACTCCGGCTTTCTTCATCGCCGCCTTAGCGCTTACCTTATCTCCCATGAGACGTATAGTTTCTGGGCGCGGACCGATGAACACGAAGCCGCTTTTCTCCACCCGCTCAGCAAAATCGGAGTTTTCCGAAAGAAAGCCGTAGCCCGGATGTATCGCCTCGGCGTCAGTTACTTCTGCTGCACTGATGATCGCCGGAATATTAAGATAGCTTTGATCGGACGGCGCGGGCCCGATGCATACAGATTCATCCGCGAGCTTTACATATTTCGCTTCGGCATCGGCCTCGGAATGTACGGCCACGGTCTTAATACCCATCTCGCGACACGCACGCTGAATGCGCAAAGCGATTTCCCCGCGGTTGGCTATGAGTATTTTTTCAAACATTATGAGATTTTGCTTTTCGTCGCAGAAATGCCAATAGCATTACGATTCATTTTAAGAACGATATCGGGTGTCGGCCTGGACAGAGTGAGTTGCTTTGCGCCTCTGCGGCGCCGCTTTTAGCCAATGACAAACAGCGGCTCTCCGTACTCCACAGGCTGGCCGTTCTCGACCAGAATTTCCTTAACCATTCCGCCGCAGTCGGCTTCGATCTCGTTGAGCAGCTTCATCGCCTCGATGATGCACAACGTATCGCCCTGGTTTACCGTCTGCCCAACTTCTACAAACGGTTTAGCGCCGGGTGCGGCTGAGCGATAAAAGGTGCCAACCATTGGAGCTTTTACCACGTGTCCTTCAGGTTCTGCGGGCGGCGGCGTTTGGCCGGTCGCCGCGGGTGCCAAGGTTCCCGAAGCGGTTTCCTTGGTAACGCTCTGAGATATTGCGGCTTGCGCGCCGGTTGTCACCGTAGCCTGCGTGCTTTGACCGGTCCTGCTAATGCGGACCTTTTCCTCGCCTTCGGTGATTTCCAGTTCAGCAATGCCCGATTCCTCCACCAGGTCTATGAGCTTTTTCAATTTTCTCAAGTCCATACTGAACCTCTGGCACGTTACCCTGAAATGCATGCCGGCTGGTTAAAGCCGGGCCTTCAGGTATTCAGGTTTGCAAGGCAAACTCCAGCGCCAGCTCATAGCCCTTGGCGCCCAGTCCGCTGATGACACCTTCCGCCAGGTCAGAAAAATAAGAATGGTGGCGGAATGCTTCGCGGGCAAAGATATTGGATAGGTGAACTTCAATAAACGGTATTTTTACCGCGGCGAGGGCGTCGCGAATGGCCACGCTTGTGTGCGTAAAAGCTGCGGGATTGATAATGATAAAGTCGACCTGATCGGTTCCTGCTCGCTGGATTCGGTCAACCAAGATATTTTCGGCGTTGCTCTGAAAGCAGGTAAGATTAGCGCCAGCCTGTTTGGCGCGTTCCGCCAGAAAAGAATTGATCTCTTCCAACGTATCCCGCCCATATTGTTCTGGCTCACGGGTCCCAAGTAGATTGAGGTTAGGACCGTGCAAAACCAGGATATTTTTCATAGCCGTCGAAGTTTGCGGTAAATCGCAGCAAAAGTCCAGCTTTTCGCCGAATATCGGCGAAGTTAACGCAAACTGCACGTTAAAAAGGGGCGGCTTCTAGAGAAGGGGGCGGATTATGGGCTCGAGCTTATCCAGGGTCAACCCGCCGTAACGGGTAGCGACTATTTTGCCGGTGCGGTCGATGATCAGCGTAAAGGGCAGCGCCCCGGCATTGTTTCCCGCCTTCCGGGTCAGGTCCATGACTCCGAAGCCGCCTATGAGCAGAGGATAGTTGATCCCGATGTCCGCCGCATAGGCGCTGACCGCGTCCTTTTTGTCCAGCGCCACACCGACAATAACTAAGCCGTGACTTCGGTATTTTTCTTGCACCTTGATGAATTGCGGGATTTCCTTTTTGCATGGCGGGCACCACGTGGCCCAAAAGTTGACAACGAGGACCTTGCCTCGCCATTGTTCAAACGGTTGGTCGTTCCCCTTGAGGTCGCGCAGGGTTGACCCAAACAGCGTTTGTGAAGCGCTATTGGTTTGTGCCGGCACCAACCATGCCGGGGCATTAACCCAAAGGCCGGCATAGAGACCCGCAGCAATTGCCAGCAGCGCTAGCGTAACGATTAGGTAGGCACGCTTGCCCACGCTAACGCATCACCGAATCAAGCGTTGCCAGAAATGTCTCGGGGTTCTGGTACCCGATCACACGCGTTTTGAGTTCGTTGCCCTGCTTATCGAAAAACAGGATGCCGGGCGGCCCATACAAGCCGAAGCGTTTCAACATAGCGGCGTCCTCCGCGCTGTTAGCGGTGACATCCGCCTGCAATAATTTGACCTTTTTCAGCTGCGCTTGTACCGCCGGGTCCGAGAACGTAAACAACTCCATTTCCTTGCAGGAGACGCACCAGTCAGCATAAAAATCGAACATCGCATATCGTCCCTTGGCTTCGGAGAGCGCCTGGTTTAGTGCCGCGTTATTTTCCACGCGCTGGAATTTGAGTGCCGGCACAGGCGTTGCGATACCGGTGAACCGCGCCAGCGGCCCGAAAATTCCCCGTCCGCTGGAAAAAGCTCCGATCAAAAACACCGCGGCCACAGTCAAGACCATGATTCCAGCCCCTTTCCAGTATCTGCCGTGCGCGGATTTCGCTGGCAGCGCGGCTACGAGATAGATTGCGCCGAGGATGACCAACGATGCCCATAGCAGCAGATGTGCGCGCTCGGGTATAAGCGACGAGACCAGCCAAATGGCGACGCCCAGCAGCAACACGCCGAAAAATTTTTTTACGGTGTTCATCCATGGTCCGGCCTTGGGCAAAAGCGCCCCCGCAGAAAGTCCCACCGCGATAAGCGGCGTTCCCATTCCCAATGCCATAACAAATAGGCTTGAACCGCCAAGGACTACATCCCGGGTCTGGCTGATATAGAGCAAAGCACCTGCGAGAGGCGCTGCAACACAAGGGCCGATTATGACAGCGGACAGCCCTCCCATGATGAACGCCCCGACCAAATTTCCTCCTTTGATTCTGAATGCCGCACCGGAAAGTCTAGTTTGCAACGACGCGGGCAACTGCAGCTCGTAAAATCCGAACATGGAAAGCGCAAGTAGCACGAACAAAGCAGCAAATGACATGAGCACCCAGGGTTCCTGCAAAGCGGTGGAAATGAGCGTGCCGGTGAGCCCTGCCGCCACTCCGGCTATCGCATAGGTAAGCGCTACTCCAAGCACATAAAAGGCTGAAAGTGCCAGGCCGCGCCTTTTGGTCATTCGTTGTTTTTGGCCTACGATTATTCCGGAAAGTATCGGAATCATTGGAAATACACATGGTGTCAGTGACAACAGCAGGCCAAAGCCGAAGAAGCTCGCAATAATGAGCCAGAAACTGCCGCCGCGCAAAAGCTTTGCGGCTAGCGCCGACTCGTCGCCAAGCGGTGATTCGATTGCGGTTATAGTTTGCGACGGGACGCTCGCAGATATTTGCGGCGTTCGCAGAGCTGCAAGCGGGTTGACCCCCTCGGGGACCGACATGTATTGCGCGCCGAGCTGCAGATTGACGTTCTGCACAAGCGGCGTATAGCACACACCGGCATCGGCGCATCCCTGCGCGACTGCTTTCAGCGTTAGAATCCGGTTAGATCCAGTTTGCTGCACGGGCAGATTGATAATCAAATCGCCGCGGTAGGTCTCAACGCGACCGAAAAACGGATCCTGATGTACCTTGCCGGGGGGCAATTGCGGCTTGCCGAGGGAAAAATCATTTTGCTCCACCTCGAATTTGAACCTGTTGCGGTATAAATAATAGCCTTCAGCAATTCGGTAGCGCACTCTAATATCGTTGGCGTCCACCCACTGCGCCGACAGCCGAAACGCTTGCTCGGGTTGCAGCAATTCCGGTTCGTTTGCGCGGGCAAACGCCGAAACCAGCATCAGCAAAAGTAGCAGCAAGCGCATTTTGGGGAGGGTGGACGTTCAGCCGGTGATCGTCAGCGAATGTGTCTCGACAGCGAGCCAGTCAAGGTATGCCTTCAATCCGTCGCTTATAGGGACAGCGACTAATTCTGGAAGTTCGTAGGGATGGCTCTGTCTTACCATTTGCTCAAGGCGCGGAAAATGCGCTTTAAGCGTCTTGATAAATACCGGAACTTCCTGCGCCGTCTCGATCTTGCCCTTCCAGCGGTAGACCGATGTGCATTCCGCCATCACGTTAACGCAGGCCGCAAGCCGCGCTTCGACCAATTTATGCGCAAGCTCCAATGCCGCGTCGCGATTTGGAAAATTGGTCAAGACCAATATTGCGTCCTCGGTCATGATAACCCGTATGCAGTTGTTTTATTCGACTTCACCGCGTGTTCGAAGCAGCGCAATGCATACTGCTTTAGTTCGCCGCGCGCTGGCGCAGCGCGAGGTTCAACGTGCCACTCTGCACGAACTTTCTCGCAACGTCCTGGAACGCCGCAACGTAAGTGCTTTGAAGCGCCTGTTCGAAAAAAGCCGTAACGCCCCCAGTTTGCGATTCGGCGTGGAATGCAGCAATCTCGTCACCGTTTGGCAGATAACCCTTCGCAGTAACATCGACGTACCAAACCTGCGCCATGGGGTTGTATACGCTCCTGCCGTGAACTTTGATTATGAGGTCCGGCACCGGCATCTCATTGCGCGGCAAAACCTGCTTGGCGAGCGGCGCAAAAGCCGTCAGCGCTGCCTGTTGTACCAGCTTGCCTTCCATAGTCCATTGGTATGTCTCAAAATATCCATAGACGTTGTAGAAATGATGCGTCTGCAACGCGAGATCCTCAGGGGTCATATCTACCGCAAGGCGCAGGGGCAGATGCTGGTCAAGAGAGACTTGCTCAAGCGCAGGCTTAGCCGGGGTTCCGGTGCATCCTGCAAGCAGCGCCAGTAGCACCGGCCATATCAGGACATTGCGTGTCATAATCGGTTTCATTGGTAAAAGGCGGTTCTCTCATCGCGCGGTATCGCGCGTTTCCCAAATCGGTTGCGCAAGCTTGCTGGCGCTTTTATGCTCTGCCGCGGCGAGTCCATCGATCACCATCGGGTAGCGCAGTTTCACCTGCAACTCGCGCTTCATGCGCCGGTTGACAAGACGCCGCGACTCCGACATGAACGACAATAGCGTCTCGGAGATATTTTGGCATATTTCACCATAAGAAACCCGCGCCGGTCGCGGCAGACCGAAACGGTCCGCCACCAAGTCGAAGTAATCGCCCATTCGGAGTTCCGAATCGTCGCTGGTGTTATACGCCCGTCCCGGTTTGCCGAATCGCAGCGATGCGATCACGATGCGCGCCAGGTCATCGGCGTGAATATGATTGCTGTAAGGATCCTGCTCGGGCAGCAACGCCGGGGTGCCGTTTTTAAAGCGCTCAAGCGGCAGCCGGTCGCTGGCATAGATTCCGGGTACGCGCAGGATGCTTACACAAACACGGTTGCGCCTTCCCCATTCGCGGACTCGGCGTTCGGCATCCAAGCGGCGCTGGGCGCGCAGGGTGTGCGGTCGCAACGGGCGCGTTTCGGGAACGATTTCACCGTCGCAGTCGCCATACACGCCACTGGTACTGATGTAGATGAGTCGATGTGGTAAAATTTTTCCCTTTGCCAGCCCCGCAAGCAAATGTGCGGTGCGTGTGTCTTGCGTGCCTTGGCTTGGCGGCGGCGCAAAATGCACCACGTCTTGCGCCAGTCCGCCCAGCATCTCAAGCGTTTCCGGGTTGTCAAGATTGCCGGGGATGGGCGTGATGCGGTATCCGCGCAATATGGGGTAGCGCTGCGGGGAGTGGGAAAGCGCATAAACACGGTAGCCTGCGGGAAGCTTCCGCACCATGCGCAGCGCGACATCACCGCAGCCTATAATCAACAGCCGCCTCATTTCTAATAGTTTAAGGTATCCGGTAATGCAGTGGTATCCCCGCCCTCAGAGCCTCTAACATAATGAAACGAATAGTGCGACGGCGTCGGTTTCGGATGCAGGCCGCGAAGCGAGCCGCGCCGTTGGGTTATTCTCCAATAAGCGGGCGAGTGACAAAGGCGTGCGCCGAAATCCGCGCCGTCCCCGCGGGTTGCGACCAAAAAGCGCGCCTGCTTTGTTGCTCGGCTTACTCGATGTCCCGACCGAGTTGCGCCTCGCGTCGCGCATTCATCGCTTTTTGGCCGGCAACGCAAATCCGTCTCATTATGTTAGAGGCTCTTAAGTGTTATTTGTATGTCATTTCAAGTCACTATTAAACCCAGCAACCATGTATTTGCGGTAGAGCCCGATGAAAGCGTACTCGAAGCGGCGCTGCGTCAAAGTTTTGGCCTGCCGTACGGCTGCCGCAACGGCGCCTGTGGCTCATGCAAAGGCAGAATTCTCGAGGGCGAGGTGGATTACGGCGTCTATCAGGACAGCGCGCTTAGCGCGGCTGAAAAACGCGCGGGCATGGCACTCTTCTGCCAAGCCAAACCGCAAACCGATTTGGTTATTGAAGCGCGCGAAATCAATGCGGTCAAGGACATACAGATAAGGAGGCTGCCATGCCGGGTGCAAAAAATGGAGCGGCCCGCGGACGACGTAATGGTGCTTTACCTCAAGCTTCCCTCCAACGAACGCTTGCAGTTCCTCGCCGGGCAGTACATTGACATTCTCATGAAGGAAGGCAAGCGCCGGAGTTTTTCAATGGCAAATCCACCGCATGACGACGAGTGTCTGCAACTGCACGTGCGCAATATCGTGGGGGGTGCGTTCACCGATTACGTGTTCAGCAAAATGAAAGAGCGGGATATCTTGCGCTTCGAAGGCCCGCTAGGCACCTTTTTTCTGCGCGAGGATTCAGACAAACCAATAATTTTTGTCGCGAGCGGAACCGGATTCGCTCCCATTAAGAGCATCATCGAGCACGCCTTGTACAAGAAAAGTCATCGTGAGATGATCTTGTATTGGGGCGCGCGCAAGCTGACCGATCTATACATGCTGCACTTACCGCAGCAATGGCAGCGGGAACACGAAAATTTTAGATTTACTCCGGTACTCTCGGAAACGCCATCGGAAGACCGCTGGCAGGGGCGCAGCGGATTGGTGCATCAGGCGGTAATGGAGGATTTTGGCGATTTGAGTGCCTATCAGGTTTATGCATGCGGCGCACCGGTCATGGTGGAAGCCGCGCGCCGCGACTTTACTGCCATGCGCAATCTCACGCTGGAGGAATTCTATTCCGACTCGTTTACTTTCTCCAATGATCCCAAGTCGTCCTAGATGTACCGTGGAATCCGGGCGCCGTCTCAAAAAATTAAAGGACCGTCCTGCGCCTGCCGCCGGAAATATCCCGCAGCTGGCGCACAGCCAGATCAAGGCTCTTCCGATATTGGGCTTCGGCTTCCTCGTTTTGCCCGATTTTTTCGTGCAGCATCGCGAGCTCCCGGTGGGCCGTGACCGTTGGCTCTACTCCGATGCTGGCCTCCAGATAGCTTTGCGCCTTGCCCCAAAGTTCCTGATACGCGCACAGTCTGCCCAACGTTAACAGCAGGTGGGCGTCATTGGGATGGTCAAATAACCGCGTCTCGGCACGTTCAATCTGCTTCAAGGTATCCTGTCCAAGGCATTCTGAGTACAAGTACACCAGATCGCTGTCCCATTGCGAGTCCAAGCTTCTCTCGATGATATCCTGCGCGATGCTGCAGGCACCTAGGGCAATAAAAGAGCGTGCGGCGGCAGCCGCAACTCCGCCGAGTTTCTTGTCCGACGCAGGTATTCTGCGCCAGCATTCCTGGAGCTCTGCGATGTCGTTCGCATGCCGCTTGAGATTTTCCTGCGTCGCATACAACCGTAATTGTTGCGCCTGACCAACGTCGAAGAATCCACGCTTTTCCAGCTGACCGACCAGGTTCAGCACTTGATCCCAGTTTTTTACGCGCTGCTGCGCCTCGAGTTCCAAGCGCAGCGCAGCGACATGCTTTGTGCCGCCACTTTCATTCAAAGCAGCCAGCACGCCGAGCGCATCCTGGTAGCGATGTTCGTCGACCAGCAGTTCAGCCTGCGTCATCATCCGCGCTGTTTTTTCCTCGGGCGCTTGCTTTTCGGCCTCGTCCAGGTAGGTGTCTCGCTTATCGAACGCTTTCAGCGCGTGCGCCGAGCGGGCCGCCAGCAGCGAAGTCAGCGCCGGGGATTCCCCCATTTCGTTAGCGGCTGCTGCAGCTTTTTCCGCCTTCGCATAACGCCCCTCAAAAAACATGCGCAAGCTTTCATTGAATCTGCCGCGAGCTTTTTCGCGGCGTCGGCGCACACGGTACTCGCGCACGTGCGCCGGCATGCGCAGCGTTTGCGCCAGCAGACGAATCAGTGCGTAAGCAATAATAAACGCGCCAACCAATAATAGCAGCGCCAGCTTGAGCGACAGTTCGACGCGATAAGTAGAGTAGACCAGCAGCACATAGCCATTGCCGTAGCCGATGGTCACGGCCAAAGCCACGGCCAAGGCAAAGATCAGTACTATCCAGATCAAGAACTTCACTGCACTGCCTTCTCGGTATGCAGCGTGAAGCTGCGCGCCGCTTCCAAGCTTGCCGAGATATTGGGAATCTCAATGCTAACGCTGGTTTCCTGCAACTGGTTGAGGCTGGCCATTGCGGCCTTAGTCGCGTCTGAATTCTTGTCGAAATAACGCGAAATCCATTTCTGCGCCGCATCAATGTCGGACTTGAAGCTGGTCTCATCGTGAAGTAGCAAAGCGACTCTCGCGCTTAACAGGCGCAGCTTGAGATTCTGGCGCAGGAAAAACGACTGATCCGGCGTCAGCAATGGTATTTCCTGCTCTGCGGTATTTTGAATGCGCACCATCTGTTTCATGTCCTGCCAGATTTCGCGCGCGAATTTGAGCCACGCGTTTTGCGCAGTTTCCGGTCCCACCGCGGATGGTTTTGCTTGCGGGCGTATATCCATTGCCAGCGGCATGCTGTCCACGCTGTATATCAGGTGGTCAAGGCGCGCACTTATTGCCACGGCATCCACGTTGGGCACTGCCTTAAGGAGCTCGATGTCGGTGTTGATGATCTTGCGCAGCGGAATAAGCTCCGGCCGGTCGATGCGTTGCAGGCGGGCGTCCGCCATTTGCAGGGCGGCCAGCGCACTTTTAACATTGCCCGCCAGTTGTAATTGCTGGCTGGCAATATTCAGCATTTGCTCCACTTCCGCAAATGCCCATTCGTCGCTGTTTCGAGACAGCTGCTGATACAGGCTTTGCAGTGCAACCTGCTGGTTTTGCGATGCTACGAGTTTATTCTCCAACAAACCCAGCTTTACCTGCATTTCGCGCAATGCGTCCTGGTTGTCCTTGACGATGGCGCGGTTGTCTTTGATGATGCCAACGGTGTCGGCCAGCTGCTTTGCGGACTCCTGCTGCAATTTTGAAATCTGGTCGCGGGTGTCAAACCATTGCCACGCCAAGAGAGCCGCCACGGCGAGCGAGGTCAAGAGTGCCAAATTGAGCTTTTTCTCTGACTTTGCAGGAGCAGCCGGAATATCCGTTTGCGAATTATCGGTCATGGCTAATTACCCTGTTTTACTCCAAAACCATTCAATCAATCCCCTAACAAGACCGGCGTCACTCGCGTCAGTTACCACTGCAGCGGCGAGCCCCAGCTTCCGGGCCTCCTCTGCAATGCGCTGATGCGGCACGAACAGCGGGATTTCTCTGAGCATTTGCTTACCCGTTGCGTCCATCATCTCGAATAAATTGCGCAGTCCTTCGCTGCTGGTTACCGTGACTGCGTGCAACTCGTTATTCGCCCACAGCCGCTTTAGCAGCGTCGGATCGCCACTGGGTTTCACCCGCTGGTAGCATTCCACATACTCGATTCTCGCGCCGCGCTTTCTAAGAATTTCGCCCAGCAATTCGCGCCCGCCCTGGCCGCGGAATATTACGATGTTCTTGTCTACAACGTCGCGCAACTCCGGCAAATCAAGCAGCGCTTCACTATCATAGCGCGAAGTAGGGTGAATCACTTGTTTGACGCCGTAGCGCAGCAATGCATTTCGGCTTGCGGCGCCGATCGCGGCAATTCGCAGCGTTTCGGGCAAAGTGCGGCGTTTGACGATCGCGCTCATCGCATTGGTCACAGCGTTGGCGCTAACGAATATGGCCATGTCGAATTGCTCGAGGCGGTCTATTGAATCGCGCAGCGGTCGCAGATCCGCGGCGCCAATAATTTCCACCGCCGGAAACAGAATCGCGCGGCCTCCTTCGGCCCGGATTAATTCAGCAAGTTCTTTGGCCTGTTTCTCTGGACGCGTTACTACGATATTGCGGCCGGTTAACGCCTGCCGGTGTGCGGCTGACGGGGCGCTGGGTCCGGTAGTCATCATGTGCCTTGCCCTTCCAGTTGCGCGAGTATTTTGTCTGCACCTTTGGTGCGCAGCGCTTTTGCCAATACCTCGCCCACTGTCTCCGCTTTACTCGCTTCACCTCGTACTTCAGCGCTTACCACGTGACTGCCGTCGGGCGTACCGATAAAGCCGCGCAAATATATTTCGCGGCCTTGCAGCTGGGCATACGCCCCGAGCGGCACCTGGCAACTGCCGCCAAGTATTCTGCTCATCGCTCGTTCCGCAACCACGCACACATAGGTTTGATGGTGGTTCAACGGCTGCAACAGCCGCACAAGGTCTTCGCGCTTGCTCAAACATTCAATTCCCAGCGCGCCTTGACCGGCCGCAGGCAGGCTTTGGTCCAGAGTCAACAACGCCGTCACGCGTCCTTCCAGACCCAATCTTTTTAATCCGGCGACCGCTAGGATAATTGCCGCATATTGGCCCTGGTCGAGCTTTTTTAGCCGAGTCTCGACGTTGCCGCGCAATGAGTTCACCTTGAGGTGCGGATAGCGCGCGCGCAGCTGGCTCTCCCGGCGCAGGCTGGATGTTCCCACGACGCTACCTTCGGGCAACGCGTCCAGGTCCGGAAAGCTGTTTGATACAAACGCATCGCGCGCATCCTCGCGCTCGGTAATCGCCGCCACGGTAAAACCGGGCGGCAACCGCATGGGCACGTCTTTCATCGAGTGCACTGCGATGTCTGCGGCTCCCTGCTGCAACGCTTCTTCCAATTCTTTGACGAAAAGCGCCTTGCCGCCGATTTTGGCGAGAGGAACATCGGACAAACGGTCGCCCAGGCTCGTCATGCCGGAAATACTGATGGGAAGCTGCGGGTGCAACGCGTTGAGTCTGTGCTGAATGAAGCGCGCCTGCCACAGTGCGAGCGCGCTCTCGCGCGAAGCGATGACAATTCTGGCAGGCGTTGCGCTAAGCGATGAATTGCTCAAAATGTATTCCGGCCGATCGCGCGTATAACAGACTGCTGTTTTTCGCGATCATATTTTAGCATGACGCGCGCCAGAGCTTGGCAGCGCATGGACTTGACCAACCCCGTTTACTTCGCGAATTCTTTTACTATGAATTGCTGGCGGCGGCTGACCGGCAGTTTTTCCTGCACACCCTTGAGCACCACCTCCCAGTGCGAGTCGCCACCATCCTCCGCAACCTTTTCAAAACCGGTAATGCTGTTCTTGGCGACCAGGCAATTGCGGTGGATGCGTATAAAGTTAGCAACAAATTCTTGCTCCAGGTTGGTTAACGATTCTTCAAGAAGGTACTCGCGTTCATTGGTTCGTATCGTTACGTATTTTTGTTCGGCCTTTAGAAATATGATCTCGCCGATTGGAATGAGGACGATTTTGCCGCGCTCTTGCACGCTTAGACAGGTGCGTGGCCGGCGTGCGAGTTTTTGCAATTGTTCCTGCCCGGGAGGCCGCATTTGGCTGGCTTTTTGCAAAGCAGCCAGCAGGCGCTCGCTGCGCACCGGTTTCAACAGATAATCGACCGCATTCACTTCAAAAGCCTGAATCGCGTAAAGATCATATGCCGTGGTAAATATGACAGCAGGCATTTGCGGCAGGCTCAGCAAATGGCGGGCTACTTCGATGCCGTCCATTTCCGGCATGCGGATATCGAGCAACAGCAGATCCGCGGGCACTCGCGACATAAGTTCTACCGCTTCGCGCCCGTTTGCGGCTTCCCCGACCAACTCGTGCGGAACGGCGGGTGCGCAATCGGCCAGCAGCTCTCTCAGCCGGTTGCGCGCCGGCGTTTCGTCGTCAGCGATTATGATGCGCAAGGGGCCGGTCATTTTTCCGAACGCAAATAAGGCATGACGATCTGCACCTGGTACAAATTCCCCCGCAGCCCGGCAGTCAGCCTTGCTTCCACGTCAAAATGCAGGCTCAAGCGCTCGCGGATATTTTCCATCGCCATTTTATTGCCGGCGTGATGAGTACCCTCGCGTTGGTAGGGATTGCGCAGCACGATTTGCACCTGGTCATTCCGGAGAAATATATTAATGTTGATAACGCCGGGCTCTGTTCGCGGTTCGATGCCGTGATACACGGCATTTTCCAAGAGCGGCTGGAGCACCAGCGGCGGAATCTGGGCATCGCGCGGCATGTTATCAATATGCCACTCGACCTGCAACCGCTCTCCGAGACGCAACTGCTCGAGACTCAGATAGCGCCGGCACAGATCCACTTCCTGCTCCAAGGTCGAGAGTTGACGATTGTCCGCCATCAGGACTCTGAATAAATCGCAGAGATCCTCAAGCGCAACCTCGGCGCGCTTGGTATCGCTTCGAATCAGGCTCAACACAGCATTGATGCTGTTGAACAGAAAATGGGGCCGGATGCGCGCCTGCAATGCCTGCAAACGGGATTCGGCAAGCGCCGGCGAAAGGAGACGGCTTAGCATGTTGAAATAGACGATCAGCGCCGCTGTCATCAGCAGCGTGAAGAACCATAGACGCTCCAGTGGAGCGATCCCGCCCCCGAAAAAATTCCCGCCCAATCGGTACACCAATGTGGTTATGCATAGTTCCAGCACCAGCACAATACCTGCTCCCCGATAAAACGGCAGCTTGCTAAGCCAAGGACCGCCCACCATCAGTACCAGGAGGCTTAGTATCAATATCGGCTCCGCCAGTGCTGCTATGGCGGTGAATTCCTGTAATGTTTGTTCTAGCGAGGTGCTTTTTACAACGGCGGCAATCAGGCACACAGCATTTACCAACAGTAAAATCCGCAGCAGAATGCCCAGGTTGCGGAAGTTCGGCAAAGCGCCTGGATATGCATTTTGATTTATACTTGCCACTTTTTGTAGCATCCATTATCGATTTCTGGCGCTAAGCGTTACACACAGCACTGTTTTTGACAAGCTGGCATCCATGGCAAAAAAGATCAAGCCCGGGAGTTCAACAACCCGGTCAGGACGATTCAGTGAGCCGGTAGCGGAATTGACAAAACGCTATACCGCCTCTGTCGATTTCGACAAACGGCTTGCACCATACGACATCCGTGCGTCGGTTGCACACGCGCGCATGCTGAGGGCTATCGGCGTCTTGAGCGCACAGGACCTCGCGGCAATCGAAAAAGGCTTGCGGCAAATAGCCGACGAAATAGCCTCAAACAAATTTCCCTGGCGCCTGGAGCTGGAAGACGTACACATGAACATCGAAAGCCGCCTCATCGCCTTAATCGGCGATGCCGGCAAGCGGCTGCATACTGCGCGCTCAAGAAACGACCAGGTCGCAACCGATGTGCGGCTGTATTTGCGCGAGGCAATTGATGACATATCGAATCTCATCCAGGCGGCGCAGCGCGCATTGGTCGACCTTGCAGAAAAGCACCCTGCAACCGTAATGCCGGGGTTTACGCATTTGCAAGTCGCGCAGCCGGTAACTTTTGGACATCACTTGCTGGCCTATTACGAAATGTTGAAGCGCGATTGTGAACGGCTGGGCGATTGTCGGAAACGGTTGAATCAGCTGCCGTTGGGAAGCGCGGCTCTTGCCGGCACGGGTTACCCAATAGACCGCATGCGCGTAGCAAAGGAACTGGAATTCGACGGAGTTTGCGAAAACTCGCTAGATGCAGTTTCGGATCGCGATTTTGCGATTGAGTTTACCGCTTGCGCGGCGCTCATCATGATGCATCTTTCGCGTTTTGCCGAAGAGCTGATATTGTGGATGAGCCCGGGATTCGGCTTCGTGGAGATCGCCGATCGCTTCTGTACAGGATCATCCATCATGCCGCAGAAAAAGAATCCCGACGTGGCCGAGCTCCTGCGCGGTAAAACCGGCAGAGTCAATGGGCATCTGGTGGCGCTGCTCACGTTGATGAAAGCGCAACCGCTCGCGTATAACAAGGACAACCAGGAAGACAAGGAGCCGCTGTTCGATACGGTAGACACGGTTAGGAACAGTTTGGCGATTTTCGCCGTGATGCTGCCCGGAATCAGGGTCAACCGCGAGGCAATGAGGAGGATCGCATCTCAAGGCCACGCCACGGCAACCGATTTTGCCGACTATCTGGTGCGGAAAGGGCTCCCCTTTCGCGACGCGCATTTAGCGGTGGCGAAGGCGGTGCGCCACGCCGCCAAACGCGGTTGCGAATTGAACCAGCTCAAGCTCATTGAACTTAAAAAGTTTTCCAAGCTTGTCGGCAATGACGTTTATCCGATTCTCAGCCTGGAAGGATCGCTCAAAAGCCGCAGCCACGTTGGCGGCACCGCTCCCACACAGGTTAAAGCCGCTATTGCGCGCGCCCGCAAGCAGTAGATGCCGGGACCGCTTGTGATTCCGCTCTGGATTAAGCTTGTCTACACGCTTTACGTCGCGGTAACGATTGCCGTTTACTTGATAAAGTACAGCCCGGGCAATCTGCTTTGGTTTTCCGACATCGCACTGCTGGTCACGGTTGCGGCCCTCTGGATCGAGAGCCCTTTATTGGCAAGCATGATGGCGGTTGGGGTGCTGCTCCCGGAGGCGCTTTGGAACCTGAGTTACTTCGGACAGCTCCTAACTGGCAAGCGCGTAACCGGGCTCTCCGACTACATGTTCGACTCGCAAATACCGCTCTATCTCCGGGCGCTCTCGTTGTTCCATGTGTTCCTCCCGGTTTTGCTGGTGTGGATGGTCGCCCGGCTCGGTTAC
>Ga0335085_10004457_pt1 | contig 23230 bp, 16 predicted proteins | sample Lox_Sample_45_FD_206712 | JGI IMG/M metagenome (GOLD analysis project Ga0335085, IMG submission 206712) | Soil microbial communities from Loxahatchee National Wildlife Refuge, Florida, United States - Lox_Sample_4.5 | ecosystem: Environmental > Terrestrial > Soil > Wetlands | place: USA...
CGTCGAGAAAGACCGTTCCCCCTTCGGCAACTTCAAACTTACCCTTCTTGCGGTACTGGGCGCCGGTGAAGGCGCCCTTTTCATGCCCGAAGAGTTCGCTTTCCAACAAGGTTTCCGTCAAGGCCCCGCAGTGGATGGTGACCATAGGCATGAAGCGCCGCGGGCTCAAATTGTGGATGGCTCGGGCCACCAACTCCTTGCCGGTGCCGCTTTCGCCGTGAATGAGCACCGTGGTGTCGTTGGGCGCCACGGTGCGGATGCTTTCCAGCACCCGCTGCATGGGCTGGCTCTGGCCCACCAACTCCACCGCCTGCGCTTCCTCCAGGGTCTCTCGTAGGCGCAGGTTTTCCTCCCGCGTACGGCGATGCTCAAGGGCCTTGCCGACGGCGTGTGCCAGGTCATCGGGGTCGAAGGGCTTCATGATGTAGTCATAGGCGCCATCCTTAAGCGCCTGCACCGCGGTTTCCACGGAAGCGTAGCCGGTCATGATGATGACGATAATATCGGGATCGACTTCGCGGATCTTGCGGTGCAGTTCGAGGCCGTCCATGCCGGGCATCTTGATGTCCACCAGGGCCAGGTCCCAGCGCTGGCGCGGCAGCTTCAGCAGCGCCTCGCGGGCGCTATTGGCCGTGTCCACACTATAGCCTTCCTCTTCGAACCATTTTCCCAACGAGTCGCGAACGACGTTCTCGTCGTCCACGATCAGAAGACTAGCTTTAGGGTTCATAACGTGCTCCTCACAATTGCCGATTTTCGATTGTCGATTGACGATTGAAAACAACGAAGTCGACCTCTGCTATCGACCGTCTATAGTCAATCAACCATCCTTTCAATCACCCTCATTTCAAGCGGCGAATTCATGTGTTGCTGCCTTTCGATCGACAATCGACAATCGAAAATTTCTCAGGCCGCGTTGATGTTCACGGGCGGTTCTTCCGGCAAAAGGACGGTGAACGCCGTCCCTTTCTGTTCGGTGGAATCCACCTCGATATTTCCGCCATGTTGCTGGACGATGCCGAGGGCTATGGCCAGGCCCAGCCCGGTTCCCTTGCCCTCTTCCTTAGTGGTGAAGAAAGGCTCGAAGATATGGGATAGGACATTCGGCGGAATTCCCGGCCCCTCGTCACGCACCACCACATGACCGAGGCGGCGCTCCGGGTCGTAAGCGCTCTCGATGCCCAGCCGGCCCCCGTGCGGCATCGCTTCCACCGCGTTCATCAGAATCACCAGCAGCGCCTGTTGCACTTGCCCCGCGTCACAATAGAGCGGCGGGAGTTGAGGCTCCAGCTTCTTCTGCAACTCGATCCCCTGGAGGTCCATCTGGTGCTTTACCAGCAGCAAACAGCGCTCGATAATGGCATTCAAGTCGTTTTTTTGGGGATTGATGGGGGTCTGGCGCGCGAAGGTGAGCAGGTTCTGGACGATGCCTCCGCACCGCCGGCTTTCCCCTTCGATGATTTGCAAGTAACTTTTGGCTTCATCCAGACGCCTGTTCTCGTTGAATCCCTTGTCCGCCATACGTGAAATCAACTTGCTGTAGGTCAGGATGCCGGCGAGAGGATTGTTGATCTCATGCGCCACCACCGCCGCCAACTTGCCCAGCGAGGCCATCTTCTCCGATTGCGTCAGGCTACGATAGGCGCGTTCGAGTTCTCCCGTCTTCTGGCGTACGCGGTCTTCCAGGGTCTCAGTCCACTTCCGGTTTTCCGCTTGTGCCTTCTTGAGTTCCTGGGTCATTTGGTTGAAGGAAACGGCCAGGCTGCCGATTTCATCCCGGCCGGTTTCTGGCAGCAGATAATCCAGGTCACCTTGGGCCACCGCGCGCGTGCCCTCCGTGAGCTGGCGGACCGGCTTGTGCACAGTCAGCCAGATCAGCCAGGAGGTGAACAGACTCACAACCATGAGAGCCGCTGCGGTGAAGACAATCGCCCGGCGCTGATGCTCTGCCACAGATTTGTCCATGGCTGCCAACGAAAGATTGGTGTCAAGTACGCCCAGCACTTGGCTTTCTGCGGTGTGGGCATGGCAGGCGGCGCTGGAACAATCGGCTTCATTTTCAATGGGCCCGATCAGCCCCAGTACTCGCGTGCCGTCGCGAGCGTTGTAAATACGCATCCGGTCAGGCCGGTTGAGCCGTTTCAGTGGCTGGGCCTGCGCGTGACAGGCGTAACATGCCTCTGCTTTCTTATCGACGAACTGGCCTACTTCCTTGTCGTCGGTGGAAAAGCTGATCTGCCCTTCCTTATTGAAGATACGAATGCGGCTGATCCCATTTTCGGTCCCGATAGTGTTGATGATGTGGAATACTTCTTCGCGCTGGTTGCGCAGCATCGAGTAACGAATGCTACGCCGAATCGTGTCGCTGATGCGGTCGGCACTCTGGAAAATGATTTCCTGCTGCGATTGCCGCCAAAGGCGCAGGTTCCAATACCCATAGATCGAGAAGAGGACCGCCATGCCCCCCACCACGCAGGCGGTCAGCTTGATGGCGAGAGTATTCGTGATGCGCATCATAAGGAGGTTTCAGGTGTCGGGTGCCAGGTGTCAGGTTAAAGGCGCCAGATTGGATGTCTTCTCTGACACCAGATACCCGGCAACAGACACCTGCTTTTCCATCACATTCAGGTACCGCACCGCGAGACTGAACAGCAGAAAGCCCACGCCCACGATCGACAGGGTTACGGCCACCTCCGTCCAGCGGGGGAAGTAATGCACCCCGGAAGAAGCCTCCAGGCCGGTAATCGAGACGTTCAAGCGGTTCAGAAGGAAGCCCGTGATCACCAACACGGCGACGCCGAAAAGGCCATCGCGATCTTCCCGCACCTTGCGAAAGAGAAGCAGCGGCAAAGGAATCAGCAGGCCCAGCGTAATCTCCAATACGAAAAGGAGCGTTTCCGTGGAGGGTTCACGCAAGTGGGAAAGCGCCCCCCGCCCCCAGAGGTCCTGGAACTTCAGCAGGCCGTAGATTGCCAGCACCACGGCCATCGCCCGCCCCAACACTTCCAGCAAGGGCATTTCAATCTCCCGGCCGAAGGCGCGTGAACTCAGATTGGATTCAAAAATCACCATCGCCATACCCACGCCCAGGGCGGAGATGAAAAAGAACACCGGCAGCAGCGGCGAATACCAATACGGATGCAGCTTGGTGGGCACGATCAAGAACAGGCTGCCCAGCGACGACTGGTGCAAGGTCGAAAGCATCACGCCCGCGATGACCAGGGGAATCGTTGCGGCTTTGACGATGCGCAGCGGTTTGTGCAGTTGCAAGCGCTCCAGGACGGCGGGAGAAAATTCCAGCGCCAGCACCGTGAGGTAAAGCATCACGCACCAGGCAACCTCAAACATCACAGAGTGCGGGTTCCACATCACCAGCGGATGCCAGATGTTATAAGGCTTGCCCAAGTCGAAGAGCAGCGCCACCGCCACCAACGCGTAGCCCAGGAAGGCGGTCAGGATCGATGGACGAAGCACGGCGTGGAACCGCTCGATGTGGAAGACATAAACAATCGCCGCCAGCGTGAAACCGCCTGCCGCCAAGCCCACGCCGCAGAGCACATCGAAACCAATCCAGATCCCCCAGGGAAACTGGTCCGACAGATTGGTTGCGGCCCCCAACCCTTTGACGAAGCGCAGCACCGTGGAATAAAAACCCGCCGCCAGAACCAGCGCCAGCACGGCGCGCCAGAAGGTTAGTTTGGGAAATTTATCGATGTGCATCGCTTGGCTCCATTAAGGCTGTCAGTGGTCGGTCCTCAGTTATCAGTAGAAAGGATCTCCGACCACCATTGCAGAACTCGGTACTCCAAAAGTGCTCAGGGCTTTGAACCGCCGGCCGCCCGCCACCACTTCTCGGACTCTCGGGACTGACTGAAACCTGACAACTGAGAACTGGGTCCTGACACCTGTCACCTGTCACCTGACCCCTGCCCTTCCGCCTTCGCCACTTCTTCGCGGCGGTTGGTAATCCACCAGATCCCGCCGAGAAGAAGTCCGCCCAGGGTGACCAGGTTGGGAATCTTGGAGAGCACCCGATAGGTCAACATAGGCATTGGGTCACGAGGCAGGTTGGCAGGCAATCCCAATTGCTCAAAGGGCACCGCCGAGAGATAAAGCACGGACGTGCCACCCACCTCTTCCTTGCCATAAATGTGCTGGAAGTATTTCGAAGGGTCGTCGCGCAGCCGTTTTTCAGCCTCGTTTAATAGGTCGTTGCGCTCGCCGAAAATGCCGGCTTGCACCGGGCAGACTTCCGTGCAGGCGGGCTGCTGGCCTTTTGCCTGTCTAGGCGCGCACATGGTGCACTTCTTCACCTTGGGCAAGGCAGCTTTCCATTCATAACGCGGAATGCTGAACGGGCAGGCCATCATGCAATATCGGCAGCCCATGCATTTGTCGGCATCGTAAGCTACCGGCCCCGCCGCGGTCTTGTGCAGCGCGCCTACGGGACAAACCGATGCGCAGGTGGGTTCCTGGCAATGCATGCAGAATCGCCGGACGAAAATGCTGCCGTGCGTCTGGACGACATTCAGCGTGTCAGCGGACAATCTTCCGTCCACTTCGCCATGACTCTGGGCGAAGGCAACGAGGGCCTCCTCGCTTATGGGCCCTGCGGGTAGATCCTTGGCAGCGCTAGGCTCGTCGAGCGGAAGACTATTCACGATTTTACAGGCCGTAGCACAGGCTCCACAGCCGATGCAGCGAGTTGTATCAACCAAAATGGATTTGCTCATTTTTTCAACATCTCCGACGAGCCTTAGGTTGGACATAATGTCTATGATGAGGACCAACCTGTTAAATCTATAAGCACGCCATATGCCGAGAAATTCATCAGTTGAGGGTTATATTGGGACTTACAGTCTGAAATACACGCCGCTTGGCTGCGCCCGATCTTGGCCTCGGTGAAATCACGCAATCTGAGCATTTCGGCCTGGCAGGCTGCTGAAAAAGACCGATGGCGCGACGTAAGCGGCGGGTTTACCCCACGATTTGGCGACTACCCGTTAGCGATGCCAATACCGATGGGAGTCTGCCCCACTATCAACGTGCTGGCTCCTCTTTCTTGGAAGGGCGTTATCAGGCGAGATCTGGAGTCTCCAGCGTGCTGTGGACACCCAACATTGCAAAAACGGCTGGCGATTGCCTGCGGGGCCGGCCAAGGTATGATGCCGGTTGGAGCGGAGTCCATCATGGAAATTCCGGTTTGATCCGCACCTCTTGACCCCAGAGAGCTGCGAACGTGACGGACGATTGTTTTCAAAGTCAGCCAGAGGTATCATATTCGTGGGGCCGGAGGCTCGTCAGGGGAGTTCCGGCCAATTTTTGCTATCACCGGCCAGACAGCCGGAGGGCCCAGCAATATCATTCCGTGTCCGTTTCCGGTGCACGACAGACGCGCCAGGGGTACCATTACGCTGATGACCGAGGTACTTCGTCCAAGGCACTCTGCCCTCGTTCGCGTGACGCATTGGCTCATTACTTTGTCTTTCCTGGCCCTGCTCGTCACGGGAGTAGAAATTCTCATCTCTCACCCGCGCTTTTATTGGGGCGAGACCGGCAACGTCAACACTCCTGCCTTATTCCGACTGGCGATTCCATCCTCCCGGGATACCGTCCCCACCGGCTACGGTTACGTGCTTCCTGACCAAAACGGCTGGAGCCGCTATCTTCATTTCGAAGCTGCCTGGCTTGCAGTATTGACCGGCTTACTTTATGGAGCATTCGGATTCTTCCAGGGGCATTTCCGGCGGAATCTGCTTCCCGCTTCGTCTGACCTCTCCCCGATGAGGCTCGCGACCGACATTGCCCGGCATTTGCGCTTCCGGCGGCCAAGTGATGAGGAAGCCTGGTCGTACAACGTGTTACAGCGCTTGACCTATCTGCTCGTCATTTTCGTTCTCTTTCCATTGGTCATCTGGACGGGCTTGGCCATGTCCCCGGCCTTCGCCTCGGTGTTTCCCGCCGCGGTCACGATTCTGGGCGGCCGGCAGTCCGCACGCACCCTGCACTTCTTCGTGTCCATATTCCTGGTGCTCTTTCTTTTGGTTCACGTTCTTATGGTTTATCTTGCCGGATTTCGGAAGCGGGTGGGCGCCATGATCACCGGCCGCCTTGCCCAGCCCAAGGAGCGAGCATGAGCAAGATTTCAAGACGTAAACTCCTGACCACCGGCCTGCTGGCCACCGCGGGCGCCACCGGGCTCGGAGTAGCAGCGAAGCTCGCCGAGCGGTATGGACTCATCCCGCCCGATGCGGGCGTCCTTTACGGCGCGGGCGAAACTCTGACCTATGCTGCACACCGGATATTGACGCGCCACACCCCGGTACACGAGTTTGCTCGGAGCCAGATTTCGAAAGATCCGTTCGCCAACGAAGTCTCTCCCTTGGGCGCAGAATTCCAGCGCTCACAAGCGGGAGGGTTTGCGGACTGGCGCCTTGCCGTCGATGGCATGGTCGCGAGGCCGGTATCGTTCTCGCTGGCGGACCTCAAGAGCTTTCCCCGTAGCAGCCAAATCACCATGATCGCATGCGAAGAGGGCTGGTCTTACATCGCCGAATGGAGTGGCGTACCGCTCGCTCACATCCTCAACCTTGCGGGGGCTCTTCCCCAGGCCCGATACGTTGTCTACCGTTCGATCCAGCCCGACTGGTGGGACAGCATCGACATGGCCGACGCCTTGCACCCTCAAACTCTCCTGACCGTCGCCATGAACGGCGGTGAGCTTCCCGTCCCCTTCGGCGGACCTCTGCGCCTGCGCGTTCCCCGTCAACTGGGTTATAAAAACGTCAAGTACATCACCCGGCTCACCCTAAGCGATGACCTCAAGCGGTTCGGCAAGGGCTTGGGCTCAGCGGCGCCGGAAAGTGGGTACGCGTGGTACGCCGGCATCTGACCGCACAGGCCGCCGACACAGTGGGCCCCGGCAAGGTAGCGCGACCTGTCCTTGAGATCCGCAGCTTTTCCTTGTCATTCGCGGACGAACCGCGGACCAAGCGGGAAGCCACAGTCAGCGCAGTTATCACTGTGGGCTTTTCTCACGCGTGCATTCCCAATGCGAGGCGCCTATCCTCGCCGGAAGTTCATTTTTTTTGCAAGGAAGAACCCGCGGTCAGGAAGGCGCTGACCGCGGCTACCCGCTTTCGGTGACACAGGCACTCCTGCCTGTGCAAAGGATTGCATCCGCCTTGCGCACAGGCAGGAGTGCCTGTGCCACCGCTAGCCACTTACCACTGTCCACTGTTCACTATTCAATGCCTTACTCGTACCGCAGCGCCACCATCGGATCGACCTTCGTCGCTCGGCGTGCCGGAAGGTACGACGCCAACAGAGCCACGCTGACGGCGACGAGGATTGCGGCCAGGTAACTCAGCGGGTCCAAAAGCGGGATGCCGTAAATGACCTGGGACATCAGGCGGGACGCCGCCAAAGCACCGATCAGGCCAATGGCTGCGCCGATTCCCCCGAAGTGCAGGCCCTGGCGCAGGACAAGTTTCAGAACATCGTTGCGCCGCGCCCCCAGCGCCATTCGAATGCCGATCTCATGGGAACGCCGGCTGACGTGGTAAGCCACCGTCGCATACAGCCCCACGGCCGCCAGAAAGATGCCCAGGATGCCGAGGCTCGCCAGCAGCTCGGCCCGCGTGCGCTCCGGCGCCAGGCCCTCCTGCATGTAGTCCTTGAAGGTCACCGCTTTGACGATGGGAAGGTGTTGATCGACCGCCGCCGTTACTTTCAGGATAGCAGGGAGGAAGTTCCGGGGATCGCCGGCCGTTTCCACAAGCAGCACGCACTCGAACGAGAACACCTGCGTGAAAGGAAGGAACAGGTAGGGCTGGACTGATTCATGGAGGTTGACGTACCTTCCCTCTTCCACCACGCCCACAATCTGATAATTCATTTTTCCAATTTGGATTGATCTTCCTACCGCGTCCTGGTCCGGCCAAAATTTGCGTGCCATGGCGTCATTGACGATGACGACACTCATGTTCGATGGGGAATCGAGCGCGCTGAACTCTCGCCCTTTGAGCATGTGGGCGCCAATGGTTCGGAAGAACGTCGGCGCCACAATGTTGTAGCGGATATTGAAATGATCGCTTCCCGGGGGCGGCTCGACGCCGGGAATGATCACCGGCTGGGTTTCTCCTCCTTCCATACCCCCCAGGGGAAGGGGCGGCCGCCGGGCGTAGCTGGCGCGTACCACCCCCGGCACGGATTCCACGCGCGCCGCCAACGCCGGATAAAGGGAGGCGGCGTGGGCGGCGTCATAGCCATAAAGCGTGGGCGGCGCCACCGAAAGCATGACTACATTCTTCTTCGGGTCAAATCCGGGATTGATGGCCTGACTGTAAGCCAAGCTGCGCAACAACAATGCCGAGCCGGCCAGCAGGACGACGGCGAGCGCGATTTCACCGCACACGAGCAAGTTGCGCAGGGGCAGCCGCCCCGTCGCGCGTCCCCGCCCAGGGCTTTCACCCCGCAGGGCAGCCGTCAAGGCACCCTGCACGGCCCGCAGCGCCGGCGCCAATCCAAAGATTAAAGCTGATAGGAGCGAAATAGCCGTAGTGAACAGCAGCACGCGGCCGTCGAGCTTGAGGTTCATGTCTGCCAAGTCGGGAACGAGCGCGGGCCCCAGCCTCATAAGCCACGCGGCCAGCAGGAGCCCGAGGGCCCCGCCCGCTACGGACAGGAGAAGCCCTTCGGTGAGAAGCTGACCCACCAGCCGCCGCTGCCCCGCTCCCAGCGCCCGGCGCATGGCGATTTCGCGCTGTCTCCGCTCGGTTTGCGCGAGCAGCAGATTGGCGACATTCGCACAGGAAATCAGTAGAACCAAACCTACCATCGCCATCATATAGATTTCCGTTTGCATTCCCTGGTACGTCCACTCGGAAGCCGGGCGAGCGAGGAATCTGACGTCCTGGTTGGTGGCGGGAAAAGTTATCGCCAGACGTTTCGCGAGGCCCCCGAGCTGGGCGCGCGCTTCGCCGAGTTGGGCGCCCGGGCGTAGACGCCCGGCGACCTCAAACCAGCGGTAGTCGCGCGCCGCATCCCAACGCTCCTCGCCGGGAACCATCGTTTCCCAACCCTCCAGGGTGAGCCAGGTGTCGGGTGCGCCTTCCTGCCGCAAGCCGCAAAAGTTCTGGGGAGTGATTCCGATCACAGTGAATTCTTTCCCGTCGAGGAGAACGGTTTTGCCGGGCAGAGAGGGATCGCCGCCGAAGTAGTGCTGCCAGAGATGGTAACTCACGACCACGGAGTGGCCCTCGGCGGCAGCCGGGCCGGGCGGCGGTGAAAAGGTCCGTCCCCGCAGGGCCTTGACCCCCAGTGCCACGAAGTAGTTCTGCGAAACCACTTCGACGCTGAACTCTAGGCCCGCTCGCTTAGCCCCACCGCTGATGTAGCCTGCCCGGCGGTTCCCATAGGCCACCACGTCAGAAAAAGCGCCGGTTTGCTGGCGAATGTCAAGATAATCGGGATACGAAGTAAAGTAATGATCGGACTCTTTCAGCCCGCCGGTGGTGATCAAGGCCAAGCGCCCTGGGTCCCTCACCGGCCATGGCCGGAGAAGTTCGGTATCCACGATACTGAAAATCGTGGAATTGGCACCGATGCCCAGCGCTAAAGAAAGCACGGCCACGGCTGCGATGCCGGGATTCTTGCGCAGCATGCGCAGGGCGAAGCGGAGATCCTGCCAAAACCTTTCGAGCCAACCGAGGCTGTTCATGTTGTAGATTTCCTCACGAATCAGCGTGGTGTTGCCGAGCTTGCGGTGCGCGGCGTAGCGTGCCCCTTCCGGCGACATGCCGCGGGCCATGTTCTCGTCCGTCTCGGCTTCGAGATACGCTTCCAGCTCGCGCGCTCGTTCTTCATCCCAATAACGGCGGCGAAAGAATCGGGTCAAGCTCATATGAGTCCTCAGCTATCAGGTCTTCGCTATCAGCTATCAGCGATCAGCTATCAGCTACGGCCCGCGGGCCCACCGGGTCTTTAGCTGAGAGCTGAAAGCTGATCGCTGACCGCTTCATTCATACCTCAGCGCCACCATGGGATCGACCTTCGTCGCCCGGCGGGCGGGAATGTAGCTGGCGAGGAGCGCCAATATAGTGACCAGTAATGAGACACTGACAAATGTCAGCGGGTCGGTGGGTGTGATGCCGTGTAGCAAGGTCCCGAGTAGGTGCGTTGATGCCAGGGAACCCACAAATCCAATTCCTAGTCCGATTAGCGTCAGTTTAAGCCCCTGCCCGGCAATGAGTAGCAGCACATCCCCTCGTTCCGCTCCCAGGGCCATGCGAATACCGATCTCGTTGGTCCGTCGCACCACTGCAAAAGCCAGGATGCCGTAAAGGCCCACGCAGGCTAGCAGCAGAGCTAGCACCCCAAATAGACTCGACAGTGTAGAGATCAATTTCTCTTGATAAAGGGACGCATCAACTTGCTCCACCAGGGTCTTAGGGTTCCAAGGGGCCAACCGGGAGTCAAAAGTGTGCAGCAGACTGCGGATTTGGGGCAATAGGCCGTTTGGATTCGAAGCGGCTCGAACTTCAACCGTTAAATCACCCAAATCACCCTGCAAGACATATGAATAAACATTCGGTTGCACCGATTCTCTTAAACTCAAATATTTTACATTGCCGACGATGCCGACGATTTCGCACTCCTGTTTTCCCCTGCGCTCGTTCCAGCTGAGTTTCCGCCCGATCGGGTTTCGACCGGCAAAGAATTGGTTCGCGAAAGCTTGATTGATGATCACGACTTGGGGCGAGGTTGAACGATCCTGGGGACCGAAGTCCCGGCCCATAAGCAAGGGAATCCCCAGAGTCTCGAAGAATCGCGGGCCCACAAAATCCAAATAAGCATGCATCTCTTCACGGCTTTGCGGTGAGTAGCCTTCGATCGAGATAGGCACATCATCCAGATGGCCGCCGAGGGGTGTCCTGTACGAGAAACTCACGGAGCGTACGCCGGGCATTTGGCTGATGCCTTGTTGCAATTCTAGGTAGAATTGCTCCCGCCGCTCACCCTTGTAACCCACTTTGCTTGGATCGACTCCGAACAACAATACCCCCTGCCGGATGAAGCCGGCATCGAAGGTTTCGAGGTTCCGCAGGGTGCGAACCATTAGGCCGGCGCCGATGACAAGAATCAACGACAACGCAACCTGGGCGACCACCAGTGCCTGACCCAGCCGGTTGCCTTCGAATGAGCATGTCAAATTGCGGGAGTACGACTGGAGCGACAGGCCGGGACCGGTCCGGATGACTCTTAACGCCGGTGCCAGGCCAAACCCAACTCCGGTGGTCAGGGCAACGAGCAGCGTGAAACCGAGGACAGCAAGATCAGGATGAACGTCCAGCGCCAACGGGCCTCGCCCTCTTCCCATCAAAGCGACCAGCGCCGGGCTTCCCCAAAAAGCGAATAGCACGCCCAAGGCACCGCCCATGGAGGCCAGCACGATACTTTCGGTAAGCAGTTGCCGCACGAGGCGCGGGCGGCCTGCCCCCAGGGCGGATCGCACGGCAAATTCCCGCTGCCGAACGCTAGCGCGCGCCAGCAGCAGATTGGCCACGTTGGCGCAGGCGATGAGCAGAACGAGTGCCACTACTCCCATCAGCAGAACTAATGGACGCGAAAATTCCTTGCGCAAGTAGTCTCTGCCGCGCGCAGCGGGCAGCACCAGAATCCGCTGGGCGAGCAACTCCTGACGTTGCGTTACCGAAAAGTTGGAAGTGTCCTCCCTGAAACCGGAAAATGCTCCGTCGTGCCCCTGCCGGATGAGCACGTCCAAATTGGCGCGCGCCCGCTCCAGCGAGATACCCGGCCTCAGACGGGCTACCACGTTCCACAAATCGCGGTGCGGATCGTCCAGCAATCCGCACTCACACCCATCATTAACCTGCGGCAGCATCGAGATAGGCGCCCAAAGGTCATAAGCCCGGCCTGGGTCGAGGCCGCTGAAATGGGCCGGAGCCACTCCGATGATGGTAAAGGGCACATCTCCCAGCGTCATCTTTCTGCCGACTGCCGCAGGGTCTCGACCAAACCGGCTCGTCCAAAGTGCATAGCTGATCACCACGACCGGATGCACTCCCTTATCCTCGTCGACGGCAAAGATCCGGCCGACAACCGCGTTGACCCCCAGCACGGAAAAGAAATTGGCAGAGACGAGTTGGCCCGTCCATCTCGGAGGTTCTGGTCCTGATTCGGCGAAGGGCCATTCGCGGGCCACTGCCATGCCTGTGAAGACCTGGTTGCGCTCGCGCAACTCCTTGAACATCGGGTAGGAAAAGGTCTCGGACACAAAGGCCTGGTTGTTGTGTCGACCCTGGTACGCGATTTGTGCCAGCCCCTCAGGATCCCGTACCGGTAGCATGCGCAGCATGACGGCGTTGATGACGCTGAAAATCGCAGTATTGGCTCCGATGCCGAGTGCGAGCGTGAGCACCGCCACCGCGGTGAAGCTGGGATTCTTACGCAGCGTGCGTAGGGCGAGTCGGAGATCTTGCCAAATGGTTTCGAGCCAGCCGAGGGTGTTCATGTGATAGATCTCTTCACGAATCAGCGTGGTGTTGCCGAGCTTGCGGTGCGCGGCATGTCGCGCCTCTTCTGGCGACATGCCGCGGGCCATGTTCTCATCCGTCTCGGCTTCCAGGTACGCTTCCAGCTCGCGCTTTCGCTCCTCATCCCAATACCGGCGGCGAAAGAATCGGGTCAAGCGCATGGGAGTCCTCAGTATTCAGTTCTCAGTCGTCAGTTGTGAGCCTTCAGCTCTCAGCTTTCAGCGTTCAGCTACGGTCCCCCTGACCCACCAGGTCTTTAGCTGAGAGCTGAAAGCTTAAATCAAATCCAAGCTGCAATGCGGCACCCTCCTGTCGTAAAATATGCCCAGGGAGAGATGCCGATGAATGTTGCACTGCCTGCCGATCTCGAGAAACGCGTTAACGAAACGGTCGCGCGCGGGGAATTTTCCAGCCGCGAAAAGTTCTTTGAGGAAGCGGCCGAACTCCTTCTGGACCTCCGGCAGGGTGATGGGCGGCCGGTTCCGGTCGACGAACATTGGAAGAAGCGCGTCGACGCGTTCGCGGAAGAAGCCCAAGCCAGCGGAGAAGCCACGGAAATGACGGACCGCGACTGGGCCGAGGTCGAGCGCGCCGGGCTGGCCTTGATGCGAGCCAGGAAGAAAGCGTAGCCGGGCGTGGGTCGAGCGATCGTAAGACCGGCCGCGCGGCGTGATCTCATCCGGCATTTCGCCTGGCTCGGCGAGAACGCCAGTATCGACGTGGCGCACCGCTTTCTCGCCGCAGCCCGTGCCGCCTTCCACGAATTGGCGCAAGCACCCAACCTCGGCGCCCCTGGCAAATCCGAAAAGTTCCCCGCCTTGCGAATGTGGCGAGTCCGGCATTTCGAAAGGTACCTGATTTTCTATCACCCACGGTCGAACGGGGTGCAGATTGAGCGCGTCATTCACGCTTCCCAAGACTACACCCGCATCTTGTCACCAGAGGCATAGCCACTACCCACTGACCACTGCCGCTTCTAACCACTAGCCACTAGCCACTGCCCTTTCTAGCCACTGGCCTCCTCCGGGCGCAGCACGCGGTTGATGGCGCGCACCAGTTCATCCCAACGGCTGGTTTGATGGGCCAATTGCTTGCGGCCCGCGGCCGTCAACCGGTAGTAGCGCGCCCGGCGATTATTCTCCGAAGTGCCGCAGAACGAGGCGATCCAGCCACGGTCCTCCAGCCGGTGCAGGGCGGGGTAGAGCGAGCCGTGTTCGACTTGCAGAACATCCTCGGAGCGGCGTTCGATGGCGTAGGCGATGGTGTGCCCGTGCGCGGGACCCAGCACCAAGGTTTGCAGAATCAACAAGTCGAGCGTGCCCTGGAGCAGCTCGCCTTCCAGCGGAGGTGAACCCTTTTTTGGCATGCTGCCGTTATACTCCCATAGATCATCTACCACAAGAGGAAAATGCAGTGAAATGCCTATTTACTTAACTCGGAGAGTATGGCCGACGAGCATGGTAGGAGAATTAACAAAGATGAGCTATGGGTAAGTGCGGCTCGGCTCCCGCCGAAGAGCAGGAGATATCCTGTACTACGCAGCGCGGCGGGGCCGCAACCAGAGGAGTAGGTGCCAGCAGTTCTGGTCCGGGCCGAACGCCGTTCGGCCCTACATCATCCGTGAAACTGGCTCCATTTTAAGCCGGTGCTAACGGGTGTCAGCGGGGTTGTGGTGAGGTGGGGGTCGAGCCCTAAAGAGATTTGGCCATACGGGCGGGGGAATCATTCAATACGCAAAAACTCCAAGAGCGGTCCCCCCACCTGGAAGACCGCTCCTGTAAACCCAGAAACGTCGTGCTCCTTTATGGCTCGCGAAGGAAATTTGCCTCAAAGGCAGTCCAGGCCGTCGGGCCAAGTTCAGCCAGGCAGCCCGCAGCGGGAATGCCTCCGTCCTGACTGGTGGCGCCGAGGGCCAAGTCCGGCGAGATTTGACCGAAGATGAACTCCGTGAAGCGCACAAATTCTTTCTCGAGCCACATCGCGGCTTGCTCGCCGTAGCGCGCGCTCGGTGCGGTCTCCTCCGCGCGCGTGGGGATAAGGTAACAGATCCAGCCGCTTCCATACGGGTCCGAGCTCAACAACTCCGGTTGATCCACGAGGTGGTTGTTTACTCCCATGACCCGGCCGGTCATGGCCGAGGGAATAGTTATAACGCGCCCATTGTGCTCCAAGCGAAAGAGGGGCTGCCCGGCGGTCACCTGGTCGCCGACTTTGGGCAGGATGATGCGCCGGACGGCGCCCACCGCACGCACAATCAATGCGTCGGCGCCAATTTCCAATCCGCCCGCAGGATCGGATCTGATCCAAGTGTGTTGGTTGGCGAGGTGAATACCCTCCGGCACCTGGCACAACGCACCAAGCCCGTACGCCATGGCGCCGGCTGTGGGACGCCTTGCCAGCGCGGGGTGCGCCACCCGCCACGCCTTCCACTTCTCAATGCCCAGGTCCGTCACGACCAGACTTACAAACATCAATGCCACAAAAATCGCGACCATGATGAGCCTCCAGACACACTTCGAGCTTTACCCGTCTGTGCCACCTTACGTGCGTGGATTTAGCCGAGCAGCATTTCCTGTACGAACTTTTCCCATTGGAATTCAGGGACCAGGCTTAGCACGTCCCCGATGGCGTGACCGCCGTCTTGCAGATGAGCCTCCGAACCCGGGCTGATGCGCGTGTGGAGCGCGCCGACGGATTCCTCCATCCAACGTTGGGCCAACCGTCCGTGCAGCAGATTCCTCATGTTGCCGTCCACCGCCGGAGCGTTCACGGCCACCAGCCAGCCCACGCCGTATGGATCCTCATGAGCGATGGAGGGATTGCGGAGGACCTCGGGATTGACTTCCACGACTTCGCCCTCAATGGGTGAGAGCATTTCGAAGCGATGGCTGCCACGGCCAATCGTCCAGCCGCGTTCACCTTGCCGCAGCCAACGGCCTCGCGCCGGCAGATCGATCTGATCGATTTGGCCCACCACCCGCGCGGCGAAATCATCCAGGCCGATACGCACCAACTGGCGCGATTCTTTCATCGCCCAAGCGTGCCCAGGATGGTATGAAAGGTGGGCGGGCGCCTTGAACCCTCCCACAACGTTCATCGGGAAAGCCATCCCTTCTGCCTGCGTTTCGGTTGCTACACTCTTGACCTCCATGCGGCGCGCCTGCCGCCATTGCATATAAAAGTCGTGAGCAACCAGTATGGCAACTGATATTAGAACCAATATGGGAACCATGGGCCTCTCCGCGGTGCTCAGCCACCTTGCTGCGAGGCCGACGCACTCGATACTCACCCATGCTATACGCAAGCCTGTGGCCATTGACAATCTAAAATAAGGGGTTAAGAGCTGTTATAAGGCGTTTATATTCTGATGGTTAGATCTGATTACGGAAGTTCTAAGAAAAGGGACAAAGCGGCTGGTTTGGTTTCCTTTGTTGCGTTTCTCAATAAGGCTTCTTGGTAAGACCGCCATATCAAGAGCCTATAAGCTGTGTTTTGTATTGGATGCATGGCTGTTGCACATCGCAACATGAGCCATATAAGAATTCAGCAGGCGCACGAATGCAAGCGATTTCGTACCACGTCCCACTCATTGGCCTTGCTGGATTACATCGGCAGGCAATCGCGATGAAAAGTCACTCAGGCATTCAGCAAGGTGTGCGGCTTCCGCCGGGTTCACAGCGTAAAAAGAAACGGTGTCTCCACCGACGATGACGTTGTCCTGTATGGTCCATCTGCCCACCCGAATCCATTCCCGCGGCAGCATGCCGGGAAACCACTGATCGTAAACGATTGCGATGCGGGTCCCGGTTTGTTTCGAAAGGCGCTCGATGTCGCCGGCCTGATACGCATGCTTTCGTTTGGCTGCCGCAATCTCCACGTTGGCCAGCCCCCACAAATCGAGGCAATGGATATCGGCAAGGAAATTGACCGCACCGATGTCGTTCAACGCCACGGTGGAATTCTCGTAGTACTGGTGGACGAACAATCCCATTTGGTATTGCTGCTCGTAAACGTTGGTGGTGCACTGGGGAAGCAACCAAAGAACCCGTCCTCCCTTCACTGCCAGCAGAAAAAAGAAGAGCAGAGCCAGGGCGCTACAGGCGAGGTTCCTGGGCGCAGTCCACGTCGTCAAGGAAAGCGGCGACGGCCAACTTGGCATGACGACCGGGAGTTGCACGGCCACGAAGAGAATCGCCAACACGCACCAGTAGGCATCGTAGCGGTACAAGGTGCCGGCTCCCACAAATTCCAGGTGTGCAATCCCGGCCAGAATCAGGATCGCGCCCATGATTTGCCGGCTTTCGCGGGGCCCGCTGCCCTTTCCGCAGGCCAGGATATAGAACAGAAGGACGCAAACCAGGAGCACCAGCGCATGCAGTCCCTCGTGAAGGTTGACGAAGATGGGATTCAGCAGGGAGAGGATGAGCTCCGCGGGGGAATGGAAATCCGGCAAGGAGGCCTTCAACAGGAGGGAAGTGGGAAGCCAGAACCACCCCTTCGATACGGAAACGGTTCCATACACGAGCCAGGGGAGAAACCCCAGCGCGCCGAAAGCCAAGGCATAGGCCCACCGTTTGAGCACCAGCAAGATCATGGCGATGGCGATGATCAGGAAAATTCCTTCGAACCGTACGGCGGTGAGCACCGGCGCCAGAATCAGCAGGCGCACCGAATCCCCGCGGGCGGAGTCGGGCGCCTCACCGCTGATCCATCGCGCGGCAAAAAAGACTGTGAGCAACGAAACCAGGATTTGCAGCGTCGGCTCCATGCCGGTCAGGATGAGCGCGGGCAACGGGATGAGCAGGATGATGCCCAGCAGCGCCACCAGCCGCACTCCCGCCGGCGCTTTGTACCAGGAAAGAATGGCGTCAGCGGCCGCCAAAACGAGGATGGCGAAGACCAGATCCCACAGGAGTGGGGCGAGCTGATTCACCCCCCCCAGGTAATAGGTGAGGCTTAAGAGGAGCGTCCACAGCGGGGGGGACGAACACGACGTGAAGGCATAGCGAGTGACGCCCCAAACGCCGTACTGGGAGAAGTTCCTGGCCATCGCCATGCCGATGTAAGCGTCGTCCAGCGCGTACACCAGATGACCATGGTTCTTACTGATGGAGACGCTCAGAATCAACCACGACAGCATTAGAAAGACGAGGACCGACACGTAAAGCGGCCAGTTGCGGAGTAGGGTTCCTTTCAATCGCAGCTCCTTGCTTCCAGGCTATCGGCGGGACTATACACCAACCCGGCGCGAGCATGCCAGTGCCACCCGCTAGGGTGCTCCCCCGCAAGGGGATACGCAACGCAAAGGTGGAAGCCGCGTTCCCGCAACCGCAGCGTGAGCGTCTCACCCGCTGCGGCGCTGGCATCCTGCCCACTGAAGAACTCTATGCTGGATCCCATGATCCGTACGGACGAAGTTAATCTTCGGGGTAGGCATCGGTGGGTGCAACGAACTGAGAGAGATTCTGCAACGAGGACTGGAAATAGGGGAGCGTCCGGGCCAGGCCGTTCTCCAAACTGACGCGGGGCTCCCACCCCAGTTTTTCCCGGGCAGCGGTGATGTCCGGCTGGCGGCGCTGTGGATCATCTTCCGGGAGGGATTCAAAGACGATTGAGCTCTTGCTTTGCGTCGTTCGGATAATCGCCTCGGCGAGTTGCAGGATGGAAACCTCCTCCGGGTTTCCCAGGTTGATGGGGCCGGTCTGGTCAGACGTCAGCAGCTGGTAGAGTCCCTCCACGAGATCGCTGACATAACACAAGCTGCGGGTTTGGTTTCCCTTTCCGTACACGGTCAAGGGTTTGCCCTCGAGCGCCTGGACCATGAAATTGGGCAGGGCGCGCCCGTCCTCCAGGCGCATGCGCTCGCCGTAGGTGTTGAAGATGCGCACGATGCGCACCTTCACTCCGTGCTCGCGACGGTAGGCCATGCTGATGGCTTCGGCGAACCGCTTGGCTTCGTCATAGACGCTGCGCGGACCGACGGGGTTGACGTGTCCCCAATACTTCTCGGGCTGGGGACTGATTTCCGGGTCGCCATAAATCTCCGAGGTCGAGGCCAATAGGAAAACGCTCCCCTGGGCTTTCGCCAGCCCCAGGGCATGGTAAGTTCCCAACGCTCCCACCTTGAGGGTGTGAATCGGGTGTCGAGCGTAGTCCTTCGGACTTGCCGGCGAGGCAAAGTGCAGGATGTAGCTTAACGGGCGGTCAGGGGACAAGGATGGCCCGGGGGATTGGGCGAGCAGGGCGGGCAAGTCGATCGGCCGGGTAACGTCGTGGAGCAAGAAGCGGAAATGCGGATGGGCGAAGAGGTGCTGGATGTTCTCCTTCCGCCCGGTAATGAGATTGTCGAGGCAGAGGACCGCGTGGCCCTCCGCCACGAGACGATCACAGAGATGCGACCCTAGAAACCCTGCCCCGCCGGTGACCAGGGTCAGCGGCCGGGGATTCTCGCTGGGCGTAGAATTCAACATAAGGATTACCCTTGTCTTCCGATCCTGAGCGGTTGGCATTAAACGACGGTGGTTCCCGGACACGTGCGAAGGCCTGTGACTCCCACGCCCTCGCGGCCCATGCAAACGTACTCGAAACCCGCTTTGCGGGCGGCGACAGGATCAAACAGGTTTCTACCATCCACCATGATGGGAACTTCCATGACCTCTAGCACTTGTAACAGGTCCAACTGCCGGAATTCTTCCCACTCGGTAAGGAGAAGCAGGGCTTGCACACCGCCGATGCTATTCGGGTCGGAAGCGCAGTGTCAAAGCGAAGTGTCATGAAAGTACCTGCTGCAATGTTTCAGGCTAAGGATTGTAGCATTCCCCCGCAAATACCAGGATGGCACTATTGGGCCATGTTCATGGGGAAATTGCGTGCTCGGGCCATCGGGTAATCTGCGATTTCCGACTTTAGATTTGAGATCTCTGATTGTTTTCATCAACATAATCTGAGGAAGACTCTATCCTATTTGTTTTCATCAATATAGTGTAAGGTCAGAAAACCGACTTTTTTTCTCCATGTGTTTTCAACAACATAGTTTAACTTACCTTTACTTTTAGATTCCCCCCTTCTTGCCGGTCCCGGAAAACCGCTCTTGGCTAACTTATTTAATTTCATTGGCTTGAAGATTATAGTAAATCATGGCAAATGTAGCTAGTTATCTTTATTATCATCAACATAATCTGCGGAAAACGGCAATTTGTGTTTTCCCTTGGCATCGCTTCTAAACGCAGGTTTTTTGCTGGTTTCCATCGAACGCTCCTGGCGCTTAATTTTCAGCAGCAGGTTGGTGATCCGCCGAACTTCCCGAAAGTAGGAATCCTGCATTCTCCGCATCAAGGGCGAGTTGGCGTGGGTGGGGGCGATTTCCGCGGCGCGTTCATAAGGCGAGGGACCCGTGAGAGACTCCTTTAGGATGGCTTGGCGCTGCGTCTCGCAAAACTCCACCTCCCGCGTGAGGATATTTTCCAGAAGCTGGCGCGGTCGCTCCCGCGCTGCCCATTCCGCCTCCGTAATGCTTGGATACGGATTGGCCTCCCGAGATGCACCGGCCTTAGGAGCATGCCCCTTCACTCCGTTGGGGGCTAGCCCTGTGAGGGGCGAAGGGTCGGCATGTACTTCCGTAGCGCCGACCTTGAGGCCGGCATATGGCGGACTTAATTCCGGCGCTGCCTCCGCTGCGGTGGGGCCCCGATCACCGGTTTCTGGACTTTGCTGTGGCGGAGAGAAGCCCGGCGCGACACGCACTGGGGGCGGATAATCGGAGTGTAAACCAAAGATCTCTTTGAGCCTCATGAGTGCCCCGCGAGCTCGCTCGTCGGGATCCACTCCATCTTCGCCCGTGCCCGGCGCCTGAAGCTGGTAAAAAAGAGCGAGAGCGATTTCACCCATTTCCTTCAGCACTCCATCCTGGTGCAGGTTTTTCATGATCTCCAGGTCGGCGGGAGTGGTGACGTAACGCTCGCGCGCTACCGATCGAGCGAGCCGCCGCAAACTCTCCGCCGTCATCCTGAGGCGCATCATCTGCGCGTGCCGCCGATTTTCCCGGCCGATGCTTACGTCCTGGGCCTGGCGCAGCGCGTAGCCCTCCTGCATGCGGTCGGCGCGGTTCATCAGCCACATGGCCCGCGCCAGGCGGATCACCAATCCCTCCTGCATACTGCCGCTGGGGTTGAATTCCTCCCAGAGGCCTTCCAGCAGTTGCTGAAACTGCGCCGGCTCTTCTCCGAGAGAGCGCAAAGCCACCTCCTCCGCCTGCGCGTAAAAGCCATGGCGCAGGTGGGCGGCGCGGATACGCAGGCGGCCCTCCGCCGTCAGCGTGCCGTGGCAAAGCTTCTGGTTCTGCCGAATCGCCGCCAGCTTCTTCTCCGTCAGGGGCTTTCTTTTGATCAAGGACATGGAAACCTCCCAAGACAGTGGTTAGGGGATAGTGGAAAGTGTCAGGGACATCGAAGTCCGGGGTCCGAAGTCAGGAGCCAGCATGCTGCCTGCTATCTTTTGCTTATTGTCGGCTGTTCCAAGGTTCGCGCCGACCCCTTGCTTAGGCTCGCGGTCTTTCACCTCCGCCAGCGCTTGCTGGCCTCACGAGCTAGTATAACACGGCTATTTGTCTTGTCAATGGCAAAAGAGGCTACATGATTGGGAAATTTAGACAAAAGGTCGGAAATTCTCCCTGCCGGGAGGAGAAATTTTCGGGGGAGGGTTCGGGCTGCCGGAAATCGCTTCTGCGCGCCATTGAATTCAGCAGCCGCGAGGAAGTATGCTATCAGGTGGTCGAGAATTGAAGACAGAAATCCTGGCGAAGTGGGCCGATCCGTAAACAGGCCATCGAGGTCATACCGTGTCGGGCGCCGTCTCCCCTCAGCACCGTCTGCAAAAGCTCTTCAAGAAGGGCTGGAAGCATCATCAGGAGGGTCACATTGAGCTGGCCGAGGCGTGCTACCGCAAGATTCTGAAGGTCGACCCAACGTCTCCCGAGGCGCGCCAGATGTTGCGCTTGTTGGGAACGAGGGAGAGTCCAGCGCCCGAATCAATTCAGTCGCTAGGTGCGACCCTCGCCGAAGATCCGGGAACGCTAAACAATCGCGCCGCTTCCTACCTTGCCGAGGGAAAAATCCAGCCGGCAATTGATTGCTTGCGCCGGGTCGTGGAGCTTCGGCCCGACTCTGCACAAGCCCACCTGTATCTCGGCGAAGTACAGGAACGGCTCGGGGACTTCCAAGCGGGGGCGAACTCCTATCAGCGCGCAGTCGCTCTGCAGCCTGATTCTCCGGAGCTTCACTGCCACCTGGCCAGGGTTCTTTATCAAAGTGGCGCCCTCCAGCCGGCCGTCGAGTGGTACCAGCGCGCCTTGGTCCTCGATCCGACACGGTACCAGATCTACAACGACCTGGGCCTGGTTCTGACCGATCAAGGCAGCTTTGATAAAGCCATGGAAGCTTTCCGGCGCTACCTTCAACATGATCCCCGGTCGGCGAAGACCATGGGCAGCCTCGGACACCTTTATGAATGCAAGGGCGATCTCATCTCCGCGGCGGGCGCGTTTCGACAGGCTATAGATCTAGACCCTCAGCTGCACGCCGCCTATAGTGACCTGGGATTCGTTCTTTACGGACTGGGCGAGTTGGCCGAAGCCGCAGATTGCTTTCGGCGCCTTCGCACCCTGCGGCCGGACTCCGCCGAGGCAACTGCCAATCTGGGACTTATCCATCTGCTGCAAGGCGATCTGGCGGCGGGCTGGACGGAATATGAATCCCGCTGGGAAGTTGGCGTTGGCGATGACCGAAGGTTCGCCCAGCGCCGATGGAAAGGCGAACCTCTCGGCGGTGAGCGCATTCTGCTTCATGCCGAACAGGGTTTGGGGGACACCCTGCAGTTCGTGCGCTATGTTCCGCTGGTCGTAGCCCGCGGCGGACAAGTGGTGCTGGAAGTTCAGCCGCCGTTACGTCGGCTGCTCGCGGGAACCGAGGGTGCGTCGCAGGTGATCAGCCGCGGCGACACGCTGCCACAGTTCACCTGGCAGTGCCCTCTGCTCAGTTTACCTCTGGCCTGCGGAACGGAATTGAATACGATCCCGGCAAGAGTTCCTTACGTCGATCCAGACCCGACACCGCTGGAGGAGTGGCGACAGCGGCTTCAGGGAAATACGCGGCGCATCGGGCTGGCCTGGGGCGGCAACCCCACACACCATCGCGATCGCCTGCGTTCCATACCGCTGGAGCTGCTTGTGCCTCTGATGAAAGTGGCCGACACGACGTTTTACTCCTTGCAGTGGGGCCCGGGAAGCGAGCAATTGAAACAACTGCCGCCGGACGTGCGTGTAATCGACCTTGCGACTGAGCTGAAAGATTTCGCCGACACGGCGGCAATTGTCGCTAATCTCGACCTGGTGATTTCCGTCGACACTAGCGTTGCACATCTGGCCGGCGCCATGGGTATACCTGTCTGGATATTGCTGAATAAAGGCTGCGACTGGCGCTGGTTCCTGGAGCGCGAGGATAGTCCCTGGTATCCAACGGCCCGGCTGTTTCGCCAAACCACTGCCGGAGGATGGCAGGAGGTCGTGAATCACATCGAAAATGAGCTTCGGCAGGGGTAATGGTGTGCGCGAAAACCTTTTCGTGTAGCTGATCGTGAAGAGCTGTTTTCATCCCCCAGACACCACAACCGCACGTCTT
>Ga0335085_10004458_pt1 | contig 23227 bp, 19 predicted proteins | sample Lox_Sample_45_FD_206712 | JGI IMG/M metagenome (GOLD analysis project Ga0335085, IMG submission 206712) | Soil microbial communities from Loxahatchee National Wildlife Refuge, Florida, United States - Lox_Sample_4.5 | ecosystem: Environmental > Terrestrial > Soil > Wetlands | place: USA...
ACAAGCTGCAGATGAATTACGGCATCGGCGCCATGGGCCCGTTCAACCAGGCCAATGCGACGATCGGCCGCGCGTGGACCATCATGTCCCGCAACCTGGATGGCGGCGGCATCTGCGGCGACACGTACATGGGCTCGCAGGGCAACGTGATCAATTACAGCAACCTGATCATCCCGGAAAATGAAAAGGACAGCCCCTGGCCGCCGTTCCACACCACCAAGGGCTTCAAGAAAGAAGAAAACGTGGTCAGCTTCTTTTTCGGATTCCTGATCACGCAGGGACAGGGCGGCAAAGGCCTCGGTGTAAAACCTGTGCCGCTGTACAACGTGGCCATGTCCGCCAACGTGCAGCCCTTTGCGAACCTCTTCGGCGCGTTGTTCCTGCTCGATCCGCTGGTGGCCAATGGCCTGGGCGATCTCGGATTCAAGGATCGCGATTCGCTGGCCGACTGGCTTCACAAGAACACTCTGGTCAGCGTGAAGGACACGAAGTCGATGCTCTTCAGCGGGCTGCCGCGCGGGGTCGATCCGGCTTCGCTGAAGGACGACGACATGCTGCCGAAGTGGCCGAACGCGAATGCCTATCAATTCGTGGTGATCGGCGGCCAAACCAACCCGTACCATCAGCTCGCGAACATGAGCTACCGGGTCAGCGTCTCGATCGACAAGTGGATGTAATTGGGAGGCGCCGGTCTTCGGACCGGCGCCTCCATCCCTTTCCTAGGCGCTCGCGGCTTGTGATTCCTGTTTTTCCCCTGCCTCGCCTGCCACGGCGGCGTGAATCGTAATTCCATTGGCCATGTCGTTGCGCACTTTGCGGTCCTTGACGGTCTTCATGATCAGGCGCATACCCTTCGCAACCGCGGTCGCCAGGCTCGATCCCTCGACCTGCAGTTTTCCCGCGGACGTATCTCCGGTGCTGCGGTCCTGATATCGCAATTCCACGCTGAACGTTTTCATTTTGCCTTTCCTTTCCGCAACAATTTTCCTACGCCTTCCGCCGCTGCGGCAAGGCAGAACTGACGGCCGGCCGATTTTCCTTTTAGCGATTTGCGGCTTCGTGGCCGGTTCTTATGGCAGCGAAAACGCCATGTAGGCGTTTCCGGCGGTGACGAAGATGTACTGCTTGCCGTCGATTTCGTAGCTGATCGGATTCGAGCGCGCCGAATGCCCCATGGTGAACTCCCAGAGCGGTTTTCCGGTGGAGGCGTCGAGCGCGAAGAAATTTCCTTCGTCCGTGCCGCTGAAAACCAGGCCGCCGGCGGTGGAAAGCACGGGCACCCAGGCCGGCGCGAGCATCTTGAATTCCCACTTTCGCTCGCCGGTGGTCGCCACCAGTGCGCGAATCGCGCCATAGGATTGCTCGCCGGCCAGCGCGCGGATTCCACCGCCGCCCACGATTCCTTTCGGCGGGCCCTCCTCGATCCGGCCGGTTCCTTTGATGAAGTACGCACCGGTTTCGTGCACGCTCACGTAGAAAAGCCCGGTGTCGGGCGAGTAGGAAGGCGATGTCCAGTCGACGCCGCCGGTAATGCTGGGATAGACCAGCGTCCCCGCGCCGAGCGTCGGCTCCTGATTCGGTGCGGGAATCGGACGGCCGTTGGCGTCGAGTCCCTTGGCCCAGGTTTCCTTGACGAACGGTCTTCCAGCGATGAATTTTCCATTGGTGCGATCGAGCACGTAGTAGAACCCGTTGCGATTGGCGAAGCCGAGCAGCTTGCGCGGCTTGCCGTCGATCGCCGCGTTGAAAAGCACCGGAGGCTCGTCGGAATCCCAGTCGTGATCTTCGTGCGGCGAAAACTGGAAATACCATTTCAGTTTTCCGGTATCGGCGTCGAGCGCCACGACCGAACACGTGTAGAGATTGTCGCCCGGGCGTTCGTCGTCGTTGAAATCCGGCGCCGGATTTCCCGTGCCCCAGTAGATCAAATTCAGATCCGGATCGTAGGAGCCGTTGTTCCAGGTGGTGGCGCCGGCGCTTTCGTACGCGCCGGGGCCCCAGGATTCGGCGCCCGGCTCGCCGGGCCGAGGCGTGGTCCAGAATCGCCAGAGGCGCTTGCCGGTCTTCGGATCGTAGGCATCGAGAAACCCGCGCACGGCGGCTTCGCTGCCGGCGCTGCCGATGATGATTTTGTCTTTGAGCGCGAGCGGCGGTCCGGTCATGGCGTAACCCATGGCGTTGTCGGCCACGTGGACGTTCCAGCGCACCGCGCCGTTTTTCGCGTCGAGCGCCACCAGGTGCGAATCGGCGGTGCCGATAAAAACGGAGTCGCCCAGAATCGCAACGCCGCGGCTGGTGGCGTAAAGCCCGATCGAGACGACGTGTTCGGGAAGCGTGGGCGACCAGGTCCAGAGCCGCAGGCCGCTGCGGACATCGAGAGCGGTGACGGTGCTGGGCGGCTCGGTGATGTACATCACGCCGTCGGCCACGATCGGCGACGCTTCCAGATTCGCCACCGGCTTGCCCGGCTGGTACATCCAGGCGACTTTCAATTGCCCGATGTTTTTCGTGTTGATCTGCTTCAGCCGCGAGTATTGCTGCGAATTGTAGCTGCCGCTGTAGGTGAGCCAGCTCTGGGGTTCGTTGGCCGCGTGCAGGATGCGTTCGTACGGCACATTCTGCGCCAGGAAATAAATCGGACTGGCCAGCAGCAGCGCGCCGAGCGCGAGGGCGTATCGAAAGGTTTTCATTGCGCCCCCTTCAGGCCGGCGAGATACGCCACCAGGTCGTCGATTTGCGCGCCCGACAGTTTGTCCTTGAAGCTGGGCATGAGGCTTTTGCCCGGCTCTTTTTTCAGTTCCTTCAGGTCGCTCTTGCGGAATGAATGGAAATTGCCTTTCGCATCTTCGATCACGATGTGGAAGGAGCTTTCCACGACGCGCGTGCCGTCGTAGGCTTTGCCTTCGTTCGTCACCAGGTGCACGAACATGTAATCGAGCAAACCGCCGGTTTCCAGAAACACGTGCGCCTGCGGCAGGTCCGATCCGGGATAGAGCAGCGTCGTTTTCAGGTAGCTCGGGCCGCGCAGCGCGCCCACTTTCGTCAGTTCCGGTCCGGAATCGCCGCCCTGGCCATCGATGATGTGGCAGGAAGCGCAGCCGCTCGCGTCGTAGACTTCCTTTCCTTTGGCGGCGTCACCCGTCACCGTGTCGGCGTCCTTGCGCGTAAGCGTCAGCAAGTAGGCGATCACCTGCTGGATCTGCGCGTCGCTGAGCTGCCCGCCGAAAGCGGGCATGGCGCCGGTCACGCCGTTCTTGATGGTGCTGGCCACCACCGGTGCGCCGATACGCATGGGAATGCCCTGGATGTTCGGGCCCATCGCGCCGCCGCCATCGAGACCGTGGCAGACGGAGCAGCGCTGCTCGAAAGTGGCTTTGCCCTGGTCGACATCGGCGGGCAGCGGATTCGCGGTGGCGACATCCTGCGCGAAAAGCCGCGATGCGCCAGGCGCGAATAATGAGGTCAACGCGAGCGCGGCAGGCAACAGCCTGCGAACGGCCGCGCTGATTCGAAGTGCAGGCATGTTCCCCCCGAGTGACATGCTGCGAAAAACCGGGCGTAGTGTAACGCGCCAGCCTTGTAAGGTGAAGCGAGGTTCGCGGCTTTGTCGCTTGGCTTACCCCTCCAAATAATTGTCGAGTAGAAGTGGCCCCTTCCCTTTATTTTCAGTGAGTTATGACGATTTCTACTTATTTTCATTGTCGAGTAGAAGTGGTTGGGCCCCGGCGTCGAATTGGGGCGCGCCGGGCCTTTCGGAGCGATCGCGCTCTCGGACGTGGTCGAGCGTCGCTCGTCGGAGCACAGACAGGATTGTCTGTGCCACGCAAGACGGCGGCTGTGTTTGGTCGTGTCGTTCATCGCCGCCATATTACGCAGCCGCGTCAAGAGATAAAAGTAGGAGCGCCTGTGGACATTCTCGGGCACCGATTGGGCGCGGAAAAGCAAAGGCGGCCGGGCTAAAGACCCCGGCCCTACGTTTAAACCTACGGCGAAACCAACGTCAAGAATGAAAGCAAATTCAAAGGCAAAAGCTGCCGCGCTGAAGGCCGCGGCGCTACATTAACGTCAAAGGCGAACTCAAAGGCAAATGCGGAGAGCCGGCGAGACGCCGGCGCTACTGGGGGAGGTTGAGGCGGCGCATGGCTTCGGCGAAGCGGGGATCGGAGCGGATGGCGTCGTAGGTGGGGAAACGGATGCTCATGACCACTTCGCTCGACTGCTCCGAAATGGCTTCATTCAAATATTGGAAGACCCTGTCGCGGTCGGGTTGGAGAGCGCAGAATGCAGCGGCATCGCCCTTCCAATCGCCAGTCTCCTTTGCTTCCAGAACCGCCAGTTCGCAGAAACCTTTGGCATCGGCACTGAAGTTCCCGGGCTTCGGCATGTCCGAGGTTTTTTGAAGCTCGGCGTTGGCATCGGCAAAGCGGCCGGTGACCGCGTACAGCACGGACAGCTTGAAGTGCGCGGGGCGAAAAGTGGGATCGCGATCGAGTGTTTTCTGAAATTGGGCCAGCGCTTCGGGATAACGGTGATCGTCCATATATATGGTGGCAAGATTCGCATTCATGATCGGCGAAAGCGGATCGAGCGCAAGAGCGGTCTGAATTTCGCGAATGGCCTCGTCGTAGCGTTTTTGAGGCACGAGAAAAATGAAAGAATAAAAATAGTGCACGGTGGCGCTGTTGGGGCTGAGCTGCAGAGCCCTCTTGAATTCCGCCTCCGCTTCCGGCCATTTCCAGGCCAACGCCAGCGCATCGGCGCGTGAGGAGTGCGCTTCGGCCAGCGAATCATCCAACTGGATCGCCTTTCGCGAAGCCTCATCGGAAAGCAAAAGGGCCTGACGCGGGGTTACCGTGGTGACGTAGCTCGGCATGACGTTGTAGGCATCCGCGAGCCCGGCATAGGCCATGGCGTAGTTCGGATCCGCGGCGATTGCCTGTTGAAAGAGATCGACGCTTTTCAGCAGGCCCTCCGGCGTGCGGCCGTACCAGAGCTGGCGACCCTCGAGATAAAGGCGGTAGGCCTCCGGGTTCGCGGTGCCCGCGCTGGCCAAGCGCTGCTTTTGGCCGGCGTCCATGTGCATGCGGAGGCGGTCGGAAAGGTCGCGAGTGATATCGGTTTGCACCTGCATGATGTCCGCCATTTGCGGCTCGTAACGCGAGCCCCACAGCTCCGTGCCGTCGGCGGCGTTGACCAGATCGGCCTGCACGCTGAGCGCGTTGCCATGCTGGGTGACGCGGCCGAGCAGGACGGCGTTGACCTGCAAGTCCTGGCCGATTTTCTGCGGGAGATCCTGATTGCCCTTGTAGCGAAAGACGGTGCTGCGGGCCATCACTTTCAGATTCGGCAGCTGCGAGAGACCGCTGATGACGCTGTCGGTAAGGCCGTCGCTGATGTATTCGTTGTTGGGATCGTTCGTGGCGTTCACGAACGGAAGGACGGCGATGGAATTGATTTCGCCCGCGCCGGATTTCGGGCGCAGAAAATAAAATCCGGCTGCCACAGCGATCAAGCAGATTGCAACGATGGCCGCGACGAAAAGAAGCTTTCGCGACGGCGCGGCGGGAGCGGCGGCGGGAACGGAAACGGCACTTGCGGGAGCGGGCGCAGCGGCACCGACCGCGGAGTTCGCGCCGGTGAGCGACACGCCGGAACGGCCGGAATCGAGATCGCGCTTCAGGCGGGCGAGATCGGCGCGCATGTCCGCGGCGGACTGGTAGCGGAGGTTGCGGTCCTTCTCGAGCGCCTTTTGCAGGATGCGCTCGAAATCGGCGGGCATATCGTGATTGAAACGCACCACGGGCGCCGGCGTGCCGTCGAGAATGGCTTTGAAAATTTCCGCGGAGCTGCCGCCGCGGAAGGCGAGCTGCCCGGTGGCCATTTCGTAGAGCACGGCGCCGAAGGAAAAAAGATCGCTGCGCGCGTCGACATCCTTGGCGCGGGCCTGCTCGGGCGACATATAAGCGACGGTGCCGAGCGTGGAGCCGGGGCTGGTGAGATGCTCGTGCGCGACGGTTTCGGCCATGGAATTCGACGCGGCGGCAGAGCCGGGGCTGGCGGGCGGCGGCGACGTCTTGGCCAAGCCGAAATCGAGCAGCTTGGCGTGTCCGCGTTTGGTGACGAAGATATTCGCGGGCTTGATGTCGCGGTGGACGATGCCCTGGGAGTGCGCGGCGTCGAGCGCATCGGCGATTTCGATGCCGAGGGCGAGAAGCGTTTCGTTTTCCATGGCGCCGGTGGCGATGGCGTGGCGCAGCGTGACGCCGTCGAGGAATTCCATGGCGATGAAAGTGCTGCCCTCGTGCTTGCCGATTTCGTGGATGGTGCAGATGTTGGGATGGTTGAGCGCGGATGCGGCGCGGGCCTCGCGGCGGAAGCGCTCGAGGGCTTGCGGGTCTTTCGACAGATCGTCGGGTAGGAATTTCAGGGCGACGAAGCGGCCCAGCTCGGTGTCTTCGGCCTTGTAGACCACTCCCATGCCGCCGCCACCGAGTTTTTCGATGATGCGGTAGTGCGAGACGATCTCACCGATCACGGTGCGGGAATTCTACGTGGCGGTGATGATGCAAGTCAACGAACGCCGTCCTCCGCCGGGGCCAGGACCTCAGACAGTGAACGCGTCCGCTATTTCTTGAACAGGTGGAAGCGGATGGGGCAGAGGCGGCGGAAGTGCGGGTCGCGGAGCCAGATGCCGAGCCAGGCGAAGATGGCGGTCCCGAGAGGGACTACAACCGGGAAATAATCGTGGATGCGGGTGTAGGAGGCGATGGCGCCACCGAGATAGCCGGTGAGGATGATGGCGCCGAAGATCGACGTGGGCGGAATGATGTAGAGGACGATGGCGCCGAGCTGCAGGCAGGCGAGGAGCGTGAGCGAGTCCGGATTCCAGCCAATCTGGTCGAACATTTTCAGGTAGCCCGGGTTGTGCGTGAGTTTCCAGTGCGCGCTGGTGCCAACCACGTAAACCGGGATGAGCGAGATGGCCCAGCCGAGCCAGACCAGAAAACGGTTCAGCTTCGACCCGGTCTTTGAGCTGTTCGATTCATTGAGTGGAACGGCTACGGCGTTCATTTATTCCCCCCGGGCGTTGCGGCGCGCGGCACGATGAGCCGGCTTGAACCGCGAGCCGAGGGAGTATATGCCAAAACCGGCGCGAGCGAATGCGCCAGCTCCGCTTTCGCTCGACTCATTTCAGGTTTTCTCGCCGGCGGCGAAAGCCGCGATACTTAAACACACAGTAATCAGGGCTGAAAGAGCGATGGGCAGCGGGAAAAGGAACAGGCAGCTGACAACGGTGATGGCGGCGAAGCAGAGAGCGAACGCCCACAAGGTGAGGCGCATCGCGGCCAAGGTCTGGGCCGGCAGGCCGCCGAGCTGCCACGCCAGTATCACCGCGAAAAAATAAAAGATCCCCATCCCGAACCCGGCGCCGCTGTACAGGTCCCAATACGACCGGCTGAATCCCTGCACCTGGAAGTGGAGCGAGTGCATCAAGCCGAGAAATGTGCCGGCACCCCACGACGGATCGGATTGGCGGAAGCCGAGAGTGTGACCGAAGGCTAAAAGCAGCAACAGAACTGAAGCGATTCGATACAGGATAGAAGGTTTCACGGATTCAAGGAGAGAGGCGCCCGCGGATGGCGAGCGCCTCTTCTACTGCATCAACGTAAACTATACCTCACTGGATCACCTCCTTCTCGGCGAGGACGCCGATATCGACAAGGTGTCGCATGGGCCGAGTATACCTCCAAACGTGAAGCGGCGCTTGGGCCGCGCCGCGGCTGTGCGATTAAAAGGCCGGATGACAGGCCGGATGACAGGGCGAAGACGAAAGCGCGGTCTGTGATAGAGTCGCGGCCACTGCGGAAGGATTCGGAAGAACACTTGGCGGCGCATCGCTACGACCTGATCACAGTGGGCGGCGGGATCGCGGCCTCCGCGCTGGCCAAAGCCATGGCGGAGCGCGGGGCGCGCGTGCTGGTGCTCGAGCGCGAAACGAAGTTCAGAGACCGGGTGCGCGGCGAAGGACTGGTTCCCTGGGGCTGCGGAGAAGCGCGGGAGCTGGGGATCCTCGACCTGCTGAAGCAAGGTTGCGGCCATGAGCTGCCGATCGTCGACAGCGGCGCGGGCCCGCGAGATCTGACTGCCACCACGGTGCCGCGGCTGCCGATGATTTCCTTCCATCATCCGTCGATGCAGGAAACTCTGCTGGCGGCCGCGGAACGCGCCGGGGCGGAGGTTCGCCGCGGCATAACGGTGGAGAAAATCGAAGCGGGCCCTGCGCCCGCGGTGGTGACGGACGCAGGCGGGCACGAGCGACTTGAGGCGCGGCTGGTTGTCGCCGCCGACGGACGCGGATCGGCGGCTCGAAAGTGGCTCGGATTCGCCAGCCGGGAGCAATCGAATCCGTGTTACATGGCCGGCGTGCTTTTGGCCGGCGTGCGGGCGCCGGAGAACACGGTCTACTTCCTGTTCAATCCCGAGCTGGGGATGTGCGCGGTTCTGCTCTATCTGGGCGGAGGCCTTTCGCGCGGCTATTGCATTTACCCGAAAACGGCGGGCTACCGGCTGCAAGGCGAGTCCATGCTGCCGCAATTTTTTTCGGAGTCCGCACGAGTGTACGCTCCGATGGCCGATTGGTATGCGGAGGCGAAGAGCGCCGGGCCGCTGGCTAGTTTCGACACCAGCGATTCCTGGGCCGAGCATGCGTACCGGGACGGCGTGGCGCTGGTGGGCGATGCCGCGGCCGTCTCCGATCCGACGTTCGGGCAAGGGATGTCGCTCTCTCTGCGTGACGCGCGCACACTGCGCGATGAATTGACCAAGGATTCGGACTGGGCCGCGGCTGCGGGCCGCTACGCGAATCGGCGTCGGGAATATTTTCACGCGTGCCACACCGTGGAAGGTTGGATGCGCACGATATTTCAGGATCCTTCGCCGGAAGCGGCTGCGGTGCGCGCCCGGGCGATGCCGCTGATCGCCGAGGATGCCACGCGCGTGCCGGACCACATCAACAGCGGACCCGATCTGCCGCTGAACGAGCACGTCCGCGCGCGACTGTTCGGCGACTGCTGAACGCCCCGCCGGTCGACTCTTTCGACTCAGTGCGCGCGAAGGGCGGCCGGCATGCCCGGCCAGACGTGGGTGCGCGTCTTGAAGCGCCAGCCGCTGGCGGTCTTCACGTAGAAATCGTCGTAGTGACCCCATTCGTAGGCGCGGGTGGGCTTGTCTGCGGTTTCTTTGTTCGTGGGATCGCCGATGGTGACGCTGAGGAGATAGCTTTTGCCGGTGGCGCCGCCGGGCGCGGGGGTGATGACGAGATTGGCGACCATGTGGCTCATGGCGTAGCGGTCGGGGACGGTCTTGGGATCGACGCAGCCGTTTTTCCCGCCGCCGTCGGCTTCGGCGAGACGGTCGCGGCCGATGTATTTCACCGTGCCGGGCGTGCCGTCCTCGTCGGCGATGCCGAAAACGCCATCCGGCGTGTAGAGATCGGCGTAGTCGTAGCCGCCATGGGTGCATTTATCGATGGCGTATCCGTAGCTCGCGACGAGTTGCTGGATGTCGATGTAGTCCTGGGCGGTGAGCTGCGAGGATTTGTCGGCGGCGCTGGCTTTTTGCTGGGATTGCAACAGCAGCAGCGCGAGCAATACCACGCTGAGAGCTGCGAAGGCTTTCGTCCACATGGAATCGATCTCCTGTTCAAGGCAAGAGCGATCGAGCCGGTATTCGGCGGCGAACTCGTTGGGCGTTCTTATATCACACCAGGAAAGTCGGAGGGGCGTGCAGCGAGGGCGCGGGCAGCTCGTGGACGGATGATCTTCGTAACGGCACAGACAGGAGTGTCTGTGCCGCTGAAACCCTAGGCCTTCGAATTCGCGCCGACGGGCTCGGGTTGCTGCGGATTTTGCGGGTGCACGAAATCGGGGGCGGGAGCGGAGGTCGCGACCGGCGGAACTTCGGGCACGGCCATTTCCCAGTCGCAGCCTTCGCGCACGCAGCTGCGAAACGTTCCCTGCTTGGTGCGTTTTTCGACGATGAACGGCGCGGCGCACTTCGGGCAAGGCTCGTTGATCGGTTCGTGCGGCGAGGTGTAGTCGCAATCCGGGTAGCGCGAGCAGCCGTAGAAGATGCGGCCTTTGCCGCGGCCGCGCGCGGTGCCGCGGCGGACGAATTCGCCTTCGTTGCATTTCGGGCATTTGATGCCGAGCGTGATCGGGCGCGTGTACTTGCACTTCGGATACGCCTTGCAGCCGATGAATTCGCCGAAGCGGCCCTGGCGGCGCAGAAGATTTTCACCGCACGTGGGGCATTTTTCATCGAGCTCCACATCGGGCTGGAGAGCCTTCAAAGTGCCGGCGGCCAGCTTGCGCGTGGTGCGGCAATTCGGATAGCCGGTGCAAGCCAGGAAAGTGCCGAACTGGCCGCGCTTGATGGCCATCACCTTGCCGCAATTCTCGCAATATTCGGTTTTCAGCTCTTCGCTATCGGCGGCGCCATCGGAAAGGTCGCGGATGAAATCGCAATCGGGATAACGCGAGCAGCCCAGGAAAAATCCGTGGCGGCTGATGCGTTCGAGCAGTTCGCCCTCGCCGCACTTTTCGCATTTCTGTCCGGTGGGGATGCCCGCTTTGTAGGAGACCATTTTCTCGCTGGCGTGGTCGAGATCGACCGTGAAGCGGTCCCAGAATTCCTTCACCGCGCTGCGCCAGGTCATCTTGCCTTCTTCGATTTCGTCGAGCTCGTCTTCCAGGCGCGCCGTGAAGCCGACGTCGAAAATATCCTCGAAGGCTTTCACCAGCAGCTCGCTGACCTTTTCGCCCAGGCGCGTGGGCGTGAAGCGGCCCTGGTCCTTGTTCACGTACTCGCGCTCGACGATGGTCGAAATAATCGCGGCGTAGGTGGAGGGGCGGCCAATGCCTTTCTCTTCCAGCTCTTTCACCAGCGTCGCTTCCGTATAGCGCGGCGGCGGATCGGTGAAATGCTGCTCGGGGCGGATCGTTTCGAGGCGCAACTGTTCGCCTTCGCGGACCTGCGGCAGGCGATTGCCGGCGGTATCGCCTTCGTCTTCCTTCTCTTCTTCGTCCTTCACGGCGGAGTACGCCGCCAGGTAGCCCTCGAATTTGATCACCGAACCGGTGGCGCGGAAGGTGTAGCCGCTGGCGTCGACGTCGATGGTGGTCTGATCGAATACCGCGGGAACCATCTGCGAGGCCACGAAGCGCTGCCAGATCATCTGGTAGAGCTTGAACATGTCCTCGTCGAGGAACCGGCGGACGCTTTCCGGCGTGCGGGTCACGTCCGTGGGACGAATGGCTTCGTGGGCTTCCTGCGCGTCCTTCTTGCTCTTGAAGAAGTTCGGCTTTTCGGGCACGAAGCTGGCGCCGAAGGTGGAACCGATATGCCCGCGAACCTGCTCGAGCGCATCGGCCGAGACGCGCACGGAATCCGTGCGCATGTAAGTGATCAGGGCGACCGAGCCTTCGTCGCCGAGCTCGACGCCTTCATAGAGGCGCTGGGCGAGCATCATGGTGCGGCGCGCGGTGTAGCGCAGCCGGTTGTAGCCGGCTTGCTGCAGCTTGGAGGTGGTGAACGGCGGCGGCGCGAAACGGCGCTTTTCCTTTTGCGTGACGCTGGCGACCTGCCAGATCGCTTTTTCGATCGCGGAAAGAATTCGCTGCGATTCGGCCTGGTCCGGGATTTCGAGATCTTCGCCCTTGTATTTGACCAGCTTGGCTTCAAACGAGGGCGGCTGGCTGGCGCCCAGCAGGGCGTGAATCGTCCAGTACTCCCTGGGGATGAAAGCGCGGACTTCCTTTTCGCGCTCAACGATCAGCCGCAGCGCCACCGTCTGCACGCGCCCGGCGGATAGACCGCGGCGAACCTTGTCCCAAAGGATGGGGGAAACTTTGTAGCCCACCAGCCGGTCGAGCACGCGGCGGGCCTGCTGCGCGTCGACCAGATTCACGTTCACCTGCGTGGGGCTCTCGAAGGCGGCTTTGATGGCCTTCTGGGTAATTTCGTTGAACATCACGCGATAAATCTTCGGCGCGCCGTTTCGAGCCAGTGCCGGAGCCTCGGCCTTCTTGGTCACTTTCGCGCTGGCGGCAGCTTTGTTGACGCCTTTGCTGTCGCTCTTTTCGGCGGCCTTTTCGTCTGGCTTATCATTCTTGCCGTTCTTTTCGGCATCGGCCTCGGCGGCGATCTCGGCCACCTTCTCCGCCACAACCTTGGTGTACTTGCGGGGCTTGCTGAGAATTTCTTCAAGGTGATAGCAAATCGCCTCCCCTTCGCGGTCGGGGTCGCCAGCGAGATAGATGGCATCGGCGGTGGAGGCGGCTTTCTGCAAGTCGCCGATCACCTTCAACTTCGACGGTATGACTTCGTAGGTTGGCTCGAAGATGTTTTCGGCCGTCACCGGGATCTGCTTGACCGGCTTTTTCTCGACGGCGGCTTTGCCCTTGGCCTTGGTCTTACGCTTGGACTTCTTCTTGCCATTCTGTTCGCCGGGCAGAAGGATACCGATGGTCTTCTTGGGCAGGTCCATCACGTGCCCGTAGGAGGCCTTCACGACATAATTGCGGCCCAGGTATTTATTGATGGTCTTGGCCTTGGCCGGCGATTCGACGATTACGAGTGATCGTGCCATGCTTTGCTAGTTGTCCCTATGTCCACTGTTCCACATGGAACAGTTTTGATCGAAATTCAGCGCCCGGCAACCCGGTTTTCCCGGTAACTCGGGCGCTCCCATCCTAACCTGCTGTACCCAGGATAATTACAACAGGACTTTCAGGAATTGCTTACCAGGCAACTGGCGTACCACGCCGCGCAGCTCCATGTCAAACAGCGCCGCCAGGACCTCCGAAGAGCTTAAACCGGAATTTTCGACCAGATCATCCACGTGACGGGCTTCGTCCACGCTCAAAAGCCCATATAAAGGGCGCTCGGAAGGCCCCAAACCCTCCTGGACCAGCGCGGCGCGCTCTTCGTGGGGCACCGATTCCACGGGCATGAGCTCGGCGCGGACCGGAGTGGGAAGCTCCTCGACGATGTCCTCCCAGCCCGTTACCAGTTTCGCGCCCTGCTTGATCAACTGGTTGGGGCCGAAGCTGGCCGGCTGGGTCACGTGGCCCGGCACTCCGAACACCTCGCGGCCGAATTCCATGGCAAGCCGGGCGGTGATGAGCGATCCGGAGTATTGCGCGCCCTCAACGACGACCACCCCTAGCGCCATGCCGGCGATAATTCGATTCCGAATCGGGAAATTCTGCGGCGCTGGGAATGTGCCGATCGGAAATTCGCTGACGATCGCGCCGCGCTGTTCGATCTGTTCGAAGATTTTCTTGTTCTCCTTGGGATAGACCACATCGATGCCGCAGCCGAGTACCCCGATGGTTGTCCCCACGGCCGATGCCAGCGCACCCCTATGGGCACAAGCGTCGATGCCGCGAGCCAGACCGCTGGAGATGACCAGGCCGCGATCGGCGAGATCTTTCGAAATCCGCTCAGCCATTTGATTCCCGTAAGGGGTCGGGCGACGCGCGCCCACGACCGAAATCGTGTGGTGGTTTAGAAGTTCAACGTTTCCGCGGACATAGAGGAGGGGTGGGGGATCGTAGATTTCGCGGAGACGTGCCGGATAGTCCGGTTCGTCCCAGGTGAGCAGGCGGCAGCCGATCGCCTGCACCTGAGCCAGCTCCCGGGCGGCATCGCTGAGCGGGCGGCGGGAATGGAGCGCCTGGGCCACGGCGGCCGGCAGGTTCTGGGCTTCCAGAGAGGTAAGCGAGGCGTTAAAGACGGCATCGGGACCGCCGAATTCGCGCAGGAGTTTTCCGGCCGTGCGAGCACCGAGGCCGGGTGTCAGCGCCAGCGCGAGCCAGCCAATGTAATCGTCGGCATGCATCGAGAGGAAAATCTGCGGCTGAGCGTACTGATCCGGCGAGGCCGCTGTCCATCCGTAGTACTACGGCCTTGCATTCGGGGCCGAATGGGACTATCTGTGTCGCGGCAGGCGGCAGGTAGCCTTATCCTTTCGCCTCCGCATCCAAACGAATGGAGGGCGCCATGGAAATTGGAACGAAGAAATGGCATGAAAGCGCGTCCGACATGGGATGGGAAGTGCTGGCGCTGGCCGGTTGCCTGATGCAGGCAGCCATCCTGGCGATCATCATCGCTGTAGTTCGGTTGGTGAATTAGAGCCGGCGTTTCGCCGTGGCTGAGGCCACGTTCACAAGATCCGTTCACGGACCCTTCTGGCCCGCGGTTCCCAAGGAAATGCCTGCCTGTTGGATATGCTAAGATTGCGTCGTCCAAAACAGGGTTTTGACATTGAAGAAACTGCGCGTATCGATCGTTGAATACCTGAATGCGGCGCCGCTGGTCTGGAGCTTCACGGACGGGCCGTTGGCCGGGAAATACGACCTTTCGTTCACGGTGCCGTCGCAGTGCGCCGAGGAGCTGCGGCGCGGGGACGCGGACCTGGGGATCATCCCGTCGATCGAGTACCAGCGGATCGACAATGTAGTGGCGCTGCCCGGCATGGCCATCGCTTCGAAGCGCGAAGTGCGCAGCCTGCTGGTGGTGGCGAAAAAGCCCATCGAATTGGCCAAGCGGATCGCGCTCGATACCAGCTCGCGAAGCACGATCGGCTTGGTGAAGATTTTGTCTCGCGAGCACTGGGGAATCACGCCGGAATTCGTGGAATCAGCGCCCGATGCCAGCGAAATGCTGAAGAATGCCGACGCCGCGCTGGTGATCGGCGATCCGGCGCTGCGAATTTCGCTGAAGATGGAGGCGCTGGCGGGAAAATCGCCGAGCGGAGAGCAATGCTGCCAGGGCGATCCGGATGAGATGCCGGTCCCCGGGTTTGAAACGCTGTTTGTTTATGACGTGATCCACCAGTGGCGCGAGATGACCGGCAAGCCCGCAGTTCTTGCGATATGGGCGGGCCGGCGCGACGCGGTGACGCCGGAAGTGATCGCGGATTTCACGGCCTCGAAACAATTCGGACTGGAGCGGGTGCGCGAAATTTCCGAGGCGGCTTCGATCAAGCTGGATTTGCCGCCGCGAGCGCTGGAGCGGTACCTGACCGAGAATATTCATTTCGATCTGGATGAAGAGAATCTGGCGGGATTGCAGCTTTACTTTGAGAAAGCGGCGGCCGCGGGGCTGATCCCGCGCAACAAGCCGCTGGAATTTCCGGCCGTGGCGGCGCGTTCGACGGCGCAGCAAGGCGCATAAGGACCCATGGGAATCAGCGCGAAAGAAGCTCTCGATCTTTTTGAGTCCGACGACCTGATCGGCATCGGCATGGCGGCGAACGAAGTGCGCCGCAAGAAGACCGATCCGCGCGTGGCGACCTACCAGATCGACCGCAACATCAATTACACGAATTTCTGCACGGAGTATTGTTCCTTCTGCGCTTTCTACCGGCCGCTGGGCGCGAAGGACGGCTACATCCTGCCGCTGGAATCGATCTACGAAAAAATCCAGGAGATGTTGGAACTGGGCGGGACCGGCGTGCTGCTGCAGGGCGGGCTGCATCCGGATTTGCAGATCGAGTTCTACGAGAACATGCTGCGCTCGATCCACGAGCGGTTCCCGCAGGTGCACCTGCACTGCTTTTCGGCGCCGGAGATCACCTGCATCGCGGAGGTTTCCGGGCTTTCCATTCGCGAGACGATCGTGCGGCTGCGCGAGGCGGGGCTGGTCTCGATTCCCGGCGGCGGTGCGGAAATCCTGGACGACGAAGTGCGCGGGCGGATTGCACGGCTGAAATGCAAGAGCGAGGAATGGGAAGCGGTGCATCGCGAGGCGCACAAGCTGGGGATGCGGACCACGGCGACGATGATGTTCGGGTGCGGCGAAGAATACCGGCATCGCGTGAATCATCTGGAAAAAATCCGGCAACTTCAGGAAGAGGGTGGCGGCGGGTTCACGGCGTTCATTCCCTGGATTTTTGCGCCGGAGAATACGCCGCTCGGGAAATCCGTGCCGGAGACGACGGCCTTCGATTATTTGAAGACGCTGGCGATCAGCCGGCTGTATCTGGACAACATCGACCACATTCAATCGAGCTGGCTGACGCCGGGGATCAAAATCTGCCAGGTGGGGTTGCAGTTTGGCGCCGACGATGTGGGCAGCATTTTGATTGAAGAGAACGTGGTGTATGCGGCGGGCGTGCGCAACCGGACGAATGAAGAGGAATTGCGGCGGATCATCACGGACGCCGGCTACATTCCCGCGCAGCGCGACACGCTCTATCTGTCCTACGTTTTGAAGCAGCCACAACTGGCGGCTGCGTAGCAAACGTTTCCGGACGAATCGGCCGACCCGCTCGATCCGAAAGGACGAACACCCGCAGATCTGGATTTCCACATCTTCAAGAAAATCCACAGCTTCATGTCGTTGACGATCCCTCGCTTTTGTATAGCCTTGAAAGCACCTAGGCGACGAAAAAACGAACCGCCAGGGCTAATTTCCCTCTACTCATGCTCTAGACATAGACTTCGGTCGCGGCAAATTGCGGGGGCGCGTATCGGAAATGGCTAACAAGAAAAAAAGCTGCGAAGCCCAAGCCAGCTCCGCGATGTGATTGCGACTGCAAACGGTGCGATACAGGTTTTCACTGCGGAACGAAACCCAGGTGTGAACATCCTGCGTGGAATCGCCGCTAGCGTCCCGCAGCCGCACCTGCCCTGGCCGGAGCGGATTTTCTTCGGTTCTCCTTCCTCATCCATTCCAGAAAGAGAACCTCGAACTCTTTTTGCGTATAAACGCCCTTGTGTATGAGCAACGTGTTCATGGCATACACCGTGGCCATGAATCGCTCATCGCGCGAGGCAAGCTCAACCGCATCTTCGAATGACATAAATCCCTCTCGAGCAATCGGCGTTGGAGTTCGAAACATATAGTCCGGCGGCGTTTCCGTCAATCGGATTGTCACGGACAGAATTCCGCCTACTTATCCGCATGCACGTCGAGTATCAGCTCCACTCCCTCAGGAACGTCCAGCGGCTCGCGGGGTACGAGGACGCCGTTGACGTAGCGGGCGCGAATCCGATGAGGGAGCGCTGCGGCGGGCTTGTGCGCGGCCGGCGCTGGCGATGATTGGCGCTTCACTTCGAGAGAGGCGGAATTCACTGGGCCGGAATCGAGCGCGATATTCGCCAGAGCGTCCGCGTCGCGGTTTTGTTCACGGCGGACGTGTTCGATGACGAAATACTTCAATTGGCGCGAAAGGATCGAGGCGCGCTCGTGGAGCGGCTTCAGGTCCTCGCTTTTCACTTTGTAGCGGCCCTGCATCTGGCGGACCAGCAGCTCTGAATCGCTGCGAACGCGCAGCGCCTGGATGCCGTGCGTGGTGGCGAAATCGAGAGCGGCCAGCAGCCCGTAATATTCGGCGACGTTGTTGGTGTCGCGACCGAATTTCTTGGCGAGCTCCAGTACCAGTTTTCCCTCCGCATCGCGAATCACCACGGCGTAGGCCGCCGGACCGGGATTTCCGCGCGAGGCGCCATCGATATTCGCGACGTGGATCCCGGCGGGAGGCGCCGGCGAGGTTTCGGAAAACAGGCGGGCGCTGCCGGGCGCAGATGTCTTGGGTCCTCGCAAGCGGCGGGCCTCAGCTCTCGTGGGAAGTGGATGCCGCAGCCGACGCGGCGGAAGCGGACGAAACGCCCGGCTCGATGAAATACAAAATGCGCGTGCACGTCTCGCAGTGAAACATTTGCGAACTGTCGGCGCGCCGCATTTCCTGGATCACGTGCGGGCGCACGATCATTCCGCAGGCGCCGCATTTCTCGTCGCGCACTTCGGCGAGCGCCACGCCGTGATGTTTTTTCACGATGCGGTCGTAGTGATCGAGCAGATTTTCGGGGATGCCCGCGGTGGCGCGCGCGCGATCGGATTCGAGTCCGGCCAATTCCTTTTCGGCCACGGCGCGGTCGGCTTCGATGGTCGAACGCTGCACCCGCTCCAGTTGCTCGACTTCCTTCAGCGCCGCCTCCGACGCCTTGATCTTGCGATCGTATTCTTCGCTGGCGACCATTTGTTCCAGCAACCGGTCCTCGGCGCTGGCGATTTCCTGCTCGGCGCCATCCACTTCGTGCTGGAGCGCGCGATAGGCTTCGTTTGTTTTCACCTGCGAAGTCTGGTCGCGATATTTGCGCGCGCGATCTTTCCAGCTTTCGACGTCGAGCTCGTACTTCTTGCGGTCCTTCACGTTGGCCAGCTGCGCGGCTTTGCTGGCGTCGAGCGTCGCTTTCGCCGCGGCGATGCGCGCATCGGAAGCGGCCAGTTTCTGCGGAAACTTGGCCAGGCGGGCGCGAACGTCGGCCAGGCGAATGTCGACGTGCTGAAGATCGATCAGATTTTGCAGGGCCTTGTCCACAGCGCGCCATTCTAGCACAGGGCTGGAAAAGGGCTGTTTTTGCGATGCGGCGGCGGCCTTGCGCCGGAGATCAGGAACGAAGCGCTCGCTTATCGCCCTGGCGAACGGTGACGCCGTCCCGGTCGAGTCGCTCGAGCAGCGGAATCGCCACGCGGCGGCTGTTGCCGAGCATCTGACGCAGGTCGCTGGTGGTGGCCGGCCCATTCTTGCGAATGAAATCGCGCACCATCGCGGTGGCCTGCTTCACGGCCTCGGCGGTCATCACGATCTCGACGTTGATATCGATCAGCTCGCCGCTCTGGATCAGGTAACGGAGCGCCTGCTGGGAAGCGACATCCGGCGCGAGGTCCTTCTTCGAAGGAGGATCGAGCGGTTTGGCGGCCAGCGTCGCGCGAATCTTTCCCCCGGCGGTCTGAAGCTGCGGCGTGAGCGCCGGACGGTGCGAGGCGCGACGAATGGCGGCACCGGAGCGGATGAAATCCTTCACGCACAGCTCGGCAACGAGGGGCTCGAAGATCTCCACGGCTGGAAGTTCGGCGTGCAGCGCAGCGCGCAGGTCGTTGAGCGGCAAACCGCTTTCTTCCGGATGAGCGCGATGGCGGGCATCGATCCCCTCGACCGCTTTGCGGCGCAGCGCATTCCATTTCGCGGAATCGACGATCCACTCACCCGCCGCGACGATCGAACCCGCTTTCACCAGGCGCGCCACGGCTTGGGCGATCGCCTCCGTGCTGAAACGCGACCGGAGCAGCAGCTGCGGCGTCCGCGCGGCGCCGCTGTATACGAGTCTCGAAATGACGAATGCCGCGGCATCCGCCGGCGCGGCTGCCCGCGTGGCGAGAAATTTCGAGCGCGCGTCGGTGCGAAATGCCCGGCGATTCCCCTCCGGATCAAGGACGATTCCGCCGCCGAGCGTCAGCCGCTCCGCCCAATCGCGCAGGATGAAACGATCGCCGGCAAAGGCGAACGCGGGAGCCTCCAGGCGAAGTTGCGCGACGGCGCGCTGGCCGGGCGCAAGCGTCGTATTCTCGCGAAACGCGATGCGCGCGGCGACCGCGCCGCTGCCATGATGCGCGTGGACGCGCGCCGCATCCTTGATCGAGTGCGTGGCGCGAGGAGAAATTTCAATGGCAACGTCGAGCACTTCGCTGGGGCCGCCGAAATCGGCGAGCGTCACCACGTCGCCGCGGTGGATGTCCTCGACCGCGTCGAGCGACAAATTCAGCGCCGTTCGCGAACCGGGCGCGATGGCTTCCACGTCCCGTCCGTGGGATTGAATGTTGCGGATCCGCGCGGATTTGCCCGCCGGTTCGACGGCGACGGACTGCCCGCGCTTGAGAGTGCCGCCGCTCAAAGTGCCGGTGACGACGGTGCCGATGCCTTGCAGCTTGAACACGCGATCGACGGCGAGGCGCGGCTTGCCGATGTCGGCCGGCGGCGGAGCATCCGCCAGCACGCGCACCAGCGCCGATTTCAGCTCGTCCAATCCGCGGGTGGTGACCACGGACGTCGGCACGACCGGCGCACCGGCAAACGGCGTGCCCGCGAGGCGTTCGCGTATGGCGGCGATGGTGGCCTGCTCGTCCTGCGCGAGGTCGATTTTCGTGAGCGCGATCACGGCGCGCGTGACGCCGAGATAAGTGAGAATTTCCAGATGCTCTTCCGTCTGCGGCATCCAGCCGTCGTCCGCCGCGACCACCAGCAGCGCCAGGTCGATGGAGCCGACGCCCGCGACCATATTTTTCACGAAGTCTTCGTGGCCCGGCACGTCCACGATGCCGAGAACGATCGGCGAATCGGCGCGCGCCGGATCGCGCAGCTCCAGATGCGCGAAACCGAGATCGATGGTGATGCCGCGCAGCTTTTCCTCGGGCAGGCGGTCGGGATCGGTGCCGGTGAGCGCTTTGATCAGCGCGCTTTTTCCGTGGTCCACATGGCCGGCGGTGGCGAGGATGAAATGACGGGGCGCGGGCATGAGAAGCTCTACTTTTCCGTCGACGCGGCGCGAATGGCGGCGATCAGTTCAGCGTCCTGCCGCGGGAAGATGGTGCGCAGATCGAGTTTCACGGCGCCTTTGGCCACGTAGCCGATCACGGGCATCGGCTGGTCGCGCAGGCGCGCCGCAAATTGCTGCGGCGGCATGGCGCGGTGAATCAGGTCGAGCGTGACGGACGCGATGGCCGAACGCGGCAGCGTGCCGCCGCCGATTTGCCCGAGGCCGGTGCCGGTGGCCACGTGCAGCGGCAAGCCCTCGAGCGCGGCGCGGATTTTTTCGGCGCGCGCGCGCAGTCCGGCTTCGCTGGCTCGAAGCATTTCGAGCACGGGCACGTCCGGCTCGCCGCGCAGGTAGGCGTCGGCCGTCGCTTCGAGTGCCGAAAGAATCAGCTTGTCGCAGCGCAGCGCGCGGAAAAAAGGATCGCGCTTCAGCGCGTCGATCAGCCTGGCTTTGCCCGCGATGATGCCGGCCTGCGGGCCGCCCAGAAGCTTATCTCCGCTGAAGCAGACCAGATCGACGCCGCGGCGGATCACTTCGGCCGGAGTCGGTTCGTGCTGCAGGCCGGCGTGCATTTCGGTGGCAATCATCGCGCCGCTGCCGAGATCTTCGACGAACGGGACTTTTTTCGAGCGGGCCAGCGCGCCGATTTCATCCGGCTCCGGCGATTCGACGAATCCTTCCATGAAAAAATTGCTGCGGTGGACTTTCAGGATCATCGCGGTCTGGCGGGTGACGGCGCGGGCGTAGTCGCGCAGCGTGGTTTTGTTCGTGGCGCCAACCTCGCGCAGGCGCGCGCCGCTGGTTTCCAGAATGTCGGGGATGCGGAATCCGCCGCCGATCTGCACCAGCTCGCCGCGCGAGATGATCACTTCATTTTTCGCGCTGGTGCCAGGTCCCGCACCGGCGCAGAAATGCCGCAGGATCAGCACCAGTGCCGCGGCGTTGTTGTTCACCACGGTCGCCGCTTCCGCGCCGCACAGAACGGCGAGGCTCTGTTCCAGATATGCGGCGCGACCGCCGCGCTTCCCGCCGCCGAGTCCGTATTCGAGATTGTTGTAATTCGCGCCGACGCTCGCGAGAGCCTCGATCGCGCGCGGCCCGAGCGGCGCGCGGCCGAAATTGGTGTGGATCAGCACGCCGGTGCCGTTTATCAGGGGGCGAATGCGGGAAGAGCTCAAATCGCGAAGCGCCGCGCGAATGGCGGCAACGACAGCATCAAATTCGGGGATCGATTTCGCCTTGCGCAGCGCCGCCAGCTCGCGGCGCACTGCTTCGACGACCATCGGTCGCGGTAGCCCCGCGTCGCCGAGCGCCTGCAGCACCTTTTCCACTGCGGGAATCGCACGCAGCCGCGGCTGCTTCATGCAAGCACTCGAATGCGCGATTTGCCCGCGCGCACGATGCCGCCGATCACCGCAGCGCTGAGCGTTTCGGCTTTTTCCAGCAGCTTCATCACGGCCTTTTCGTTTTTCCGCGGGACGCACAGCAGCAGCCCGCCGCTGGTCTGCGCATCGGTGAGCAGCGTTTTCTGCACCGGCCCGCAGTCGCCCCAGTCCGTGAATTCGTTGGCGTAGGCGAGATTGTCTCGGCTGCCGCCCGGAATGCAGCCCGCGGCAATCAGATCGAATACCTCACTCGCCAGCGCGGGCACGCTCGCGGCGCGAATTTCCGCGCTCACTTTGCTGGCGGCGCACATCGCGCCGAGGTGGCTGATCAAGCCGAAGCCGGTGACGTCCACCGCGGCGCGCACCAGCCCGCGCTCGGCGATATCCGCCCCGGGCGTGTTCAGCGTGGTCATCGATTCGATCGCTTTTTTCTCAAGCTCCGGCGTGGCCAACCCGCGCTTGATCGCGGTGGTGATAATGCCCGTGCCGATCGGCTTCGTCAGCACCAGCAAATCGCCGGGGCGCGCGGCGGAATTGGTCAGCATCTTGCGCGGCGACACCATTCCGGTGACCGCGTAACCGAACACCGGCTCGGGAATTTTGATGGTGTGCCCGCCGATCAGGACGCACTTCGCTTCCCGAATTTTTTCCGCGCCGCCGCGCACAATCTGATTCACCATCTCGAGCGGCACCACGTCGGCGGGAATTCCCACCAGGTTCAGCGCCGTCAGCGGGCGGCCGCCCATGGCGTACACATCGGAAAGCGCGTTGGTCGCTGCGATCTGTCCGTACCAGTAGGGATCATCCACGATCGGCGTGAAGAAATCCGTGGTCTGCACCAGCGCGCGCTTCGCATCGAGTTTGTAGACGCCCGCATCGTCTCCGGTGGCGGTTCCCACCAGCACGTTGCGGTCCTTGAGTACAGGAACCTGCTGCAAGACTTCGGTGAGCGATTGGCGGCTGAGCTTCGAAGCGCATCCGGCGCACGACGAAAGCGAAGTCAGCTTCAGGGCCTGTTCAGCGCTTGCCACCGGCGTTACCACCTTTCGCGAGCCTCGCAGAAATTTTGGCGGAGAGGGTAGGAATCGAACCTACCCCCCGGCACGGAGTGTCGGGGCGACGGTTTTGAAGACCGTGACGACCACCAGGCACGCATCACTCTCCGTCGCGTCGCTGCGCGCGCTCGCTTTCGCGGGCGATACTATACACCGATGCGCCGCGCCCGCCGCGCGTTTCAACTCGAGCTGCCCCGCGCCGCCCACGCGCCGATCACGCGTTCGCTGGTGTGATTTCCTTCGACGTGATCTCGTACTTGAAGTTCGCAGCGTCGAGACTATCCAGCCGGCCATCCGCCGTCTGCGCCTGCGGATACATCAGGAACGGCAGCGGCGCCCCCGATCCGCCGGGCAGCACCACGTCGTGCGCGAAGTTGTATCCGATCCAATTCATTTCCCA
>Ga0335085_10004459_pt1 | contig 23225 bp, 19 predicted proteins | sample Lox_Sample_45_FD_206712 | JGI IMG/M metagenome (GOLD analysis project Ga0335085, IMG submission 206712) | Soil microbial communities from Loxahatchee National Wildlife Refuge, Florida, United States - Lox_Sample_4.5 | ecosystem: Environmental > Terrestrial > Soil > Wetlands | place: USA...
AGAACCGTCGCCGGTCAGGTCCGATGCCCTGTATGTCGCGATAGACCAGGGCACGCACGCGAGCCGCGCGGTCGTGCTCGATCGGCGCGGTTGCGTGCTCGCCCGCGCGTCACGCGACATCGCGCTTGCGCATCCGCAGCCCGACTGGGCGGAGCAGGATGGTGACGCGATGGTCGCATCGGTCTTCTCCGCAGTGGCTGGAGCGCTGTCGGAGCTTGGCGAACGCCGGCACGACCTCGCGGCAGCCGGTCTTGCGAGCCAGCGCGCAAGTTGCGTATGCTGGGATCGGCGCGATGGCCATCCGTTGTCGCCGGTGTTCAGCTGGCAGGACCGGCGAGCGCACGCGTGGCTCAAGCAATTCGAAGCGCACGCGGAATCCGTGCACCGCAAGACAGGGCTCTTCCTCTCGGCACACTACGGCGCGAGCAAGCTGCGCTGGGCGCTCGACCATCTTTCCGCCGTGCAGCAGGCGCGCGACGCGGGCACGCTGTGCTGGGGACCACAGGCGAGCTTTCTCGTTTTTCGCCTGCTGGACGAGCATCCGCTACTCGCCGATCCGCAGTGCGCGGCGCGCACACAACTGTGGAATCTGCGCACGCGAGACTGGGATCCCGAGCTTCTCGCGCTATTCGGATTGCCGCAGGGATTCCTGCCGCGCAGCGTTCCGACGTGCCACGCCTTCGGAACGCTGACCTCCGGCGACGTGCGTATGCCGCTGGTGGCAGTCAACGGCGATCAGTCGGCGGCCGTGTTCGCGTTCGGATGGCCCGAGCAAGACACCATCTATTGCAACATCGGAACAAGCGCGTTCGTGCAACGCGCGGTGACGAGCGACCCCGGCTACGTACCGCGCCAGCTCACCGGCATCGTGCTCGACGACGGCAACCTCACCGTCTACACGGTCGAGGGCAATATCAACGGCGCGGGCACAGCGCTCGAATGGATCTCGGACGAGCTCGGCATTGCGGACGTCGTGCCGCTGCTGCCTCGGTGGCTAGAACGGCAGGGCGAAGCGCCGCCGCTGTTCCTCAACGGCATCGCCGGCCTCGGCGGCCCCTTCTGGAAGCCCGACTTCGCGTCGCGCTTCGTCGGCGAAGGCGAGCCGTGGCAGCGCGCCGTGGCGGTCGTCGAGAGCATCGCGTTCCTGCTGCGGGCGAACATCGACGAGATGGCGAAGTACGTACCGCGCGCCGCGCGCATCCGCGTAAGCGGCGGCGTATCGCGCCTCGACGGTCTGTGCCGCAAGCTCGCCGCCGTGAGCGGATTACCCGTGCACCGGCGCGAGGATCCGGAAGCGACTGCGCGGGGCATCGCATATCTCGCCGCAAGCCGGCCCGCCGGCTGGAACAGCGCGGCCGAAGACAACGTCTTCGCAGCGGCGGACGATCAGCCGTTGCGCGAGCGCTATCGCCGATGGCGGGCGCTGATGGCCGAGGCGACGGGTATCTGAAGCGCAACCGCGTCAGATCGTCATTCGTCACTCAAGGTCATTCCCAGCCTCGCCGGCTCGAGCCCCATCGCGAGACCCAGAAGCTGCGTCACCAGCAGCGGCCGGATTGCATGCGGCACCCGCTCGTCCGCGACCTCACTGTCGAAGCGCAGATGGCAATGGGGGCAGGCGGTACAGATTGCTTGCGCGCCGGCCGCCTTGGCGTCGGCGAGCTTGGCGCGTGTCATGCGCCGCGCGATCGTGGCGCTCGCGCCGCGAACGGGGTCGCCGCAGCACTCCAGGCGCAGCGGCCAATCGATCGCCGCGGCGCCGGTCGCTTCGATCAGCGCCTCGAAGATCGTCGGGTTCATCGGGTCGTCGATGCCCGAGCCGTCGCTCGGTCGCAGCGCGTGGCAGCCGTACTGCGCCGCGACGCGCATCCCGCTGCGCGGCGAGCGCACGGCGGCCGCGATTGCATCGACGCCGATCCTGCGCGCCAAAAACGAAAGCAGGTGCTCGACCGGCGTTGCCGGCGACGCGACGAGGCCCTCCGCGGCCAGCGCGAGCTCGACGCGGCCGCGAAGCTCGGAGTCCTCGTCGAGGACGCGCGCGGCGAGCTTCAGCGTACCAAAGCCGCACGTGCAGAGCGTCACCACATCGACCCCTGCACGGCCCGCCAGCGCAAGATTGCGCGCCGAGGCAAACACGAACGCGTCGCGGCTAAGACTGCGCGCGCGATATCCGCAGCAGTCGAACCGAATATCGACGAGATCCACGCCGAGATGCGCGAGCACCGCGCGCGCCGACACCTCGTACGCCGGCAGGCGGGCGGGAATGCAGCAGCCGACGAACAATGCGAGCTTCACGATGGCGCCTCGTGTTCGCGAACCTCGCCGAGCACGCGAGGGGCCGCCGCGCGGAGCTCGAGCAGGATGTCGGCGACGGGAATTCGCTCGGGACAGTGCTCCTGGCACTGGTAGCAGCCAGCGCAAGCGCGAACCATGCGCGAGCCGAGCGCAAGATCCTCGCGTCCGAGCCGCAGCAGGTTGACCACCCTCTGCGGCGTGAAATCGACGTGCCCGCCGGTACCGTGCGCGACGACGGGACAGACATTCGTGCACACCTGGCACTGGATGCAGCGCGCCAACATCGCGCGGTCAGTGGCAAGTCGCGGCGGCGCTGGTTGCGCATGCGGAACCTGTGCGCGCATGGCTGTGGCCCATGCGAGCGGCGTACGCGCCTGGATCCATTGATCGGGAGCGCCGATGCCAGCGGCGGTGAGGTCGCGGCGACTTGCCTGCCAAAGGTCCGCGAGATCCAGCCCGACGGGACAGCTCTGCGTGCAGCGCCCGCAATCGGTACACAGGAACGCGCCTTCAGCCACGCGCAGCGCGTATCGGCGACCCTGCTCATCGAGGTTCTCGAACGCCGGGAGGCCTCCGCGTGCGACCTCGCCGAGGATTTCCAGCTTGCGCGAGGGCAGCGCAGCGTCGTTGCGCAGCCACCGCGACATCGGCGCGACCGAGCATGTCGTGTCGCAGATGCGGCAGTGGACGCACGCGTCGAGCGCGACCGCGCGCCGCGTGGCTAGGAATGCCGCAGATGGCGTATGTTCGGGTGACGAGCGGTTTCGCGCGATCGCGTCGAGCAGCAGCGCGAAGGGCGACGCGACGGCGTGGAAGAAACGCGTGAACGGCAGGCTCGCGAGGGCGGCGATGCACGCGAGCGCATGCAGGTACGCAAGCCAGGCGCCGGCATCGGCCGCATCGAGCGCGCGCGCGATCGGAGCGAACCCTCGCGACAGCGGCCAGGAGACGAATGCGGACGCCGGTTTCGCATGGCATGATGCGCATGCTTCGTCGTGCAGCGCACGTCCCCGCGCAGCCGACGTCGCATCGAGCCGCGTGTCCGTGTGCTCAAATGGGATCCCGAATTCACGGCCCCACCACGCGCGAAGCATGGCGCGCTGATCGGGATCGGCGCCCACGGCATATAGGTCGGCCATGCGCTCGAAGGCGGCGGGCGACGCGATTTTCTGCGCTTCAAGCAGGAAACCACTCACGAGCATGAGGCCGAGCAGCGCGACGAACGTCGTCTCGCTCGCGGATCGCCTCCAGCTTCCGGCCGCCGACGGCGCACGCCGGGCGAAGCCGAGGAACAGGACACCTGTGAGCGCTGCCACCCCGAGGAGGTCGCGCAGGAACAGCCATGGGTCGAGCGTCGGTTGGTAACCGGGCAAGAGGCGCGACGCGAGGACCGGCGCAAGCGCGTGCACCAGCAACAGCCACATGAAACCGGCGAGCAGAACATGGTGAGCGATCGCGCGCGGCCGGTCCCGGCGGAAAAGCTTCCGCAGAAACAGCGCATCGAGTGCGAAGGCGCCGAGGACGCGCGAGGCTCGCCGGCCGACGACTGCAGACCCGGTCGTTCTCGCGATCGCGGCGAGACGCGACAGCGGCGCGGCGCCGCGTGCGTCGGGACCGATGGCCGTTTGCAGCCAGCGCCAGGCTCGCCATGCAACTCCCAACGCGCAGACGATGAGCGACGCGTTGAGGGCCACGGTGAGGATCGCGGACGACATCGCGCTTCCTAGCACTCTACGCTCGCGCCCAGTGCGCGCGCCGCCGCCCATGCCGTCGCGATCGCGAGGCCCGCGCCGCACTTCTCGCGCATCCAGTCCTGTCTCGCGAGAAGCGACCCGGCGGCGAAGAGCCGGGGCGAAGCGGGATCGCCGACCGTGCCAAGCGGCCGCCATGCGAAATCGGTGCGCACGCCCGCACGGTTGATCGGATGTCCCGACGGGTCGAGAAAGTCGTGCCGCTGCCATGCATCGCGCGAAGCGGGCTGCTCGACCGCGAGATCGAGGATCGGCTCGCGCACGCGATCGCGCCCCGCGACAAGTCCGCCTCCCGCGAATCGTCCGGTGGCGAGAATCACCGTTTTGGCGACGACGCGGTCGGATTGCGCGCCGCCGCCGTCATCGAAGTCGAGCGTCGCGCCATCGGCGCCGAAAGTGATCGACCGAACTGTCGCTCGGTGATGCCTTCGCACACCGCGAGTCGTAACGGCTGTCTCGAGCGCCACACGCAGGCGCATGCCGGGTACCGAGATCGGCATCATCGGGATCTCGAAGACGGGCACGCCGAGCTCGCGTTCGAATTCGGCGTGAACCTCGGCCGCACGCGAAACGCCGAGGATCGCCGGAACGCCGACCGCCTCTGCGCCACACAGCAACGGCTTTATGAGGCGAATGGTGCGCTCGCACGCGTCGCGCTCGTCGAGCGCCCGCGCAAGGTGCAACGCATGAAGCTCGGGAGCCGTCTCGAGTCCCGGAAAGGCGACGCAGGCTTCGCGCAGCCCCGGCCAGCACGCGCTCAGCGTTTGCACGAACTGGCGCGCACTGAACTCGCGCAGCCCACAGAACTCGACCACAAGGCAAGGCCGCGGCTCGTCGAGTGAGGTCACGCCCGCCGTCATTGACCGCGGTACTCCAAACGTGGTCTTGATCGTGCCAATCGCGGTCGCGACGTTGCGGTTCGCATCGCCGAGCTCGCCGTAAGGTAAGCCTGCGGAACGCAGCGCCGCGACGAACGTCACGAGCGCGGCGCGGATCGACGCCGGGTCGATGCGCGCGAGCGGGTGGTCGGGCTCATCGTGCGCGAGCGCCGCAAGCGCGTCGAACGGGGATCTCCACGTGCGACGATCGCAGACCGGGTGCACGCCGAGGAGGTCGAGTAGACCGCTCGCGAAGGCGAGGCTGCTGCTGTTGCCAAGCTGGATGCACGAAAGCCCGCGCTGGGCGGCGAAAAGCGATGCTGCCATGCCGGCCATCCCCGCGCCCACCACCGCGACGTCGCAGTGCTCGGGTGTCACGGCGTCACGACCTTTGCTGCGTGCATATCGGCGGGACTGAGAAGCTCTTCGCCGAACACGCCGCAGTGAATTGCCTCGGCGAGTTCGGCCTGCCCGAGTTGCGGTCCCCAGAGGACCGGCCGCTGGTTGCCCCATCTTTCCGCGATGAAGTTGCGGATCTCGGACATGCTGCGCGTTGCGTCGAACTCCTCGCGCCGGCACAAATGAGCGGCTGCACGCACCGCGCAGAACGTGCCCTGGCACGGCCCCTTGCCGAGTCGGCTGCGCAAGCCGACGTCGACGAGCGATGGGGGTTCTCCGCCAGCGCGCAGCGCGTCGCAGATCGCGTCGACTGCGCTCGCGGGTGTCATCTCGCATTCGCAGAGCAGCGGATCCGACGTCACGCCCGACTGCACCCACGCGGCAGGACCCCTGCCGGGCTCCGTCCAGGCGCAGTCGCGGGTCGGCGGAATCGATGTCGTCGAGGTGAGGCATGACCGGTCGATGCCGAGGCGGCGGCAAACGAGGTCGGCGGTCCGCTCGGCCATGAGCCGACAGGTCGTGAGCTTGCCTCCCGTGATCGTCGCGAAGTTGTCGAGGCCGTCGGCCTCATGGTCGAAAAGGGCGAACCCGCGCGAGATCGCGCGCGCATCGCCGGAGCCCGCGCCGACCAGCGGGCGCACGCCGGCGAACGCGCGGACGTAGCGCATCGTGGCCAGCGCCGGCACCATTCGCGCCGATTCCTCGATGATCAGATCCGCGTCGGCGGCGCTGGCGTGGATGCCATCGGGCGCGTCGACCGACGTCGACGTGGTGCCGACGATCGATACGGTGCCGCCCGGCATCACGATGTCGCCGTTGCCCGGCCGCCGCAGTCGGTTCAGCACCCGCGTCGCGAGGCGCGCGTGCGTGACGAGCAGCGCGCCCTTCGAGTAGGTCATCGCAATCGGAGCGCCCGCGAGCTCGGCGACGCTTCGCGCCCACGCCCCCGCGGCGTTGACGATCTGCGTCGCCTCGATGCGCACGAGGCTCGCAGCGCCGTCGGTGCGAACGCGCGCAGCGCGGAGTCGCCGGCCCTCGCGCTCGAACGCCTCGACACCCGCGCGGCGGATCAGGCGTGCGCCGAGTCGCTGCGCGTGCGCCATCGTCTCGAGCGAAAGGCGGAAGGGATCAATGGATGCGTCGGGCACTTCGAACACCGCGATCGCGTCCTGCGAGATGGACGGCTCGCGCGCGCGCCCCTCGCCGATGTCCACCGCACGCGCGGCGATCCCGGCCCGCTCGCAGCACGACGGGAAGTCGGCGATGTAGCGCTCATCGTCGCCCGCGAGCGCGACGAAATAGCCCTTGGTGTCCTCGATCGCCTGCGCGGCGATGCGCCTCAGGACTGTACCTTCGACACGGCACTCCCGGGCTACGTCGAGGTCGCCTGCGACGTAACGCGCGCCGCTGTGTAGCAGCCCATGGTTGCGGCCCGATGCGCCTGCATTGACGTCGCCCTTCTCAACGACGACCGATTCCACGCCCCGCAACGCGAGATCGCGCGCGAGGGAAGTTCCCGTCGCGCCGGCACCGATGATCAAGACCTGCGTCTGGATCGACCGTTGGAAGCTCAAGGCGCGCTCCGTTAGTGGGTACTGGTCAAACCTTCAGGCGACTCGACAGGCGAAATCGCTGGCGAACGGCCGCCGGTCGCACGCAGCGTTGCAATGCCTCAATTACGCACGCAGTGGCGGGGTGTCGCTTTGACCTCTGTCAAGCCCAGGTCGTCGTCGCGCGGGGACAGCAGATCAGCACGTCAGATGCAGAGCCGCGGCGACCCGCGCGGACTCCCGTTGCAAACGATTGAACTCGGCCACCGCTTGTGTCGTCCGCGCCTCGTACAGAGGTAGCTCTTTCGAACGCAGGTAACGCCGCGTCTCCTCGGGGATGACCATGCGACCGTAATAGCCGGTGCCCACGACCAGAATGTTGGGCTTGGCGGCCATGATCTCGCCGAGGTCTGCAACCGCCAAGCGATGCCCCTGTTTCCTCCACCACGCGCCGAGGACGCGCTCGGGCGTGATGATCACGTCGGTGGTATACGTCTGCCCGTCGATCTCGATCTTGCCGAATCTGTACTGGCTGATCTCCACGCCGCGCTCAGGATGCTGGTGCGTAGACCGAGAAGACCTCTCCCGGTCGCAGCACAGATACCGCGACCACCCTGGCAAGGATGTCGATGCGCACGAGCTTGTCCGGCGCCTTCAGCCTCACCTTCCTGTCGATCGCCGGCGCCAGGCGCGCGATGATCTCCGCGGTGTGGTATTGGTCCCAGCCACGTCTCGCCACCCGCATCGCCCATGTCTGCTCTTCGCCGATGCTTGGCGCGACTTTCTCCCGGATTACTTGCATGATTGCGTCAAGGTCCTTCCCGCACCAGAAATCCGTTGGCACCCATTTTATGGCGAAGCGAAACGACTCGGGCTCGCTCTCGCGCAGCAGAGCGCATCGCGCGACGACCTGGCGACTGTCGAGGGTCGTGTGCACCACGCAAACGCCCGGGGTGCCCGTCTTTTCGATGCCCGGCCCAAGATCGCCGAAGCGCCTGAGAATGCGCGCGATCTCATCCCTCGCCCGGCCGTAGTAGCCTCGCAGGTGAGAGACCAAGAGATCCATGATCGACTTGTAAGCTGCGCAATTGAGTGGGTCATGGGCTCCGTGCGGCCGTAGCCTGTGCGTCCCATCGTCCCGTTTCAGGCTCGACGCTCGATCAAGCGCGTCCACCCCTTCGGCAGGTGGCAGTTCGGCGGCACGGCCTTGAAGAGCGGCGCGATCTCGTCGTCGCGGTAGCCGCCGCGCTCACAGCCGACGCGCGAGACGTGAAACGTCAGCTCGCGGTGGATCGAAGCGAAACGCAGGAAAGCGCTTACGTAGCGCGCGATGATCGCGGCAGGAAGGCGCTTGCCTTGCTCGTCCATGACAGGTAAGGCGTTGCTCCGACCCTCGAGTCCCACGCCACGGCCGTAGGCCGCGCCGTGCCGGCGCAGCGCGGTGAGCGCCTCGCCGCCGGTATGGTGCCCCGCGAGATCCGAGCCGAACACGAAGACATCCTTGAGCGGGTCCTCGGCGGAAGTCGACGCGCTCTTGCTTGCCATGCTCGGCTGCGCCACATGGCGCATGCGAGGCGACCGGTCCGCTCTCGAGCTGCTTCGGCGCTTGACGAGCCGACGCCCCAAATCGCCCGCGCGATTCATGCGTATAGTTTCAATCAAGAGCGAAGCTCGGCCCTTGCGCCATATCAAGGCTGATTCCTGCTGAATGGTGTATGTCTCGCCATCAGTGAGCGGTAGGCGAGCTCAGAGGGGTGTGTTAGCTGGCCGGGAGGTTGACCCATGACGGATGTCGCCCTCATTCTTCTTCTCATTCTGGTGAACGGCGCGTTTGCGCTGTCCGAGATGGCGGTGGTTTCTTCGCGTCAGGCGAAGCTGCAAGCGCTGGCGGCCGAGGGACATCCGGGCACAGCGTCCGCTCTGCAACTGCACAACGAACCTTCCAAGTTCCTGTCTACCGTTCAGATCGGCGTGACCACGATCGCGATTCTGAACGGTGCGATCGGTGGAACCGCGCTTGCGCGTCCGCTCGGGGATTGGCTTGGCGGGTACGCGCTCCTCACGCGGCACAGCGACGGCATCGCGCTGGCCATCGTGGTTGGCGTCATCACGTATCTCTCGGTCGTTATCGGAGAGCTGGTCCCAAAGCGCTTGGCATTGCTGCGACCGGAGAGCATCGCCACGGCTGTCGCTCGACCCATGACCTGGCTCTCCCGCGCGGCGAAGCCGCTGGTATGGCTGCTCGCGGCGTCGAGCGGCCTGATCGTGCGCCTGTTGCGCGCCGCGCCCGGGGAAGAGCCGCCGGTGACCGACGAGGAAATCGAGGTACTGATGGAGCAAGGCGCGGAAGCGGGCGTGTTCCATGTTAGCGAGCAAGCAATCGTGTCCAACGTGCTGCGTCTCGACGAACAGCGCGTGGGCGCGATCATGACACCCCGCAAGGACATCTACTACATCGATCTCGACGACTCCGCGGAGGAGAACAAGCGCAAGATGATCGATGCGCCGCATTCACGCGTCATCGTGTGCGCGGGCGGGCTCGAGCACATCCTGGGCATCCTAGACACCGCGGACTACCTGCGCCGCAGCCTCAAGGGAGAACCGCCCGTGCTGGCTGAGAGCCTCCCTGCACCGCTCTACGTTCCCGACTCGGTCAGCGCGACCCAGCTGATGGAAAGCCTCCGCGAGGCACGCAGCCACCTCGCGCTGATCGTCGACGAATACGGGGAGCTGCAGGGACTCGTAACGGTCGATGATCTTTTCACCGCCATCGTTGGCGAGATTCCGTCGCGGGAGAGTGCGGCCGACTCCGACATCGTCAAGCGCGAGAACGGGTCGTGGCTCATCGACGGTGCCTTGTCCGTCGAGCGTTTCAAGGACCTCTTCGATCTCGCCGAGCTGCCGGACGAAGGCAAGGGTCTTTACAACACCGTCGGCGGATTTGTCACCGTGCGCTTACGGCGGATCCCAAGGAAGGCCGATCACTTTAGCTTCGCGGGCTTGCGCATCGAGGTGGTCGACATGGACCGGCATCGCGTATCCGAGCTGCTGGTTTCGCGCTTGCCGGCGGACGCTGAGGCAGTGGGAGCCGGACCCGGTGAACGCCAGACCGAACAGCATGGGTGAGGAAGCAAGGCAACGGCATCGTCTAATAGCCTCCGCGACGCTAATTTCCGAGCCTGGGCCCCAGCGTCGACCCGCTTGGAAGCTGACGCGGATTCAGGCGTGGCTCTTGCACGCCGCCAGCTTGTCTCTGAGCTGATGTACGAGCCGCTCGCGCAGCGGCGCGTCCTCCGGGCCGGGGCCGGGCAGCTCCTCCCCCAGGAGAATCGTCTCGGCCTGCCAACCGCCTTCGATAGCGCACTCCACGCGCAGTTCCCAGCCGCGTGGGGTGTGCTCCACCGCGAAAATGAATGCGTCCAGATCCAGGCGCTCGAGAAGCGACTCGACCGCCAACCGGGCTCCGGCGAGGTCAAATGGTGCAAGCAACATGAGCGCTCATCGCCGGGCGAGCGGAAGGCGGCGGATGCGCGTGCCGGTCGCAGCGAATACCGCGTTCGCCACCGCGGGCGCGACCGGGGGTAGGCCTGGCTCGGCAGCGACCGGCAAAGTGCTGCCACACCGTAGCGCAACCGATGAGCATCGATGAACTGATGCTTCACTTCGACCCCCGCGCGAAGAAGAAGATGGCCGCTTTCCTAAGAAACACTTCCCGCGTCATGCAAGGTGAATCCAAATTCCGCTGCCCTTCGATTCACGCGAATGCTTTTTCGGTCCCCGGGCTGTAAGGATGAGTGCGACAGGCTTGTAGCTGGGGTGTGAGCGCCGGTTGCTTCAGGCACCCGCGAGCGTGCCGCAGGACGCCGTCAGGGACGGTCTGGTTTGAACGCGCGGTCTGGGCGCGGCACATCATTGCGCACCAACGGTCGGCCTGATCAGAATAGTCCGTATGGAGTCCCTCGAATCTGGAAGGCACGAAAGGGGCAGGCGACTGATCAGCGGTTGGCGCGTTCCGGGTCCGACCGATTGCCGGTATGTCGCATCCGCACGGACCGGCGCTCCGGCTCAAGTGGGCCGTCATTTGACCCAAGACAAGGCGCATCGTCCGCGGGATCGTTAGCCTAAGAAGGCGCGACACCGTACGACGAATCCGGTGGTCGTACCGAAGCGCGAAACTCTCGACGAGGCGAGCCATGAACCTTTCCAGACTTGCGATGGTGTTCTTGGGAACCGTGACATTCGGCGTGTCGACGATGCCGATTGCGGCAGAGCAGCTCGACATAGGAAAGCGGGAGTACGACACGAGCTGCGCCAACTGCCATGGTCGAGACGGAAAGGGCCATGGGTCATTTGCAGAGTTGCTGCAGGTAAGCATGCCTGACCTGACAACGCTTTCGAAACGCAACGGCGGCGTATTTCCGATCTCCCGTGTATACAACGTCATCGACGGCAGGGAAGAAGTCAAGGCGCACGGGACGCGAGAAATGCCGATCTGGGGCAAACACCTGACATTCAGGGCCGCACCCGAATACGACGATTACCCGTATGAAGCTGAGGCATTCGTGCGCGCGCGCATTCTCGCAGTGATCGACTACCTGTACCGGTTGCAGGCGAAGTGAAGCCGACGGTGCACGCTATCGGATTCCGCATCGAGAAATTGGTCTTTGCAATCGCGGCGATGGTCCTGCTGCCGGTCGCCGCGATCGCAGCGGAGGAACCGATTCGCTGCCCCGTAACCGGCATCCAGGTAGCGGGCTGGAGTACTGAGGAGCGCGATCGCGTGTGCAGCGCCTCAGCAGCTGCCATTGCCTTCTTGCGGGCAGCCGGTCTTACCTACCGTGCGGATGACCTGACCATCAGGCCGCTGCCACCAGGAGACGCCCAAGAAGGCCAGCCCGTGATTGGCTGCTGCGACGTGCTCCACAACGAGATACTCGTCCTGACTTACCACGATGCCGTTGTCGCATCGCGGAAGTATCCGCCAGCCTTCGGCATGCCGATGAGTCCCGCGCTGTGGCAAAGCTTCGTCAGCCACGAGACGGCGCATGCAGTCGCCGAACAGAACTTCGCGGGCGGCGTACGCCGCCGGGCTGCGAGCGAGTACATCGCCATGGTTATTCAGCTGTCGACGCTGCCACCTGATCTGCGGAAGGTGATCCTCGACCACTATGACGCCAAAGGATTCGACAACGCGAGCGAGATTTCGATGGCCCTGTACGACTTCGATCCGGCGGTGTTCGCCGTCAAGGCTTACCGCCATTACACTGCACTGGGTGATCGCGGACCCGGTTTCATCGCACGCCTGGTGCGCGAAGGGCTCGATCAATAGCGGCCCGCGATGCCGAGGCAAAACTGCGTCCGGCCGAATTAGGGCGTCACTCTCTTGGCGGCGTCCCTCTTACGAAGCGCGCGAACAGTAGCGCACGGCCAATGCTCCCTCGCATGACCGGTGTTGAGCGCGAATCACTAAGACCCGGTTCTGGCCGAGGCGGTGTAGAAACAGAGGAATCGGTCGACTTGTAGCCGCCGCAACCCTAAACAACTACCTGATCCCGCTGCGCGGCGTGTTCGGGTTTGCACGGCGTGACGGCGCGATCGAAATCAATCCGGCCGCTAGTATCGAGAACGCCGCGGTGCAGAAGCCGGTGCCCGACCCGTTCACCCTGCCCGAGGTTGAAGCAATCCTCGACGTATCCGAGCGCCAGGTTTCGCGCTTGCCGGCGAAGGCGGAAGCAACCCCGGGGGCGGCCAACGAAAGCCAGACCACAGACCGTGCATAACGCGCACGGGCTTCGCTCTCGCTCGACAGCCCCGCCGCAGCGGCGCGTGCGAGCCTGTCCCGGCAACGACCCGGCTCCGAGGCTGCGCGACTTCATGTGCGTCTCTTGCACGCCGCCAGCTTGTCTCTGAGCTGATTTACGAGTCGGTCGCGCAGCGGCGCGTCCTCCGAGCCGGGGCCGGGCAGCTCGCTCCCAAGGACAATCGTCTCGGCCTGCCAACCGCCTCGGATGGCGCACTCCACGCGCAGTTCCCAGCCGCGTGGGGTGTGCTCCACCGCGAAAATGAATGCGTCCAGATCCAGGCGCTCGAGAAGCGACTCGACCGCCAACCGGGCTCCGGCGAGGTCAAATGGTGCAAGCAACATGAGCGCTCATCGCCGGGCGAGCGGAAGGCGGCGGATCCGTCTGCCCGTCGCCGCGAACACCGCGTTTGCCACCGCCGGCGCCACCGGCGGCAGGCCCGGCTCGCCCACGCCTCCCGGCGGCGCGCGGCTGGGCACGATGTGCACCTCGATCGTCGGCGTGTCGCGCATGCGCAGAATCGGGTAATCCTCGAAGCCCGATTGCTGGACGGCGCCGTTGCGCAGCGTGATCTCGCCGTGCAGAGCGGCGCTCAACCCGAAGACCACCGCGCCTTCGACCTGCGCGGCCACGGCGTTCGGATTGACGACGGTGCCACAATCGATGGCGCAAACGACGCGGTCGACGCGCAACGCATCTGGGCTCACCGAGACGTCGGCTACCTGGGCGGCCCAGCTTCCGTACGAGTGGTACACGGCAATGCCGCGCCCCTTTCCCTCTCCCAGGGGGCGGTCCCACCCGGCGCGCCTGGCGGCGAGCTCGAGTACCCGGCGATGGCGCGGCGCGCGCTTGAGCATCGATAGTCGAAATTCGAGCGGGTCCTTGCCCGCGGCGTTGGCGAGCTCGTCCACGAAGCATTCGATGGCGAAAGCATTCTGCGATGCGCCTACCGAGCGCCAGTATCCCGCCGGGATGTCGATCTCCTCAACGATGTGAACCTCGCGCAAGTTGGGAACGGCGTAGGGAATGTCGACCTCCCCCAGCGCAGCTTCCGGCCCCGCGATGCGTTGCAGCCAGACGCGGGGCATGCCGCCCGCGTCCAGTCCAGCGCGAAACGCCGTGATGTTCGGCGGCCGATAGAAATCATGCTGCATGTCGTCCGCCCGAGTCGAGAGCACGCGTACCGGACGGCGCAGGATCTTCGCGAGCCGCACCGCTTCTGCCACGTAGTCGGTTTCGAGTCGCCTGCCGAATCCGCCGCCGACATAGGTCGTGTGCACGCGCACTCGCTTGGCCGGCAGGCCGGTGATCGCCATGGCAACTTCCTGCGCTCGCGTCTGCGACTGCGTGCCGGTCCAGATGTCGCAGGATTGCTCGTCGATGGCGGCGATGCAACTCATCGGTTCCATCGTCGCGTGCGCGAGATAAGGGGTCTCGTACGTTGCCTCGACCACCCGTTTCGCACGCGTGAGTGCCCGCTCGACGCTGCCGCGCTCGCGCGCCTTGGTGCCGCGCCGCCCGAGCGCCGCTATCAGGCGCTCGCGAATCGCAGCGCTGTCCAGCTTGCACGCGTCGGCGAGGTCCCAGCTGACCTTGAGCTGATCACGGCCCGCGATCGCCGCCGCGGTGCTCTCGGCGACCACGGCCACTGCGCTGCCGAGCTCGAGGACATCGATGACGCCGGGCACCCGCAGCGCGCGGGAAGCATCGAAGCTTGCGACGCGGCCGCCGAAAGACGGGCAGCGCACGAGCACGGCGTCCACCGAGCTAGGCAGCGTCAGATCGAGGGCGAATGCAGCGCGCCCGAGCGCAAGATCGGGCAGCTCGAGACGCGGCAACGAGTGGCCGATAAGGCGGAAGTGCTCTCGCCGCTTGAACTTGACCTTGCTCGGCGCACGTCTCGCAGCCGCTGCCGCCGCCAGATCTTCGTACGCGATACGTCGTCCGCTTCGAATGTGGACGACCTCGCCTGCTTCGGCGCGGCATTCGCTGCGCCTTACGTTCCAGCGGGCGGCCGCCGCGCCGATGAGCCGCTCGCGGACAAAAGCGCTTGAGCGCCGCAGGCTGTCCCATGCGGCGCGGATGCTTGTGCTCCCGCCGGTGAGCTGCTCCCCGATCAGCAGGTTCGCGTATTCGCGCGCCGCCGGGGCGAATTCCACGCGCAGCCGCTCGGGCCCGATCTCGAGCTCTTCTGCGGCGAGCATGGCCAGACCGGTGAGCGTCCCCTGCCCCATCTCCGAGCGGTCGACGAGAAGCGTGATGCCGCGGTCGGAGTCGAAGCGCAGCCAGGGACTGAGCATCACTGCATCGCGGCGGTCCCCGGCCGGCAGTGCATCGAGCGCGTCGGTCCGCTGCACCGGTTCGGCCGCGGACCAGGCCGCGGCTCGATGGATCGCCCGCCGGATGCGCGGATAGCTGCCACAGCGGCACAGCACGTGCGACATCACGTCGTCGATTTGCGCATCGCTCGGTCGCAGGTGGCGCTCGAGGAGCCAAGCCGCGGTCAGAAGCTGCGCCGGTTGGCAGTAGCCGCACTGCGGCACCTGCTCGGCGATCCACGCTTGCACGATTGGACGCTTCGGCTCACGCGCGAGCGCCTCGATCGTCGTCACATGCTTTTCCGTCACCTCAGCGATCGGCAGCGTGCAACTGTGCCGCGGCTCGCCTTCTATCAGCACCACGCAACAGCCGCAGACACCCGTGCCGCAACCGTATTTCGTCCCCTTGAGGCCGAACGCGTCGCGCAACACCCAGAGCAGCGGCGTGTCTGCGGCGCCGCCGAAGGCGCGGTCCTCGCCGTTGACGTTGAGCCGAATGGCCGTGCGTTGCTCCACCGGCAGCTTTCTCAAGTGGCGCTTTTCCGCGCGAACCGCGTCGCCCCGGGCTGACGTTTGCGCCGGGCATCCATCGCCGCTTCTATGGTCAGAAATTCCCCGATACCTTCCAGCGTGAGCATGCCGGCCAGGCGCCCTTCGCGCACAACCGGCAGTGCCCGACAGTTGCTGGCTTGCAGGCGCGCCAAGACCGGCTCCACCATGTCGGATGGATCGGCAGTTTCGAAGCTCGTTTGCATCGCATCGCTCACCGACCCATCCAACCCTCGGGCCGTCATCCCCGAAAGCAGGTTTTCCTGCGTGAGCACGCCTACGACGCGTCCGTCTTCGAGCACGGGAAAGTCGCGCTGATATCCGGCCAGGGCCTTGCGCGCTGCTTCCGAAAGCAGTTCGCGCGGCGAAAGCGTACGGAACTCCGTCGTCATCACTTGTCCCACGCGTAGTTGGCCGAGCGCCGCACGCATCTGTGCGATGCTCGCTTCCTGCGCCGCCCCCATCCATACGAACAGCGCGATAAGAACCAGGAACGGGTTCACGAACAGTCCGAGTAGGCCGAACACCAGAGCGGTTGCTTGGCCGATGCGTGCGGCGATCTTCGTTGCCCGCAGGTAATTCATCCGGATCGCGAGGAGCGCCCGAAGCACCCGGCCGCCGTCCATCGGGAAGGCGGGCAGAAGATTGAAGATCGCCAGCGAGACGTTGATCCACATGAGCTTCGACAGGAAGTCGCCGCCGACGAGTGTCATGTCCGTCAATGCCGTCAGCCGCTCGCTGGCGGCCAGCACGGCAAAGAGGACTGCGGCAAGGACGACATTGACCGCGGGACCTGCCAGCGCGACGAGCAGCTCTTGCCTCGGCTCGTCGGGAATTCGTTCCAGACGGCCCACCCCGCCTATGGGCAGCAGGATGATGTCGCGCGTCCGAATGCCAAACCGCCTCGCCATAAGGGCGTGTCCCAGCTCGTGTAAGACCACGATTGCGAACAGCGCAATGATGAACACCATCCCCTCGGCGACGTCGAGCCAACGGTGACGCAGCAGATAGTGACTGAGCCCGACCCAGGCGAGCAGGATCAGAAACGTGACGTGCACATAGATGTCGATCCCGGCGATCCGAGTCAGTTTCCAAGACGCTCTCATCGGGCTCCTTCCTGCATCAGATATCGGAGCACGGCGTTGCCGACCCGCGCATCGACTCGCGCTTCCTTCGGCCAGACCCGAGGTTAACGGTCGCCAGTAATGCTTCCGTCGCAATCGTCTAATAGCCTTGACTCAGGCTACTCGCGGCGGGTGCATAAGCCATTGATGCACGTCAAGATATCCGCCGCCATTCCACGCAGGAGGCCAATGGAGATCAATCCGCTCCGCACCTGAAACCGGCATTGCGGCGACCGCCCTGCGCATTCTGTCAGAGCCGTAGTTCGATTAGCGTCGTGACCAACCCCTCGCTTACTCGCGCCATGCGCGTTTAGTCGAGCCTTCGGGCGTGTCGTCGAACGCGCGAACGAACGTTATCGAGCGGCGCTGGCGAGCTTCGGCCACGATCGATCGGGGGGCGCCGAGCTCGCGCGCCAGGAGCTCACCCAACAGGCGGCGGCAGTACGTGATCGGTGTTGAGCGAGATCAACGCGCCTGAAGGCAGCAGCGACTATATTGTTTCGTCAATGTCTACCTGGTTGGGAGACGAAGCATGTCGAGCCTTGCCGCGATGCAGGAAATCGGAACGATCGAGCTGCCGCCGCCAGAGTGGGAACGCGCAGCCCCTCTGCTCAAGCTTCTGACGAAGCGGTCCAGCTCGCGCGACTTTTCGCCACAGGCGTTGTCGCGCGAAGTCTTGTCGACGCTCCTGTGGGCGGCGTTCGGCATCAATCGCCGTCAGACAGACGGGCGCACCGCACCGTCAGCGCACAACTGGCAAGAAATCGAAGTCTTCGCAGTGCTGGCGGAGGGCGCATACCGCTACGACGCCACGGCGCACGTGCTGCGGCTTGCCAAGACGGGTGATTTGCGAGCGCTCACCGGCGTGCAGGACTTCGTCGGCAAAGCGCCGCTCGATTTGGTCTACGTTGCCGATTTCGCCAAGATGGGCGACGCGACCGATGAGCAGCGCACCTTCTTCGCTTCGGCCGACGCTGCGGTCATCGCGCAGAACGTCTATCTCTTTTGCGCGTGCACCGACCTGGCGACGGTCGTGCGCGGCCTCGTGGACCGCCGCAAACTCGCTCCAGCGCTCGGTCTGGCCGCTCGCGAGCGAATCGTGCTCGCGCAGACGGTGGGCTATCCGCTGGCTAACTGAAGCACTCGCTGCCGGTAATGGCTCGCGAGAGGGCTGTCGACTGCGCTCTTGAGCGGGATCAAGGCACGGGACACTTAAGCAGTCAAGAATATTCAAAGCAAGCGAAGAGGGTCCAAGTGCCGCGCCTGATGAATACGATATGGCGTCCTGGATAACCGAGCTATTTCAGCAGCCAGCGCTGATCGGGCAATACGTAGTTCCTGCGGCCGCCATATTCGTCCTTATGCTGGTGCTGGTCGCTGTCTCTTTAATTATTGTAATCGGCCTTCCACCCGATTACTTTCATGCTACTCGCGTCCGAAGTGCTCAGAGCGCGAATCGCGGACTATTCTTTCGCGTGGGAATCGTCTTGAAGAACGTGCTCGGCGCAGTCCTCATCATTATCGGCGTCACTCTTGCGGTACCGGGAGTGCCCGGCCCGGGATTGCTCACCGTGGTCGCCGGGATCCTCCTGATGGACTTCCCCGGCAAGCGTATATTGCTATGCAAGATCCTGGGCCGGCCGTCATTGCTGAGGGCCATTAATCATCTGCGGATAAGATTCTCACGACCGCCGTTGGTCATAGGCTGATCCGGCGGGCAGTATTACGCCATAAGACAGAATGGAAAGGGTTAGAAATGGGTCCACCCCGTGCGCTCAACGGCAAGTGGGTTCCCAGATTCATCCAGAACCTTGATCTGGCTTTTCCCGATCGACGGCGAGACCATCCGGCCAATCGCGGTGATCGGTACCCCCAGCGCCTCGGCCAGCTCGTTCACCTCATCGAGCCTCGTCGACGCCGCGGTAAAGAGAATCTCGTAATCGTCGCCACCTGCAAGTGCAGTTGCGATGCTCTCGGGGTCGATCGCGAGGGCCGCACGTACCGGGGCCGACAGTGGAACTCGGGCAGCCTCGATCACCGCGTCGAGTTTCGAGACTTCGCAGACGTGTTGCAGATCGGCCAGCAAGCCATCCGACACGTCCAGTGCCGCGCTCGCGAGCCCGACCAGGCTGGGACCGAGCGTGACGCGTGGCTGTGGAAGGCGGTAGCGATCAACGAGAAAGTCTGCGTCTTTCGTATCTAGCCCCGCCAGATCGCCGCGCAATACCTTAAGCCCGAACGCGGCATCGCCGATGCTGCCGGTCACAAACACGCTGTCACCCTCGCGCGCGCCGCCTCGGCGAAGCATGCGACCAATCGCAATGTCGCCAAATGCCATGATCGCGATCGTGACCGGACCCGGCGTCGAATCGGTGTCGCCACCGATCAGATGCACGTTGTATAGGCCCTGATCCCGGGCGAGGCCCTGAGCAAACGCCGCAATCCATTGCTCGGTGAGCGTCCGTGGCAACATGATGTCGAGCATGTATGCGCGCGGAACAGCACCCTTCGCGGCGAGGTCGGAGAGATTCACGCGCAGCGCCTTGCGGGCGATCAGATCCGGCGGATCGTCTAGAAGAAAATGAACGCCGCCGACGATCGCGTCGGTCTTGGCAACCAGCTCGTGCCCAGGCAGCGCCTGGATCACCGCGGCGTCGTCGAGCAAGCCGTACGCACCCGGAAACCCCGCCGCGAGCGGCGCAAAGTAACGGGCGATGAGCTCGAACTCTCCTCGGAGGACGGGCGTCGCGTTCATCGCTCGGCCTTCCATCCGTGGCTGGTGGCTCTTCGTTCGATGTGCCATAGCGCCCTTCACAAACGAACCTGCCACGCTTCTCCATTTCGACTGTTGACGTGGGTCAATTCACATTTGCCTGACGGCGCTACGATTTAAACGGGCGTTCCCGCTCAAGGGGTATGGCCTGTGCGGACGACCGCGTAAGCCCCGGCACGCAAACCAACTCGGAGCATAGCTATGGCTGCCAAACTCCTGAAGTTTCACCACGACGCCCGAGAGAAGATCTGTGAAGGCCTCAACATCCTGGCCAGCGCGCTGAAGGTCACCTTGGGCCCGAAGGGCCGGCTGGTGGTGCTCGAGCGCAGTTTCGGGCCGCCCACCATCATCAACTCCGGCGTCATCGTAGCGAAGGAGATCGAGCTCGAAGACAAGTTCCAGAATCTCGGCGCGCAGATGGCCCGCGAAGTTGCCGCCAAGACCTCCGAGACCGCCGGCGACGGCACGACGACGGCCACGGTGCTGGCGCAGGCCATCGTCAATGAAGGCATGAAATACGTTGCCGCCGGTCTCGACCCGATGGATCTCAAGCGCAGCATCGACGCGGCGGTCGACGCCGTGGTCGCGGAGCTCAAGAAGAACTCGCGGCCGTGCACTACCTCGACCGAGACCGCCCAGGTCGGCACGATCTCGGCCAACGGTGACGCGGCGATCGGCGAGATGATCGCCAAGGCGATGGAGAAAGTCGGAGAGAACGGGGTCATCAAAACCGAAGACGGTCGCGGGATGACCAATGAGCTCGAAGTGGTCGAGGGCATGCAATTCGACCGCGGATTTCTCTCGCCGTACTTCATCAACGATCCCGAGCGGCAGCGTGTTGCGCTCGACGACGCCTACATACTCATCCACGATCGCCCCATCTCGACCATTCGCGACTTGCTGCCGCTGCTCGAGCAGGTCTCGGGCGAGAGCCGCCCCCTGCTCATCATCGCCGAAGACGTCACGGGAGAAGCGCTCGCGACACTGGTGATAAACACCCTGAGGGGCGTGCTGAAGACGTGCGCGGTCAAGGCCCCCGGGTTCGGCGACCGGCGCAAGGCATTATTGGAGGACATCGCGGTGTTGACGGGAGGTACGGTCATTTCCGAGGAGACCGGTCTCAAGCTCGAGAAGGTGACCCTTGCGGAGCTGGGGCGCGCCCGGCGCATCGAGATCGACAAGGACAACGCCACCCTGATCGGCAGCGGCGGCGACCGCGAAAGAATCAAGGCGCGCACCGCGCAAATACGGGCCGCTATGAAAGAGACGAAAAGTGACTACGATCGGGATCAGCTCGAAGAGCGCGCCGCGAAGCTCTCCGGCGGCGTGGCACTGATCAAGGTCGGAGCGTCTACCGAAATCGAGATGAAGGAGAAGAAATCGCGCGTCGAAGATGCATTGCATGCCACGCGCGCCGCGGTGGCGGAAGGCATTGGTGCGGGGGGCGGCGTCGCGCTGCTGCGAGCGCGGCCCGCCCTCGATTCGCTGCATGCTGAATCGCTGGCCCGACAGGCAGGCATCAAGATCGTGCATCGCGCGCTCGAAGAACCACTGCGCCAGATTGTTGCGAATGCCGGTGCCGAGCCGTCGGTCGTGCTGGAGCGGGTAGTGACGGGGACCGGCAACTTCGGCTACAACGCCGCGACCGGCGAGTTCGGCGACCTCGTTGCCATGGGGATCATCGATCCAACCAAGGTTACCCGCCTCGGGCTGCAGAATGCCGCGTCAATCGCGAGCCTCATTTTGACGACCGATTGCATCATCGTCGAAAAACCGAAGCACGAGCCGGTTCCGATGCCGGGAATGGCCGACATGCAATAGGGCGCTTCGGTCGCCTCCGCGTCACGGCCCGGAAGGCTCCGGTCGCGAAGTCGCTGCGGAGCAGGAGACGATGCGCCTGCGCCGAGCACAATATACGCCGGGGCGCGCGCCAGCCGATCCGGCAGGTCGCATCGTGATTGTGGTCGATGACGGGCTCGCAACCGGCGCCACGATGATCGCTGCGCTGCACTCAGTGCGGGCACGAATGCCGTCTGATCTGCGCGGTGTCCGTCGCATCGCGTGAAGCGCTTAACAAGGTGCGTTCCTACGCTGACGAGGTGGTTTGCCCGCGCGGCTGCGCGCGTCTTCTCGCCTATGGCTCGTTGGACGTCGGCCATCTGCGCCTTTGCTGCCGCCAGGCTCTGCTCCAGGTTGCTACGCGCTGTAGCATAGCCCTGGCCTGCTTGCCCAACCGAGGCGCGAAGCTAATTTTCAGCGTCGGTCACGACGGTTTTGAGGTCGGTCGCGAGCTTTTGGCGGCTCGGATCCTTCGACTCGGCGATTGCGTTCATCTCGGTTCTCCTTTGTTCGATCGCGGGCTGCGCCAATCCCGGCGCTCAGCGCCGCGGGGGGATTGCGGGCGCAAAGCTATACAATATGAAAGTCAGGTCAATGTTATCGCCGCCGTCCGCAGAGACACCTGACGCGTATCAAGCTCCGTCGCCTTGTAGAGTGGCCGTCGACATCGCAGCGGCACGGTCGACAAGGTTAGGTTCACCGCAGCTCGCGAGTATCGCCGCGCGAGCGCGGTCGCGAAGGCGTACCGCGGCCGCCCAATCGTGGCCGTCAGGCAGGAGGGGAGCGCCGACGATGATCTGGACAAGAGCGCGGCTTGGGAACCACGTTCCGTCGCGCAATACCGAGCGGGTTCCGCGGATCGCTACCGGCACCAGCGGCGTTCCCACCCTCGCCGCAGCGACAAAAGCGCCCATGTGAAAGGGACGCAAGCCCGGTTCGCGGGTAAAAGTGCCCTCAGCGAAAAACGCGAACGACTCGCCCCGTTTGACGAGCTCCGTAAGCTCTTTGGCAGCCGCCACGCTCGCTTCGACATCCAACCGCTCGACAAAGCGCGTGCCAATGCGGCCAAGCAGTAGCCGCGTCAAGACATTCAGCGCGAGCTCCTGCTTGGCCACGAAGTTGCAGCGCTCGGGCAGCACTGCCATGAGCACGATCGCATCGACATAGCTGGCGTGATTCACGACGACGATGATCGGTCCGTTCGGTGGAAAGTTCGCGACACCGGTCACCCGGACAGGCACCCCTGACGCCGCGACGAACACGCGTGCCAGCGCCCTCGCGATGTGACGCCGCCAGCGAAGCCGCGGCACTGCGGCAACGACGACCAGTAGAACGAGGCCGATCGTTGCCAGCAGCGTCCACGCGTACCCGGCAAACAACATCTCGCCGACGCGAATCAGTGCGCGGCGAAGCCAGCCGCTGACCCCGGTCCAGAGGAATCGCGCGGTCTGAGGCAGGAGGCTCTGCGGTTTTGTTTTCGCCATCCCGTGCTCGTAGAGATCGCGGCATGCCGCGCGCCGGAGCTTGCCGCTCGAGGTCTTCAGCACCGTGTGCGGTGGCGCCAGAATGACGTCGTCCGCAGGCGCGCCGAGCAGCCGGTCCGCCTGCTCGACAACGGCTTTGCGCAGCGCCTCCTGCCTGGATGGATCGGTCTCGCGTGTTTCGGCGAGCACGACCACTTTCTCCGTGCCCGCCGCGCGATCGGCGGCGCCGAACACGACGACACAGCCCTTGCGGATGCCGGCAATAGTGCCGATCGCCGCTTCGGCTTCCTGCGGGTGAATATGTTGCCCGCCGCGAATAATGATGTCCTTGGCGCGTCCCGTGACGTAGAGCTCGCCCGCGGCAATGTAGCCCAGGTCGCCGGTGTCGAGCCATTCGCCGTCGAACAGGGCGTGGGTCGCTTCAGGATTGCGGAAGTAGCCGCTGGTCGCCGAAGGGCCACGAA
>Ga0335085_10004460_pt1 | contig 23218 bp, 21 predicted proteins | sample Lox_Sample_45_FD_206712 | JGI IMG/M metagenome (GOLD analysis project Ga0335085, IMG submission 206712) | Soil microbial communities from Loxahatchee National Wildlife Refuge, Florida, United States - Lox_Sample_4.5 | ecosystem: Environmental > Terrestrial > Soil > Wetlands | place: USA...
TCTACGCCGGTACCACGGCCGAGCCTTCGCTGGTCGTCAACCCGGCGAATCCCATGAATCTCATCGCCGGCTGGCAGCAGAACCGCTGGTCCAGCGGCGGCTCGCAGGGGCTCGATTTCGCGGCCTCCTTCGATGGCGGCACGAGCTGGATCCCGTCGAGGGCCGCGTTCTCACGCTGCACGGGCGGCGCCGGAGGCGCCGGCGACTACGCCCGCGCGAGCGATGTGTGGCTCACGGCCTCGCCGCGCGGGGCGGTGTACGCGCTGTCGCTGTCCTTCACCGGCGGCCTGCTCGTGGCAGGCTCATCGAGCGCCCAGCTGGTCGCGCAGTCTCAGGACGGAGGTCTCAGCTGGGGCGCACCCATTGCACTCATCACGGACGGCGACCAGTTCTTCGACGACAAGGGTTCGATCACGGCCGATCCCAACGACTCGAGCTTCGTCTACGCGGTTTGGGACCGCCTCAGCGGGCCGAGCGCCGGACCGAGCTACTTTGCCGCCACCGCGGATGGGGGTACCACCTGGGCAGCGGCGCGCAGCATCTACGATCCCGGTCCGGCCAATCAGACGCTGGGCAACCAGGTCGTGGTGCTTCCCAGCGGCGTGCTGCTCGATGTTTTCACCGAGCTCGACACCGCCGCGAGCGGGCAGACCACCGCGCTCGCCCGGCTGGTGCAGTCGGGAGATCACGGCGCGACCTGGTCCCCCCCGATCACGATTGCGGAGCTGATGGCCGTCGGCACCGTCGATCCGCGCACCGGCCAGGGCGTGCGCGACGGCTCCGACATCGTCTCGGTGAGCGTCGCTCCCGGGGGCATCGTATACGTCGCCTGGCAGGATGCGCGCTTCTCGGGGGGCGCTCACGACGGCATCGCGCTGACCCATTCCTCCGACGGCGGGGCGAGCTGGACGCCGCCGATCGAGGTGAATGCCGACACGCAGGTGCAGGCTTTCACGCCCACGGTCCATGTGGAGTCGGGCGGGGTGATCGCGGTGACCTACTACGACCTGCGCAACGATGCCTTCGCGCCCTTCGGGTCGCTCCTGGCCGATGCCTGGATGGTGACCTCGAGCGACGGGGCCAGCTTCAGGGAGACGCACCTCTCGGGGCCCTTCGACCTCGCTCTCGCACCCAACTCGGGTGGACTCTTCGTGGGCGACTACGAGGCGCTCTCGAGCGCGGCCGGGTCGCTCCCCCTCTACGCGCAGACCGACTCGGGCGCCGCGATACGCAGCGACACCTTCATGGCGTTTCCGCCCGTCGCGGCGTCGGCCGAATTCGCGGTCGCCAGGGCACTCGGCCCGTTCCGGGCGACCGCGGCGCAGACCGGCATCGGCCTCGAGCCCGCGGCGCGCCAGCGGATCGCGCTGCACATCGAGGAGCGGCGCGTGGAGCGGCGGCTGGAGCCGTAATTATCGGGCTCGCATCGGACGTCCTGTCGCGATGCTCGCGGCGGCGGGCGCATCCACGTGCCTGACTAGAGGTGGTGCTCGGGGCCGTCGGCGTATTTCTTCTCACCCGCCGTTACGCGCAGCGCGAGGCGGTTCTGCGCGGGGGGCAGCGGACAGGTGGCAAATTCGTTGAGCGCACACGGCGGGTTATAGGCCTTGTTGAAGTCGACCGGCACGGTGGGGCCCGCGGGTCTGGGAATGTCGAGGAAACGCCCGGCGCCGTAGGTCTCGTGGCCGCTGGTTCCGTCGGCGAACATGATGGAGAGCTCCTGGTCGCCCGGCTCCTCGAGCAGCGTGTCGAGGCGCCATTCGCGGCCGTCCTTGGTGAACACCACCGCCCCCGGGGACTCCATGTCGATCTCCATGCCGAGAATGTTGATGATCCTCACGTGGTGGACGGGCTGGTAGCGCTCGAAGCGCGCAGTCACGAGCCACTCGGTGCTCACGGGAAAGTACTCGAGGCCGCGAAAGCCGCTGCGGTGCGGGTTGGCGAGGTCGCGCACGCGCACCCCGAGGTTGCCGGCGCGCTCGATGACGTAGAAGCGCAGCGGGCCGCAGCTGAGCACGGTCGGATTGCCGCTGGTGTCGGGGGCGAGGTCGAGCGCGCCGACCGGCTGGCCGTCGTGAGTGACGCCGCTTCCCGGGCGCGCGACGAAGCGCACCTGATCCTTGCTCAGCACGAAGGAGCCGGCCACATCGGCCAGCGCGGCGTTCTCGAGGACCAGGGCGTTCCCCGGGCCGCGGCCGAAGGTATTCTCGCCCTCCTTGAGCCAGAAGAGCCCGCTGAGCGTCAGCCAGCCGTTGTCGCTCGTGAGGCTCTGCGCGCGCTGCGCGCGCCACTGCGCGATCGCCGCCTGCTCGCTCGCGAGCGCGGCGCCGTCCGCCGCTCCCGGCGCGCCGGCCGCGGCTGAGGCGCAGACTGCGACTGCCAGCAGCGCGAGCGCGCCTCGGGTGGTCGCTCCAGCCATCAGGGAGTCTCCGCCGTGAGGGGGTCCCATCATGCCATCACGGCTCACGCCCGAGGATCTCCTCGCGCACGGCGGCGATCTCCCGGGCGCGCGAGGGGCGCGCGCCCTCGCAGCGTTCCCGCCGCGGACAGCGGCTGCTGCGCGGGCAGATGGTGCGGGCGGGCTGTGCGAGCGCGTCCTCGATCCAGGCGATGTTGAGGACGCTGGCGAGCGCGGCGAGCGCCTGGGCGGGTTCCTTCGGGATGCGTGCCTCGCCGCGCCGGTGCAGGCACTCGCGCAGGATCGCGCCGACGGTCGCGGTGCTGTCGACGCCGTTGGCATCGAGCGCAGGGGCGAGGTCGACGCCGACCGACAGCACGTGGGGGTTGCCGGCCATGTCGCGCACCCGAATCGAGTGGCAGCAGTAGAGCAGCGAGCGCTCGCCGTCGCGCAGCACCGAGATCTGCGAACCCGACTCGCCGTGTTGCCCGTCGATCATGCGGAACACCGCCCAGTTCGGGCACGGATCGCTCACCTGCGCGAGGTTCCCCCAGGGGAGCGGAATGCCGTTGCCGCGGTAGACCGCGCGCAGGTATCCCGGCGGATAGGCATCGAAGAAATGCCAGTAAGGGTAGGGCGACACCTTGGTCATGCGGCGCATCACCACCGCCGGAGTGAGCTCGAGCCGGGCGCCGGCCTCGACGCGATGCCGCTCGCGGGTGAGGAAGCGCCGGAACGGCATCCTCGGCGCGAGCAGCGCTCCGGCGAAGAAGCTGCACTCGAAGTCCCGCCAGGCATGCAGCACGTCCTGCGGCTCGAGCCCCGCCGCACCCGAGCCGCCCTCGGGGCTTCCGCCCATCTCCCCGCCGGTGGCGTGCGGGGACTTCAGCCCGTCACCGCCATGCAGCACCTTGTGAGCGATGTGCGCCGCCAGGTCGAACTTGAGCCGCGCCGGGTCCGACTGCAGCGCACGGTTTGCATACACCACGCCCGGCGGCTCGAAGAACGAGCGCACCATGCTGCGCACCTCGCGGTCCTGGTCGCGCGCCAGCACCGGCTTGCGGTCGAACCAGCGGATCTCGAGCCCGTGACGCTTCGCGAGGCGCATCAGGTCCTCGACGCCGAGCGGGAAGCGCCGCTCGCCGACCTGCTCGGCGGCACGCTCGAGATCCGGAAAATCGTTGCGCGACATCTCCTGGTGCGAGCGGATCAGCAGGTGCGCGAACTGGCGCCCGCTGGTGCCGGTCTGCGCGAGGAGCTCCGGGATCGCCGCCTGCAGCAGACTCTTGGAGAAGAGGAATGCGGGCTCGAACGGCACCCGTGGCACCCCACCCGCCGGCGCCCCCGGCGGGGCCGTCTCGGGCGCGGTGCTCTCGTCGAGGAACCAGGCGGGGGCGCGCTGAAAGACCGCGGCGAGGAGCTCGAGCAGGGCGGCCGAGGGCATGCGCTTGCCGCTCTCGATCATGCTCAGGTAGGACACGGAGGGTGCGATGCCGGCATTGCGCTGCACGCAGCGCGCCGAGAGCTCCTCCAGCGTCAATCCGTTGCGCTTGCGCAGCGCACGCAGCTTGGTGCCGAGGAAGTGGCCGCGACGCATGAGTTCCGGCATATGTCTACTTGCGCTGCTTGCGCTCCGGGTCGTTGTGAAATTAACATTGTGAAGTTTCCATAGTCAAATTCCCTCCGGGGAGAGGTATGCTGAGCCACATGCAAGCGAGCGCCTCCGAGCGGGTGTATTCCCGCGAGCAGACCGGCCCGCGGGTCGAGATCCAGGGCCCGCTTGTTCCGCGCTCGGCAGAGGTACTGACGCCGCTCGCGCTGCAGCTGCTCGCGAGCCTCCATCGGCGTTTCAACCCGCGGCGGCTCGAGCTGCTCGCCGAGCGCGCTCGGCGCCAGGCGGAGTTCGATGCCGGCGCCCTGCCGCAATTCCGGGCCGACACCGCCGCAGTGCGCGCCGGCGACTGGCGCATCGCGCCGGTGCCGGCGGATCTCCTCGACCGCCGCGTCGAGATCACCGGTCCCGTCGATCGCAAGATGATCATCAATGCGCTCAACGCCCCGGTGAGCACCTTCATGGCGGACTTCGAGGACTCCCTCGCTCCCACCTGGGAGAACGTGGTTCGCGGCCAGGTGAACCTCGCCGACGCCGTGCGCCGCACCATCAGCTTCGAGGACGGCGGCACCGGCAAGGTCTATCGCCTCGCCGAGCGCACCGCGACCCTCATCGTGCGGCCGCGCGGCTGGCACCTGCCCGAGAAGCACGTGCGCATCAACGGCGAGGCGGTGTCGGGCGCGCTGTTCGATTTCGCGCTGTTCCTCGCCAACAACCACGAGGCGCTCGCGCGCCGCGGCACGGGTCCCTACCTCTACCTGCCGAAGCTGGAGAGCCACCTCGAGGCGCGGCTGTGGAATGAGGTGTTTCTCGCGGCGCAGGACGCCCTCGGCATGCCGCGCGGCACCATCAAGGCGACGGTGCTCATCGAGACCATTCTCGCGGCCTTCGAGATGGACGAGATCCTCTACGAGCTGCGCGAGCACTCGGCCGGCCTCAACTGCGGCCGCTGGGACTACATCTTCAGCTTCATCAAGAAATTCCGGAACCGCCCGGACTTCCTGCTGCCCGACCGCGCTGCCGTCACCATGGAGCGGCACTTCCTCAAGTCCTACGTGGACCTCCTGATCAAGACCTGTCACCGCCGCGGCGCGCATGCGATCGGCGGCATGGCCGCCCAGATCCCGATCCGCGACGACCCCAGGGCCAACGAGGCCGCCATGGCGCGCGTGCGCGCCGACAAGCTGCGCGAGGCGCGCGCCGGCCACGACGGTACCTGGATCGCGCACCCGGGACTTGCGGCCATCGCGCGCGAGCCCTTCGATGCGCTGATGCCCGGTCCGAACCAGCTCAACGTGCTGCGCGCGGACGTGGCGGTGACGGCGGCAGACCTGGTGGCGATCCCCGCGGGAGCGGTCACCGAGGAGGGTCTGCGCAACTGCATCCGCGTCGGCGTGCAGTATCTCGAGTCGTGGTTGCGCGGCAACGGCTGCGTACCGCTCTATCACCTGATGGAGGACGCCGCCACCGCCGAGATCTGCCGCGCGCAGCTGTGGCAGTGCCTGCGCCACGGCGCGCGCACCAGCGACGGCGTCGCCGTCACCCCGGGACGCTTCGATCGGCTGATGAACGCCGAGCTCGATCGCATCCACGGCGAGGTGGGCGCGACGCGGCTCACCGAGGGGGTGTTCCCGACCGCGGCGCGCCTGTTCGAGCAGATGACGAAGTCCGAGACCTTCGATGAGTTCCTGACGCTGCCGGCCTACGAATTGCTGAGCTGACTGGCGGAGACGACTGCATGAGCATGAGCGAGAGCACCATCACGAGCCTCACCCGGACGCTGCCGACTGTCGAGGAGCTGCGTCGCGCGTGGCGCGACTCAGCGCGCTGGCGTGGCATCCGGCGCGGCTACGACGCCGCCGACGTAGTGCGCCTGCGCGGCACGGTCGCGGTCGAGCACTCGATCGCGCGCCTCACCGCCGAGAAGCTCTGGCGCTACTTGAGCGACAAGCCCTTCGTGAACGCGCTCGGCGCCCTCACCGGCAACCAGGCGATGCAGCAGGTGAAGGCCGGGCTCGATGCCATCTATCTCTCGGGTTGGCAGGTGGCGGGCGATGCCAACCTGGCCGGCGAGATGTACCCGGACCAGTCGCTCTATCCGGCCGACTCGGTGCCGGCGGTGGTGAGGCGCATCAACAACACGTTGCGGCGTGCGGACGAGATCCATCACGCCGAGGGCGATGACTCGATCGACTGGCTGAAGCCGATCGTCGCCGACGCCGAGGCCGGTTTCGGCGGGGTGCTGAACGCCTTCGAGCTCATGAAGCAGATGATCGACGCCGGTGCCGCCGGCGTGCACTTCGAGGACCAGCTGTCATCCGCCAAGAAATGCGGCCACATGGGCGGCAAGGTGCTCGTGCCGACCCAGGAGGCGATCGCGAAGCTCGTGGCCGCGCGCCTTGCGGCGGATGTCTGCAACGTGCCGACCGTGCTGGTGGCACGCACCGATGCCGAAGGGGCGACGCTGCTCACCTCGGACGTCGACGAGCGCGACCGGCCCTTCATCGACGCCGCCCGCGGCCGCACCGCGGAGGGCTTCTTCACGGTCAAGGCCGGCATGGCGGCGGCGATCGCCCGCGGCTGCGCCTATGCACCCTACGTCGACCTCGTGTGGTGCGAGACCGCCAAGCCCGACATCGACGAGGCGCGCGAGTTCGCCGAAGGGGTACACGCGCAGTTTCCGGGCAAGCTGCTCGCCTACAACTGCTCGCCGTCCTTCAACTGGAAGAAGAAGCTCGACGATGCGCAGATTGCGCGCTTCCAGCGCGAGCTCGGCGCCATGGGCTACCGCTTCCAGTTCATCACGCTCGCCGGCTTCCATGCGCTCAACTACTCGATGTTCGATCTGGCGCGCGCCTACAAGGCGCAGCAGATGACCGCGTACGTCGCGCTGCAGCAGGCGGAGTTCGCCGCCGAGGCCGCCGGCTACACCGCCACCAAGCATCAGCGCGAGGTCGGTGCCGGCTATTTCGACGCGGTGACCCAGGCCGTGAGCGGCGGCAATTCCTCGATCACCGCGCTCGCCGGCAGCACCGAGGAAGAGCAGTTCGCGGCAGCCAGGAAGCCACGGCTCGAGAAGGCGGGGTAGGGTGCCGACGGCTACTTCGCCGTCGGCATGACGAATTCCGGGCCCTTGGGCGTTGCCTCGGGCCAGCGCTCCATGATGGATTTCTGGCGGGTGTAGAAACGCACGCCTTCCTCGCCGTAGGCATGGGTGTCGCCATAGAGGCTGCCGCGCCAGCCGCCGAAACCGTGCCAGGCCATGGGCACGGGGATCGGTACGTTGATGCCGACCATGCCCACCTCGATGCGCCGCCCGAACTCGCGCGCCACGTGCCCGTCGCGCGTGTAGCAGGCCACGCCGTTCGCGAGCGGATGCGAGTTGACGAGCTCGACCGCGGCGGCGAGGTTGGGTACGCGCACGCACACGAGCACCGGGCCGAAGATCTCCTCGCGGTAGATGCGCATCTCGCGCGTCACCCGGTCGAATAGCGTCGGGCCCACCCAGAAACCGTGCTCCTGCCCGGCGACGGTGAACGCCCGGCCGCTCGCGCCGTCGACGCGGCCATCGACTACCAGCTCGGCACCGGCGGCGGCACCGTCGGCGATGTAACCGCGGATGCGCTCGAGCGCCTGAGCGCTGATCACCGGGCCCATTTCCGCGCCCGGGTCCATGCCGTCGCCCACCCGCAGCCGCCGCGCGCGCTCGGCGAGCCGCGGCACGAGATGCTCGGCCACCTGCCCGACCAGCACCGCGACCGAGATCGCCATGCAGCGCTCGCCCGCCGAGCCGTAGGCTGCGCCGATCAGCGCGTCCACCGCCTGCTCGAGGTCCGCGTCCGGCATCACCACCAGGTGATTCTTGGCGCCGCCCAAGGCCTGTACGCGCTTGCCGCCCTGCGCACCGCGCTGATAGATCGAGTGCGCGATCGGCGAGGAGCCGACGAAACTCACCGCCTTCACGTCCGGCTCGGCGAGCAGCGCGTCCACCGCCACCTTGTCGCCCTGCACGACGTTGAAGACGCCCGCCGGCAGCCCCGCTTCCGCCAGCAGCTCGGCCATGACGACCGAGGCCGAAGGGTCGCGCTCGCTCGGCTTCAGCACGAAGCTGTTGCCGCAGGCGATCGCCAGCGGAAACATCCAGCACGGCACCATGCAGGGAAAGTTGAAGGGCGTGATGCCGGCCACCACCCCGAGCGGCTGGCGCAGCGTCCAGTTGTCGATGCCGGTAGACACCTGGTCGGTGAAGTCACCCTTGAGCAGCTGCGGAATGCCGCAGGCGAACTCGACGATCTCGATGCCGCGCGTCACTTCGCCGCGCGCATCCTCGAACACCTTGCCGTGCTCGGCGGTGATGAGCGCGGCGAGCGCGTCGCGGCGCTCGTTGAGGAGCTGCAGGAAGCGCGCCAGCACGCGTGCCCGGCGTACCGGCGGCGTCTCCGCCCAGGCCGGCCAGGCGCCGCGCGCGCTCGCGACCGCGGCGCGCACCTCATCGGCGGTGGCGAGCGGGACGCGGCGCGTCGCCTGGCCGCTCGCCGGGTTGAAGACGTCGAGCTGCGCGCCCGCACCACGCACGCTGCGTCCGCCGATCCAGTGCGGCACCGGATCGAGCGCGGCGGGAGTGGGGACGACGGCGACGGCCATGTGCCGATCATAGACCTAAGGGGTGCGCCCTGCGCATACTCGCGCAGCTCACCATGACGACGCAGGCGCTGTTTCCGACCCTCGTCTACACCGATCGTCTCCGAGGGCGGGGCGCGGCGGCGCTCAACGCGCGCCTCCTGCGCGAGTGCCGTCAGCTGCGCGACGACGATGTCGCCGGCCGCCGCTGGTCGGCGCGCAACTATCCCGGCGGCTACACCTCGTACGGCTCGGCCAACCGCATGCACCGCCTGTCGCCGACCTTCGCAGCTCTCGCGCGCGCGCTCGATGTCCGCGTGGCACGCTTTGCGCGCGCCCTCGAGCTCGACCTCACCGGCCGACCGCTCGCCATGACCGACTGCTGGGTGAACATCATGGGCCGCGGCGCCGTCCACGGGCTGCATCTGCACCCGCTCTCGACGATCAGCGGCACCTACTACGTGGCGACGCCGGCGCGCTCGGCGGGACTGAAGCTCGAGGATCCGCGCCTCGAGCGCTACATGGCCGCGCCTCCGCGCCGCGCGCGTGCCGCGCGCACGCGCCGCTCCTGGGTGGTGCTCGCGGCCCGCAGCGGCGGCTTGGTGCTGTTCGAGAGCTGGTTGCGCCACGAGGTGCCGGCCCACGAGACGGCCGCCGAGCGCGTCAGCATCAGCTTCAACTACAGTTGGTTCTAGGCGTCAACCTGTGCGCGCAGCGCGCGTTGCAAAAGTGGTACCGCGTGCCGGCGCGATTCAGCGATGGTTCAGCCTCCGCCGGTCAGGGTGCGAAGTAAGGAGAGCTGACATGCGCAATCCAGTTCGTGGTCTGATCGCAGCCCTCATTCTCGCGGCGCTGCCGTTCGCGTCCGAGGCCGGCGTGTTCGTCTCGGTCACGATCGCCCCACCGGCGCTGCCGGTCTACGTGCAGCCGCCGATTCCGGGCCCCGGCTACATCTGGACTCCGGGTTACTGGGCCTGGGATGGCAGCTATTACTGGGTGCCCGGCACCTGGGTGCTCGCGCCGGTCGGGATGCTGTGGACACCCGGGTACTGGGGCTGGTCGGGCGGCGTCTATCTCTGGCACGCCGGGTACTGGGGACCGCACGTCGGCTTTTACGGCGGCGTCAACTACGGCTTCGGCTACGGCGGCGTGGGATTCGTCGGCGGCGAGTGGCGCGGCGGGCAGCTTTACTACAACCGCTCGGTGACCAACGTCGGCACCACCAACATCACCAATGTCTACAACCGCACCGTGGTCAACAACGTCACCGTCAGCCGCGTGAGCTACAACGGCGGCACAGGCGGCATCGTCGCGCAGCCGAATGCGGCGGAGATCGCCGCGCAGCACGAGCGCCACCTGGGACCGATCCAGGCGCAGAGCGAGCATCAGACGATGGCCATGCACGACAACTCCCTGCGGGCCTCCGTCAACGGCGGGCGGCCGTCGATCGCGGCGACGCCGCGGGCGGGCGCCTTCAACGGGCCCGGCGTAGTCGCGTCCCATGGCGCCGCGCCGACCCATGGCGGGGGCTATCCGCCGGTGGCGCATGCGTCGACCCACGGCGAGGGCTATCCGCCGGTGGCGCATGCGTCGACCCACGGCGAGGGCTATCCGCCTGTGGCGCATGCGTCGACCCACGGCGGCAGCTACCCGCAGAACGGCGGCCACCCACAGGGCCATGGCGGCAACCCCCCGGGTGCCGGCTACCCGCCGCTGACGCACTCGCCGGCCCACAGCGGCGGCTATCCTCAGGGTGGCTACCCGCAGGGTAGTGCGCAGCCGCACGGGCATGCCGAGCAGGGCCACACCCCCCAGGGCCACGGCGAGGAGCACCCGCAAGGGCGCGAGGGCCACGAGGAACACCCGCACTGAGGGTGCGAGGGTCGCGCTACAGCACGCGGCGCAGCCACTGCGCGATGTCGGCCACCTCCTGGGGGCAGACGCTGTGCGGCATCGCGTAGCTATGCCACTCGACCGGGTAGCCGGCCGCCTCCAGACTCACCCGCGCCTGCTCGCCGAGTTGCGCTGCGACGATCGGATCCTCAAGGCCGTGCGCGAGGAAGATCGGGGTCGACTGGTTGGCCGCGCCGCGCTCGGCGGCGAGGCGCCCTGCGAGCACCAGGTAGCAGGAGAGGCCCATGATCCCGGCGAGCTTCTCGGCGTGGCGCAGCCCCGCGAACAGCGCCAGCGCGCCGCCCTGGGAGAAGCCCGCGAGCACGATGCGGTTGCTCGCAATGCCGCGCGCGTTCTCGCGCCGGATCAGCTCCTCGACTACCGCCTGTGAGGCACGGATGCCCGTCTCGTCCTCGGGGCCGCGGCGCTCGAGGCTCACGATGTCATACCAGGCGCGCATGGCGAAGCCGTTGTTGAGCGTCACTGGCCGGATCGGTGCGTGGGGAAACACGAATCTCACCGCCCGCTCGCCCGGGCGGACGAGCTGAGGCACGATGGGCTCGAAATCATGACCATCCGCGCCGAGCCCATGCAGCCAGATCACTGCCGCCGCCGGATTCGGCCCCGTCTCGACTTCGATCGCTGCGCGTGACACCGACGACCCCCGACCGACCCTACGCCCGGACCGGGCATGTTAGATGAGTCCGCGCGCACGCGGAACCGAGCGCGCAGGGCGCGCCATGAGCGGGCGTAAGCGCCGCCGCCGCGGTGCCTTGTGGCCGGGGGCGCGCACGCGGCGCCGCTGGTTGCGGAAGCTGCGCCGCGCGCCGCTCGGGTGGCAGCTGGCGATCGTCCTGGCCGTAGCCGCACTGCTGGCGTTTGCCGTCAACGGCGTGTACCAGCTCATCCGCAAGCCCACCGAGCTCCTCTTCCCGGTGAGCGGCGCGCTCAGCAAGAGCCCGGCCGCCACCTGGGGCGAGTATGCGCCGCTCTTTCGCCGCTACTCGACCGCCACCATCACGCCGGAGCTGCTCGCCGCGCTCGCCCAGGTGGAGGGGTCCGGCAACCCGCTGGTGCGGACCTACTGGCGCTGGTCGTGGGCCGTCAAGCCCTTCGAGGTGTACCGCCCCGCCTCGAGCGCGGTCGGCATGTACCAGATCACCGACGGCACCTTCGATGTGGCGCGCCACTACTGCATCCACCACCACGTCCTGACACGCGAGGGACCGTGGAACGACTTCGGCTCGTGCTGGTTCAACCGGCTGTACGTGCGGGTGCTCCCGGGCGATGCGATCGAGCTGACCGCCGCGTATCTCGATCTCGAGGTCAACGACATTCTCGCGCCGCGCCGCCCTGCGGCGCGGCCGGCCGAGATCCGCCACGTCGCCGCCGTCGTGCACCTGTGCGGGGCGGGCGCGGCGCAAGTCTACGTGCGCCGCGGCCTGCGCTTCAGCGAGGGCGAGCGCTGCGGCGATCACGACCCGCGCGCCTATCTCGCGCGCGTCGATGCGCTCGCGGCGCTGTTCGCCGGGCTCGCCGCGAACGGCGCGACTCAGTGATGGTGGCCGCCGGCCCCGTGCACGTGTCCGTGGGCGAGCTCTTCCTCGGTGGCCGCGCGGATCGCGGTGATCTCGACCTCGAAGTGGAGATTCTGGCCGGCGAGCGGATGATTGCCGTCGAGCGTGACCATGTCGCCGGAAATGTGAGTGACTGTAACGGCCCGGTGACCGTGCCCCGTTCCCGCCTGTAGCCGCATTCCGACCCGCAGGTTGGCGATGCCCTTGAGGGTGCGGCGCGGGACCTTCTGCACCAGCGAGCGGTCGTACTCGCCATAGCCCTGCGCCGGCTCGATGCGCACCTCGAGGCGATCGCCGACGCTCTTGCCGGAGAGCTCGCGCTCGAGTCCCGGAATTATGTTGCCGTGCCCGTGCAGGTAGGCGAGCGGCTCGCCGCCGGCCGAGCTGTCGATCACCTTGGCGGAGTCGTCCTTGAGCGTGTAGTGGATGCTGACGACGTCGTCGGGCGCGATGGGCATGGGAGTGTCCGGGCGCGAAAAGCCGCGCAACAGCGTGCGGCGCAGAATACCATTAGCGCCCGACTGCATCCCGCGCACCCGAAGAAAGGCCCCAATGAGACCCGCCCCGATGCTGCTCGTGGCCTGCGTGGCCGTCATCGCCCCGCTCGCCGCCGCCGCCGCCACCAAGGAAGCAGGAACCGTCCCAATGGCTGCCGACAACCCCTTCGCCCGCCCGAGCACGCTGCCGTTCGAGCTGCCGCCCTTCGACAAGATCCGCGACGAGGACTACGCACCCGCGTTCGAGGCGGGCATGCGCGAGCAGCTGAAGGAGGTGGCGGCCATCGCCCACAACCCCCAGCCCGCCACGTTCGAGAACACGATCGTTGCGCTGGAGCGCTCCGGGCGGGTGCTCGACCGGGTCGGCACGGTGTTCTTCAATCTCAGCTCCTGCAACACCGATCCGAAGATGCAGGAGATCGATACCGTCATGGCGCCGAAGCTCGCGGCGCACAACGACGCGATCTTCCTCGACGCGGCGCTGTGGGCCCGCGTCGATAAGCTCTATACGCAGCGCGCGAGCCTCAAGCTCGATCCGGAGTCGCTGCAGCTGCTGACACGCTACCACGTGCAGTTCGTGCGCGCCGGCGCGCAGCTCTCGGCCGCGGACCAGAAGCGGCTGCGGGCGATCAACGAGGAGCTCTCGACGCTCACCACGCGTTTCCGCCAGAACGTGCTCAAAGCCACCGCGGATGGCGCCGTGGTGGTCGGCAAGGTCGCCGATCTCGACGGCCTGACGCCCGTGCAGATCGGCGCGGCGGCGCGGGCCGCTGCCGACCGGGGACTGAAGGACCGGTGGGTCATCGCGCTGCAGAACACCACCAACCAGCCGACGCTCGCGAGTCTCACCAACCGCGAGCTGCGCGAGCGCATCTACCGCGCCTCCGTCGGGCGCGGCCTCTCCGGGGCGACCGACAACCGCGCAGTGATCGCGCAGGTGGTGAAGCTGCGCGCCGAGCGCGCGCGGCTGCTCGGCTACCCCGATCACGCCGCCTACGTGCTCGAGGATGAGTCGGCCGGCAACGCCGCGGCGGTCGAGGGCATGATCCGGCAGGTGGCGTCCGCCGCCCTCGCGCGCGCGCGCGCCGAGGCCGCCGACATCCAGAAGCTGATCGATGCGCAGGCCGCCGCGCGCGGCGTGCCGTCCTTTACGCTCGAGCCCTGGGACTGGTCGTTCTACGCCGAGCAGGTGCGCAAGGCCCACTATGCCTTCGATCAGGCGCAGGTGGCGCCCTACTTCGAGCTCGAGCACGTGCTGCAGGACGGCCTGTTCTACGCCGCCCACGAGCTCTACGGGCTCAGCTTCAAGGAGCGCAAGGACCTGCCGGTCTATCAGCCCGATGTGCGGGTGTTCGAGGTGTCGGACGCCGACGGCAAGCCGCTCGCGCTCTTTCTCGCCGACTACTTCGCCCGCGACAACAAGCAGGGCGGGGCGTGGATGAGCGGCTACGTGTCGCAGTCCAAGCTCCTCGGCCAGCGTCCAGTGGTCGCCAACCATCTCAATATTCCGAAGCCCCAGGCGGGACAGCCGGTGCTGCTGACCTTCGATGAGGTCACCGGCATGTTCCACGAGTTCGGGCACGCGCTGCACGGCATGCTCTCGGACGTGCGCTACCCGTACCTGTCCGGCACCGCCGTGCCGCGCGATTTCGTCGAGTACCCCTCGCAGTACAACGAGATGTGGGCACGCGAGCCGAAGGTGGTCGAGCACTACGCGCACGACTACCGCAGCGGCGCGCCCATGCCCCCGGAGCTGCTCGCCAAGGTGCTGTCGGCGCAGAAGTTCAACCAGGGCTATGCGACGCTCGAGTACCTCGAGGCAGCCAAGGTCGACCTCGCCTGGCACCTGATCGACGCCTCCCAGGCGCCCGCGGCGGCGGCGGTGCCGGGATTCGAGGCGGCCGCGCTCAAGGACGCAGGTCTCGACTACGCCCCCATCCAGCCGCGCTATCACTCGGGCTACTTCTCGCACATCTTTGCCGGTGGCTATTCGGCCGGCTACTACGCGTACCTGTGGAGCGAGGTGCTGGCACGCGACACCGGTCAGTGGTTCCACGCCCACGGCGGGCTGACGCGCGAGAACGGCGACACGCTGCGCCGCATGGTGCTGTCGCGCGGGCGCACCGAGGATCCGCAGGTCCTGTTCCGCAACTTCTACGGGCGCGAGCCCGACATCGGGCCGCTGCTCGAGTACCGGGGGCTGGCGGGCGGAGGCTAGCGCGCCCTCACGCGGCCGGCGCACGCCGCGTGCGGTCGATGCCGGCGACCAGGTGGCGAAAGCCCTCGAGCATCGGCAGGGTGAGTGCGAGCTCGCGGGCGCGCTCGAGCGCGTAGCCGAGGGTCTCGTGCACCTCGAGCGGCCGCCCGGCGAGCAGGTCCTGGAGCGCCGACATACGATGCTGTGGCGCGCTGGCGCGGTACTCGCCGCCGATCTTCAGCACGCGCTCGACGGCGGCGCTCTCGGGCAGCGCACACAGGCTCGCCGCGGGCAGTACCGCCTGGTCGCTCAACGGGATGCCAAGCGCCCCCGCCAACACCCCCATCTCGCGCACCAGCCGCACGAGCACCAGCGCCGCGTCTGGATCGGAGAGGTACTTCCAGGTCTCGGTGCGCGTCGACACCGAGAGCGCCATGAGGCCGACCCAGCCGCAGAACTTCGACCACTCGAGCGTGACGATCTCGCGGGTGGCGGCGGCGCGTACCCCCGCGGCGTCGATGCTCGCCGCCAGCTCGCGCGCGCGCACGCTGTCGCGGCCGTCGAGCTCGCCGATCATGATGTTGACGTTGCGTGTGAACAGCACCGCGCCGTCCGGCAGCAGCTCGCCGCTCGCGTCGGCGAGCGCGCCCAGTACGCGCCCGGGCCCGAAGGCGGCGGTGAGCAGCTCGTTCTTGAGCGGTCCGTTCTGGATCGAGAGCGTGACGCCGAACTCGGCTTGCTTAAGCGTCGCCAGCGCCGCCGCCGTTCCCGGCGTCTTGGTCGCCACGATCAGGACGGCGGCGCCGGCGAGCGCGGCCGGATCGCGCACCGTATGCACGGGGGTCGTGAACTCCGCCAGCCCGCGGATCGTGAGGCCCTGCCGCTCGAGCATCGCGGCGCGATCCCCCCGCGCCAGCATCGCGACCCGGTGCCCGGCACGCCTCAGGTGCGCGCCCACGATCGAGCCCATGGCGCCGGCACCGAGGATCGCAAAATCGAACTCGCTCATGTGAGGGCTACAGGGCGTCTGCGATGTCCTGCATCAGGCCGCGGTCCTCGGGTTTGGTCTCGGGCGGATAGCGCCTGAGCACGCGGCCGTCGCGCCCGATCAGGAACTTCTCGAAGTTCCAGCTGATGTCGCCGGCGATTCCGCTCTCGGGTGAGGTGAGGAACGCATAGAGCGGATGGCGGTTCGCGCCGTTGACGTCGAGCTTGGCGCTCAAGGGGAAGCTCACCTGATAGTTCGTGCGGCAGAACTCGACGATCTCGGGCTCGCTGCCCGGCTCCTGGCCGCCGAACTGATTGCAGGGGAAACCCACCACACTGAAGCCCTCACCCCCGAGCTCGCGGTGCAGCCGCTCGAGCCCGGCGTACTGCGGCGTGAGCCCGCAGCGGCTCGCCACGTTGACCGCCAGGGCGACCTGGCCGCGCAGCGCACCGAGGAGGTCGGCCGCTCCGTCGATCCTCCTGACCGCGATGTCGTAGAAGCCGCTCATGGACCGCTCCGGATGTGCTGCGGGCTTTTACCATACACCACCCGCGGGCTTAACATCGGAGGCAGCGCCCCCGGCGGGAGATTTCCATGGCTTCCGAGCTCAGCAAGACCGAGACCGCCAAAGTGGTCGAGACCCTGAACCGCATCCTCGAGCTCGAGCTCGCGGGGCTGGTGCGCTACCTGCACTACAGCTTCATGATCTTCGGGCATAACCGCATACCGATCGTCGCCTGGTTGCGCGGACAGGCCGATGAATCGCAGGCGCACGCGGTGCAGGCGGGCGAGCACATCACCAATCTCGGCGGGCACCCCTCGCTGCGCATCGGCGCGCTGCTCGAGACTCACAAGCACAATGTCGACGAGATCCTGCGCGAGGCGCTGAAGCACGAGGAGGAGGGGCTCACCGAGTACCGCAGGCTGCTCGAGCAGGTGAGCGGCCGCAGCATCATGCTGGAGGAATATGCGCGCGTGCAGATCGCCGCCGAGGAAGCGCATCTCGCCGACATCGGCAAGATGATTCGCAAGCCGGGCTCGATCGCCTGAAGGGCGTGCCGTGCGGATCATCGCCGTCACCAACATCAAGGGCGGTGTGGGCAAGACCACCACCGCGGTGAACCTCGCCTACCTGTGCGCGTCCGCCGGGCACACGACGCTCTTGTGGGACCTCGATCCTCAGGGCGCAGCCACCTACGGCCTGCAGGGCGAGGCGCACGAGCACGCCTCGGCGAAAAAGCTCCTGGCCGGCAAACGCGAGCTCCCCGAGCTGGTGCTGTCGACCGGCCATGCCGGGCTCGACCTGCTGCCCGCGGACTTCTCCTACCGCAACTTCGCGGTGCACCTCGCCGGGCGCCGCCACCCGACCGAGCGGCTGCTGCGCATGAGCCGGCCGCTGCGCGAGATCTACCACACCCTGTTTCTCGACTGTCCGTCGGGGATCTCGCTGCTCACGGAGAGCGTACTGCGCGCCGCCGACAGCGTGATCGTTCCACTCGTGCCTTCGCCGCTCTCGGTACGGGTGCTCGGGCAGCTGTGCGATTTCATGCAGCGCGAGGGCTGGACCGACCTCACCCTGCTGCCGTTCTTCTCGATGGCCGACCGCCGCAGGTCGCTCCATCAGGAGCTGATGGCGGACACGCGCGCACAGTTTCCGCACGTGCTCGCGACCGTGGTGCCCTATTGGAGTGAGATCGAGCGCATGACGGTACGCCGCGCGCCACTGCCGGCATTCGCGCCGCACAGCGAGGCGTCGCGCATCTACGCCGCGCTGTGGGCCGAGATGGAGGCGCGCATGGCCGGCAGGCCGGAGGTCGACGCGCCCGCATCCCCGGGCGCGTGGCGGCGCAGCCCCGAGTCCCCGGCCGCGCAGCTCTAGGAAGAGGGCTGCGGCACGGGAGGGGAAGGCCTCTCGCCCGGGGCCGGGATATCGATCGCTTCCACCGAGTAGCCTGCCTCGATCCACGCCTCGAGCCCGCCCTTGAGCGGGCGTACGCGCTCGAAGCCGTGACTCATCAGCAGCCGCGCGACCTTGGCCGCGGACGCCTCGTTCGGGCAGGTGCAGTAGAGGATGATCTCGCGGTTGCGCGGCAGCTCGCTCAGATGGCGCGCGGCATCCTGTAGCGGCACGTGCAGCGCGCCGGGAATGCGGCGCAGCTCGAGAGTCTGCGCGGTGCTCGAGCGCACGTCGATGACGACGGGCGCCGCTCCCGCATCCATCTGCCCACGCAGCTCCTCGACGCTGATGCGCGCCATGTCGAGCGCCGCGAGGAAGCGCCGCCGCTCCCACCAGCGGTAGGCGATGTAGGCCGCGAGCAGCAGCACGAGCACCGCGGCGGCGGCGCCGCCCATCTGCGCAGCCTGGGGCACCAGCCGCTCGATCTGGGTGTGCAGCAGTGCGCCGCCGAGGAGCGCCGCACCCACCCACAGGCTCGCGCCGAGGACGCTGAACACGATGAATCGCCCGAGGTGCATGCGGGTCGCCCCGGCGAGAGGAGGCGCGATCAGGGCGAGTCCTGGCACGAACTTCGCGACCAGCAGAGCCTTGGCGCCCCAGCGCTCGAAGGTATTCTGCGTCTGGCTGACGCACGAGTCGGGCGAGAGCGAGATCCGGCACAGCAGGCTCATGACGCGGCTCCCATAAGTGCGGCCGGCGTAATACCAGCTGCTATCGGCGATGAGGCAGGCGGCGACCGAGAGGGCGTAGAGCGCGGGCGCCGACATCCTGCCGCTCGCGGCCGCGGCACCGGCGATCACCAGCGTGGGCACGACGGGTACGGGCACGCCGAGCTGCTGGAGCAGGACGTTGAAGAATACGAAGCCGAGACCGATGGGGCTGCGCACCCGGCGATCTTGCGCCGCGTACCCGGCGAGCGACAAGAAAACGGTAGGGCGAGCGCGGTATCCCCCGAAAGGCCGGCGGCGCCGCTCAGTGCGCGGCGGGCGCCGTCCGCTCAGGTCGGGAAGTGCGCGAACAGTGCGTCTACCGCGACGTTGATGCGCTGCTCGGCGTCGGCGCCGGCCGCGCCGTACAGGTCCTGGTCGACCGAGGCATGCCAGAGGGCCTCGTGGGTCTTGGCGTTGAAGAGATCGATGCCGATCATGCCCTCGCGGTAGACGTACGGGCCGTACCAGCCGCCGTAGTAAGGTCCCCAGTACCCACCCCAGCCCCAGTAGCCGCCGTAGGGGTAGTAGCCGGGATTAACGACCAGGTTCGAGCCGATGCCATAGCCGACCAGGCAATCGGCGTTAGCCGTGGCGGGCTGCACCCCGATCGCCTGCATGTGGCTCGTGATCGCCGCGCGCAGCCGGCTCTCGTTCACGGGATTGGCCACGGTGCCGCGCAGCGCGTTGTCGGTTCTGAAGGAGCCGACGAAGGCAAAGGTATGACACTGGCCGGGCTGATAGGCCGCCCGGTTGACATCGGTTCTGACGGTCAGCGCGCATCCCGGGAGGAGGGAGGCGGCCAGAAGGGCCGGTAATGCCCGCGAGAGAAGCCCTGTCATCATGTCGATCACCTTGAGGCATCGGACAGCGCCGGCCGCGCAGCTGCCCAACGTGCGGACCGGTGTTCCGTTGACAGCGATGAGATCATGCGCCGGGCTCTCGCGGAGGGCAAACGGGTGCGGCGGCGCCGCGCAGCCCGTGTAAGGCGCTCTAACGAATTGATTCCAGATGATAATGCCGCTCATGTCTGCGCCCCCCAAAGCCTTCATCTCCTGGAGCTCCGGCAAGGACAGCGCCTTTGCGCTGCACGAGGCGCGCATGGGCGGTCTCGCGCAGATCGTGGGGGCGATCACCACGGTGAGCGAGGCCTACGACCGGGTTGCGATGCACGGCGTGCGTGTCAGCCTCCTCGACCGTCAGATCTCAGCCCTCGGGCTGCCCTCGATCCGGGTGATGCTGCCGAGCCCCTGCTCGAATGAGATCTACGAGGCGCGCTTCGGCGAAGCCTGCCAACGCCTCACGGCGCAGGGGGTACGGCACATCGTGTTCGGGGATCTCTACCTCGAGGACATCCGGGCGTACCGCGAGCGGCAGTTGGCCGCGCTCGGCATGAGCGCGATCTTCCCCCTGTGGCGGCGCGATACGGCGCAGCTCGCACGCGCGATGATAGCGAGCGGGCTCGTCGCGCACCTCACGTGCGTCGACCCCCGGCGACTCGATCGCGCGTTCGCGGGGCGGCGGTTCGATGAGGAGCTGCTCGCCGCTCTGCCGCGGGACGTCGACCCGTGCGGTGAGAACGGCGAGTTCCACACCGTGGTGTCGGCGGGCCCGATGTTCCGCTCGCCGATCGCCGTGCGGGTGGGCGAGGTGCTCGAGCGCGAGGGCTTCGTGTTCGCCGACGTGCTGACCGTTTAGGCGGCGCGCCGCCGGGCGCGCAGCGCACGGGCGAGCCCGAGGCCCGCGAGCGCGAGCAGTGTCCACCCGCTGATTGCGCCGCCGCCGCCTTTGCTGGCGGGCGGGGGCGGTGGGGGCAACGGGGGGGCAGGCAGCAGCGCCATGGCCGCTCCTGCCTGCAGGAAACCGTACCCGGTGAGGCTGTCGGGCGCGGGGTTGTCCATGGGCGCGGCGCTCTTCTGCATCGCCGAGATGATCTGCGCCGGCGTGAGCGTCGAGTTGTACTGCAGCATGAGCGCGGCGAGGCCCGCGGCGTGCGGCGCCGCGGCAGAAGTGCCGAAGTAGTTCGGGTAGCTCGCGTTGTTGGCGCAACCCGCGACCGTGGAGTTGTCGACGAGGCCGCCATCGGCCAGCGTGAATCCGAAGAAAGTCGTGTTGACGCCGTCGGGGGCGACGAAGTCGGGCTTCTGCCGCACGACTGGCGCCGCCAGGCGGTTTCCCGAGGAGTCGAAGAGAATCGGCGTGCCGCCGAAGGAGGAGAAGAACTCGAGAGAGGCCGGCGTCACTCCGCACGGCGGCGTACGGAAGAACAGGGCGGCGCCCACGGCCGCGGCGCCCGCTGCATTCGGGTGTCCCTGGATCGTGCCGTTGTCGGTCGGCGGAAAGTTCATGATCGTGCTGAGGGCGCCGTCGTCCTCCCACGCGAGCTTGAGGCGTCCGGGCGCCGGGCTGCCGTTGGCGAGGCCAACCGAGACCGAAACGGTGGTTGCCGCGGTATTGCCGGTGGCGTTGGCGGGGTTGGCGACGATGAGGATCTGCACCGGGTCGGTCCCCAGCCCGTTGAGTCCCGTGCAACTCACCTGCTGGAGGTTGTTGTAGTTGAGGACCTCATTGCCACCCGCGCCGGTCACGCACAGGTCGAGCGCGCTCGTGGCGCCGGATGTGCTGCCGGCGGTGCCGGGGTAGGCGCCGGTCAGGAAGGGCTGGTCCCACTCGAGGACCACCGCGATGAACTGTCCCGGGAACATCGGCTGGACGTTGATCGTCAGCGCCGGCGCGTTGGTCTTGCCCGAGGCGTCGAAGTTGAGCAGCATCTCGCCGGCCTGCGCACCGCTGCCCGCGATGCTGAAACTCGGCGCCGTGTTGTCGTAGGCGAGGTTGCTGTCGTTGCCGGCGGCGGAGAAGTAGGCGACGCCCTGGCCGGCGACGGTGTCGATCGCCTGGGACAACAGGCCGTCCTGAAAGAACGGCTCGTCGAAATAGCCGACGTCGTCGGCGATCACCCTGGCGCCGGCGTTGGCGAGCGACTGGATGCCCTTGGCGAAGTCCGCTTCGCTGTTGTCGGCGGTGTAGAACTCGAGTCCCGCGCCGGGCGCCACCGCGTGCACGATCTGCAGCATCGCGCGCCCCTCGTCGGTGAAGGGAAGCTGCAGCGGATAGCCGAATTTCGTGACGCAGCCCGCACCCCCGCCGCCGGCCTCCTGCAGTACGTTGACGTTCGAGGGCAGTGCGCCCGTCGAGACGTCGGTCGCGGCATCGGCGGTGAAGCCGTTGAAGGCATAGCCGTTGTTGCCTCCAGGAGGAGGATCGGGAACGCCACTGACGCTCTGGCCCTGATCCGCGGCATAGACCGCGTAGCAATTGAAGCTGACCGAGAGAATGCCGACCGTAACTCCCGCGCCGGTGAGGCTCTGTGCGGCGCGCACCTGAGCCGTGCCCTGGGCGAAGTCCCCTTGCGTCGCGACCGCTGCGCGAGCGCGCGACAGCGCTGCGCGCAGCGAGGTCACTTCGCTGCGCGCGGCCGCCGCCTCGATCGCACTCACCGGCAGCCAGCCGCCGACGTCGTTACCGAACACGGCCGGATGCTCGAGCCCGAGGCTGACGAGCGCCGCCTCGAGAAGCTCGGGGTTACCGCGCGTCACGGCATCGACCGCCACCAGGGGCTCGCCTGCCGCGCCGTGCTGCATGAAGCGCGCTGCGGGACTCAGGGAGCGCAGATCCTCGAGCGCATGAGCGGCGCGGACGCGGCTCGTCGGGTGCGCGAGATCGGCCAGCGCCGCGTCGAGCTTGCCGCCGAGCCCGCTTAGCTCCTGTGCGGCGCTGCGGCCGCCGAAGGCCATGAGCGGCGCGCGGCCCGTCGGCACCGCCGGGTGCTTCAGGACCTGCCGCGGGGGTGAGGTCGCAGAGGCGGTCACCATACCGAGCAACGCCACTGCAGCGACGCCCAAACGTTGTGCTGACATCGAGACTCCTGTCGAGATCCGACCTTGGACGCAGTTATAGCCGATCGGTTCACGCGACGCAGTCACTTCAGCCGGGCGGCGCGCGTCGCGCGACGGACGGAGGATTGAGTGAAACGTTCTGTGGGCTGTCGCCAGCTGGAGTCAGTCTCGGCCGCCCTGTGCGGCAGGCGCCGGCACGCCCTCTCTAGTGGACCGGGGCGCCGCTCTTCACCTGCGTACGCCGGCGCTGCGCGAGCGCGTAGCTGCCGATGCCGATCCACACCACGTTGAGGGCCGCCGAGGGGTACGCGCCGTTCCAGCCGCTGTTCACCACGAAGCCGATCGCTCCGAAGATGTTCATGAGATGGTAGGTGCGCGAGTCGCCCTGGACCTTGCCCGCCGAGAGCAGCGCGTAGGCGGAGATGATCAGCGTGGCGCCGATCCAGCCGATCACTTCGATTGCGAGTTTCATGGAGCCCCTGCGCCGCCGCGGCCGATGTGACGGGCGCCACTCTACCGATTCTCGCGCCGCAGGGCTCGCGGACCTCAGGAGGCGCCGTTGCAGTTGCAACCGCGCCTGGTTAATTCCCGTTAATAGACCCGATTGTGAGACGCAGTGCTCCCGCGCAGTGTGCGCTGTGCACTCTCCCGAATGGCGGACTGAGTTGCCGGCGGCCACGCTCTAGAATGCGCGCCGCTGACAGACCCGAGGAGACGAGCATGGAAGTTCTGTTTGGAATCGAGAGCGGCGTGACGTTCGCGCTGGTCATCGGACATCTCGTGATGGTGATCCGCGACCGCCTGGAGCGGCCGGTCACCTGAAGTCGCGAGAGCTCTTGCTGAGCATGATTTGCGCCGCCTCCGGGCGGCGCA